>Ga0207693_10000130_pt1 | contig 67900 bp, 108 predicted proteins | sample LARL81metaG_FD_184347 | JGI IMG/M metagenome (GOLD analysis project Ga0207693, IMG submission 184347) | Corn, switchgrass and miscanthus rhizosphere microbial communities from Kellogg Biological Station, Michigan, USA - LAR L8-1 metaG... | ecosystem: Host-associated > Plants > Roots >... | reverse complement strand
TGGATTCGGCGCCGAGCAATTCCGCGGCGTCGCTGATCTCGCTTTGGCAGAGCGGACTTTTGGGTATCAGACTTGAACGCGTAGTCAATTGGCAAAGAAGGCGTGATGTTTCAGTCACTTACCTCGACAACGCGCACTTCTCGTAATTGATTTATCTCGGGCATTGCCTCGGCAGTGTCCGAGCGTAAGTCAATTGCAAATTTGAAATGAGGACGGCGATGGCAGCAGTTAAACCGATGTCAACGGATGAGGATGCAGCCTTGGTTCCAATGAAGCCGAGTCCGAAGCCTCCAGTTAAGCCGAAGAAACAGAAGAAGCGCACCTATCGCCGTCGGGACATGCGCGCCGAATGAAACTGCTTGGCTTCGAGATCACTCGCGCAAAAGCCATGTCACCCGTCGGCGGCTATGCAGCCGGAGGGTTCGGCGGCTTCATGGGCTGGATCGGCGAAAGCTTCTCCGGAGCTTGGCAATCAGGAATACGGCTGGAGACGCAGAAGAACATCCTCGCTTTTTCCGCGGTGTACGCGTGCGTTTCCATGATCGCGGACGACATTGCGAAACTTAGAGTCAAACTGGTCGAGCAGTTGCAATCGGGCGTGTGGGCCGAAGTTGCACGCAACTCGCCCAAGGCTCCTGTATTAGGAAAGCCGAATAGCTTTCAGACGCGCATCCAGTTCTTCAATCAGTGGATCACGTCGAAGCTGATTCACGGCAACACTTACGTCTATAAGCAGAGGGACAACCGGCGCGTCATCACCGATCTCTATGTGCTCGATCCGCGACTGGTGGTTCCGTTGGTCGCCGACGACGGTTCCGTCTGGTATCAGTGCAACAGAGATTATCTGAACAGCGTTTTAGAGCCGATCACCGTTCCGGCCTCGGAAATCATCCACGATCGGGCCGCAACGCTGTTCCATCCGCTGGTGGGAATCTCGCCGATCTATGCCTGTGGCGGCTCGGCGACGCAAGGCTTGAGAATCCAGTCCAACAGTTCGCGCTTCTTCGAGAACATGAGCCGTCCATCCGGTCAATTGACCACGGCTGGAACGATTACGGACATTACCGCGGAACGCCTCAAGGCCGAGTTCGAGAAGAATTTTTCCTCCGGCAACATCGGGCGTCTGCTCGTTACCGGCGACGGCTTGAAATACGAGCCGATGACTATCCCAGCGGCAGATGCGCAACTGATCGAACAACTGCGCTGGACGGTGGAGGACGTCGCACGATGTTTCCACGTCCCGCTGTTCAAGATCGGCGAGTCGAACAATCCACGCGCAACGACCATTGGCCCGCTGAATCAGGAGTACTACTCGCAGACTTTGCAGGCGTTGATCGAGTCCGTCGAATTGCTGCTCGAAGAGGGTTTGGAACTCGGCTCCAATTACGGCATCGAGATGGACCTTGACGGGCTTCTCAGAATGGACCCTGCGGCAAGAGCCGATGCGACGCAGAAGAACGTCGGGTCCGGCGTGTGGACGCCAAACGAGGCGCGCGCCAAGGAAAACCTGCCGCCGGTCGACGGTGGAAACACGCCCTATATGCAGCAGCAGATGTGGCCGCTTGCCCAGCTCGCAGACCGACCGTTGCCGGGAGTGGTTCCGGCATTGCCGGCCCCGGACGCTTCCACTGATCCGACCGAGATTCCGATCGAGGCACCGGCTGCAGCGCCTACCGACAACACGGACGAGCCAGCCAAGTCGTTCCGCGAATTCATGCTGGCCGTAAAGGAGTTCGACCTTGAAGTGTGCCGCGGACTGATGGCGTGAACGAAATCAAAACGCTTGCCGACAGCGTCGTCGCCAACGTCAAGGACTTCGTATCGAGGGCGTTGATTCCGGTAATGGCGCGTCTGGATGACTTCGAGCGACAATTGACGGCAATTCCGGCCGGTCCAAATGGCGATGCCGGCAAGGACGGCGCGCCAGGTGAGCGTGGCGCTGATGGCGTCAACGGCATCGATGGCAAGGATGGGGTCGCGGGCGAAAGAGGGATTGACGGGGCTGCCGGCAAGGACGGCGCGCCAGGTGAGCGTGGCGCTGATGGCGTCAACGGCATCGATGGCAAGGACGGCGTCGCGGGCGAAAAAGGGACCGACGGCGCCAACGGTCGCGATGGAGCCAACGGCGTTGACGGCAAGGACGGCGCGCCCGGATTGAACGGCAAGGACTTCGATCCTGCGGAAATGCATGCGGCCGTTGCAAAAGCGGTTGCGGACATTCCCCCGCCGCTGAACGGCAAGGACGCCGACGAGGATGCGATAGTTGCGCGCGTGCTTGCGAGCATTCCGACGCCCAAAGACGGCGCTCCCGGCATTAATGGCAGGGACTTTGATCGCGACGAAATGCATGCGGCTATCGTCAAGGCCGTGGCCGAGATTCCGAAGCCGAAGGATGGCGAGTCGGTGCATCCCGATACCGTCGCAGTGATGGTGCTGGCGGCAGTGGAAAAGGCGGTGGAAAAGGCTGTCTCGAATATCGAACTGCCGCAGGACGGCCGCGATGCATTGGACATCGACGTTGTCGACACGATCGAGGATGGCCGCTCTTACGCGATCGGGACGTTTGCGAAATACTGCGGTGGTTTGGTCAAGGCATTGAAGCACACCGAACCGATCGCGCTTGGCTTGGAAAAGTCCGGCTGGCAAGTGGTCACCGATGGAATTGCCGATGTCGAGATCGAGCAAGACCCGTCCGACCCGAGAATCATCTTCCTAGGCGTGACGCTGACAAGCGGCAAGCAGTGGCACAAGCACATGCGCTGTCCCATCGTCATCGATCGCGGCGTATTCAGGGCCGGAACAGATTACGAGCATGGCGACGGTGCGACATGGGACGGCTCATTCTGGATCGCGCAGAAGGCCACGCAGGACAAGCCGGGTACTTCCGACGCGTGGAGGCTCGCGGTTAAAAAGGGACGTGACGGGAAAGACGCGAAATGATCCGCGTGCCCCGTGACGGGCGTAACGGAAGGACCGTCGTCGGCCCTCCGGGCAAGGATGGCCAGGACGCTTACGAACTCGCGATTACGCGCGGCATATTTTCGGGCACGTTCACGCAATGGCTTGAATCGCTAAAGGGTGAGAAGGGCGATCGCGGGCTAGACAGTTCGGTCCCCGGACCAATCGGTGAACAAGGCGCGCAAGGTCTGCAGGGCGAGCCAGGACCGCAGGGTCCGCAAGGTGAGGAAGGCCCAGTTGGTCCGCCGGGACCGGAAGGACCGCAGGGAAACGACGGTCCGATGCCGCTGCATCAAGTGCAAAACGGAAAGATACGGTTTGAACTTGCGCTCGGCGAATGGGGTCCGTGGATCGACGTAACGGGTCCGAAGGGCGATCCGGGCGAGACGCGCGTCGTTCATTCGAGTGGCGGTGGCGGCGGCGGCGGAACGCCTGCGCCGTTGAACTCGTATTTTCCCGGAGGATGGGCGTAAATGCGACTGATCGCATTGCAGGACGTTTCTGATCCGGTCGGCGTCATCGCCAAAGGCAGGACGTTTGTTTGCCTCGATCCAGACCGCATTCAGACGCTCATCAGCACGCGGATGGCGCAACCGGAAACCGAGCGCAGGTTTCCGCTCGACTGGGCGGGCAGAACCGTTTTCATCCTCGCCAGCGGACCAAGCCTGACGCAGGAACAGTGCGACGCAGTAAGAGGCAAAGGCAAGGTCATCGCGATCAATACGACCTTTCGACTCGCGCCATGGGCCGACGTTCTCTACGGGTGCGACGGTCGCTGGTGGGACGAGTATCACAGCGAGGCGAAAGCAACGTCTTCAGAATTGTGGACGCAGGAAGCATCCGCCGCGAAAAAGCACGGACTGAAATTCGCGCAAAGCCGCAAGGCACCGGGATTAGGAAAGCAGTTCGGCGTGATTCACCAGGGTGCGAACTCGGGTTATCAGGCGATCAATCTCGCCTACCAAGCAGGGGTGAAGAGAATCGTTCTGCTCGGCTTCGACATGAAGCGTGTCGGTGGGAAATCGCATCATCACGGCGACCATCCGCGGCATCTGAATTCGAGCCTGCCGTTCGCGATGTGGATAAGAGAATTCGCGCAACTCGCGAAAGACCTGGAGGCTGCCGGTGTGGAAACGATCAACTGTACGCCCGGAAGTGCCCTGAAGTGCTTTCGCGCCGAGACGCTGGAAGCGGTTCTCGCCTAGATGCTCGCGGTCGTCAGGATTCGCGCGCAGCCGCACTATCGCCGCGAAGCGTTCATCAATGGACTGGATTCGCTCGGCTATCGAATCGAGGCTTCCGGCCAGCCGAAGTCGCGTCAGGATTTGCTCGTCCTGTGGAATCGCATGGGGCCGGATGACCGGGATGCGGAGCGCTGGGAGCGCGACGGCGGAACGGTGGTCATCGCTGAAAATGGCTATATCGGCAAGGACGAGCATGGCCGACAGCTCTACGCGCTCTCCGTTGGCCAGCATCAGCACGGCTTGGCAGGCAGTGAGGATCGTTTCCCTCGGCTCGGCATTGAACTGAAACCGTGGACGCAGGGCGAGCATATCCTCGTCTGCGCGCAACGCGGCATCGGCTCCAGACTGATGGCGAGCCCTCCGCAGTGGCACGTCAAGATGATGGACAGGCTGCGGAAGATGACTGATCGGCCCTTGCGGTTACGGATGCATCCCGGCAATCAGCCGCCGAAGCGTGCGCTGGAAGAGGATTTGCAGGGTGCCCATGCCTGCGCAATCTGGAGCAGCGGGTCCGGTGTCAAGGCATTGTCACTCGGCGTCCCGGTCATCTACGACGCGCCGCGCTGGATTTGCGAGGGCGCAGCGACAAGGGAACCGTCATCCTTATGCACCGACGATGCCCTGCGTCTGGAAGCGTTTCGCCACATGGCGCGCAATCAGTGGCGTGTCGACGAGATTCAATCCGGCGAACCGTTCAGGAGGATTCTTGCAAGCGTTCCCGGTTCGCAATAAGCAGAAGTCGGCGGACATCTGCCAATCCTTTCTTGATGGCGCGCCGAAGGATGCTGCCGGTGCCGTTTTCTACGGCGTCGACGAAAGCAACATGGATGGTTGGCTTACGTCGCAGCGCGACTTTATGTACATCGACAACAGTTATACCGATCCGCAACGCGGAACGTATTTTCGCGTGACCCATAACGCGATGCAGCACTCCGGACGCGGCGTTTCCGACGGTGGTAGATTCCGTGCGCTAGGCATCGAAATCAGGCCCTGGCGCCGCTTTGGAACGCATGTCGTCCTGTGTCCGCAGAGTCAGTCGTTCATGCGGCTGGCAGGCTATTACGGCGACTGGACGGCCGACACGGTCGTCGCGTTGAACAAGGTCTCGGACCGGCCGATTCGCATTCGGTTGTGGTCGGCCGACAAGTTGAAACTCGCACAGACGCTGCACGACGACTTGCGCGGAGCGTACTGTTTGGTCACGCATTCATCGGCGGCAGCGATAACGGCGATCCTCGCTGGCATTCCGGCAATTTGCACCGGAGCTTGTGCAGCCGCACCGATGGCCGGGACGCTGGGCGACATTGACGACCTGCCAATGCCTGATCGCCTTACGTGGGCGGGAGTCCTAAGCGATAACCAATGGACGCTGGACGAGTTTCGGGACGGGACCGCATGGCGGATGCTCAATGACTGACCGCGACCGCAGGAAGGCGACCACCGGATGGTTCGTCACGCGTCGCCGTGCCGGTGATCGGACGATTCAGCAACAGATGACCGGCCTTGACCCATTGCTTGCCGAGGTCCGCGGAAGCAGCGTCCTCGATGTCGGTTGTGCGGAGGGCCTGATCGGCGTCGAGTGCGCCAAGGCTGGGGCCTCTAAGGTTGACGGCGTCGAACTGGTCGCGGGCCATGTGGAACTCGGTTTGCGGCTTGCGCGGAAGTGGAAAAATGTTAGCTTGCAGGAGGGCGACGCCAACACATTCGTTCCCGCCGAGCGCTATGACATCGTCCTCCTGCTGGCGATTCTGCACAAACTGCGCAATCCGTCGCAGTCGTGCCGCGTGCTGGCCGATGCGTCGGAAGACCTGTGCGTGATCCGCTACCCGTCGTCCTCGGTCGGCGAGGTCATAGTCGATGACCGATCGCATGGCGAGGCGCACGACATCGGTGCCGTCATGCTGGGGCTGGGATTCCTGGTCGAGCAGGTAACAGACGGTCCGTTTGCGGAGCAGACGTACTTCTACCGGCGCTGAAGTGGGGCTCGGCGATTGGATAATGGCGACCGGCCAAGTCCGGAAGATCAATGAAGCGACGCGCCGCAGGGTTGTCATAGTCGGACGCGGAAACAGGCCGCAGTGGTCGGAAGTGTTCGAGAACAACCCCCGTATCGTGCAAACGATGGGGCGTTACGTGCAGATGCTGCGCAATGGCGGTGGTATTAGACCGTACATCGCGGCGAAAACTGCGGAGCGCTGGACATGGCGCGAATGGGACATAAGCCCCGGCGAGATTTTTCTGTCGGACGCTGAAAAGGCGTTTGCCGAACCGTATCGCGGCAGGGTTTTGATTGAACCATGGACGAAGGTTCAGGGCGGCAATAAGGCGTGGCCGGTAGAGCGTTGGCAGGCTGTCGTGGATCGTGCCGGACTTGACTTCGTGCAGGTGGGACCGGCCAACACGCGCGCGCTGCGCGACGTGCTGTTCGTTGCCACCGAGTTTCGGCAGGCGATGGCCGTTCTGTCGGTCTGTCGTGCCTTCGTTGGCTCCGAAGGAGCGTTGCATCATGCGGCGGCTGCTTTAGGCGTTCCGGCTGTGGTTCTGTGGTCAGAGTTCATAGAGCCGCGTTTCACAGGCTATGCGCAGCACCGCAACATTCGCCACGCTGGACCGTACTGTGGCGCACGGCTTCCCTGTGACGGCTGTAAGGCTTCGATGCTGGCGATCACCGTAGATGAAGTCATCGCCGGTCTTAACGCGTGCTGACGGTTGCGTGCGTCAATCATGGCAATTATCTGGGCCGCGGCGATCAGTACGTCAATACGCTCCATGCGATGGTGAGGCGGAATCTGTCGCGTGAGTTCGACTTCGTTTGTCTCAAGGACGAAGGCGATGCAGGCTGGTGGGCGAAGATTGAATTGTTCCGTCCAGGCCGCTTCTCAGGTCGAGTTCTTTATACCGACCTTGATTCGGTGATCGTCGGCTCGCTTGAGGAATTAGCCGATACCAAGGGCATCATCGACCTGAACGACTGGGGCTGGAAGACGCACACGCTGTCTTCGGCGGTCATGGTCTGGGATGCAGGCGAGCACGCGGAGATTTTCACGCGCTACACGGCGACGGTGCCGAAGCGTTTTCGCGGGGATCAGGATTGGATAACGCACTTGGGCGGCTGGCAGGCGCTCCCTTCGCACTTGTGTCGCTCCTACCGCTACGACTGTGTGGACGTACCGCCGTCGGATTGCGTGCATGTGTCGATGCATGGCCGACCGAAACCGCATGAGATACGCGATGGCTGGGTTCCCTCGGCATGGAGGATATGAATGATCGTGCATCAAGGCATTTATTTACCTGACGGCGAGACGCATCTGACCGACTGGATGAACAAGGCCGGCGAGATCATCGACGGCAAGGGCTCCTATCAGATCAAGAAGCTGCGTATCGCAACGTCCTACTGCAAGCAGTTCCGGAAAGCCGTTGACGTGGGCGCTCATGTTGGAATGTGGACGATGCAGCTTGCCAAGCGGTTCGCGCACGTTCATGCGTTTGAGCCGGTGACGGCGCACCGCGAATGCTTCGCCCTGAACGTAGAAGTCTTGAACGTGACGCTGCATCCGTGCGCCTTGAGCGAAACCGAAGGATCGGTCGCCATTCACACCTCGCCGACGAGCTCGGGAGATTCATGGATCGAAGGACCGGGCGGCGTCCCTATGCGAACGCTGGACAGTTTTGAGCTTGACGACGTCGACTTCGTGAAGATAGACACCGAAGGACACGAGTTGTCGGTGCTGCGCGGGGGCGAACAGACCATCAAGCGCTGTCGTCCGGTGGTGATTGTGGAGCAGAAGCGCGAGCATTCCTTGCGCTTTGGCCTGCCGAAACTCGGCGCTGTCGATTATCTGCTGGGTCTCAGATATACGCTCGAGCGCGAATTGAGCGGCGACTTCATCCTGACGCCGTAGAACATGGACGAGGTAAGGGTCTTCGTCGGATTCGATCCGAGGGAGGCCGCTGCCTATCACGTCTGCTGTCAGTCGATTCTCGATAACACGAAGGCTGAGGTTTCATTTCATCCCGTTCGCGGCGAGCAACGCGACGGCAGCAACACGTTTACTTACGCGCGGTTTCTGGTTCCCTATCGCTGCGGCTTTCGCGGTGTGGCGCTTTTCCTCGACGGCGACATGGTCGCGCGCGGCGACATTGCCGAACTCGCCGAACTGACGCGCCTTGATCGCGGCGTGTGCGTGGTCAAGCACGAATATTTGACCAGGCATCCGGTGAAGTATCTGGGCTACGCGAATCACGATTACCCGCGAAAGAATCAAAGCTCGGTGATCGCGTGGAACTGCGGGTACATGCCGAACCGCGTGCTGACGCCTGACTTCGTATCGAATCACGACGGCGCGTTCCTGCACCGTTTTTCATGGCTCAAGGACGAGCAGATCGGCGATCTTCCGATGCAATGGAATCGACTCGTACTGGAGCAGGAATTGCAAGACGACGACAAGCTCAGGCATTTCACGATCGGAAGTCCCTGTTTCGCCGAATACGCCGACAGTCCCGGCGCCGAAGAATGGTTTGCCGCCCTTAACCGAGCCTTGGAGCCGATGAAGCCATGAATGATCCGCTTTATCGTCCCTACTGGCCGTATATCCGTCGCGTTCACATCCGGCGCGGCCTGAAGATCGCCGTCCAGCCGACTGACGAGCCGATCGACATCGACACGGCTAGAGCGCATCTACGGATTGAGGCGACCGGCAGTCCGCCGAGCCATCCGGATGACGCGCTGATAACCGGCATCTACCTGCCCGCGGCGAGAGAAGCGTGTGAACAGTATCTCGGCGCTTCGCTCGCACCGCAGACGCTGGAACTGTCCATCGGTGCCGAGGATCGAGGCTATCCGTTCGGCGTCGGGCTGCTGCAAGGCTTCGGACTGCCGCGCGAGTTCGAGTTGCCAATGGGACCGCTGCTCGGGATCGAGTCGGTGACCTACACGCAGGACGGGACCGATTCCAGCTTTACCGACTACAACGCCGACCTTTTCACCGACCGTATCCGGCTCACGCAAAATGCGACGTGGCCGAATACCGACGACGTTCCGAATCCGATCATGGTTCGCTACCAGGCCGGCTATTCAACACCCGGAGCGAGTCCGCAGGACTACCAGATGCCGCAGGCGCTAAGAGCGGCGATTCTGCTGACGCTGTCGCAGATTTACGACAACTGCACGCAGGGAACGATTTGCGACATCAATAGCGTGCCGGTCGCGGTGACGTATCTGCTCGATCCGTACAAGCGCAGGATTGGCTTCGCATGACTTCCGCTGCCTTCACGGGCAACCTAAAGCCGTTCGCTGCGCCGTCCAAGGCGTCCAAGTCTCCGGTCGCGGCGTGCGAACTCAGGTTCTTCGTCACGTTTCAGAGCAAGTCGCAGGTGCAGGATACCTTCGGGCAGCCGCTGGACGACTGGACCGACGTATTCACCGCGCGGGCGAAGATCGAGCCGCTGAATGGTCGCGAACTGTTCGCGGCGCAGCAGGTGAACGCCGAGACGACGACGCGGATAACGATCCGTTATCGCACGGGAGTCAATGCTTCGATGCGGATTCAGTATGCAGGCGTCAATTACAACATCCAGTCGATCATCGACATCGACATGCGACATGCGTGGCTCGTCATGCTTTGCGACTCTGGACTGATTGCCGGCGATGGCTAACGTCACCATCAAACTCAACGGCTTCAAGGAACTGTCGGACAAGCTGAAAGCCTTTGGCCCGAACGTCGCGAAGAATGGCTTACGCACCGCTGATTTTGCGGGCGCGAAAATCATACGCGATGCGGCGAAGACCGCAGCTCCGTTCAAAAGCGGGCTGTTGCAGGCGAACATTATCGCGTCGCACCGCAGGACTCCGGAATACGTCGCCGAATACACGATCATGGTGCGCAAGGCACCGAAGTACATCAAGGTCGCCGTACGGGCGGACACGCTGAAGAACCGGCTCAAGGGGCGCGCGAGCAAGTACCACGCATTGGCAGGCCCCCAGATTTACGGCCGGTTTCTGGAATTCGGCACGTCCAAGATGGCTGCTCGTCCATTCCTGCGGCCGGCGTTCCTGAATAACGTTACCGCTGCTTTGGACGCCATCAAAGGCGGTCTGACAACGGCAGTCGAGCGGGCGGCGAAGTCGTGAGCATCGACGAGGACGTGTTCGCGGCCCTGACTTCGGGAAGTCCTCCACTACGCGCCTATCCGGAAGTCATGCCGCAAATGCCGGTTCTGCCGTCGGTTACGTTTACCTCGATTGCCGGCAATGACGACTTCGATCTGAATGGAAGGACGGGGCTTATCAAGCGCACTGTGCAGATCGACTCGTGGGCTACTACGAAGTCCGGCGCTTTCGCGCAGATGATGGAGGCGCAGACGTTGCTCCTTGCGTCCGGAGCCTTTCAAGTCAACGCGATCCAGGAAAGCGGCGCGCCCAGATACGAGCCGGACACGAAGCTGTTTCGCGAGTCGCGCGAGTTCAGCTTGTGGGCCAACGCATGACGCCGGAAAAAGCCTTGTTGCAGGCGACGATCCGCGTGCTGCAGATGCTCGCCGGGGCGCTGAAGGAATACGTCAAGGTCAAGTATCCACAAGAGGTTGATCCAAAAGATTTCAAGCAATAGCGGTCCCTGATACGCACCGCCTTTGCACCGCAGGTCTTGTTCGGGCCCGCTAGTCTGCCCTTTTACGCAGACGGCCATCGCCGCCCCGACTCACATCGGAGAGGCACATGGCCATCAACAGCCAAGGCAGCAAAATCTCGCATAGCGGTCCCGGCTCGCCGGCATCGTATGTGGCGATCGAGGAAGTCATCTCGATCGGCGGCCCGCAAGGCACCGCGCAGTTGATCGACGTTTCGCATCTGGGTTCAACCCGCAAGGAATATCTGCAGGGCCTCGCCGACAACGGTGCGGTCCAGCTCTCATGCAACTTCACGGGCGGCACGAAGCAGATGGACATGTTCACCATGTTCAACACGACGGCGGACCCGGAGCAATTCATGCTGCAGATTCCGTCCGATTCCACGAAGACGACGTTCCATACGTTCGTGTTCGACGGCATCGTCACGAAGTGGGAACTGGCCGACGCGACCGACGCGAAGGTCACGTTGTCAATCACCGTTCAAACGACCGGGGGGGTTACTTACTCGGGCGTGATCTAACAGCGGTCCTCCTTCGAGGGTCGCTGAACCCTCGAAGGAGTTCTTAAATGGCACGGAAGATTTATTCGCTGGAAGTTACTTGCGACGACGTTACCGAAACCTATTTTTACCGCAAGCCTTCTGGCCGCTTGATGCTGAAGCAGTCCGACAAGGCGAAGAGCAACAGCCTGAGCAACGAGCAGTCGAGCCATGAATTGCTTGCTGAATGCGTGGTGAATGAGGACGGCTCGCCGATCACCAAGGATCGTATCGAAGAAATCCTCGACAAGGATTGGGCGGTGCTGCAACAGCTTAACGCCGCGATGATGCCGCCGAAAAAGGAAGAGGCAAAAAACGCCTAGCCGACGACCCGTCACTGCTGTTCATGTATCGCCTTGCGGCCCTGCATGGACGGAGCGTCGAAGAGATTCTCGACTATTCCTATGAGGAAATCGCGTTGTGGGCCGAGTTCTATCAGATGGAACCGTGGGGAGACTGGCCCAAGAACGTCCGCAGCGCTCACCTTGTATCGACCTTGGCGAACATCAATCGTGATCCCAAGAAACGCAGCGAACCCTTCGGCTTAGAGGACTTCATGCTCTGGAAACAGGTCGCGCGGAAAGCCGAAGAAGTCCCAGCGGATGGTGCCAAGATCGATGCGGCGACCGTGACGTGGTTCTTTGCCAAGGCGGGCGTCAAGCATGTCGACTAGCGTCGGCGATCTCTCGGTCAATGTCTCTGCCGACATTGCCTCCCTTTACACAGGGATGCAGCAGGCTGCAGATATTGTCTCGCGCAGCGCCAAGGAGATGGCTGGGCAGTTTTCCGACCTGGATGATCGGATCGGCGGCGTTGTTTCGTCGTTGAAGACCTTGGGCGAGGCCGCGATTCTCGGCTTCAGCATCAAGGGTCTCGCGGACATGGTGACTGGCTCCATTGAGGCGCAAGCGTCCTTGCAGGACTTGGCGGTCAAAGTTGGAACGACAGCGAGCGAACTGTCGGCGCTCATTCCCGCAGCGAAGCTGTCAGGGACAGGGTTGGATGAAGTCGCGCAGGCGTCGGGCCGTTTCAGCAAGAACCTTGCATCGATCGGTGACGGCACGAACGCCGCGGGTAAGGCGTTGCAGGCGCTCGGCTTCAACGCCACGGACGCAGGACGACTGCTCGCCAATCCCACGCAGGGCCTGGTCGAACTGGCGAAACACATGAACGAGTTCGCCGACGACGGCACCAAGACAGCCGCGGCGATTGCCTTGCTAGGCAAGGGAGCACAACAACTGTTGCCGTTCCTAAAGCAGCTTGGCGACGAAGCGCAGGTGCAGGCGTTGTATTCGGACCAGCAGGTCAAGGCGGCGCACGATCTGGAAGACCAGTGGCGCACGTTGCAGTTGGCAGGCGATCAACTCAAGGCGACGATTGCCGCTTCGCTCGTTCCAGCGTTATCGGACCTTATCAAAGCATTCACCGCTACTGGAGCGGGTGCCGACGGCCTGCGGGGAACGTTGAAAGGATTTGCCGAGGACGATTCGTTTACCAAGTGGGCGTTGAAGATCGCGATCGGCGGGGCCGTCATCGGCGAATCTCTGGTGGCGATCGGGCAAGCGTTTTACGCGTTTGGCAGTTCCGTGCGCGTTGTCGGCGACGACATTGAGACGCTTTACGCCATCTTCAAGGTAGGCGCCGCATCGTTCCTCGGCGGCGACGCGCTGAAGCAAGCGAACGATGAACTCAATACGATGCTTGCAAAGCGCAACGCCGATCTCGTGTCCGCTAACAAAGCGTGGGCGGCCGCATGGGGCTCCAACAAGACCGCACTGTCGACTGCGCTCGAAGATGAGTTCGCGAAGATAACGTCGTTCAACGGCAAGTTCGCTGCCGCAATGGCTGCACAGGCGACTCTGCCATTGAATGCTGATAGCACGGACCGCAGGCTATTCGGCAATGCAGCGCAGGCACCAGGAAAGAAGCCAAGCAGTGGCTTTAGCGGCGCCGCGACAGGCGGCATCGATCAGGCTGCGCAGGCGCTGCTCGAATTCCAGAAACAGGCGGCGGCAGCGAGCGCGGAACTGGACGATCTGTTTTCGGGCACGAAGATTACGCAGGCAGAAAAGTATCTCGCCGGCCTCAAGGCAAATGCCGCGGTATGGGATACGTTCAACGCCAAGACGAAGGAAGCCATTGAGATAGCCGCGCAGATCGCTTCATGGCGCGAGCAGGACGTGCAGAAGATCAAGGATCAGCAAGCGGCCATTGCGAAACTGACCATCGAGCAGGAGAAGTATTCGGCGGCCCAGGTCGCTGCGACGAAGGCAGTTTCCGGCGCCGACGCGACGAGTCAACTGCTTGGGCTCACGCAGCAGGAAGACGCGATCAAACGTCAGTATGATCGCGGCGTCATCGACTTCCAGCATTACTACGATCAACTGATGGCGGTTCAGAAACAGGGCATCGACGTTCAGGCGCAGAACGAACAGGTTGCGATCGATCAGCAGCAGGCGCTTGTCTCCGGCATTCAGGCGCAGATTGCCGCGCTCGATCCTGCAAAATTCGCGAGCTATAACGATTTCCTGAATACCGTTTATGCGCTCTATAACAAACTGATTCCCGCCAACGCTGCGCTGACGGTCGCGCAGGATCATCTTAACGACACGATCAGTAAAGGCACGGAAGCAGGAAAAGACAATGTAGAGCAGTTGCACCAAGTCAATGCAGCATACGAAGCGAGCGTCAAGTCGATCAACGATCAAATTGCGCAGCAGACGCAGGCGAATCTGGTCATCGGACTTTCGGCATCGCAGACGCATCTATTCATCGCCGCGCAACTTCAGGAGGCTGCGGCTTACGAGACGCTGCACAACGGCAGTCAGGAGCGCATCAACGACTTGCTCGCGCAGGCAGACGCGCAGAGGAAGCTCGCGGAAACGCTATTCACTGGCGAGCAACTGACGAAGTCGCTCGATGCATGGAAGAGCACGCTGCAATCCGCGGCCGACGAAGGCGCGACGTTCATCGAGAACTTCGTCACGCACGGCAGTTCGGCGTTTCAAACGCTATGGTCAGACTTCAAGACGTGGGCGCTGAAAGCGTTTGCCGAAATAGCGGCGCAGCAGATCATCATCTCGCTTGCCCCGAGTTTCGGAACAACTGCGGCGAATGCTGCGAATCAGTTATTCGGTCAGGGCGGCTCGTCGGTCAACCAGATCATGCAGTTGCTCACGGGCGGCAAGGGCATTCCCGGCACCGGCGGCCTCGTCAATTCGTTCGAGACGAGCAGCGTCGGTCAGGCGATCGGGCTCTCGGCGCCGTCCGGCATTCTCGCTACAGGCGCAGGCGAAGAGGCCGCTGCATCCATTCCCGCAGCGCTGGAAACGACGCTTACCGGCGCGGGTACATTCCTAGCCGCTGCGGCACCGTTCCTGCCCATCCTCGGCCTCGCGATCCCGCTCATTTCCGGTCTGTTTAGCAGCAAGCCTTCCGAGGTCAAGGGCCAGTTCCAGGTATCGCCGACGACGACCGGCTTCGAAGACAACGCGTTCACGTCGTCGTCTTTCGGAAACTTGGGATTCAACGATGCGAACACGCAGCAATTCTCCGGCGATGCGGCGCAAGTGTTGAACAAGGTGATTGCCGGGGCCTTGGATGCGTTTCAGCAACGCTTCTCGCCGGAACAGTCGTCACGTCTCGCCACGATCCTGCAAGGCACGACGTTCGCGAGCGAATCGGGCACGTTCACCACACAGGACTTCCTCCAGAAGTACGGCGGTCAGGTGTTGCAGCAAGTCGTTACCGCTGCCTTCAACGTGCTCGATCCCGCCTTGGGCTCCGTCGCGGCGGCGTTTCACGGCACGGCCGACGAGGTGTCGACGTTCAGCAATTCGCTGCTCGGCATCTTCGACGCGACGAAGCAGATCGGCAATATCGACTTCACTTCCAAGGTCGACGCGGCACTTTCCGATGCAACACAGGCGACCGCCGACAAGGTTCTGGCGTTCGTCACTATCGTCAGCCAGTTCGGCGACTCGATCAGTGGACTCGGACCAAAGCTGGAAGCGCTGAATCCAGCGCAGATGACGGCGTTCATCGATGCCTTGGGCGGTGCGCAAGCCGCGCTTACGCAGATGACATATCTGCAGGCGAACTTCACGACGAGCGCCGACAAGGCCAACGCGGCGCAGGCGCTCCTCAATACCGATTTCGCCAATCTCGGGCTGACCGTTCCGGCGACGCATCAGGCATTCCTCAACCTGCTCAACTCGTTCACGGACGGAAGCGACGCCAGCAACAAGATGTACGCGTCGATTCTCGCGCTCGCGCCGCTGTTCGTCCAGGTCGCGGGCACCGCGGATCAGGCCGCGCAGGCGCTGAATCAGCTCGCCAACACTGGGCTTGCCTACTATCAGCAGCACTTCCTCACGCCGGCCGAGCAGTTGCAAAATCGGCAGACGGTCGACGAGACGCAACTGCAGACCGCGAGCGCAGCCGGCACGACGCTCAATGCCGTGCTGACGCACTTCGGACTCGACATCATTCCATCGACCGTGCAGGGCGTCCGTGACCTGGTGAGCGAGACGATCGCACTCTATGGCGCGAACAGCGATCAGGCCAAGGCGATCGAGGCCGTCATTCCGATTCTCGGCGACCTCATCGACTCCGTCGGCGGATTCGGAACGGCTGCAACGAATGCCGCGGCTGCCGTCAACGCAGCCACGAACTCGATGACCGTGTCGGTCGGCAGTCTCATCAGTCAAGCCGATGGCATGGCGACGACGCTGCTTAGCAATATCTCGTCACTGGCCGGCAATTCCACCGGGGACTTCGGCGCGAAGCTGTCGATCCAGATCGGGCTCATCAACTCGGCGATCAAGAACGCGCAGGCCGATACGTCGCAGTTCGGCTCGGATACGGCGTTCGCCGCTTACGTCAATACGCTCAAAGGCAGCGACGCGGACCTGACGACGCAACTTGCCGAGTTCAATCGGTTGTCGGCGCTTTACGATGCCTCACGCGCCGAGCAGCTCGTCAACCTGGAAATCTGGCGCAACCAGCAGGATGCGATCTTCCAGGGCTTCCCCGACGATCTCGCAGCGGTCAATACGCTGTTTCAGCAGCGCTGGGACGCGATCGTCGCCGGCGTTTCAAGTGGAGTAAGTGGCGCGCTCGATCAGATGGCGCGGCTGCAGCAGGGCATCGCCGACTATCTGAAGGGACTGCAGGTCGGTTCGCTATCGCCCCTCACACCGAACCAGCAACTCAACGCCGCGCAAAACGCGTTTCTGGACGATCTCGCCAAGGCGCAGCCGAGCAATACCGACACGGCAAGCCGACAGGCTGCGTTGGGTGACATTACGCAACTGGCCGATGCCTTTCTCAAGCAGGCGCAAAGCTTCGACCCGTCGAACTATCTAAATGTGTTCAACGAGGTCACGAAGGACTTGGCACCGCTCGCTGGCACAGGACCCAATGGCCTGCCTCTGCCGACCACGATGAGCGCGACGGTTGCCATTGCTTCAGCCCTTCCGACCGATTCCAAGCTCGCATCGTCCGCCGACGTAGCCGCCAGTACTGCGGCTACGAAGACGCTGCAAACGACGATGCAGCAACTGCTGACGGCGATCGCCAATGCCGCGACCAAGGATGCGCAGCTCCAGACCGCCGCGACGCTCACCGCAGCGAATCTGCTGGTCGCCTCAACGCCGCAACGATGAGCATTTCCGACGCGCAGTTCGCCGTTTGGCTGCGCCGAAAAGATGCTGGAGTTACCAAGGTCATCTTGTGGGAGATCGACTACATCGCGGAGGTCGCGGGAGCGCCGGTAACCAACACGCTCTACTTCGCCGATCATCCGGGGTTCGTGTCTTCGGCGACCGATACCCCGGCGAATCAGCGATACACCGATTGCGTCATCACGGCCCCGACGTTCACGCGCAGTCTGGACCGGGCGCGGCTGGGCGGCATCTACTCGGCATCGTTCGGTAACGGGGTTATTGCCAACGCCAACGGCGCGCAGGATGCAATTCTCGGCTTTGCCTATGACGGCTCGGCGAATCGCATCTACTATGGCGATTTGAGTTGGGCGAAGGCCGATTTTCGCCTGATGTTCACCTGTGTCGGAGCATCGATTGCGGTTCCCGATCCGACGACGATTCAGTTCAACGTCAAGGATGCCTCCTATTTGCTCGACCGCAACATCGGTGGGCTTCCGGTCGGCGGAACGGGCCCGAATGCCGGGAAACCCCTGCCGATCAATATCGGCTGGGTGCATAACGTCGAGTGCCTGCTTACCGACCAAGCGACGAACACTTACGCGTTCAGTGACGGGACGACACACGGCTTCATGACCGCGAAGCGGATTCGTGGCGATCCGCTAGCCGGCGGGCTCGGAGACAATCCCGGCGGTTCGTTCCCGATTGCTTTCTCGCCCGACGGAACGGTCACGGCTGACCTGCTCGGCTATGTTCCGAGTTGGAGCGTTGGCTTCAAGACCTCGGGAATCTATTCGGTGCTGTTTCACGTCTACGGCGGATTCGGCGGCGCGGCGCCGCATTCGACGTTTGTTCCAGGATCCGATTACGACTATCCGCTCGGACTGTCGATCCGCGAGCCACAGAACCTCGTCGACGTGCTGAACAACGTCGCGACGTCGACCAACACGTTTTATGGCTTCGACCGTTTCGGTGGTCCGACCTATGGCAGGATTTTCCCGTACAACCCGGCCTCCGCACCTGTCCTGTCCTTGGTCGCGGACGACATCAAGCCGGCCAACGCGATCAAGGTCGAAGAGGTCATCCCGCTCTACGATCAGATATTTTGCAGCGGCAACAAGAATTACACCGTACAGACCGCGGACCAGTTGGCCGGCATCACGATCGACCAGAACACGCGCGGGCTGTATACGCGGGACGCTTTGCCCTATTCGGGGCCGGTTCCAACCGGGACGAGCTACGTCGATAACCCGCGCCTGTATCACACGACGATGGGGCCGTCGCCGGTTTTTGCCACGCTGATTTCGGCCGAGCTGGACGCGGATTGCCTGGTGAGTCTCGCGAACTTCGCGGAAGCCAAGCGCAAGCAACTCCTGTCGTGGCTGCAACTGATCGACATCACGGTCGGGATCAGGGCTTATGCGCTTGAACTCGGCGACATCGTTACGCTGACGCTCGATCGCTATGCCCTGGACAGCGGCCCTGCGATGCAGGTCACGTCGGTTGCGCTGGACCTCAATACGGAATCGGTAGGGCTGACGCTGGCGTATCGGCGCGAGGCATCGGGCACCGACGCGGCCGACAGCTTTCTGATGCAACTCGTCAACCTCGACAACATCCTTCAATTAAATGGCGACCGAATCAGGGTCGTAGCGTAAATGGCCGACAGCACGATTACCGGGTTGCCAGCAGCGACGGTTCCGCTCACTGGAAGCGAACTCATCCCCTGCGATCAGGGCGGGACGACGAAAAATGTCGCTGCTGGTGATCTGCGCGGATCGCCGTTGACGACCAAGGGCGACCTCTACACCTATTCAACGACCGGCGCGCGGCTTGGCGTTGGCACGGACACGTTCGTCCTGACCGCCGATAGCACGCAGGCAACCGGGATCAAGTGGGCGGCGAGCGCTGGAGGTTCCGGCGGCGCAACGATAGAAGCGGCGCGCGTGTACGCTTCCTCGCAGCAATTGCTCGCCAACAATACTGAAACAGTCCTCGTCTTCGATACCGAGTCGTATGACACGAGTTCGATTCACGACAACGCCTCGAACACAGGCAGGCTTACGTGTCAGGTCGCGGGCAAGTACGTCATTCAGGGCATCGCGGAATTTCTTGCTAATGCCACGGGCAAGCGACAACTGCGCATCCGCCTGAATGGCACGACGATCATTGGCGAAGAAAATCGTCTGACATCTTCGGGCGCTGACCCGAGTCGTCTGGGCGTGCATTGCGTCTATGACCTTGCGGTCACCGACTACGTCGAACTGCTCGGTTTGCAGGATTCCGGCGGCTCGCTCAACGTCAACAACGGGCTCGGAACGTCGTGGTTTGCCATGACGCTCCAAGGCGGTCTTCCCATCACCCCGACGACGAAGTCGATCGAACTCACGTCTTCGGGAAACATCACGATCCCGGCTAACGTCACCAATGGCCGCATCACCATGATCGGCGCTGGCGGCGCAGGCGGAACGCGCGCCAGCGCTCTCGGTGCCGGCGGCGGTGGCGCGGGCGAGCAGGTGGTCGGCCTCCCGGTCAATGTCGTTGCGGGCGCGACGTATGCCGTGACGATCGGGGCCGCTGGCGTCGCCCCTGCCGGCGGATCGGCGGCGGATGGCGGAGACGGCGGCGACACGGTCTTCGCGGGTCCGATCACATTCACCGCCAAGGGCGGCAAGGGAGGCAAGGGTTCAGCGGCGAGCACGGGCGGCACGGGCGGCGGCGGCGCAGGTGCCGCTGGAGGCGCCGGCACGGGCGCGCTCGGAGCGGGCGAATCGCCGACGCACTGGGGCGGCTCCGCAGGTGGCGGCGGTTCCACGACTACCGGCGGCAATGGCGCTGCTGGCGGACCGTCTGGCGGCTATCCTGCCGGCGCGGCGGGCGGCACGAGCGCATCGACGCAGGGCGGCGGCGGCGGCGGCGCGTCCACGCCCTACGGTCTCGGTGGGATCGGCGGCAACGGTGGCGTTGCAGGCACGGCGGCCGCGTCAACATCGTACGGCGCGGGCGGTGGCGGGGCTGGTGGTCTCACGGGTTCGGAGGCTGCTGGCGGCAACGGCGCCAAGGGCTACTTCCTGTTCGAGTACGTCGCGTGACGACGCGGTCGCAACTCTTAACCGGCGCCGGAGCAGTGACGTTCAACGTTCCCGCCGGCGTTTCGCTGATTCGCGTGACGATGACAGGCGCTGGGTCAGGCGGCTCTAGCGGCGGTTCTAGCGTGGGCGGCGGCGGCGGCAGTTCGGGCGAGAATATCGAACGCGCTCCATTGCATGTAACGCCGAGCGGAACGGTCAGCGGAAACATCGGAACTGGCGGGAGCGGCGGAAGCGGCGACTCGGCGGTCGGTACGGCGGGCGGCGCAACGACGTTTGGTCCCTTCTCTGCCGCAGGCGGGACCGTGGCGATCACGTCGACCGGCTTCGGTACAAACGGCGGCGGTGTCAACGGCGGCGCCGGAAGCGGGACTCCATCGAATCCGACGCAAGCAGCTGCTGGCCCCGGCGTCGCTGGACGCAAGGGTTCGAACATCGGCGGCGGCGGCGGCGGCGGCGGTGGTGGTGGAAACGGCGGAGCGGGTCCGGGCGCTAATGGCGCGACGGTGCATGGAAACGCCGGGGGAGCGGGCGGAGCCACGAGCGGCTTGACGGAGGGCGGCGGCGGCGGAGGGGCCGCGTCGATGTTCGGTCCGGGCGCGGCCGGCGGGAATGGCTCGCGCACGCACATCGCGACTACCGGCGCAAATGCTCCAGCGACGTCTTATGGTGCTGGAGGTGGCGGCGGCGGTGCGGCGCCTCTGGCATCGCCAGGCACAGGAGTTGGCGGCAGCGGCGGCAATGGAGCGATCCTCGTGGAGTGGCAGGCATGACCGCTAACGTCCGCCTCGCCCCGCGCAACTTCTGGGACCTGATGACGCTATCGGGTTCCATTGCGCCGGCAACCGGCTTCGAGTACACGAACACCCAGAATACCGATCGCTCGTCGTTCTGGCGCTCGCCCGACGCAACCGGTCAGTCGCTCAAAGGATCAATGGCGAGCGGCAGCATCACGATCAACTGGGCGGCTCTGTTCATGCATCACTGCCACGGCGGGAGCGCGCAGTTTCGCGCATGGTCGAACAATGACTGGACGGGAACGCTGCTCGTCGATACCGGCACGAACGCTGTCTACACGCCGGTTTCCACCGGGTACGATTTCGGCTTTGCCGATGTTGCTGATTCAGACACGCACGATCCGCTTGGGACCGAGTCGCCATACTCCGTGTTCTTCGCGCAAGCCGCGGGCGTCAAAAGCGTGCAGTGGGACTTCAGCAGCAAGAGCACGACCTACGGCTACGCTTTCTGGCAAGTCGGCAGACCTTTCGTCGGCAATTACTGGGAGCCTACGGTCAATCCGGATTATGGACTGAGTTACGGGCTCGGCCAGAACGATGAATCGGTAAGGACACGCGGTGGATCGAAACAAGGCAGTCGCGGCGGTCGCTGGGCTACGGTAGACATGAATTTCAACTCGATCAGCGAAGATGAAATGCCCACCGCACTGGACATCATGAAGATCGCCCAGACGACGCAGGACATGGCGATTTCTCTGTTCCCAGGTATTGGCGGAAGGCAGGAACGCGACGGCACCATCAACGGCACGTTCTCCAGTTTGGACGCCATCGGTCGCCAGGTAAGTCGTCTGACCAAGCGCATGCAGATCGAAGAGAACTGACCTACCGCTTCACGAAAAACAGCGGCCCTTCGGGGCCGTTTTTCATTTCCACGCCAGACAACCGGGCCTCATGAATGAGCGCAAAGCGGGACGACGAGCGCATCGAAAGCGTGGAGAGGGATATTCAAGCCCTGAAGAATTCCATCGCGGCAAATACCCAGCTTACCGCCGAACTGAAGAAAGACGTGCAGGACTGGCGCGCGGAAACACTGCCCGTCATTGACGCGATGCGCACGATGGCGGCGGGGATCAGGACCATCGGAAGGATAGGCGCCTTCGGAACACGGTTCGCCAAGTTCGTGCTTATCTGCGTCGCCTGCTGGGGCGCGTTGAAGCTGATTTTGCTCGGCGCTTCGTGGAGCGAGATTTCCGCCGCGTTCTGGCGCGCGCTGGCGAAGTAGATGGAGCCCTCTGCTGAACTACGCGCCTTCGTGATGGCGTGGGAAGGCTGTCGCCTGTATCCCTACATCGACCAAGCTGGGTATGGAACCATCGGTTTCGGTCACAAGCTGCAGCCGACGGACCCGCGCCGCTCCATCACACAAGATGAAGCGGATGCGCTGTTAGACACGGACCTGTTGTACGCGTCCGATGGCGTCGATCGCCTCATGTGCGGTGCCTTGGTTACGCAGAGCCAGCATGACGCGCTGTGCGAATTCGCGTTCAACGTCGGCCTTGGCAATCTCGCCGGATCGACGCTTAGAAAGCGCGTCCTCGGCGGAAGTTTCGACGAGGCTGCGGATGAATTCCTCCGATGGAATATTGCTGGAGGCGTCCCGAATGCCGGCCTGACCAAGCGCCGGACGGCTGAACGGGACATGTTCGTTGCCGGAATTTACTCGGCGCGGCCATGAACCTCATCACCCGCGAAGACGTAGCGGAACTGATCCTGACCTGCAGTGACGTCAGGGAACGGATGGAGACGAAAAAGGTTTACAGCAGGAAGTCGGATGGAACGGTTCCGTTGGGAACCCTGACGTGCGGAGAGCTAATCACAATGAGTAGAGGGCTTATGTTGCTCGTATGGCAGCAATACCCGGAACTCGCAGACCCGGCAGAGGTTGAACAGCTTATTCGCAGCGCGGCCGTGCGCGGAGCGGGCGGGGCCATGAATTAGGTGCCCGCGAAAAAGAAAACAGACAAGGAATGCATTGAAGCACTAAATCTGATTGAGCAGTACGGTTCCGGATACGAGGCGCGCAAGGCCAATGCGACGCGTCTTTCCGCGAACGGTGTCGAGTATCGGGCTAACGTGGGCCGTCAGCGCAATCTTCGCGCGACGTTCCATCGCGACGAAAAACGGATCGTCATGCGCGAGCGCATCGGCAGGATGCACGTATGGATTCCGGACGCTCAAGTCAAGCGGCACGTCAGCACGGATCACCTCGAACACGCGGGTAACTTCATTGCCGAAAAACGCCCGGATGTCGTCGGGTGCATTGGCGATTGGTGGGACATGCCAAGCTTGTCCAGCTACGACAAGGGCAAGTTGTCATTTGAAGGCAGGCGTTACGTTGGGGACATCGAAGCTGGGCGAAAAGCGATGGAGCGGTTTTTGGCTCCGTTCGACAATATCCCCGGATATAAGCCGCGTAAGGTTTTTTGCATGGGCAACCATGAGGTTCGCATCTTGCGCATGGTGGATACCAACCCAGAGTTCGAGGGCAAGTTCACGCTAGACGACCTCGGGCTGAAAGACTACGGGTGGGAAGTATTCAATTTCCTAGAGGTAGCCAACATCGACGGGATCGAGTTTTCGCACTATTTCACCAGCGGCATCATGGGGCGCCCGGTTCCGTCTGCCGCCGTGTTGCTGCGCGAGCGCCAACGCTCGGCAACAATGGGACACGTACAGACGTTCGATATGGCGGTGCATAAAAAGACGCAGAACATCGCCATGATGATGGGCTGTTGCTACACGCACAACGAAGACTATTTAGGACCGCAAGGCAACAACGTCAGGCGGCAGATCGTTGTCAAGCACGAGGTCGATGGCAACGGACATTACGACCCGATGCTTGTGTCACTTGCCTATCTCAAGAAAGCGTATTCGTAGTATGGCTAAGCCGTTCGACACTCTCCGGCGCGGCCTTCAGGAAGCCATCGCCATGCAAGCCGATTCGCAACGTCTCTCGTTGCAGGACTGGACGCGCGTTCGGACGTTTTTGTCCGACCTCACCGATCCGGAAATGTACGGCTTTGCGGTATCGGAAGAAGTAAGACGGAGAGCCTTGGAGCTACAGGAGCTATTCCGATGAAGATGGAAGACGCGTGGGTCTACGCCCTTGTGGTCTGCGCCTGTGTTCTAGCGTCGGTATTGGTGATTGCCATTCACATCGCATCGGGGGAACTGTGCGCCCATCATGTCCTGCGCTTCTGCTGATCCTGCTGGCTGGCTGTGCCAGCACCCCGGAAGTGGAAACAATCCCGCTCGGCGCGCGCGTGCAGGTGGTGAGCAAGCTGAAGGATTCCGGGGATGCTCTGGCGCAGGAATTGGATCGGGTACGCGAACAACGGGATCAGGCGGTCAAGCACGAGATGGAATGTTCCGCGGGACGGTCGGCGTGAGCGAAAAACTCAAATGGTGGTTCCTGTTCTGCGCTAGTGCGCTAGCGTTTATCGGCGCGGGTGTCTCGGGTCTCTTGCAAGGTCTGTGGCAGGTCGATCAGACCAAGCTCTCGTTCGTCATTGTCGCGATCTATTTCGTGGTCTCGGGTTTTGTCGGCTGGCTGACTATCCTCGCCGCGGATGGGCGGGTGAATGACCTCACGCAGCATCTGAACAGTTGCGACGAGGCGTCCGACCTGTTGATGAAGATCGCCATCATGGGAACGACGCTGGGCTTCTACTTGATGCTCTCCGGCGCCTTCGGGTCCGGTATGGCTCCTACCCCAGCGGCCATCGGTGCGGCCGCGAAGGGACTCGGCACGATCTGTCTCGTCACCTTCGTCGGCGTGCTGTGTTCCAGTCTGCTCAACCTGCAACTGACGAACTTGCGGTATCTCGATGCGTAAGCGTCCCGGCTACGTTTGGGCGTGGCTGGATTTGTACCTCACGATGCTGGGTGTCATCACGTACCTGTTCATCGCGGCCATCGTGCAGGTGCATCCTGCGGAAGCAAAACCCGGTGTCGTGATGAAAGCCGAGTACGTGCTGCAACTGACGTGGCCGATGGCGGCGAAGGACGACATCGACATTCATCTTCTGCTGCCCGATGACCGGCAACTCAATTTCCGCGAGCATGAGGTCGGCTGGTGCGTGCTGGATCACGACGACATCGGGATCAACGGTTTTTATATCGATTTCAAGACCGGGCAGGAAGTGCCGATCGAGCATCGCGAAGTCGTGACCGTCCGGGCTTTGGTTCCCGGTCGCTATGTCGCGAACGTGCATGTCTACAAAGTAAACGAGGGGAAGGTGAACCTGCCGTATCCGGTGCGCGTGACGCTCACCCGACTGAATCCGCTGCTGGTGGAACTCGCATCCGTAGACGTACCGCTTTCTATGGTCGGCGAGCAGAAGACCGCCTTCGCTTTCACTGTCTTACCCGATGGCTCCGCAACCGTAGACACCAGCGCCGACGTGCCGTTCATTCCGACACGATGAACAAGGATTTGCTGCTTCTATTGGCGCCGAGTCTTTTGACGGCGACGCTGCTCGCGGCGTTTTCCGTGTACGTGTTCCTAAGTGCGCCGGGACGCTACCTGCTCAAGTGGGGACTCATACCCCTGTCCCTCGTCGTGTGGGTGATGGCAATTCCCTTTGCCGGCGCCGTCGTTGGTAAGGCTTTACCGGCAAGCCTTCCCGAGCGGTTCGTGCTGCTCGGACACAACGTTGTCATTACGGGCCACACTAAGACCGGCATCGAGGTCTGGGCGCGGGTCGGGAATGCAACCCGTCTGTACGTCATTCCCTATTCCAAGCAGGCGGAACAGACCTTTGCCGGCGGTGAAAAGTCCGCCGCGAATGGTGGTCGCGCAGAGATTACTAAACGTGGCGGGACGGGGGAAACCCAGGATGATTACGTGTCGAACCTGATCCTGCCGGAGAGGGATAACCCGAAGGACGCCAAACCTAACAAGCCGTCGGAGTGGCTGTGAGCCGCCGCATCAAATGGACGGCGGCATGGAGCGCGCTTGCCATTGCCTCTACCTTCGTGTTGATCGTCCTCGCGGTCGATCGCTACGAAACCAAGCTGGAAAAGATCAATTGGCCGCTGGTCTCGCTCATCTGCGTGTTCGTGTTCGGAGGAGTAACCCTGTATCGGTGGAACTCCGACCTCGCGCGCTACAACCTGATCGACATGGTGATGAACGCAAAGACGGGGAAGGCCGATCCCTACCGCCATCTGTTGTTCCTGTTCGCCGGCATCGCGGCATGGGCAATCGTGCAGGTCGTGCTCGCGAAGTCATGGGACACGTTGACTCCCTTGCTGACGCTGGTCCTCGGCTTCTTCGTTGCCAAGCCGACCGTTGACGGGATTGCCGACGCGTGGGCTTCTCGTCCTGCTTCGACCGCGCCCGACGGCGGCAATTCGCAGCAGATCATCAACGCGCCTGCCGCAGATACCGTCGTTGCACCGGCCCCGGCGGAAGCGGCAACGGATGTCGGCGTCGCGAAGCCGATGGGCTGATGCGCTCCAACTGCCTGATCTTCGCGGTCAGGCGGTGGCTGCACGGCGGTGGGTATTTCATCGTCCGCAAGTCGAAATATGGCTGGTGGCCGCATTTCCTCTGGGCGAAGTCACTAAAGGGCATCGCCGTTGAACAATGGATTCCGCGTCACCCGAAACGCTGGGAAGACCTGCCGTTATGGAGAAAACTCTTGCCCGTTCACGTCATGCTGTTTCGCGGCAAATTGAAGCGCGACGATGATTGATACCATCATCAAGTACGCGATCATCGCTGCGATTGTCGGCGCGCTGGTCGCAACCTGCATCGCGTTGTGGGAAAGCTACATCGCCGAGCCGTACCGCATCCAGGGCGACGTCAGAACGACGACCAAGCTCCAGCCGCAGATCAACGCGCTGTCGAAGCGGCTCACCGACGCGCAGGCCGTCAATACCGGCTTGCAGGGACAGTTCGCGGCCCTGCAAAAGTCGTTCGCCGATTACGCGCAGGAACGCATCGACGCGGAAGTCCGGGCCAAAGCAGCGCTTGCCGCCGAGACCGCCCGTGCCGATGCCAACGCCGTTGAACGCGGGCGTCTGACCGCGATTCTCGTTCGTCCGAAATCAACCGAATCCACGGAGATCGTCTGTGCGCGCGCTACTTCTATTCTGCACGATGCTGTTGATCTCCTGCGGTAGCGTTCCGACCGCGCCGGATTTGCCGGTCGGCAGCGTCGTGACCGTGCAGACGCCGGTGGGAACGCCGTGCATCAAGGAAGCCGATATTCCAGTTCTTGCGCCGGCCAGGCCGATTGCCAAGGACGCCGATCCCGAGCAATTCGCCGCGTGGCTGAAACTGCGCATCGACGAAGACATCAAGCCGTACATCGCGAAACTGCGCGCCGCGCTCATTGCGTGCTCATCTGGAGGTAAATGACATGAACGTCTATGCATGGGTTGCCCTTGGTCTGTCCGCGCTCGCGGTCATCGGTGTGGCGTACCTGCTTCTGAAAGGCCACACGGCGAGCGTCGCGTCGGTGGAATCCGCGGCCAAGCCATACTTTTCGCGCTTCATCAGTACCGCCGAACTCGATGCCGAAAAAGCCGCAGGCGTCGCCCGTTCGTGGCTGCACCATCCCGCCGCACCCGCAGCGCCCGTTGCCGCTACTCCTCCGGCGGCAGTGCCCGTGGCACCGTCTGCGGGTAGCGGCGGGACCGCTCCCGTGCAAGTGGTTGTGACCGCTTCGGATGCCGTCCTTGCCAAGCATGCACAACTCGACGCCGTGATTGCGGATCACCAGACCGCCATCGCTACGCACCAGGCGGCGATCGTCGATGTGCAGAATCAAAAGGCCGCAGTGACGGCGGCGCAGGACGCACTCAATAAGCTCGTCGCGTAAAAATGCACGAACCGCCGTTCGTCGGCGCGCTAACTCATTGACGTGCAATACGTGGCACAAGTCTTGAAGCGTAAAATGCGCCGATTTCCCTATGAGCGTGACTAGTCACATGCTATAATGGTGTCGTGGTGATAGAGCCACGGACAACAGGGGAGCGTGATGGTTACATACGATAGAGGGGTTCCACTAACGGTGCGTCGCTACTGTGACAAGCACCAAGATCAAATCAGTTCAGTGGATTTCGGCGGATACAACGAGAGCTGGCGTTACATGGCCTGGCTGTGCAAAGGATGGAATCAGGGCGATGACCACGTTCACTCAGTAATCGGAGACACGGCTGCCGATCTGATTGCGCGCCTCCGTGAAATTGCCGAGTGCGATTGTGAAGACTGCCGCGCAGCGTAAGCAGGAAGAGCGCGACCGCTACCGGGCTGCGGGCTTGGTAGCGGTCCAAGTGTGGATCAAGCCGAAGCATCGCGAGCGGTTAGCGCGGTATGTCGAACGACTTAACAGGGATGCCCATTCGTGACGCTAAGACTCACCGTCCTCGCGGCGGCGCTGGTTCTTGCGGGCTGCGGGGGAGGCGGATCAAGTACACCATCCGCGCCCTCTACGTCCGTTGCTCCCACAGCACCAATCGTTCGCGCCGCGCCGCTCGAATTCGGCTACTTCGGTCTGGCAGATATTGCCGCGACAGCGAGTTCGGTGACTTTTTCGCATTGCGTGGACTGGGGCGATTGGACGAAGGACAAGGAAGCGATCAAGGCACGGATCATCGCCCAGCTTCAGTCCGCGAAGGCCGCGGGCCTGAAAGCGATTGTCTCGACGGGATTCCTCACCTTCGATGCGGGCTATAAATACTTAGGCACCGCGGAGCTCGCGACGTTCAAGAAACAACTTGACGCGCTCGATCTATCGCCGATCGTGATCGCGCTCTACATTCTCGATGAGCCAGATACTCACGCGCAGTTGACGGACGCCATCGTGGTCCAATGCTGCACTGAGACGCGGGCGGCATGGCCGGGAACGAAGTTGGCCGTCATCTACGGACCGAACGGCCAGACGCCGGGAATCTCCGCGTACGACTGGATTGGCCGCGACGACTACGGTGCAGGTTCCGGCGTCCTGCAACGCCTGCCGAGCATTCGTCCCGATCAGCAGTGGATCGTCGTTCCCGGCGGGGCTGATCCATGGCGGCAGGACGTGACACCGTTCGCTGACTTTGCCGAAGCCCGCGGCAACGTGGCAGCCGTCATCGCGTTTCTTTACGTGGACTACGGTGGCGGCAAGGGCATTGGAACGAACGGAGCGTTTCCGGCTTACGCAGCCGCAGGGACCGCGATCAAGAAAGGTGCTGCATGATTACGATTCAACTTACCGACGCACAGATTGCATCGATCCTGCAACAATACGGCTCACCGCAAGCCGCCCCCGTTGTTGTTCCTGTAGCTGCGCCCACGCTTGTCCTGCCAGCCGAACTCACTGGTCGTTCCACGATGGTCACGACGTTCCCGTGGATCGCGAACAGGAAGACCGCACCAGGACCGCTTAACGACGGCAATGCGTGGCTGGTCAAGTTCACTGCAGGGCCTGTTCAGGCTGCGGTCGCAACGATGCAGGCGGCGGAAGCGCAGGGCGGACAGATTCCACGCCTCGCGATGCTGATTCGCGATCATGACGGCGCAATCCTATGGCGCCAGTCGAAGGGCGTCAGCACGGTATCCGCGATTATGTCGTTCAATCCCGCGCAGCCGACCGGACCCTTTGCCGCGGCCCTTGCGCATCCGGTCATCGAAACCGGCGTCGCCTACACGCTCGCCATCTGGAATGTGCCCGGCTCTCCCGCAGGGCTGATGCTGGCCGAACTCGTGCTGTGAGCCGATTACGCGCCTACCTCCTGCGCGTAGCAATCGCGCTGGACGGCTTCGTCCAGGCATGCACCAACTTCGGCACCATCGGCATCACACTTTCCAGTCGCGTCGGGACGGCTGCCGCGCATGGTCATGCCTACGGCATCATCGGCTGGTGGCTGCTTGATCGATGCTGGCCGTTTGGAAAAGACCCCGTAAGCGGCCAATCACACTGCCACGCGGCGATCCTGAACGACAAGAAACGCGCGCAGGCCGCGATCGACGAATTGAACGATCCCGTAGTCACTGCCTACCTCAAGGATCACTGATGCTTCCGCTGTTGGACGAAACACGCTACTGGGACTTCGCGCCGATGGACGAACCCGCGATGCGGAATGCGCAGCGATTTCTCCCCCCAGAGGTCAGGCTTAATGACGACGATGTCCAGAGAATCGCAGTATGCAAGGGCGTCAACAGCATTACCCGCGCTTACATGATGGGGTTGTTAGCCGGGCTTAGGCGGAAGTAGCGTTTCACTTGATCGCCGCGGTCTTGGCGCGCAGTTTCGTCGGCATGTTTAGCACGAGCGCCCGCGCCACGTCGTTAGCAATGAGAGCGTAAACATCGCCGACAGCGAGCAATCCGGTGGCGTATTGCAACGTCGCCGATCCGGCCCAATCCCACATATCGCAGCGCACTTCCAACTCACTTATCCCTTCCAGCGGCTTTATCGTATAGCGCCAATTGGTCGTTGCATAGCCGCCTTCTGCCATGATCCGCTGCGCCTCTGCAAGCGCCCGTTGGAGAACGAGAGCATGGCTCATCCTGCCTCCACTATCGGATAGCGCAGCCCCATCAATTCTTCGACGGCCTCCGAGAGCATTTCCGCGTCGACCATCGCAAGCCCCTGCGCGAGCACGACAATTTCTATCTCGGCCGGTAACTCGCGCAACCAGCCTTCCAACGCCTCAATTGCGGCGCGCGAGCACTCCCCGCATTCTTCTGGCCGACCGGGACTAGCGCACGAGCATCCATTGCGCCATTCCGCGATGATGTCTAACGCGGCCCTGACGGTCATTGTCATCCACCGCTCCTATCGTATGTCGCAAACCATCGTCGGCACTCGCGGCTGTGTATCGTTTTTGTGGCCGCGCGAGACAGAATTGGCCGGTTTGTGGCCGGTTTTCACCCCGTTGGATATGCGGCGCTCAGCCGTCCGCGCGTCCGATATTCCATCTTCCCTCCTAGCGTCCATCGCGGTCATTTTTCGGACGCCAATCGGCGGATCGTCCTGATTCGTCGGCTCTTTCCCTCAGTCTCGAAATCACGTATACCGCAAGGTATCCAGGGTTCGAATCCCTGTCTCTCCGCCATTTCCTCAATAGTGACCGCTAACCGTTGTCCACAATTGCGGCGAACGTGTCCACTATTTTCGACTCATGGCGTGTCCTAGATAGGCTCGTGATCAACGCAGCCGAAGTCCGGTTCGATCGCCATGCACGGCCCATACTCGCACCACTTACGATCGATCCTGAAGTGCGATCCCGGTGTACCTTGGCGCTCGCACAGGCGAACCTCGGCTCCATAGCCCATATCCTCAGCCTCGTCTTCGCTCGGCTGCTGCCAGTAGCGACACGTTTTGCAGCGTTTCATTTCGCAATTCTCCGCATGATCGGCTTCGCGCGCTCACCGATCCGGCGCCGGCGGTAGATCGCCGTCGTCGCTTCGGAAGCGTGCCCGAGCAGCGCCTGTGCGGCCTTCAGGTCGTCCGCATCGCTGCCTGCCTTGCTCCGCATGTCGCGGAGCTGCCACGTCGCGCCAGCGGCCTTCCTGGCCTTCCAGAAGCGTTTTCTCATCGCCTGCAGGTTCAGCGGCGCGCCGTCCTCGGCAATCAGATAGAGCGACGGCGGATTCGATTTCAGCAACGCTTCGACCAGCGGCTTCAATGGACCGACGAGATCGATGCGCGTCGGCACGTCGGTCTTCGTTCGGCGCACGTTCAGGTAGCCGTCGCGCACGTCGGCGCGCCGCAGTCGCAACACGACGGACGGATCGGCGCCTGTGCGATAGGCAAGCTCGAGGAAGGCGGCGAGCGTGCGCCCACAGTGCGGCAGGACCGACGCGAGCGATTCGTCGGTGACGTAGACCTTGCGCAGCGCCTTCGTGCCGCGGATGCCGGCGCACGGGTTCGGTACGTCCGTGAGGCCCGACGCGCGCGCGAAATTGAACAGCGCGGAGAGCAGCGCCTTCAATCGCGTGGCGATGATCTTGCCGCCGTGCCGCCGGCCCTTCTCGTCGATGCGCTTCTTACCGCATTCCTTGAGCATCGCCGAGACGTGCTGCGGCCTGATCTCGTCGAGGCGGAACTGGCGAAACATGCCGAGCAGCATGTCGAGCTGCCGGTCGTAGCCGGTCTGGGTAGCGGCCGCTTTGGACGCGAGCTCGTCGCGCCGATAGCATTCGACGGCCTCCTCGAACGTCCCCGGCTCCACGTGGCCGGAATGCAGCTCAGCGTACTTGCGCAGCGCCGTATGCAAGTCGCCGCCAATCGCTATGCCAGCCTTGCCGTAGTAATAGCGCGTGTGGCCACCACGCACCTTGCGGTACATGAGCGGCGGCAGGTCCAGATCGCGGGTGCGGCGACGTCCCATGGGGGCAAGCATCTTACGCCGCTCCCTTCAGAAGCGCGAAATTCGGCTTCCTCGGCAGGCGCGCGGGTTGCTCGAGTGGCGCATCGGCGATCATCCGGCGCTCGTAATAGCCGCGCGCCACACGCGGGAAGCCTTCGCGTGTGACTTCGAAGCGCCAGCGTTTCGCGCGCAGCCACTCGATCTGCCCTGACTTGCGACGGTAGCCGGTCAGCTCGCGCAGTTCGTCGTGGGTCAGGAACATGGCATCCCTGCCAGATGCGGCGCCGGCGATAGCCATTGCTCCTCCGCAGTGAGCAGGCGGTCGGTCACTCAAGTCCTACGCTTCATTTGGCAGTGTCCAAGTGGCCGAGCGGGGCGTCCGTTGAATCCCGTGGCGTCTTTTCAGTGCCTTCGGTGCGAGCGTCGTTCGCGATGCGCAGCAAAACGTCTGCGTGGCACGGATCATCCAGTGCGCACCAACACGCGAGGTTCTTGCCGCGCAGCGACGGGAGTCGCGCGATCAGCTTCGTTCGTCGCGGATACCCGTTCATCGCGTCGAATGCGTATCTAAGCAGTCCAGTACGTGTCGGCCGATTCTCGATCCCGGATCGTACGTATTCCTCAAAAGCGAGCACGCAGCACCAGCCGTCGTTATCTTCTGGACAGCATTCGCATGGTCGCAGCGCGCAGTGGTGCGGGCGCGTGCAGGTGCTGATGTTGCCGAAGATGCTAGGCCGCGACACTACGACGGTGTTTGCAGGCTTGCGCCAGCCTTTCGTCCTGCGCAGTTGCACACGGATTGGCACTGTCTATTGCTCCTAAGTCAGTTCGTCGTCCAGTTGGTCGCAAGAGGCTGCGGCCTGATGGATCGTAGGTTTTTGCTCATCCCTGTTTCCATTCCTGCTCGCTATGGTGGCGTTGCCCGAGAATGCGGACGCAGGGCTTGAGCGATTCGCGCATGTCATCGATCCACTTGCCGCCGCCGCAGATGACGAGTTCCAACTTTTGCAGGAAGTCCGGCTCGCGCAGCATGCGCAGGTGATCGTGATTAATCTCGATAATCGTTCGCGTGCTCATCTATCGCTCCCCTCCGATTGCAGCGCGACACGAGCACGATTCATGATCGCGCACACCGGCTCATCGCCATCATTTAGCGCGGCTATCTCCCGCAGCGCCGCGACTAGCTTTGCATTGCGCTCCGCGAGGGCATCGCGTTCGGCGAGAAGGTCGCGCACGTCGGAGCGCAGCGAAAGGAATCCGGACACATGGATCGTCGCGCGTTCCGATTCCGGCTCGGACGCCGCCAAAACCCGCAGTTCGTCCCATCTATCGCTCATTCCCGCTCTCCCGATCGTTCCCCTAGCGCGGCGAGACAGCCGGCTTCGTGCGATTCGCTATCCTTGAAGCGCCACAGCTTCTCGCATAGGACGCATCGCCCGTAATCGCCCGTCCTGTCGACCACCTGACCGCGCAGCGCCGCCCGCAGCCTATCCCGCTCTTCCCGTAGGGCCGTGAGTTCGGCAATGGCTAAGTCCTGCGTCTCTCCGTGCCGCGTTTCCATCTGCGGGCAGAGGGCGATCGCTGTCGCGGCCTCGCGAAGTCTGTCTATCAGTGCATCACTCATGCTTTCAACCCCGCCATGATCCGATCGCGGATTTCGTCGCTGCTCTGCATGGCGAGCCAGTCAGCAATCGCCTCGAATGACGATGGTTCCGGCGGCGACCAACTGCAATTACAACCCGGGCAAAATGCCACTCGGCCGTCGTTTATCAAGTAACCGACCATCGCCCCGCACACGCCGCAATCGTGATGGTCGAGCCAGCTTTTGCCGGCCGCTTGCTGTGCTACCCACGCTGCGGAATATTTCGGTGCATCACTCATGCGTACCTCGAAAAGCAATTCGGTTCATTTGATTACCGTCACTTGAGGCCACTTCACCGGGCTGCTGATTCCGCTTTAAGCGGTCCCCACTGTTCGGCCATCGCATCCGCAATGCCGTGCAGCGTGCGACTGCGGTTTTTCCAGCGATCGGGTGACGGCGCTTCGCGATGCACGCGTGCCTCGCGGCCTTCGACGATGTTCGTCGGCACCAGCGGCGGCAGATTCTTGAGCCAGAGACACGTCGCCTTCGTCTCGCCGTGCCCGAACATCCACGGCTGGATGATCTGATCCGGCTTGCGGACCTTCGTGCTGATGACGCTGATCGGGTTTTCGACGCAGATGCGCGACACCGGAACGTCCAGCAGCAGGCGTACGAATTCCAGCGCCGCGCTCTGCTCCTCGATCTTCTCCTTGAACCATCGCGCGCCGGAGACTGCCAGATGCGTACACGGCGGATGAGCGATCATCAAATCCCACGTCACGCGCTGATTTTCCAGCGCCATCGAATGCGCAACTCGGCCGTAGAACAAGTCACGAACGTCGCACTGATGGTGCTGCTGGAAGTCGTGCAGTTGATGGCCCGGCGGATACAGGTCGGGGTGCCAATGGCCCAATGGCTTCCCTTCACTCGGTAGCAGGTCGCACGACCATGCGTCATGCCCGCGTGCCAGGAACGCGTCCCTGACGATGCCGGAGAATTCGCAGGCCACCAAGACGCGGAGGCTCATGTCTGGCGATTATCCCCTACTTGACTTTTGCCTCTAGACATGAAATGATGCCTCCACACTGATCGGAGGCGTCCCGTGGCCAAGAACTCGAAGACAAGCTACTACCGGATTCACCAGATGACGGCGGCACAATTCGACCGCCAATTCCCGAACGAAGATGCCTGCAAGCTGTACCTGGTTAATCACCGCTGGCCGACCGGCGTCGTGCGTTGCCCGCGCTGCGGCTTTGAGGCTCACGCGCACGGCACCAAGCCGTTTCATTGGCAGTGTTATAACTGCGCAGAGCAAACGTCGTATCGCTTCTCTGTATTGGTCGATACAGTCTTTGAGAACACGAACAAGCCGCTGCGCGATTGGTTCCGAGTCATCCACATGATGACGACGAGCAAGAAAGGCGTGAGTGCCTTGCAGGTGTTTCGCGTGCTCGGCTTCGGCTCCTACAAAACCGCGTGGTACATGTGCCATCGCATTCGCGTCGCGATGCAGGACCGAGAATTCCTGCAATTGCTCGGCATCGTCGAAGTGGACGAGACATTCGTAGGCGGCGACTTCAAGAACAAGCACAAGGACAAACGCGGCGGCGGGAAAGGCGGCGGCGGCGGTATTGGTTCGGGTAAGACTCCCGTTATCGGCGCAGTCCAGCGCAAGGGAAACGTCGTTGCTCGCGTGATCGATTCGGTCGATTCCGTGACGCTGACTAACTTCGTGCGCGAGGCCGTCTCGCGTCGCGTGAGCCTTATCTGCACCGACCAATGGGCCGCGTATAACGGCATCGGCCGCGGCTACCCGCGCAGCGGATTCCCGCACAAGTCCGTGAATCATGCTCGCGGTCAATACGTTTACGGCGCGGTGCATACGAATACCATCGAAGGCTTCTGGTCGATCCTCAAGCGCGGCGTCATGGGCACGTATCACAAGGTAAGCGCGAAGTATTTGCCGCTCTACGTTGCCGAGTTCTCGTTCCGGTACAACAACCGCGAGAACGAAGACATCTTCGGTGTTGCGGTCAAGGCGTGCTAGGCGTTTCATTGCGGTCGCCGACGTTTGAAATAATCGATAGCGCTCCACATGGCGAAGGCAAGCAATGCCAGAAGTGATGCGCCACAAAATGCAAACAGGACCTTATCTAAAAAGGACAAGCGAATGTTCGGGCTTGGTTTGCATTTGTGGGCAATAGTCGTTTGGTCGTTAGGGGTCGCTGCTGCTGCTGCAATCGCTGTTGTCATAGCCACCCGGGTTGTCATCATCTTGCAGCGTGGCGCATTGAAGGATAGCGATGAAAAAATTGCCTCTGCATTGGAATCAGCAGCGACAGCTAACGCGCGCGCTGCCGAGGCCAATTTGGAACTGGCAAAGCTAAAGGAACGAATATCCCCGCGAGCGTTAACACCCGACCAGTTTGAGCATTTGAAGGCGTTGCGCGGCAAGGTAACGGAGTTAGTTGTCATGTCCGTTAGCGACGCGGAAGCTGCGATGTTTGCCTTGCAGATAGCAAATGCACTGCGTGCTCTCGGCATCGCGGTTAGGTATCCGCCTGCAACAAATGCCAGGGTTGTTGCTGGAGTCTTCGTCATCTTCCCTCCATCAATGAATCGGTTCGAACGGAGCGCTATCGCAACCATCCTTTCCGAGGCCGGTATGCAATCGGAAGGCTCGCCAGAGCGAACTTGGCTTCCTCCGGGCGACTTTCCCGAGGACGAAATCGTCATCTTTGTTGGCCAGAAGCCATTAACAGCTCCGGAGGGCGCGGAGCCAGCCAAGTAATGACCGCGACAGATTGATGAGACGAAAAGCATCGCGAAGCACAACACGATACCGGCCTGTCGCTTAGCACGGTGGTTGGCCCAGCGATCAATGCTTAGTCGCATTACGCCACCGTCGAATCATTCCAACGGTATGTTAGTTGAAATGTTGTACAAAGTCGAATAGGGGATAATCGCCTCATGTCTTTCGCTTCCGCATCCCGAGATCGCGCGCTATCGGAGCGATGCGATCCAGGGCGTCGCGAATCGCTGCGTCTGCGCCACCATTCGGCTCCGGTGCGTTCATTGCCTCATCGATCGCGGCGTCAAGCTGGCCGATCAACTGATACGGCGCTAACTCTTCCCGTTCCCGGGCCGCCGCGTCGCACAGAAACCGATACCGCGCTGCATCCCGTCCCTCTGCTTGTAGGGATGCTCGTAGGGATTCGCACTCGGCGCACTTCTCGCGGTAGTTCGCATCCTGTGCTTCCCATTGTCGCCGTGCTGCATCTTGGCGCGCAGCGCAGTCGGCGCGGAGGCGAGCGATCTGTCCCGTATAGCTGTTATCTACTTGCGGGTCGGCTTCTGGCCGCGCATCGTCGTCACGTTGGGCGTCGCTCCGTTCCTGTGGAGCGGCGGCAATGTATAGATGCTCTGTCTGTTTCGTATCCTTCCAGTGCCAGCCGCCCGTTACCCAGAACACATCCTCCTTCCGGCAAAACTGGATCGCCTTGTCGATGTCGGGCACGAAGCTGCGCGACGACCCGCCATCCCAATAGCCAGCGGACTTGCCATTCTCAAAACGCTCGCAGACCCAAAATGACCGATTGCGCTCTCGCGGTACGTCACGTAGGGCGAGGTCAGCGCGAACGTAGCGCGCGACCGTCCACGGGCCGAGTTCCGGCGCGCGCTCCGACGCCTCGGCAGCGTGCTCCATCGCACCTTCGCGGTTACTGCAAGCGTAATCGGGGTGCGGCTCGCCAGCGGTCGGGCCACTAACTACCCAAATTTCCTGCGCGCCTAACGCGTCACTCATGGCTTGTCCTTCCACTCGCCGTACTCGTCAAAATGAGCACCATCGCGGTGTTGTTCCACTCGACAACCGTCGCGTTGGGCGAGGGCGGCGGCAGCTTCGCGGGCGGCTTGCAGCGTCGCAAGCGATACCGGCGAATGGTCCTCCCCGCACCGGATCATGCTGTCCATGAGCGCGAAGGCTTCGCTGATTTTCGCCACTAGCGCATCCCGAGCAGGCGAGTGGTGGGGTGCGGTCTGTACGGTATCGGGCGATGATCCCGCACCCCCTTCCCTGCCATCACCACTACAGGGTTCGCGCGACTTGTTATCCCGAGCAGGCGCGGCGGCGTTGGCCGGATCGACTTCGACATCGCTCGCGGAGCAGTTATGCCCGGCTGTCAGCACGCGCCGGCAAAACGGACACTGACCGTACGTGACAGCATCAGCGGGCAGGGGAGCCGGTGCTTGGGCGAGATAGGATTCGGCGGCAGCGAACGCGCGATCCAGCCGATGCAGCGCGGCGATGTCGTCAGCAAATGACCTCCCAGACGGCAGCGATGCGTACTCGCGCCGCGCCGCGACCAACTTGCGCAGCACTTTCGTTGCTTCGTCGCTCATGCGGAGTCCTTTGCACGCGAGCGGATAGCAGCGGCTAACTTGTGCTTGAGCGGTATCCATGCGTGCGGGCAGTCGGCGTAACTCTCGGCGGTGCGAGCAGCATCTTCGTAGGCGTAGCGCATGCCGGCCAAGAAAATGGCGTCATGCACGGAACCTTCGTGTCGCACGCCTTCCGAATGCGCGTTGAGAATCGCGCGCAACGCTTCACGCTGTTCTGGTGTGAGAATCATAAGATTTTTAGCGGTTTCTTATAAACCTGCATAAACTTCATAAGGTTCATTAGATCGGCGTCCATGTGGCAACTCGCCACGCCTTCTCGACTCCGACGCGAAAGGCTTTGTGTCATCACGCCGTCGTCACAGTGCCGAGCGTCAGCCCTGCGCAGAAGCTATTGGCGACCATGAAGAAGTGGTCGCCGGCAGCGGAAGCGAGCACGACAGCGACCACGTTGATCGCGAAGACGGCCCAGCCCCACGCGCGCATGTTCGCGCTCATGCCTCAACCCCGATCAGCACGCCGTAGCCATCCAGCGTTGGCGACCGCTCGATCCTGCCAATCCGGTATTCGCCCGGCAGTTCGTTCAGGTCCACGCCGTCGGGAAACATCGTCGGCTCCAGATAGATGCGGATCGGCGCGTTCAACGGATACACCGCCAGTTCGTCGATCAGTTCGCCTATCGTCATGCAGCGCGCCTCATAGTCGAAGCGTCCCCGCGGCGATCTTCTCGGCCACGCGGACCATGGTTTTCGGGTAGCACTCGCGGAAAAACGCGCGCTTCTCCTCGCGCGTTCCGGGCCCGGCGTCGTAGTCAGCGTGGCAGCGCGCACACAGATAGTTACCGAGCAGGTCGTGCGCCTTCAGCGACTTGCCTTTTCCGAGCGCGCCTTCGTTGGCGTGCGCCCATACGACCGTGCCGTCATTCGCGCCACACGCGACGCATATCTCGTCGCGCGCCGACTGGCGCAACGCTTCTGACCGATGTACGCCCTTGCCGATGTCTGCGTTCGGCTTCGTCGCTCCCGTTTTTGCGGCACGCGTGAGTTTGTAGGCCGGCGCGGGCGCGCGTTCCGGCCTGGCCTGCTTCCGGGTCCGGCAGGCGGAGTGGATGCGATTCGACAAGCCGGAGCGCCAAAGTACCGGCTCACCGCATACCCTGCACGGTTGCGGGTCGCTCGCTTGTTTCACGAGTACGCCCTGCCTTCCGCCCTACGCGTCGATTCCTGCGTGCGCCACGCCTCGATCTTGGCCGACGCCGCATCGCGGAGGAATCGGTGCGTCTCGTCGGCCTCTACCGCTTCCTTGAGAGCCTGTAGCGCCGACAGATAGCCGGGGCGCGTGCGCGCCGTGCTTTCCCTTTGCGCCGCGCTGGACGCCTCGACCTTCTCGGCCTCGAAGGCCAAAGCCGTCTTCACGTAGCTTTCCATGTAGACGCGCTCGGCCCTAGCCTTGGCCGCTGAAGTCGCGTTATCGCGGAGCCAGTCCACGGCCTTTTCGATGTCGTCAAATTGGATCATGCCGCACGCTTTTTCAACGTAAGGTCCATCTCATAGGCCCGGCGCAGCAACAGGAACAATTCGCCGGCTTCGGTCAAATCCTCGAAGTAGCGATGCTCGAAGTCAGGGAACTCCTTGGCGAACCTTGCGATATGGAACCCTCCGGTAATCTTCTCCGGTTGTGTTTCGTTCCAGAGGATCGCGTAAGCGGCGACCTGCATCAGCATGTCGCGATAGATTCCATTCGACGTTTTCAGGTCGCCGAGCGCGAGCCTTCCGTCCGAAAGGCGCATCACGAAATCCGGCGTTCCCCCAAAGCGGTGCGCCTCGGACACCATCGGAAATTCCGCCGGGATAATCTCGGCGCGCTGGCTCTCCTGCCACTGAACAAACGTGTGATAGGCGGTCCGCGCCTTCGGCCTGAAATCCTCCGGCGCGTCTTTAAGCGCAGCCTCGGGGTCCAAGCCGCGGAGCCTGTTATCCACCATTGCATGTGCGAGCGTCCCGATGTCTCCGGCCTTGTCCCGTTCCTCGTACAGGCTCCGCGCGCCGGACGCGCCGACCTTGAACGCCCATTGCAAGAGACCGCCGCTTTCCTTCCAACGGCCTAGAATCGTGGTGACCCCGGGCACTTTCGAGCCATCGGCAAGGTGGTACCCGGCGCGCGGTGTCGGCATGGTCAGAACGGGATTTCTTCTTCGACTGGCGTTTCAACTTCATCGCGCCACGGAATGTCGTCAGCGAAGTCGTCGACGTGCCCCGCTTCCGCGGGGTGCGGTTCATGCGAATCCGCAGGAGCAGATGCCTCGGTCCTCGGCCGTTTCAGATAGTCGGCGAGGAATGTCTGTAAATCGGCATCCAGCGCAACGGCTTGTCGGTTAGATTCCTCCGATACCTGTTGCAAGGAAAACTTCGGCACGCGGTAGACGGTCGCACCTTTTTTAAGTTGCTCGAACTCGATTATCTTCACGGCGTCGATGAAATACGCGCGAAGGCTCCTGCCGCTCGCATCCTTGCGCGTTGGCGCGGATCGCTTGAACTCCATCCATGCCGATGCTGCCGCACCCTTGAGGCATAGGTTGCCTATCTTGAGTTCGTCGCCTTCCTTGTACGCGAGGTAGAGCGATGCGCAGTAGTGACCCCCTTGCGCCGCGATGCGGTCCTTGATGCTTTTATAGATGCCGCTTGCCAGTTCGCCGCCTTTGAAGCTGCGCACGACGAGCACGTCCTGGCGCGTGTCGCGGACCTCGTTGGCGTAGACGCCGGACTGCGAGGGGTCGTGCCAGCCCTTCACCGTCGAGAGTTCGTCCAGCAACAGGAAGGTAAACGGCAGCGACGCCTTGACGTTGAGCTTGGCGTCCTTGTCATACCAGCGAACGAAGCCGCCGTCGTCGCCGCCGGCCCACTCGAACCAGCGAGCGGCGGGATTGCGGATACCATCAATCGGATTGCTGCGACTCATTTTCGTGCGTCCTGTGAATTGAGGCCAGCCAGCTTAGGTACTCGACTTGCGCGGCCTCGTCCGCAAGCCATTCTTGCTCCTGTAATTGCAGTTCGTGCCATGCTGCGTCAGTTGGGTATTCGTCGTTCATGGGGTGAGCGGGCCGGGCTTGATACCGGCTACGGGGGCCTTCGGCAGTGAGCGCAGCCCCACAGTCAGATGGGCCCTGTCTTCCGCAGTGTGCCGGACCGCTTTGCCGCCGAATTCAGCGCCCACTGGACTTCCGCCCGTCGCTCGGCTTTGCATCGCAGCTACCCGGTAGTAACCCCGGCCGACCTCACACTTACTTGCGTGTCCTTCCACGCCGCCGCTCGTTGTTCGTTTCAAGTTCTGCACGATGTTTCGCTTGATTGCATTGACACTGCCAAATGGATCGAATTGCTGTTCAGTAAATAATCCCCAGCCCCACCAAAGACAGCACCATCACTGCTATAGCTGTCCATCGCCATATCCGTCTGGTAAACCACGGGCTGTCGTCGAAATAACCGATGTTGAGGCCACTGGATCGCGCGGCAAACTGATTACGATGCACGGCGTAGGTGGGCTCGTCATCGCTGGATACGAGGCGCAGGCTCATTTCTCGCGCTCCGCAAGCATGGCGTCGGCGTAGGCGTAGGCGCCGCGAGCGATCTTTTCTTGCACTTCAGTCACAACCGCTTGCGGCATGCCAGTTTCTTGATCGCGCAGCACGACCTTGTCGATCAGTTCCGGCAACGCCTTAGCCGCGAAGTAATCACGCAGTGTCATTCCGGCCACGCCGTTGCATCGGTCGAAGGTGGTAGGGAATGCCTGACCGCCGTCGTCGCGCTCGTCGTTCATACCGGCACCTGTTCCATTTGGGCTGCGTCAACGCAATCACTCGAAACAACCGTTGACTTCGTTACAAGCGACTCGCCGCGACTGCGCAACTCCGCAGCGATCATGCTGTCTATACGATCAGCAATGACAGATGGCGGCGCATCGCTATGCGACGCGACGAGCGGCTCCCAGCGCAGATCACACGCGTCCTCGAAGCCGAAAAATAAGCGGAAGGCGCCGATGCCCTTTTGATCGCGATAGGCGGGCCAAGTGTTTTCATCCTCACCGTATCCGAGGAGAGCGAATTCGGGCATTTCCGATGCGAGGCAGCTTGTGCAGCGCGAGCCGTCGGCCTGACGCCAACCGCGGAGCGTGAACTTCGCCGGATCAACCGTCCGCAGCCGCGACGCCAGTGCTTGCAATCGTTCGATGTTCATGCAACCTCCCGAGTAATCGTCTTACAACCACCGCACGCCGAACAGCGTTCGATCATCGCCAGCTGCTCGCCTTCATGCCAACGTGGAACGATCCCGGCGCCTCCGCACTGAAAACACCGCTCTCTGACGATCCGCGGCACCCCAGCGCTATCCAGTACGCGGTTTAGTTCGTCGTAGATCATGTCCATTACGCAGCCTCTGCTTCGTCGCGTGCGAGTACCATCGTTCGCAGGACCGTTGCAGCATCTTGCAGAGCGCGCACGTATTGCCAGTCGATGAACGCGCCGTCGTTGAACGCTTTGTGATCCGCGATGGCGAGAAGTACAGCATTTAGAGGCGTGGGGTTCTTCCCGAATTGACGCGCATCCATTTTCATATCTCCTAAAGCCATCCCAACTGGTCGATGGCAGCGAGCCGATAGTCCTCGCTATGCCGCTCCAGCCATTCGTCGAGCAACGCTTCCTTGTCCATGCGGTCGAACGCTTTAGTAGCGAGTTCAAGCGTCATGGCGTCTATCTCGCGTTCTTCCGCGAGCGTGTAAGAATCCGCGAGGTCGTGAAGCTGATCGCGGTACGCTTCGGCTGATTCGATGCTCATGTGAGTTTCCATCCGATCTGGCGCGCAAGACGACGCAGCGACACGCGAACGATGCGGTCACTAAGGGACGCGCCGTCCGCCCTGCACTGAACCATTTCCGCCTTAGCACCGTTAATGGCGATAACTTTGCAATGTCGGTTGCCGTTCCACATACGCTTGTCGCGGTCGTGCCATATCTGTCCGATCTGAACTGTGACGCTCATGGTCTGATCTGCCTATAGATAACGATGAGTGTCCCGATGGCGAAACAAAGCGAGCCGGCCAGATACCAGAGGTAGGGCGCGAGTTCGCGCATTCACCTTTCCTCAGTCTTGGCGAGCGCAGCGCGTGCTTCCGGTCCTGCGCATTGCATGCAGTAGCGGTCGTGCGCGAAGCCGCCGGCCTCGTCATTCCACTCGCCTTCCAGGTATCTGTCGCCAATGTTGATGCGATTCGGGCAGCGTCCGTTTTCTGATGCCGGCCGATCATCTTTGAATCCGCGCGAGTAATCGCAACGCCCGGCTTTGCGCGCAGTGCGGATTAAGCAGCCATCCCAAACGCCGCCGATGACCTGAACCGGCGACGCGCGCATCGTTTGCATCGAGGCACGCACGCTGTCTCGCTTGCCCGTGTTGACTCGCTCTAATGGATCAAGGTTTGTCATTCGTCCTTCTCCTGATCGCGCCGGAACGCTTCGTAAATATCCAGCTTGTTCATGAACTCGCGCTCGGCTTCCTGTTGCTCCAGCACGTCTTCGTAAACCGGCTCCGACTCCTGCTGCTTGGGCTTGCGTGGCATGACTTAACCCCCTGCCATCCGATGCACTGCTACGGCATGCGCAAACGCTGCCGTTGCCTGACGCTCGGCATACACAGCACCGACCGCGATGCATGCGACGACGATGACCGCTGCGATGAGTCTCATGCTGTCGTCTCGTTGAGCGCAGCGGTGAGTGCGTCGTACCGCGCAATGACGTCTCCAGCCGTCGTGTGCTTCGGCAAATCACCGCTTTCGTAGACGCTGCGCAGAATGCCGAGCGCTTCGTAGGCGACCAGATCGCGCTGATAAGCCAATTCGCTGTATTCGTCGCGCTCCATCCTTCTCTCCTGTAATCGCTCGGCTTCGTCCGGCGCCTGTCCGGAAGGGTTGTGCGGGCCTCGGTGGCGTGCGCGGCGCGTATGGTCTGCGTCGCGTTCTTCCTCGGTCGGCCTCCTGCTATCCGCCTTGCTGGGCGCTCGGTGAGTTGAGCGCGTAAGTGAGACTTTAGCACGCTCATATCGGAGAATCAATACACCGGAGCAAAAAAATTTGCGGGTGTGGTATTTCAGTGGGGCCGCGAGGGTTTCGTGGGCTTCGGTGAGCGCGGGCGCGGAGAATCGCCGTTGGCGGGTCGCTCGCGCAGCATCGCCCTGCCGACGGCGATCCACGCGGAGCGCAGTTCGGCGGACATGGCGTCCCATAAATCACGCATGGTCTGGAGATCGTCGGTGCCGCCTTCGTGCGGACCTTCCATGAGGTAGCGGGCCGTGATGCCGAGCGCGACGGCCAGGTTCACCAGCACGCGCCCGGAGGGATTGAGGGTTTCGCCCTGCTCGATCAGAGAGAGCGTCCCTTGGTTAACAGCCGCCTGCTTCGCTAATTCCTGTTGACTCCATCCGAGCCGCTTCCGTTCCCGGATGACGCGGCCGGCAAGCGAGTTCGCGTCGACAAACCGATGGGTGGCAGGCATGTCGTCCATCCTGCGCGCGAAAACGTTTGACTCTCTCATATGAACGCGCTAAAGTAGCGGCATGACATACGACGAGGCCCTAAGCGTTTTCGGCACGCAGGCGAATCTCGCCCGCGCGCTCGGCGTTACCCAATCGACCGTTTCCCTGTGGGGCAAGGGTGCGCGCGGCGAAAAGGTCTTCACCATCCCCGACGCCTATCAGTTCCAGCTTGAGGTCATCACCAGCGGCGCGTTGCGCGCCGATGACCGCCTGCGCGTTCCCTACGTCGCGCCCATGCGCCAACAGGCCGCATGGCACATCCGCAAGCAGCAGCAGGGCGGCTAGTCATGGCCAAACAACCGCAGCATGACCGCGCATACCAGCAGCGCAACAAGGATCAGCAGGATCGTCGTCACGACTTCCACTTATCCGTCTTTCGCCGCCTCGGCTTGTACGGCGGCAGCGTCGAGCTTAAGACGAGCGGTGGCGCGGGACGCTTGAATAGCTTGCGCCATGTGACCAGCAGTGGATTGCGCATGCCCCGCAGAATCTCTTTTTTTCGCCGTTTTTGTCTTTACGTCTAAGTACGTTTTATACGGATGTTCACGGACATGGCGTTTCAACCTGAACTGATCCATGAATCCATCGAGGACGCGCTGCGCGATGCCGTGCGTGCGGCCGGCGGATCGAAGAAGGTCGGACCCATGCTGTGGCCGGCGAAGCCGCTGAAGGAAGCGGAAAACCGGGTGAACGACTGCATCAACCCGGATCGCGCCGAGAAGTTTTCCCTTGCCGAGCTGCTGTTCGTGCTGCGTATGGCGCGCGAGGCTGGGTATCACGGCGCCATGCACTTCATTGCGGACGAATGCGGGTACAGAGCACCGGAACCACTGGAGCCTCACGACGAGCAAGCCAAGCTGATGCGCGACTACATCGAATCGGTAAGGGTGGCGCAGAAGATCGCCGCGCGGCTGGAACGGCTGACGCTCGCCGGCGGCATCAAGGCTGTCGCCTAAAAAAATTTAGTCTGCAATCGGTAAAAGACGGACTTACGCCCTTGTACACGGGAACAAATTTCCGGGATTTCTTACCTAGCGAACGGTCGTCCAATGCCAACGGCATTTCCCGAGCAGCACAGCGAATCGAGTGTGATGACTCCGGCTCGCTCGCAGTCGGCAGGGGCGATCACCCTCTGCCGGCTGCAACCCGAAAACACTTCATTCCATTGGTTCGGAGTGAACGTGGCCAAGCGTAACGACGTGCAGATAGCGGAGCGAAAAGCATGAGCCCGATCAACGTTCTGAACTGCGCAGCTGCCCTGATGGACCTGCGCGGCCATTCCAACGAGGGACCGGGCCATCTGTTCGACGCCAAGTCCCTGTGCGCGCTGGAAGCCATAGCCCTGGCCGACGGGCGAGCGCGCGACGACTGGCATAGCGCAAGCCGACACGCAACGCCCGCTGTGCAAGCCCTTGCGGAAGTCATTGCCGAGCCGCCGCCGGACTACTTCGACTACACCGACGCCGACAGTCACTCGATCAACTGCGTCATCGTCTACTGCTTCAACGATCGACCGGAACGGACCAAGGCGGAAATGACCGCGGCCATGCGGACCGCGGCGGCGATGCTGAAAGCGCGCGAGCCTGCCAAGCGGGAGGCTGTATGCGCATGACAGGCGCCGACATTCTGGAGCGCGCCGCTTCTGCAGTGGATACGGCTTGGGCGCAAGGCAACGGATCGGAACACTTCAGTTCGCTGCACGGCCATTGCGCGATAACGGCCATTGCTCACGTCGGCGCGATTAACGGCTACGCGCAGGTTGTGGCGTATCAAGCGCTCATCCGTTCACTCGGTGGTCAAGGCGTCGACTACTCCGCTATCTGGAAATGGAACGACACGCCTGGACGCACCAAGGAAGAGGTCTCCGCGATGCTGCGTGCGGTAGCTGCTTCGCTTCGCGCTGCCGTCCATGACGAAGGCACGCCAGCGACGGAATCAACGGATGGTGACCTGTCCACTGAAGACGCCGGCCAAGTGGAGGAAGTATGCATTTGACTATCAGCGACGTGCGCCATGCGGGCGTAACGGACACTCCCTCCGGGCCGTACGGCGGTGTAAATCCGCTCGCTGACCCTCTTCTTGTACGACTGTGGTTGCAGTGGAAGAACCTCAAAGAACGCTTCATGTGGGCTGCGTGATTGCAACCAAACGAAACAGCAAACTGACTTCGGAGCGAAACGCCATGAGCATTCCTCTGGAACTCCTCACCTGTCTGTCATGGGCCATCGTATGGGCAATCTTCCTGCTATGGGGATTTGATGCGGTGATGTCGGAGAAGCGTCGGTAATGAAGTTCGCGCTCAAGTTGGCGTGGGGCTTCCTGTTGCTCGTCGGCCTCGCGGTCAGCGGATTCTTCGCGGTACGCGCCGGGATTAGTCACGACTATGCCGAAGGCGCCTATTGGGCAACGATCGCCATCCTCTACAAGTTAGCAATGCCCGAATGAGAAAGCATCCCAACCCGGCTCCAGCCGGCCCTCGTCCATCGCCGCCACCTGCGCCACCGATGCCGCCGATGTCATCTTTCGCGAAGGCGCTCATTAACAGAGTGGGTGCCTTAGTGGGCCAATCGCCAGAAGAAATTCAGGCCGTCCTTCGCCTGAACGCTGCCGCGCCGAAGCTGCTTGTGGCGCTGCGCGAACTGTCGGACCCGACTTGGCCCGAATGGCATTGGACGCGGCAACGCGCGTCGCTATCCGCAGCGCAGGACGCTATCGCTCTCGCCGAAGGCACGCGACAGCGCGCCACGGAATCAACGGATGCGAATGTGGGCTCGGGGACGCCGACGACATGAATATCGAATGGATTATTCCTGAATGGCTACATCCGGCGCTGGTCAGTGACACCGGGAAGCAGTACGTCTTTCTAGTGCCGTGTACCGCCGACGAATACGACTACATCGCTGGCATGGTGAGCGAGGACGTATGACGCACCGCGAGACGGTCAATCATCCACAGCACTACGGTGGCGAGGCCAATCCCTATGAGGCGATCAAGGTCATCGAAGCGTGGCGTCTTGGATTCAATCTTGGCAACGCGGTGAAATACATCGCGCGCTCGGGCAAAAAGGGCGAGGCGAGCGAGGATTTGCGCAAGGCCGTCTGGTATCTGATGCGCGAGATCACAAACACGGAGCATCAGGGTGACAGATAGCGTCAGCGTTCTGGATCACGGCCATGTTCGCCTCGTCGAGCGCATGGGCAACGATCTTTCCATCGTCCGCAACGCGCGCGTAAGTTATGACGCCCAATGGCGTACGGGCGACGATGAAGGCAAGGACGCCAAACTGATCCACTATCTGTGGAGGAACCGGCATACCAGCCCATTCGAGGCCGTGCAGTTCACCTTTGACATCAAGTGCCCCATCTTCGTTGCTCGCCAGTGGCATCGACATCGCACTTGGGCCTACAACGAGGTCAGCGCCCGCTACGCAGAACTGCCGGAGGAATTCTACGTTCCGACACTTGATAAGGTCACGACGCAGGCCGCTGGCAACAAGCAGATGCGGACCGACAATCAACATCCGCATGCGGAAGAAATCGCGGGAATCCTGCGATTGCAGTGCGAACAAGCGTTTAAGTGCTATAGGTCATTGCTCGACGTCGGCTGCCCGCGCGAGTTGGCGCGATCGGTATTACCGGTCGCGACGTACACGCATTTCTTCGCTACTGTCGATCTGCGGAACCTGTTTCACTTCCTGTCGCTGCGCCTGCACGCTCACGCCCAATATGAAATTCGCGTGTACGCCGAGGCGATCGTTACGCTGATTCGCCCGTTCGTTCCGACGGCGATGGAAGCGTTCGAGAGCAACGTATGACACTCCGCTTCACGCCCGAACAATACGAAGCGTACGAGCGCCGTCGCGTCACGCAAATCGGCCGCGTAACGCAAGCGCAGAAGACGGAAATGGCGGCAACGTGGAACGGGAATTCCAACGTGGAGGTCGTCACGCTCGACGCTGTCGGCACATCGTCCTGCAAGGCGTCTGTAGACGTTACGCGCAGCCCAGCACCCGCGAAACTGGTGCAGGTGCCGACGCCAGAATCCGCGGTCCTGAAAGCGGTTCTAGTCGCCCTGCGGATACATCCGATGGTGGCGTGGGCGGAACGCATGAACGTAATGTCGCAGACCCTGCAATACAAGGGCGTCGACCGCTACGTGAAAGCCGGATTCAAGGGACTGTCCGACATCATCGGCATGCTGCGCGACGGACGTTTCCTGGCGGTTGAAGTGAAACGTCCCGGCGGTCAGCCGACGCAAGCGCAAATTGAATTCCTCGGCTTGGTAGACCGTTCCGGTGGCGTCGCGTTCATCGCGAGGTCTGTCGACGACGTTATCCGCGCGCTCGCGGCACCCAAGGAAGCGGCGTGAGCGCGATGTGGGACTGGTTCGGCCTGTCGTACGCCTCCTACCTCGTCGTTCCGCGCGCCCTTTTGTGCGGGATGCCTGACGAATGGCAGGAAAGGATGGTTGCGTTGCTCAACGAAGCTCGCGAGACGTACGACTCCGATCAAATTCACGACAACTATACCGTTCACCTACGGAACGAGCGCGGTCGATTCGTCTCCGATCCGTTGCGCGACTACCGTCATCCGCCAGCGCTCCCGTACAGGACTGCGGCATGAGAACGGCCACGAACATCCGCGAATCGAGCTTGCGCGCGTATCACGCGATAGAGCCGAGCCTGCAGGATCGCGAGCGGGAAATCATCCGCTTTCTCGCACGCAATGCTCATCGCGATTTCACGAGGTTAGAGATAGCGACCGAATCCGGCATCTCATTGCAGAGCGTGTGCGGCAGGATAAACCGCTTGCTGAAGATCGGCGCGCTGGAAGAACTGCCGATCCGTAAATGCAAGTATGGGAAATCGGGATGTCCCGTTCGGTTGATGCCGAGCCAGATGGGGCTTTTCGAGTGACGCCAGTAGTCATTGGCGACGCGACGCTGTATCTAGGCGATTGCCTCGAAATACTGCCGACGCTCGCATCTACCTCTATCCACATGATCATGACCGATCCGCCCTACGGTCACAGCAACAACGATGGCGACCTGATCCACCGGTGGGAAGCCGCCCTCGGTCGCCTTCCCGCCGGTGAGAATCCACCGGTGGGGCGACCAATCGCCAACGACGGCGCAGAGGCGAACGATCTCTTTCGCGCGACGCTGCCGGAACTAAATCGACTGCTCGCTTCTAAAGGCTGCTGCTGCTGCTGCTGCTGCTGCGGCGGCGGCGGACCGGACCCACAATTCGCGCGCTGGTCGCTATGGCTCGATGATGTCTTCGACTTCAAGCAGATGATCGTGTGGGACAAAGGGCCGATGGGGATGGGCTGGCATTACAGGCGCTCATACGAAACGGTCCTCGTTGCAGAAAAGCGCGGCGGCTCGAAGTGGTACGACGAGACGAATACCGTCGAAAACATCATCCGCCCCGGTCAATACGGCATTCGCAAGATCATCCCAAGCGCCGACGATCATCCCACGCCGAAGCCGCCGGCACTGGCCGCGCACTTCGCGAGGCTGCACACAATTTCCGGCGACACGGTCCTTGATCCGTTCATGGGGCGCGGCTGGGTAGGCGAGGCCGTCATTCCGATGGGCCGCAAGTTCATCGGCATCGAGATCGACAGCGAGCATTTCAACATTGCGTGCGAGAAGGTCGAAAACGCGCAACGACAGGAACGGATGTTCGCATGACGGCCTTTCGCAGCGAAGTCTGTGAATCGTCACGCTTGATCGCAAACCACGCCAGCCAAATGAAATGAATTGTGGCTGTGAATCCGGCAACCGATGGGAGTTTCATTTTGAATGCACGGGCTGCATGGCTCGTCATTACGTTGATGTCCTTGGTGGAACGACAGAAAGAAACGTCGCACAGAGAAAAGCACGCTACCGGCAGCTAGAGAAAGCATGGTCCGCGGAAAAGTTCGCGGAATGGTGGAAATTGGTGGAAGCGGAACGATTGAAATGACGGACGAGTACGGACGCATGAGCGGCGATTTGCGGGCTCTCGGCGAAATAGCCATCGCTGCGGAGAACTTTTTTGCCTCTTCGCGCAGCGAGCAGTTCGCAATCATCAGGAATATCTATGCGATCGCGACGCCGATGATTGAGCGCGCAGCCGCAGAGGGCAAGCGCGTTGATCCGTATTTCATCGACTGGATTCGCTACTTCACGCCGATAGAAATGGATGCGTGGGACTCCATCCGCTGTCACGGCGTCCCGATGTACCCGCAGTTCCCGGTGCTCGATTACTTCATCGACTTTGCCGATCCGATCCGCAGGATTGGTCTGGAGACGGACGGCAAGCAGTGGCACGACCGTGACAAGGACCGCGCACGCGACGCGCGATTGTTCGAGCACGGTTGGCGAATCTTTCGCGTGACCGGCTCCGAGGCGTACAGGACGGCGCCTTCTCCCGCGGAACTCAAGGAACGCGGGTACGAAGACCATCGTCTAGAGGGCGGGTCCCGAGAATGGCTTTACCGAAGCGTTGATGGCGTGGTCGCCGCGATTGCCAATTTCTACTACCGAGGTCGCCCCGACGAGTTTCCCGGCCTCACCCAAACGCTGGACCTGCATCGCTTGGTGCCGTTCCCGCTCGATCCACTCTGCGATGAATAGGCATAAAGCATGTCGGAATTGACCCCGCTGGTACCGGCGGAAGTGGATTTGCGAGGCTACGACTTCATGCCGCTCTACGGCGACCGCCTATTCAGCTCGGAGACGTGGGTCGCGGCATCTGCCGAAGCGAAGGTCGCCGCGCTTCGTCTTTGGTGGCACGCCTATGCGAAGGAAGTCCCGGCCGCAAGTCTGCCGGATAACGACGTGCTGCTCGCCGACTATGCCGGAAAGGGCGAATCGCTAAAGGCGTGGGGGAGGCTTCGACCGATCGCCATGCGCGGTTGGGTCAAGTGCAGCGACGGCCGCCTGTATCACAAGGAACTTGCTAAATGGGCGCTGGAAGCTTGGGATAAGCGCGTCAAGGACCGCAAGCGCAAGGCGGACTTTCGTGCCGCGAGGACGCGGACGGAACGCGGACAGGACGCGGACGGAACGCGGACAGGACGCGGACGGAACGGTTCCGGAACGGTAGAGAGAGAAGCGACAGTGAAGCGAAGCGAAGCGACAGTGATACTAGATTCAAAAGCAACCCCAAAGTCAAAACCTGGTGCGCTGGTCGCTTCGCGCCCACCCAGGGTCAACCTGACGGAAGAGAGGCGTGAAAACGCAAGGGCGGTCTGGCAAGCCTACAGCGACGCGTACTTCACGCGCTATCGCGAGGAGCCAGTCCGGAACGCCAAGACAAACGGCGTCGTCATTCACCTGCTAGACCGTTTGCCGAGTGCAGAAGCCCCGGCTGTCGCTGCTCATTTCGTGCGCAGCCAGAACGCGTATTACGTCGGTCGCGGCCATGCGATTGACCTCTTGCTGGCTGATGCCGAGAAGTTGCGAACTGAATGGGCAACGAATCGCCACGGCACTGACTCCGAGGCGCGCATGGCAGACAAAACAGCAGCCCGAGGAAACGTGTTCGAGGAAGCGCGGAGGGAGTTGAAAAATGCCTCTTGATTCGTCGGCGCTGGACGACCTGATCGACGGTCTCGCGGTCACGGCCGAGCTGACCGGGACCGAACTTTCCAAAGCCGCTGTCAAGGTCATGGCGATGGACCTCGCCGTCTACCCGCTGGCCCAGGTGCTCGGCGCATTGACTCGCTGCCGGCGGGAGCTGAAGTCGCGCCTGACCATCGCGGCGATCATTGAACGGCTGGACGATGGAAGACCTGGACCGAACGAGGCGTGGGCGATGATCCCGCAGGACGAATCTGGATCGGTCGTCTGGACCGAGGAAATGGCGGAAGCGTTCGGCGTTGCCGCACCCTTGCTCCACGAAGGCCAGACCATCGCAGCGCGGTCAGCGTTCATGGAGGCGTATCAGGCGCGCGTCGCAACGGCCAGGAACGAGCGTCGGCATGCGCGGTGGTCGCCTTCGCTAGGGCACGATCCAGCGGGCCGCGAAACGGCGCTGCTCGCCGCGATCGAAAAGGGCCGGCTTACCCACGAGCGCGTCCGCGGAATCCTGCCGGCTCCGGCGTGTGACGTTGAACTGCTCGATCATCAGAGTGCGCACATGCCCGAGCATGTGCGCACCCAACTCGCGACATTTCTCGGCAAGGTGGTTGCGAAATGACAGCCCTCGCCGCCGAAATAGACGCTCTCGTACGGGAGCTGGCCGCCGAGCAGTTGCGTCCCGATGACTTCTGGAAACCACGATTAGCTTCGATTCTGGAGCAGCTTGCAGATATTGAGTTTCAGTTGCGGATGAAAAGCGTTGATGCATTAGGTGGGGTTATCACGGGCAAGCGTGACGTTATGCAGACTGCTGAGCGAAAAGCATGAGTTCTGCGAGCGCCAACACTGACGGCCACGCGCTATGCAGGTGATCCACGACGAAGGGTCGCGACCGGTCCACATCTGGACGGATCACGTCGAGGACTCGGCGATGGTCCAGATTCGCAATATGGCGCAGATGCCATTCCTGCACCCGCACGGCGTTGCAGTCATGCCGGACGTTCACGCGGGCATAGGCGCGACTGTCGGGACCGTCATCGCGACACACAAGGCCATCATTCCGGCTGCTGTCGGAGTCGACATCGGCTGCGGCATGAACGCTGTGCGCACGTCCCTGACGGCTGATGACTTACCCGATTCGCTCACGGAACTTAGACACGACATCGAGCGCGGAATTCCGCTCGGACCCGGCGGCGCGCATCAGAAGGTAGGCGCTCTGATCGCCATTCCGCAGACCGTGCGCAACGCTGTCGGCGACAAGGTAGCGGAGAGGGCGAGCCATCAACTAGGCTCGCTCGGTTCCGGCAACCACTTCATCGAAGTGTGCTTGGACGAAAACGGTGCAGTGTGGGTTGTCCTGCATAGCGGCTCGCGCGGCATTGGCAATCGGATCGGCATGCACTTCATCGAGCGCGCAAAGAAGCGGATGGAGGAGTATTTCATCACACTTCCAGATGCAGACCTCGCGTACCTTCCGGAGAGCACGCAGGACTTCCGCGACTACATCGAGGCCGTGCATTGGGCGCAGGACTACGCCTTGGAAAACCGCAAGCTGATGATGGCAACGGTGCTGCGGTCGCTCGCGCATCGCGTCAAGCCTTTCGACGTGACGCAGGAGGCGATCAACTGTCATCACAACTACGTCGAGATCGAAAACCATTTCGGGAAAAACGTCTATGTCACGCGCAAAGGCGCAATCCGTGCCCGCGACGGTGATCTCGGCGTCATCCCGGGAAGCATGGGCGCTCGTTCTTACATCGTTCGCGGTAAAGGCAATCCTGATTCCTACTGCTCTTGTTCGCACGGTGCCGGTCGAAGAATGTCCCGCGCCGCCGCGCGCAAGTCCTTCACGGTCGAGCAGCTAGAGCAGCAAACGGCCGGCGTCGAGTGCCGCAAGGATGCGTCTGTGCTGGACGAGATACCAGGAGCCTACAAAGACATCGACGAGGTCATGGCGAATCAGGCCGATCTCGTCGAGGTGGTTCACACGTTGAAGCAAGTCCTATGCGTGAAAGGGAATTGAGTATGAGCGATGAACCAAACACCGTAGAACTGGAATCTCTCGTTGGAAAGCACACGCTGACCGCAGTCGGCAGTGGGACGGAGAGCATCAAGTGTTGGGGCGACGGGTTCGAGGATTGCGAGTCGCTGACGTTCACGCTGGACGGCGTCACCTATTCCGCGGTTGAAGACCCGGATGACGGTTATCGCAGCAGCATGCGTTATCTCAAGGTGACGGACTCCAGAGCGGAGTACGCCATCACGCCGCATGAGGTGATAGCGACCATGCGCGGCAAAGATGAATATGGCAGCGAGAACGAAGTCTTGGATTTTGTGGACGCAATTACCGGCAAGGTGGTTCTGTCAGTCGGCACCGCTGACATCGACGACTATTACCCTGGCTTCGTCGCGGAGTGGGTGCCGCAGAACCTTGCCGCCAATGCGCGATAACGCTATCGACCTGCCGAAGCGCCGCGTGGTCATCGACGAAGAGTGGATAGCCGTTGAGGGTTTCGATCCTGAATTCAGCGCCAAGGCGCGCGATGCCGGATTGCATATGACTTGTCGCACCGTCGCTCAGGAAGGCGTCGCATGGGCCATCAAGCGGCTCGGCGAGGAGCTCGAAAAATCGCTCGCGTTCTATCACACGGGCGACGCGATCGACAAGATTTGCATTGACTGAAATGACCGGTCACTTCCAATCCCGCTACGCTATTGGTGAAAAAGTATCTGCGATGGGATCACCTGCTACCGTCGTTGCAATCACCTTTCGCGAATCCGGCGTGACCTACGAAGTCGCGTTTGCTACAGGCGGGGCGAACGGGTTTCTGGATGCAAGCGAGGTCGGCGATGAAACCTAGCCCCATCGCATCACTGCTCGGCGCATTAGGAGCTTGGAGTGTATTAACCGTCCTGATCGCGATTCCGCTGGCGCTGGCATGGCGGGTATTTCGTTTCGTGGCGGGGCTGTGATCGATCGTCGAAGAAAGCGCAGGACCAGCGAGGAGGTAGACAGATTCACCGCCGCAGGCAACGAGCGGTTTTGCCTGGACTGCAAGCGGTGGCTCCCGTGGAAGGATTTTTCCCGGCGCGGGCTCTACTTGCAGATCAGGTGCAGGATATGCTCAACCATCAGCGTCAGACACTGGCGAAGGAAACGGAATGCTGAAAAGCAGGCTGCGTAACTGGGCTCGGGCGCACGCGTGGTATCGGCAGCATGGACGCTGCTTCAGTCTGGAGGGGCGTTTTAGACCGCCGCGCGGCGTCGAGGTTGAATACGATACCGGCGATCCACCGCCGAAGGCGCCCGACCCGATCGACATCTGGGACGCATGGGACATGGAACTGGCTTGGCGGGAGCTTCCGATTCGCTCGCGCTGGTGTCTCAAATACCATTACCACGCGACGGTTGACGGCGAGGTTCTTCATCCGGTCATCTCCTGCCGGCTGATAAAGCGGTACGCGAGCCTCATGCTTAGGCCAAGCGACTGGCGCGACTACCTTCGGGTTGCTCGCCATGAGCTGCAAATCCAGCTCGACACTTTCGAGCACGGCAGGCAACGCGTGTTCGGCAGACAGCTCGCTGCGGCGTAAAGCAAAACGTAAATACAAACAGGCACCTAAGCAACATTTGCGATGGCATCATTGAGCCCAGTTGGGCGGTTGCCCAATTCCCGCGAATCAATCGCGGAGGCGCTCCGTAGATGCGGAGCCTTCGCGACCGCGTAAATCTAGTTCCACGATAAACAAACCCGCCGCGTGCGGGTTTTTTCATGCCTATCCCCATTGCCGGCTGCTACCTGCACTTCCGCTGTCCGGCCCATACCGTAGAAGGACATTTCGAGATTCGTCATGGTTTCGCGACCGAATGCGAGGTTCCCGGCTGCAAAAGACTCGCTGACGGCTACTGGTATCGCGGCGCCAAGTTTGCCGAGCTGCCGCGGCCTGATTGACGCCTACGCGGAGTTGTGTGCCGGGCTTCTCGCGGCCGCGGTGATCGCGCGTATTCGCGACGAATCGTATTTCTTCCACTTCTGGCGCTGATGTTCCGATTCATCCGCGACATCGCGTTAATCCTCACCAACCAAAGCACCATCATGGCCAAACTCGACGATCTGAAAACCGCAATGCAAAACGAAGACACGAAGGTGCAGGGACTCATCGCCGCGTATCAGGATCTGGCCGCGAAACTCGCCGCCGCGGTTGCTGCGAACGATCCGGCAGCCTTGCAAGCGCTGGTCGACGAAGCGAACGCGACCTCGGCCGCGATCGACAGCGCGAACCCGCCGGCTGCTGCGTAATCACCAAGGGCGTCTGCTGGCGCCCGCTTTCGAGGTAAGCCATGGCCGACATCACGATTTACAAGCCCTCCACCGTCACGGTAAGCGTCGTCGACGGTGATCCGCCGGTCGATCAGAGCGCGCAGGTGGCGCAACTGACGACGGACCTCGCGACCGCGAACGCTAACCTCGCGACCGCGAACGCGACGATCACGACGCTGCAAGGACAGCTCGCCGCGATCAAGACCAAGGCGGCGACGCTGAACACCGCAGATGCCGCCGAGAATGCGGCGCTCGCCGACCTCATCGGAGCGCTGCCGGCGTGAGCGTCAGCGTCTTTGCGAAGGGCCTGACCGTCGAGACCATAGACGGCGCGCCTCCCGCACAAGTCGTGGGCGCTTCTTCGCCATCGGGAAGTGTGACGGTGTATGCGAAGGGCTTGAGCGCGGCGGTGCTCGACAAGAGCGCGGCTTCCGGCCCGGCGTGGCGGCAAGGCTTGCCCATCGGGCAGTTCGTCGCCATTCCCGGCACCGGCATGGCGTCGCTGGGCGTCAAGTCGGTGACGATCAACGCCTGGAACGGGCTGGTGCCGATTCCCGACGGCCGCTGGGTTTCGCCGGCCAACGGCGGGCACGCCGACAGTTCCGACAACGGCGTGTATCAGATCGACCTCGGCAAAGACGCCCCGGCGTGGTCGGTGTTGCTGCCGTGCAGCGCGGCTGCGGACATCCCCACGCTCACCGAAGCGCAGGCGCAGCCGACGCCGTATTACAAGGACGGCCGTCCAGCGTCCCGGCATAGCTACTTCTCCGGGCGCTATATCGCGCAGATGGGCGTGGTCTATCCGTTCGCGGCGGCGCTGTGGGGCGCGGCCAATGCGGCCGCGGTGTTCGACCGCTTCGACCTGACGACGAACACGTGGGACGCGGCGGGAACGAATCCGTATCCCATTCCGTCGATCGCGAATCTCACCGCGGCGACGGTCGCGCATAACCCGGCGACCGGGGATATTTACGTCGCCTCGGTGGGGTGGAGCTGGTTCAAGTGGACCTTCGCAACCAAGGCGTGGAGCACGCTGAAGCTCGGCACGGCCGTCAACGGCGGTCACTGCGAAGGCTTGGTCGACGTCGCGCGCAACCGGCTGATGATCGCGAGCATCACGGCGATCACCTGCATCGACCTCACCACGCTCGCGGTGACGATGCTGCCGCTGACCGGAATCGACGGTGAAGTGAAGCTGATTCAGGACAGCGCGTTCGTCCACGACACCGACCTCGATCAGTATTACGTGAGCGACGGCACGCGCGTGTTTCGCATCGATCCCGCGACCGGCGCGGCGGTGAAGGTGGCGACCACACCGGCTGCGACCAACAACGTCGAGCAGCGCTTCTGCTATTTCCCGGCGCTGCGCGGTATCGCGTATCTGCCGAACTTCGCGAGCAATATTCTGTTCATGGCGACGGCGGACCTCGTCGCTCCTGTCCCCGCTCCGGCGCCTGATCCGATCCCCGCGCCTGCACCTGCACCTGCTCCAGCGCCGGCTCCTGCACCCGCACCCGCGCCGTCGCCTATGACCTCCGCGTTTCCGCAATACGCGATCGAGGACAGCGGCGTTTATGGACCGACGCGCATCGAGTGGAATCACGAACTGCAATTGCCGTGGCCGGCTTACGTGGGTCATCACACCTGGTATTACGGCAACTGGCTCGACGCAAGCGATGCGCCGCAGGGTACGGTCGCCTACCAGACGTTGACGCTTGGTCCGGCATTGGCGCCCGGCTACGTAGAAGTCGACGTGACCGCGCTTGCGCAGAAGTGGGCTGCCTCGGGACACAACAAGGGCATTTACCTGCGGTCGGAGGCGACCAAGGGATTCACCGCGTTCGCGCAAGTCGCCGGTCGGTTGTCCGCGAACCCGCCGCAACTCGTGGTCGACGGAGTCACGCTGACCGGCGCGTTGGTTTCATTCATGGTTTCGACTTCCGCCGGCACCGATACGCGGCAAAGCGCGAAGTTGATCAAGGGCACCGTCGGACTGCTGCACTTCCCCGATTTCAAGGCGAGCGCCGTGCAAAAGGCCACGCTGCGGCTCTATGTCATGGCGACCGATACCACCACGGCGCTGACGCTGCAACTGATGCAGACCGATCCTCCGTACTGCTACTCGGGGACTGACGGCTCAACGCCCGTGCCCGGCATCGCGCAGGAGGCTGGAGAGGCGAATCTTCCGACGCATCCCGACGTGTTCGAGGCCGGCGATTTTCGGAAAAGCAACTGGTTCACGACGACCGATAGTCTCGGCGCCATCCACGCCAACGCAGCCACTCCGTCGCCGCTCGGCACGCTTAACAGTTGTCCCGCTGCATCGATTGTCGGCTATGAACTGGATTTCACCGACGATCCAGACTATCCGGGAACGCAGTACATCCGTCCGAGCATGGTGCACGGGCTTGGCCGCATCGCCGACACGTCGTCGCTGAACCTTACCGGGCAGTGGGCGACACTGCCGAACCTGAGCGACCCGCTGCGCGCGATCGATCCGGCGACGGTGGTCGATGAAATGTACGTGCGCGCGTACCTGATGCTCGAGGACAATTTCTGGACGACCGTAGACGGTGTGAAGGGCTGTATCGGCTTCGACGCACGGTCCGGTTACTGGATGGACAGCAACGGCGGCTACTGGCAGAACACGACGGGAAATTCCGGCAGCAAGGGAACGGGCCTCAAGGTCGTCAGCGTGCAGCCGAACGCTAATGGTCGTTACGAGTATCAGGGGCACTCGATCCGCCAGCACATGGGCGAATGCCGACCCTCGGGTACGCCGTACCAGAACTATCGTCCTCTGCTGATGATGGCGTCACACCTCGGGCCGTACGAAAACACGCCCTACGGCACTGAAGAGATCATCAACTGCGGCACGGCGGTACTGGAGAAAGGCGTCTGGCACTGCATCGAGTGGCGCATGAAGATGAACAGCATCGTCGGCCCGTTCGATTCCCTTGGCAACGGAACGGCGGTCCACGACGGCATCATGGAAGCGTGGGTCGATGGTGTGCATCGGTGGGCGAAGACCGATTTTGCATGGCGAAGGCACCCCGAGATGGGCATCAACGGCCCGCTGTTCCTGACCATGCACGGCGGCACGGTTCCCGCAGCGCCGGGCGAGGTCATGCGTTACCGCCTCAATTCCTACGCGGCGGCGAAGCGCTACATCGGGCCGCGTTCCTAAATGGCTGCGCTCTACGTCAAGGCGAGTGGTTCGAATACTTCCCCTTACGACACGTGGGCGAAGGCCGCGACCTCCTACGCCACCGCCATCAGCGCAGCGGCGGCGAATGACACGATTTACGTCGATAACGCATTCGCGCAGACGTTCGGTGCCACGACGACCCTTACCCCCGCTGCCGGGGTGCAACTCATCAGCACCAGTGACACCACGAATCAGCCGCCGACGGCCTACGCGGCTGGTGCGCAAGTCCTTGTCAGTGGAACGTTCACGCTGAATATCAACGGCGGTGTTTGGTATGGCTTCACCATTACGTTCGGCAGCACGTCGTCGACCAACATCCTCAATTTCTGCGGCTCGGACAACGACGTGGTCGAGTTGTACGACTGCACGATTATCGCCGGTACGACCTCTGCGGGTGGTCGGGTCAACATCGGGCCGGCGGCGTCCTCGCCGTCGAACATGCATTTCGTCACGCACAACTGCGCTTTTCAGTGGAACCACGCGTCGCAGGGCTTTACGGTGCGGGGGCTGTGGGAGGACGAAGGCTCGAATCTGGCTGTTCTCTCTCCGCAAACCGCGCTCTTCAAGTCGTCGTCGTTCCAGTTCGAGTTTCGCAGCAACGGCACCGATTTTTCCGGGAGCAGCGGCGCCTATTTCCCGTCCAGCGCCGCGAATTACGTGGCGCAGCTGACCAATCCCAAGTTCAACGGATCGGCAACGATTCAGGCGACCGGGGCCAGCGATGGCGACGGCGAGGTCTACGTCTTCGACGGCAGCAGCGACGACACGCACTATCACTTCGCGCATTACAGCTATCGCGGCAGCGCGGTCGCTGCCAGTTCGAAGTACGTCACGGCGAGCGGCGCATCCTACGATGGGACCAACCGCCATTCCCTGACCGTCACGGGTATCAACGCAACCCCCGCCGCGCCCTACAGAAGCCCGTGGATCGACGTCTACACGGCGGGCGGGTCGTCGGTTACGCCGTTCATGGAAATTGCGCGCGACGGCTCCGCGACGCCGTACAAGGACAGCGAGGTGTGGGGAGAATTCGTCGCCAAGACCACGTCGTCCAGCACGCGAAGCACCCTTTACCGAGACCGCACGGCGGTGCTCGGAACGCCCGCGGACCAAGCAGTCGGCGCCGGCACCGCCAACTGGACGGGGCTTTCCGGCACGGCATGGAGCGGCAAGGTTGATTCCGGGGCAGCGATCACGCCGCAGGAGATTGGCTACGTGCGCGGTCGTGTAGTAATCGCCGTCGCCGACACGGTCTATCTCGATCCGACGATTCGCGGGCTGACGGAAACCACCAATTTGCAGCGCGTCACGCCGAGCGGCTTCATCAATACGAATCTGGCGGGGAGCGGCGGCAGCGTTGCCTTTCCGCCCGTAAGGATGGCAGCGTGACCATCGGCGACTTCGATCCGTCGGCCGTCGTCTACTTCAAGTTCACGACGCAGCGGCCGAGCACCGGCGCTCCGTTCACGCTTGCGGGTACGCCGGCGCTGTCGGTCTACAAGGACAACTCGGTCACGCAGAGCACGACCGGCGTCACGTTGACGGCCGACTTCGATTCGGTGACTGGCCTCAATCACGTCGCGATCGACACGTCTGCGGACGGCACGTTTTACGCCGCAGGATCGTTCTTCGATGTCGTAATCACGACGGGCACGGTGGACAGCGTCTCGGCGGTCGGCTTCGTCGTCGGTCGATTCTCGTTGCGCAAGACGGCGGGGCTCAAGCCGGCGACGGCGGGCCGCATGCTCGTTGTGGATGCGGCGGGGCTGGCGGATGCGAACATGGTCAAGGCTGGTCCAACTGGGTCCGGCACCGCACAGACCGCGCGCGACCTCGGCGCAAGCGTCCTGCTTTCCGCCGGAACGGGAACGGGGCAGCTCGATTTCGCGTCCGGCGTCGTAAAGTCGAATCTGTCGCAGATTCTCGGTACCGCACTGACGGAAACGGCTGGCCAGCTCGCGGCGGCGTTCAAGAAGTTTTTCAACATCGCGACGCCCGCGAGCACGATGGATTCGCTGACGCTGGTGGCGACGGCGACGAACCTGACGAATGCGCCCACGGCCGGGGATCTGACCGCAACCATGAAAGCGTCGGTCACGACGGCAGCTACGGCGGCGACCCCGACTGCTGCGGCAGTGACCGGTGCCGTTGGATCGGTGACCGGCGCCGTGGGAAGCGTGACCGGCAATGTGGGCGGCAACGTGGTCGGCTCGGTAGCCTCTGTCACGGCCGGCGTGACGGTGACCACGAACAACGACAAGACCGGATATGCCATGACCGCTGCCTACGATCTCGCAAAAACAGCCGCGCAAGACGGCGACGCGATGACGTTGACAATCGCTTACGACGCCGCGAAGACGGCCGCCTCGCAGACTTCGGTGAACACGCTGCAATCTACGGCCGATAAACTGGAAACGACGCTGCAGGATTCAGGCGCTTCGCCTACCGCCTATCAATTCACAACGCCTGCATTAGCTAACGGGCCGTCTGGCTCTGGCCCGAGCGTCACCGCCATTGTCAATGGCGTATGGGACGAGCCAACGTCAGGCCATCAGACGACGGGAACCACAGGCAAGGCGCTTACCTCGGCGGGGTCCGCGGGCGATCCGTGGTCAAGCGTTCTCGGGTCCGGACTTCTGACAGCTGGAGACATGATGCTGATTCTCGTCGCGGTAGCGGCTGGGAAAACGACGGTCGTGCCACTTTCTGCAGGAAGTGCCACGGTGACCTTCCGCGATCTGGCTGATACGAAGGACAGCGTTGCCGCTACGATGAGCGGCAGTCAGAGGGTATCTGTAGTCCTGAATCCATGAAGCCGCACATACGCAAGGCGAGAGGCAATCACGGCCGCTGGATAGTGTCCTATGCCGGCGAGATGGCGTGGGCAGCGACCTTTGCCGACGCCTGCGCGCTCGCGCGTGAGCACCAATAACCGCATCCGCGGCAGGAAGCTGCAGGCGATCAGGAGGCGCCACATGCAGGCCAATCCGCTGTGCGTCAGATGTGCGGACCAAGGCCGCGCGACCCTCTGGCAAGAACTGGATCACACGGTAGCGATGGACAACGACGGCCCTGATACCGACGACAATCGCCAAGGCTTGTGCCGCGAGTGTCATCGGATCAAGACAGCAGAAGACTTCGGACGCGCGGCGCGGGAGCAAATTAGCATTGGAAGCGATGGCTGGCCCGTTGCGAAATAGACTGCAATAGTCCCAATGCAATCAATTCCAGCGCCCAGCGATGGTCAAGGCCATCGGGGGGTATCGAAACATCACAAGGCGCGAGCCTCTGGAAACCGCGCGCCGAGCAACCTGACCTAAATTCGTACCTTTCAACCCACTTTGCAACAGTCCGCCAGCGAGCGATTGAGACTTTTTCCCACTTATGAACCAACGCGGGCGTAAATCAGCGGCTTCCCTTGCTATCGTTGAGGTCGACGCACACGGGATCACGCGGCTTGGCCCACCTTCAGCCTTGACCGACGGTGAGCGCGGGGTATGGGCCGCGACGACCGGTAGTAAGCCCGCGGACTGGTTCGGGTTGGAGCACGTTCCGATGCTGGTCGACTACTGCCGGCATGTGGTCAAGGCCGACGTCATCGACGCGCAGATCAAGCAGTTCGACCCGGAATGGCTGAATGAGAACGATGGGTTGAAGCGTTACGACCGGCTGCTGGCGATGGCGCACCGGGAGTCGCAGATCATCAATACCCTGGCGCGGTCCATGCGCCTGACGCATCAGGCGAGCTATCGTGCCGACAAGGCTGTGCCGAAGAACGGCCGCAAGCTGTGGCAACGAGACTGACGCGGGGCGAGGAAAACGCCCGCTGGATCGAACGTCACTGCATCGTCCCGAAAGGGAAGTTCCTAGGCAAGCCGGTCAAGTTAAGCAAGGAACAGAAGCGTTGGCTGTGCCAGATATACGACAGTCCGACGCGGCTGTTCATCCTGTCGATGGGCCGCAAGGGCGGCAAGACGGCGTTCTCGGCCTTCCTTCTACTTCTGCATCTGTGCGGGCCGGAAGCGGTCAGGAACGGCGGTCTGTATAGCGCGGCGCAGTCTCGGGACCAGGCCGGCATCCTGTTCGGGCTGGCTGCGAAGATCGTCAGATTCTCGCCCGACCTGAAGGACGCAGTGCAGATCAGGGACACGGCCAAGCAACTGCTGTGTCCGGAACTGGGAACGATTTACGAGGCGATGTCGGCCGAAGCGAAGACGGCCCTGGGGCATTCGCCGCTGTTCGTGGTGCATGACGAGCTCGGCCAGGTCAAGGGACCGCGCTCGCATCTGTACGAGGCATTTGAGACGGCAAGCGCGGCAGAGGAAGACCCGCTCTCGATCATCATCAGCACCCAAGCGCCGACGGATGGCGACCTCTTGTCGGTACTCATCGATGACGCTTTAAGCGGTGCCGATCCGCGCATTAAGGTGCAGATTTACTCAGCGCCAATGGACATCGACCCGTTTTCGGAGATCGCGATTCGCAAGGCGAATCCGCACTTCGACGAGTTCATGAATCAGGAAGAGGTCTTTCGGCAGGCATCGGATGCCAAGCGCATGCCGAGCCGCGAAGCCTCGTTCCGCAACCTGATCCTGAATCAGCGGGTGGAGGCAAGGAATCCGTTCATCTCCCGAGCGGTATGGGAAGAAAACGGAGCGGCTCAGCTAGGACAGTTTAGAGGGGCCAAGGTTTGGGGCGGACTAGACCTGGCTTCCGTGGCCGATCTTTGCTCCCTCGAATTGATTACCCAGTTCGGGCAGGCGTGGGATGTCTACTCAACCTTCTGGCTGCCGGAAAACGGGCTCGCAGAAAAGTCACGCAATGACCGCGTTCCCTATGACGTATGGGCTGCTGACGAGAAGCTTCTGACGACGCCAGGATCGAGCATCGAGTACGAGTTCATCGCGGAGCATCTGCGCGGAATTTTTGATACCTGCGACGTTCAGGCGATTGCCTTCGACCGCTACAACATGAAGTTCCTGAAGCCGTGGCTCGAAAAAGCCGGTTTCACCGAGGCAGAGATGGCGAAGTTCGTCGAGTTCGGGCAGGGCTTCGTCTCGATGAGTCCGGCGATCAGGGAGCTGGAATCGATGATCCTGTCGCGGAAACTAAGGCACGGGAACCATCCTGTGCTGAACATGTGCATGAGCAACGCCACGATCGCGATGGACCCGGCGGGAAACCGCAAGTTCGTCAAGGGTAAGGCAACGGGCAGAATCGACGGCGCGGTAAGTCTCGCGATGGCGGTGGGCGTGCTGCCGACCGCGAAGACCGTCGAGCCTGAGTACAAACTGTTTTTTGTTTAGTCCACGATCTTGCACGTCCCGTCTTCCATCTTCGGAATGCCGGGCGGGATGTAGCGTAGCGTTTCCAGGGCCAGTCCGGGCTTCCTGATGGTCCATACGCCGCCCTTCGGTGGCGAAAACGAGATTTCCGCAGGACTGATCTTGACCTTGTTCATGTCGCGATCATCGAGCGTGACGCGGCCGTCCTTCTCGTTGACCCTGACCAGTTGCGTGGTCTGATCGTCGCCGTACTTGCACAGGTAGTTCGTCCAATCGGACGTGGCCGCGAGCGCGGTCCCGAACAGTAACGCCGTAAGCATCGTCTTCTCCTGTCTGGTGGCCTAGGGCCGCCATTTTAGCGCCGCTGGGCGCTTTTTTTACGCCGCCTCGCGCGGCGTTTTTCATTTCCGGAGTCTCCCATGACGAGTTTGAACGCCGCGGGCGCGTCGCACGCGCGCTCGCTTGTCGCAAGCGGGAGCGTCGATAAGACCTCCGACTGGTCGTTTTCGGCAGAAGACGGCAATGCTTTGCTTGGAGCCAATGGCGACGACTGGGCTAACTACGGCAAGTGGTTCCTCGGCATTGATTCCAGTCAGGCCGCTAAGAGCAAGGCTTACTACAAATACCCGTTCGGCAAGGGCGGGAAAGTCTATCGATCGGCCGTCATTGCCATCAAGCAGCGCGCAGCGCAGGAAAACGTTGCAGGCATCGAGTCCGAAGCCTCCGATCTCCTGACCAAGATCGACGGCAAGTCGGCTGCCTCCTTGCAGCGCGCCTATGCGCGGTTGAGCACCAAGGCGATCAGCGAGACGCCGGACTGCTTCGTCATCAGCGGGGTCGCCAGTTCACCCAGAACCGATCGCATGGGCGATGTCGTCGAGCCGATGGGCGCGCAGTTCAGCAGTCTTCCAAAGCTCTTTCTGTATCACGACACGACGCTGCCGATCGGCAACGTCAGTCAGGCCAAGCCGACCTCAAAGGGCATTCCGTTCGAAGCGCGGATTCCCAAAGTCTCCGAGTCAGGAACGGTCAAGGACCGCATCGACGAGGCCATTCACTCGATCAAGTACGACCTTTTAAGTTACGTGTCGATCGGCTTTCGTCCTCTGGACGACGAGCCGTTGGACAAGGCCAATCCCTACGGCGGAACGCGCTTCAAGTCGTGGGAATGGCTGGAACTCTCCGTAGTGGGAGTCCCCGCAAATCCCGATGCCGTGATCACCGGCATCAAGTCCATCGACGACGAGCTCCATGCGGCTCGCGTCAAGCAGATCAAGTCCTCAGACCACGCAACGCGGGCCGCGTCAGGCCATACGCGAAGCAGGGTCGTGAGCTTGTCCACACCTCCCGGCGCTTCGGGAAAACCACTCGAAACACCTAGAGGAAATCCCATGAGCACGATCGTAGAACAAGTCGCTGGCTTTGAAGCCAAGCGCGCGGCCAATGTCGGCCGGATGGATGAACTACTGAAGGCTTCTGCGGACGAGGGTCGTACCTTCGACGCCGCGGAAAAGGAAGAGTACGGCAATCTCGAAACCGAGATCAAGTCGGTCGACGAGCATCTTGTCGTCCTGCGGGCAGCCGTAGAACGCAACAAAGCTTCCGCCAAGCCGGTATTGCCGGATGCGGGAATGAATGAGCCGAAGCCGGTTCGTCACGGCGACGCGATCATTCGCAACACGAACCTGCCGAAGGGCCGCAAGTTCGCCCGTCTCGCGATGTGCATGGCCGCGGCGAGGGGCAATGCGATGACGGCAGCCGAGATCGCACGCGGACAGCCGGGATGGAAGGATCAGTCGCCGGACATCGAAAACGTGCTGCGCTCGTGGCAGTTCGTCACGCGTACAGCGGTGGCTTCCGGTAACACGACGGACACCAACTATGCGTCGCCGCTGGTGCAATTTACCAATATGGCGAGCGAGTTCGTCGACCTGCTCCGTCCCGCCACGATTCTCGGCAAGGTCCAAGGTCTGCGGATGGTGCCGTTCAACATCCGCTTCGCGACGCAGACCTCCGGAGTATCGGTGGGTTGGGTAGGCCAAGGCAATGCGATCCCGGCGCAGAAGCAGCAGTACATCACGTCGACCATCGGCTTTGCCAAGATCGCAGCCATTGTTGCGATCACCAAGGAACTGGCGATGTTCTCCAGTCCCGCGGCCGAACAGTTGGTGCAGGACGACTTGACCAAGTACACCGCGACCTTCATGGATCAGCAGTTCATCGATCCTTCGGTCGTCGCGTCTGCCAACGTCTCGCCGGCATCGATCACCAACGGCATCACGCCGGTACAAGCCTCGGCAGCACCGACTACGCTCGCCTCGTTCGAGACCGACGTATCGGCGCTGATGGGCGCTTTGACGGGCGCGAACGTTGCGGTCGACAACTTGGTGTGGGTCATGACGCCGGATTCGGCTTTCCGCATCGGCCAGATTCGCACCGCCAACGGTCCGTATGCCTTCCCCGGCATCACGGTTGGCGGCGGCACGCTTCTCGGCATGCCGGTGATTACCTCCAACAGCGTGCCGCACAGCACGTCGGCGGGCTCGATCATCGTCCTGTTCAACCCGAGCGACATCTTCATGGCGGACGAAGGCGGCGTGGAAATCGACGCGTCGCAAGAGGCTTCCGTGCAGATGGATTCGGCGCCGAGCAATTCCGCGGCGTCGCTGATCTCGCTTTGGCAGAGCGGACTTTTGGGTATCAGACTTGAACGCGTAGTCAATTGGCAAAGAA
>Ga0207693_10000129_pt1 | contig 67940 bp, 74 predicted proteins | sample LARL81metaG_FD_184347 | JGI IMG/M metagenome (GOLD analysis project Ga0207693, IMG submission 184347) | Corn, switchgrass and miscanthus rhizosphere microbial communities from Kellogg Biological Station, Michigan, USA - LAR L8-1 metaG... | ecosystem: Host-associated > Plants > Roots >... | reverse complement strand
AGCCATTTCGGGCACCTACCCTGTTAGAGTTGACACCTGCGCCTTGGCCTTACGGACTTCCGGACGCGTCTCAAGAAGAAAGCGGCGGACGGAAGGCCGCCTCGCCGCTTTGTCCCCTCGCGGGAACGAGGCGAATATAGGCACGCTCACCCTTCATGCAAGAAATTTTGTCATCCAATCGTCAATTTTTTCTTCACGCCGATGCGCGAAGGCCACGCTCTCGACTCCTTTCGAGGCGAGCCGTAGAAGGCGCTCCACCGACTTCCGCGCCCGAGAGGCGCTGTCACATTTCTCCGGAGCGATCTGATGCCGACCAGTTTCAAAGAGCGTCTCCACAAGGGCTACGCCCAGTCGATGGAGCTCAAAGCAAAGCCAATTGCCGAGGAAAAGAGCCAATTTCAGCGAATCAAAATCTTCGACAGCGTCGCCAACGGCCGCGTCATGACGCTCGACGACATCGTCCAGATCACCACGCGCGACGAGAGCGCCTATGCCGAGATGCTCACCCACCTACCGCTCCTAGAGCACGGCCGCGCTGGCCGGGTGATGATCGTGGGCGGCGGGGACCTCTCGATCGCCGACGAGGCGCTCAAGCACAAAGGCGTGAAGGAGGTCGTGCTGGTCGATATCGACGGTCGCGTGGTGGAGCTTTGCCGCGAACACTTTGCCGAGATCAACGCCAAAGCGTTCAAAGACAGACGCCTCAAGATCGAAATTGCGGATGCGTTCGAATTTCTCGGAAGGGCCGAAAATAAAGGCCGATTTGATCTCATCGTCGCTGACCGGCCCGATCCGGTCGGACCCGGCAAGGCGCTTTTCGGCGAGACGTTCTACGACCGCGTCAAGCGCGCACTGAAGCCCGGCGGCTTCGCCACGTTCCAGACTGGCGTGCCATTCTACCAACCTTGGGAGATAACCGACGCGCTCAACGAACTGCGCACTTTCTTCCCGCAATCGGGCCTCTATCTCACTGTCGTGCCGAGCTACATCGGCGGCTTCATGGCGCTCTCCTGGGCGGGTAAGGGAAAGTCGCTCGGCACGCCGGCGGGGATGCGCAAGGCGGCAACGGCGTACAAGCGCTCACGCATCAAGACGGACTATTACAATGCGGAGATCCACGCCGCAGCCTTCGCGCTGCCGGAATGGATTCGCCGGCTGGTTCCCTGAGGTGGCTCTTCCGCCAGCGGAGGCTCGCGAGGCAGCGCTCTACGAGCGACTGAGGGCGCTCGGCATTGGCTGGAAGACCTACGAGCATGCCCCGGTCTTCAGCGTCGAGGAGGCCGCCGCGCTCTATGCGAGCCAGCCCGGCGGGCACACCAAGAACCTCTTCCTCAAGGACAGGAGGAACGGTCTGTGGCTGGTGGTCGCGCGCGACGAATTGAAAATCGATCTCAACGCTCTGGCGAGCCGACTAGGCGCGCCGCGCTTTTCCTTCGGCGCGGCCGAGCTGCTGAACGCGGTGCTGGGAGTCGAAGTCGGCTCGGTCACGCCATTTGCCGTGATGAACGACGTCGCCTCACAAGTTCGCCTCGTGCTCGACGCCGAGATGCTCGCGCTCGAACCGCTCAATTTCCACCCGATGCGCAACGACCGCACGACTGCCATTACCGCCGCCAACCTACTCAAATTTGTCCGCGCCTGCGAGCATGAGCCGGTAATCCTGAGCTTGCCGCAACGCGCATGAGATCCGTCGAACCTCTGGGAGGCCGCACCCTTGCCGGCCGCTTCATCGCGCTCGAACCGCTTGAGAAACGCCATTTCGACGGGCTCGTTGATGCTGGGCGTGATCCGTCGATCTGGACCTATATGCCGCACGATGTTTCGGCAGGCGCCGGTGCGTTCGTAAGATGGCAGGCTGACGAGAACGATGCCGGGCGGATGATCACCTTCGCGGTGCGCCGCCTTGCAGACAACAGACTCGTCGGCTCGACATCTTATCTCGCGATCGTGCCGGAGCACGCGCGGGTCGAGATCGGCGCTACCTGGTACGAGCCGTCTGCGCAGGCGACCGCCGTCAATCCCGAAGCCAAGTATCTCCTCTTCGGGCACGCCTTCGCCGCGCACTACAACCGCGTCGAACTCAAAACAGACTCGAAGAACGCACGCTCCCGAGCGGCGATGCGCAAGATGGGCGCGACGGAGGAAGGCACGCTGCGAGGTCATATGTGGATGCCGCAAGGCTATTGGCGCGACTCCGTCTACTTCTCTGTCGTGGCCACCGAATGGCCGGCCGTGAAGGCGAAGCTCGAGGAGCGATTGGTGGCCTTCGCCTAGCTCAGCTTTTCAGCCACACCGGCGGTTTCAGCGCGAAGTGGCGCTGCAGAACGGTTTCAGCGCGCTCAAGAGCGCCTTCTACCCAGCCTTGCGCGAAGGAATAAGCCTCGCCGCAGACGAACAGCTTGCGACCCGGCAAAGGCTCGATCATCGCTTCGCCGTCCACCGCGCCGTCGTGTCCGAGCGCGTAATAGTGCCAGCCACCGCCATATGGATCAGCCGACCAGTCCTGGAAGCGCGCCGCGACAGGTTTTGAGGTCGTCGGGCCGATCACAAGTTCGGCTTCGCGGTGCACTTCACGCGCCAGCGCCGAATCGCCCAACGACGGAACCGAGCGTGCCGCGAGAGCTCTCCACGTCTGCACCGACTTCTCGTCACAATAGGCCATCAGCACCCCGTGGCCGTTCGCGTTCTCGGTCGGCGGGCGGCCAGGCTCGGAGCCGAAGCAATAGAACTGGCGCGCCGGCAAATCGGAGATTGAGCGGCCTTCCACCACGCCATGGTCGCGCCACCAGGGACGCGCATAAAGCAGCAGACTTTTGCACGCCGGAATTGGCGTGACGGACGCGATCAGCTGCGCAAAGCGCTTCTCGTGGCGAGCCGGAAAGTCTTCGATGCGTTCGAGCGCGCGACGCGGCAAGGCGAGCACGACGCTCGCGGCCGTCAGCGTCGTCTGCCGGCCGTGACCGTCGCGCAGCTGCAAGCGAAAGCCGTTTGCCATTTCGCGCAGGCTGACGAGCCGCGCGTCGGACTCGCTCTTGACGCCCGCTTTCTGGGCTTGCGTCGCGAGTGTGAGCGGCAGTCGTTGATAGCCTCCCCAGATGGTGTTGAACGGTTTGCTCTCGTCGTCATGGATAAAATAGTAGTCGAGCTCGTCTAGCCCCGTTTCACCTTCAATCCAGTCGTCGTAGCCAGAAATGTCTTCGCTGAATTTCAACTCCTCCGCGCTCATTCCCTGCAGCAGCAGATCGCGATTGGTCCAGTCCCTGAGCAACCTGTTCTTGAAGCGATAGCCGGCGCGAATCTTTCGCCAATCGGCCGCCGTCATGTGCGTCGCATTCGGCAGGACCCGCGCGATGGCGCGGTCGAAATACTCCGCGCCCGGCTTCTGGTCGGCATCGGGAATGCGATAGGGAAAGCGTGCGCTGCCCGCGCGGATGGCGCGTTGCGCGAAATTCCTGCCGCGCAGGAGTACGCGATTGGCATCGCGGTCGACAGGGAAGTTGCGAAGTGGAAGTCCAAGATGCGTGACTAGACCCGACACGTGGCGGTGTGCGTCGAGAAAGCGCATGCCGCCCAATTCGGCCACGAGATGAGGCGCTTGCGGAAACGCGATGGAGAACAGGCGCCCGCCGATGCGCTCGCTGGCTTCGAAAAGCTGCACGCGCAAATCCGGTCGTTCCCGAGTCAGCCGCCACGCCGTGTAGGTGCCGGCCGCACCGCCGCCGATGATCGCCACGTCGAGATCATTCGACCCTGCGGCGTTAGCAGCGATGGGCGCGAGCGAGAAGGCGGACGCTGCGCCGAGGAATCTACGCCGGGAAAAGCTCATGGCAGCCGGATCGTGGCGGCTGGTCGCGAGCCCAGCAAGACCGGATTCCCAAGGCCATAGGCACGGGGCCTTTTCTTTCCGGTCGTCAACGCCCATCTTTCGAGCCGGAAAAGAGAAAGACAGTTCCATGGCATTGATTGGCCCCACCGGCCGGCCGGTTTCGGCACCGAAAGCCGCCGACAAATCGCCCGTCGCGGGCCCCAGCAGCCCGCACATCAAGGACAGCAGTCTGGAAACCTTTGCCGCCGATGTATTGGAAGCCTCGCGTCAAGTTCCGGTGATCGTCGATTTTTGGGCACCGTGGTGCGGACCGTGCAAGCAGCTGGGTCCGGCACTGGAAAAGGCCGTCGCCGACGCCAATGGCGCGGTGAAGCTCGTCAAGGTCAACATCGATGAAAACCAAGAGATCGCGCGCCAGTTGCGCATCCAGTCGATCCCCACCGTTTACGCGTTCAAGAACGGCCAGCCGGTGGACGGATTCATGGGCGCGATTCCGGAAAGCCAGATCCGGACGTTCGTCCAGCAGCTCGCGGGCGGTACAAGTCATGGCGGCGCCGATCATGCCGTGGAGGTATTGGCCGCCGCCGACGAAGCGTTTGCGGCCGGCGACATCGCGACTGCGGCGCAGGCCTTTGGTCACGTGTTGCAGGACGAACCGGGCCACCCCAAGGCGGTCGCTGGTCTCGCCAAATGCTATCTGAAGACAGGCGACGTCGAGCGCGCACGAAAAACGCTGCAGCTTGTACGCCCAGATGGCGCCACGGATGAAGCCGTGCGCGCTATCGAGGCGGAACTCAAACTACGCGAACAGGCGCCAGGCGCTGGAAATACCGCCGAGTTCGATGCCAAGATCGCGGCCAATCCAAACGACCATCAGGCGCGTTACGACCTTGCGCTGGCCCTCGATGCCACGGGCGATCGCGACGGCGCACTCACCGCGCTGCTCGAGATTGTCAGGCGCGACCGCAAGTGGAACGATGATGCCGCTCGCAAGCACCTTGTGACACTGTTCGAGGCCATGGGGCCGACTGATCCCCGCACGATCGATGCGCGCAAGCGGCTGTCGGCGATCTTGTTTTCTTGAGGCAACATGGTCGGGCGCTATCACAACACTGGCGATCTGCCGCCAACCCTCGGAATATTTCCGCTTACGGGCATTTTGCTGTTGCCGCGCGGCCAGCTGCCGCTCAACGTGTTCGAGCCGCGCTATCTCGCGCTTGTCGAGTCGGCAATGGCGGGAACGCGGCTCATCGGAATGATTCAACCCTCGGAACCCGAGGACAAGATCTTGAAGCCGGCTCTGTCCGCCATTGGCTGCGCGGGACGCCTCACCGGCTTTCGCGAGACGGATGACGGGCGCTATCTCATCACGCTGACCGGTATCTGCCGCTTTCGCGTGGTCGAAGAAATCGCGTCCGAGATGCCGTTCCGCAAGATCCATGCGGACTACGCGCCCTTCGCCGGCGATCTCGCGGAAGACGCCGATGGAAATTTCCCGCGCGAGCGGCTGCTCGCGGCGCTGAACGAGTATTTGGCACGGCGCGATCTGAAGGCCGACTGGCGCAGCGTCATGAATGCGCCGGCCGAGACCTTGGTCAACGCGCTCGCCATGCTCTGTCCATTCGAACCAGCCGAGAAGCAGGCTCTTCTCGAAGCGCCAAGCTGGCCAGAACGCGTCAACACCCTTCTCGCGCTGCTTGAGATGGCGAGCGTGTCGAGCGGTTCGAACACGGTGAATTGAAACGATGGAGACCGACAGAAAGCTGCTTGAATCCCTGGTCTGCCCGGTGACCAAGGGTCCGTTGCGCTTCGACCGCGAGAAACAGGAGCTGCTGAGCCCGCAGGCCGGCCTCGCCTACCCGATCCGAAACGGCATTCCGATCATGCTGGCCGGCGAGGCGCGCGAGATGAGCGACGCCGAGCGCGACGCGAAATGAGCGGTGGCGCAAAGCGACCCTGGCCGACCGAGCTACGACTGAGTGCAGACAAGGCGCGCCTCACTGTCGCCTTCGACAGCGGCGAACAATTCGTCCTCCCGGCCGAATATCTCCGCGTCGAGTCGCCGAGCGCCGAAGTTCAAGGCCATGGCGCTGCGCAAAAGCAGATCGTGACCGGCAAGGAGCATATCCGCATAGAGGCGCTCGAGCCGGTCGGCAACTATGCGGTGCGCATCCGCTTCGACGATGGTCACGACACCGGCCTCTTCAGTTGGGACTATCTGCACGAGCTTGGCCGCGAGCAGCGCGCAAAATGGGCTGCCTATTTGAAGGCGCGGCGGTAGAATTGCCCCACCCAGAGGGACTGAACGCGCAGCAATGAACGACAAGCCGGAATCCGAGCGCTTTCCCCGTGAATTCTCACCAGGCAGCGTCATCCGCACGCCGCCGGGAAAACGTCTGGCAATCATGAAGGGCCAGGATCGCTCGCGCTGGACCGACGTTTATCACGCGGTGCTCAGAGCGCCTTGGTGGCTCTTCTTTCTCGGGCTGGCGGCATTTTTTGGCGTCATCAATATTGTCTTTGCCTTGCTCTATCTTTCCGACCCCAATGCGCTCGCCCATGTGCGCCACGGCAATTTCTGGGACGCGTTCCTCTTCAGCGTCCAAACCATCGGCTCGATCAACTACACCGTCTTCGTGCCGCAGACGGTCTACGCCAACATCATCGTGAGCATCGAGGCCTTTTTCGGCATCCTCACCATCGCGTTGTTCACCGGCATCATTCTCGCGCGCTTCTCGCGGCCCTATGCGCGGGTCGTGTTTTCGAAATACGCCATCATCGCCCCGTTCGACGGTGTGCCGACCTTGATGTTCCGCACCGCCAACCAGCGCGGCAACCAGATTCTCGATGCCGCAATCACCTTGTCGGTGGCGCGCCAGCAGACATCGAAGGAGGGCATCACCATGCGCCGCTTCGAGGAACTGAAACCGGTTCGCGAGCGTACGTCCCTCTTCGCGCTCTCCTGGACAGTCATGCACCGGATCGACGAGATGAGCCCGCTCTTCGGTCTTACCCCCGACAGCTGCTACGACAATCAGCTGGAGATCATCGCGCTCCTGAACGGGATGGACGAGACGCTTGCCGATCGCATCTATGCGCGTCACTCCTACACGCCGGACGAGATCCTGTGGGATCGTCGCTTCGTCGATGTGATTTCGGTCCAGAATGGGCGGCGCATCGTGGATCTGACGCGCTTTCATGACACGGTGCCGCTGCTCTCCGACACGCCTTGAGCATGCCGGAACTGGCCGCTAAGGTCCGCGGGCGATGGAACCTTTCAAAAAACTCACCGGTGTCGCCGCGCCGCTCAACATGATCAATGTCGACACCGACATGATCATTCCCAAGCAATTCCTCAAGACTATCAAGCGCACCGGCCTCGGCTCGGCGCTGTTTCATGAGATGCGGACGCGCCCCGACGGCAGCGAAAACCCGGATTTCGTGCTCAACAAGAACGCCTACAAGAAAGCGCAGATCCTGGTCACCGGCGCCAATTTCGGCTGCGGTTCGAGCCGCGAACATGCGCCGTGGGCGCTGCTCGACTTCGGCATCAAGTGTGTGATTGCGCCGAACTTCGCGGACATTTTCTACAATAACTGCTTCAAGAACGGCATTCTGCCGATTGCTCTGCCGCAGGAGGAGATCGACAAGCTGATGGACGACGCCGAGCGCGGCTCGAACGCCGTCATCTCGATCGATCTGGAAGCGCAGGAAATTCGCGGGCCTGACGGCGGCTGCATCAAGTTCGACATCGATCCGTTCCGCAAACAGTGCCTCGTCAACGGTTGGGACGATATCGCCTTGACGCTGCGCCACGCGGACAAGATTTCGGACTTCGAGGCGAAGCGGAACCGCGAAATACCCTGGGCGTGAGGCGAACATGACCGAAGCAGTGTTGCGCGAACTGAAAGACGGACTGTTGACGCTCACGCTCAACCGGCCGGAGAAGCTGAACGCCTTGAGCTTCGAATGCTTCAAGGGTCTCGCCGCGGCCGTCGAATTTGCCTCGACTAATATGGACAAGGTTGGCTGCGTGTTGTTGCGCGGCGCTGGTCGCAGCTTCTGCGCCGGCAACGACCTCGGGGATCTTGGCGGCGTCTTCAACGACGGCGACAACTCCAAATTCCGCAGTGATACGGTGGAGCGGCTCGCCAGTCTGCCGATGCCGGTGATAGCCGTGGTGCAAGGTCACTGCTTGACCGGCGGTCTCGAGCTTGCGCTCGCCGCCGATATCATCATCGCCGGCGAGAGTGCGAAGTTCGGCGACACGCACGGCAAATGGGACCTCGTTCCCGTATGGGGCCTGAGCCAGCGGCTGCCGCGGCGCATCGGCCGCGCCAAGGCGCTCGAGATGTCGTTCAGCGCGCGTCACTTTTCAGGTAGGGCGGCCGAGGCGATGGGACTGGCTAATTTCTGCGTACCGGACAGCGAACTCGACGCAACGGCCGCTGCCTTCGTGAAGGATGTGCTGGCCAATTCCTGGCGTTCGAGCCGCGCGATCAAGAAACTGATCGACGATACGGACGGCATGTCGCTCAAAGCCGGTCTGGCGCACGAAGTCCATCGCAGCGAGGGACGCGGCTCCGAAACCGCCGAGCGGCTCGCGCGCATGCGGAAATAGTATGCCCTACAAAATCCTTCTCACGCCGGGCGACGGTATTGGCCCGGAAGTCATCGAGGACACGCGGCGCGTACTTGGCTGGTTCGCGCAACACCGCAACATCGCCTTCGAAACCGACGATGCGCCGATCGGCGGTATCGCCTTCGACACGCTAGGTACGCCGGAGCCCGACACGACCATCGCGAAAGCGAAGGCGGCCGACGCGGTGCTGTTCGGCGCCGTCGGCGGTCCGAAGTGGGATGCTCTGCCGTTCGAGAAGAAACCGGAGCGCGGTCTTCTGCGCCTGCGCAAGGACCTCGGCCTGTTCGCCAATCTGCGCCCGGCGCTTTGCTTCGACGCCTTGAAAGACGCCTCGAGTCTCAAGCCCGACATCGTCGCTGGCCTCGACATCCTGATCGTGCGCGAGCTCACCGGTGGCGTCTATTTCGGCGAACCGAAGGAGATCACGACGCTTTCCGACGGCCAGCAGCGGGCCGTCGACACGCAAGTCTATACGACGAGCGAGATTGAGCGCATCGCGCGCGTCGCCTTCGAACTGGCGCGCCTGCGCGGCAAACGCGTCGCCTCGGCGGAAAAAAACAACGTGATGATGACCGGCGTCCTGTGGAAACAGGTTGTGCAGCGCGTGCACGACAAGGAGTTTCCCGACGTTCAGCTTACCCACGTGCTGGCCGACAATTGCGCCATGCAATTGGTGCGCAACCCCAAGCAGTACGACGTGATCGTCACCGACAACCTCTTTGGCGACGTTCTTTCCGATGAGGCGGCGCAACTCACCGGTTCGATCGGCATGCTGCCGAGCGCATCGCTCGGCGCCAAGGATGCGAGCGGTCGGCAGCCTGCGCTGTATGAGCCGATCCATGGTTCGGCACCGGACATCGCCGGCAAGGGACTCGCCAATCCCATCGCCAGCATCCTCTCCTTCGCCATGTGCCTGCGCTATTCGTTCGGCCGTGGCGACGATGCCAAGCTGCTCGAGAAGGCGGTTGAGCGCGTGCTCGCCGACGGTTACCGCACCACCGACATCATGCAGGACGGCATGACGAAGGTCGGCACGAGCGAGATGACAAGCGCCATCCTGAAGGCGCTCGACAAGCTCAACCGCTAAGGCTCGATCACCACTTTTCCGATCGCGCTACGGTCTTGCAGCGTGCGCATCGCGTCGACGGCGCGCGCGAGTGGAAAACGCGCATGAATGTGAGGGCGAACCTTTCCGTCTTCGAGCAGCTTGCGGATCGCGGCGATGTTCTCGCGGCCCTTCTCGGGAAAGCGCCGGCCGTATTCCCCGGCGCGCACGCCCAATATCGAGTAGCCCTTGATCAGCGGCATGTTCACGCCGATCGAAGGAATCCGTCCGCTGGTGAAGCCGATGATCGTGATGCGACCGTCGAAGGCGATGCAGCGGGTGGATTCGTCGAACACATCGCCGCCGACGGGATCGTAGATCACATTGGCGCCTTCACCGCCGGTGATCGTCTTCACCGCCTCGCGGAAGCCTGATGACGGCAGAACATGGTCGGCGCCATAGTCCTTGAGGAAGGCGCGCTTGGTCTCGGTCGATGCCGTCGCGATGACCTTGGCGCCCAGGATCTTGCCGAGATCGACGGCGGCGAGACCGACGCCGCCGGCGGCGCCGTGTACCAAAAGCCATTCGCCGGCCTTAAGCTCCGCGCGGCGCACCAGCGCGACATAGGCCGTGAGATAGGCGACGGAATATCCCGCGGCCTGGGCATAGTCCACATGCGCCGGAATTTTGTGCAGGTTTACCGCCGGCACCTGCATCTCCTCGGCGTAGCAGCCTAGACCCGTGCTGATCACGCGGTCGCCGATCTTCACATTCGTCACGGCGCCGCCGATGGCGATGACATCGCCAGCGGCTTCGCTTCCCGGCGTGTAGGGCAGTGGCGGCTTGTGCTGGTACTTTCCCTGGACGGTCAGGATGTCGGGAAAGTTGACCGCCGCCGCGCGGACGCGCACGCGCGCCTCATGCGGCTGCAGCGCGGGAAGCGTGACCTCTTCCAGTCTGAGCGTGCCGATGTCGTCGGAGATTTCGCGGCAAACAATCGCCTTCACGCAGTGCCCGTTCGCGCGGAAGGATGGGCGACATGCGGCAGCGTGCGGATACCGCCGAGAAAAAGCGCGGTCGCGAATGCGGCGGCGGCGGCAGGATCGCGGCTCTCGCGCATGACCATTCGGTCGGCGACCTCGAAGGCGACGCCGACGATAGCGGCCATCAGGTAGTCCGCATCGACCGGCGGGAAGAGCCCTTGGGCGATCGCCTTCTCGATGTCCTCGCGCAATTCCTCGAAGCCGGCCACGACTTCGGGGGTGTGGATGCGGATGCGGGTGGTGTCGGCGCTGTGCCGGATGTTGCGGAAGTTCACATGGTCTTCTGCGACGAATTCCATGAAGCTGCGGAAGGTCGAGGAGATGAATTCCTCAACCGTCTTGGCCTTCAGCCGCTCGTCGCGTAGGCGCGGGCGCAACGTCAGCGCGAGCTCGTCCTGGATCGCTTGGTACACTTCTTCCTTGGACTTGAAGTAGTTGTAAAACGTGCCCGAAGCGAGCGGGGTGGCGCGGATGATGTCGCGCACCGTAGTGGCCCCGAAGCCGAGTTCGGCGAAGACCTGGCGCGCCGCTTCCAGGATCAATTCGCGGTTTTGCACCTTGGTCTGCTCGCGCTTGCCGAGCGGTTCGGTGCGCGTTGTGGCGGATGGATTGGCGAGGGTGGTTTCCATGCTGGGCTCGGCTGGCGTGGCAAGCCGAACTCTAACCATTCATGACACGCCGTCAATTTTCGTCAGCAAGCGCCGTCCTATGACCCACAATATATAGTAGGCCAAGTGCGAAGGATCACATCGTACTGTTTTCGAGTCGCTGCGATCTGTGGATTTCTTTCCCGACGCTGGAAGTTGCACAGGCGAAAGCAACAATGCCGTGCTTGCCAAGTGGCGCCCACTCACCGGACTTTCAATCCCGGTTTGACAGAATCTTTGCTCCCCCTACACCTAGAACTATGAGCGACACACCCAACCAACTTCTGCACACGCTGATGAAGTCGCAGGAGGGCACGGCGTACATCCGTGCCCTCGGAGCCGAAATCACCGAACTCGCGGCCGGCAAATCCACCATCCGCCTACCCTATTCACGTCAGATCGTCGGCAATCCCGATACCGGCGTGGTGCATGGCGGGGTCATCACCGGCCTCTTGGATCATGCTTGCGGCATGGCCGTCGGGTCGGCATTGGGCGTGATCGTGACCGATCCGGCAACACGCACGGCGACGAGCTATGCGACGCTCGATCTGCGGATCGACTACATGAAGGCGGCAAAGCCCGGCGCCGACATCTTCGTGGTCGGCGAATGCGTGAAGATCACGCGCCAGATCGTGTTCGCGCGCGGCCGCGCCTATCAGTCGCCGGACGAGGACGTCATCGCAGTTGCCACAGGGACCTTCATGACCACCGAATTGCGCCCCGGCGCCGAGCCGAAGGTCTGAACCGATGGAGATGCTCGCGCGAGCGGCCAAAGCCGGCATAGCACCCGACATGGACGCCTTGATCGCGGCCGTACCCTACTGCGCGTGGCTCGGACTTTCCGCGCGCGTCGAAGCCGAGCGCGTCGTTCTCGCCATGCCGTTCGATGCCAAACTGGTCGGCAATCCGATCATTCCGGCGATCCATGGCGGCGTCATCGGCTCGCTGCTCGAGACCGCGGCCATCGTGCAGACGGTCTGGGCCACCCAGAGCGCGTCGATTCCAAAGCCCATCGACATTACGATCGACTATCTGCGCACCGGTCGCGCCGTCACGAGCTATGCCAGTGCGCACCTTGCGCGTCAGGGACGGCGCGTCGTCAACGTGCATGCACTGATGTGGCAGGAGGACGAAGCCAAACCCATCGCCGCACTGCGCGGCCACCTCTTGCTGGGGTGAATTCACTTCCGGTGCGCGGCGCCCACGGCATCGCCGACATGTGCAAACCCATCGCGCGAGAGGCACGCGACAAGTTCGCGCTGGATTCGCGCAATAAGACCGGGGCCGCGATAGGCGAGCGCCGTGTAGAGTTGGACGAGGCTCGCGCCGGCGCGGATCTTGGCATAGGCATCGGCGCCCGACGCGATGCCGCCGACCCCCACGAGCACGAGTTTGGTTCCCACGCGCGCGAACATCTCATGCAGAATGCGCGTCGAAGATTCGAACAGCGGCGCGCCGGACAGGCCGCCAACCTCCGCCGCGTGCGAACTCTTCAGACTCGAGGGCCGCGCGACGGTCGTATTCGAAACGATGAGGCCTTCAATGCCTGACCTCGAGGCGACATCGGCAATGGCGTCGAGCGCCTGACCGTCGAGATCGGGCGCGATCTTCACCAAGAGGGGAACGGAAAGTCCAAGGTGGCTGCGCGACTGCGTCAATGTCGAGAGCAGGCGTTCCAGCTCGTCGCGATCCTGCAATCCGCGCAGGCCGGGCGTGTTTGGTGAAGATATGTTGACCGCAACATAGTCCGCCAACGGTGCCAGCCGTGCAAAGGCCGCGCGATAGTCAGCGACGCGATCTTCGGAGTCCTTGTTGGCTCCGATATTGACGCCGACGATGCCGCCGCGCCGCCTCGCGCGGAGCCGCGCAAATGCGGCCTCCATGCCGTCATTGTTGAAGCCCATGCGATTGATGACGGCGCGATCTTCCACCAGACGAAAAAGTCTCGGCCGCGGATTGCCCGCTTGCGGCTTTGGCGTGACCGTGCCGCATTCGACGAATCCGAAACCCGTTCTGAGCATCGCATCGGGCACCCGTGCATCCTTGTCGAAGCCGGCGGCGAGCCCAATCGGATTGGCGAAGTCGCGCCCGAAGACTCGGATCGCGAGTCGCGGATCGCTCGGCGCCGCCTTTGGGAGGAACCCGCCGCAGGCCTCGGTCAGCCAAATTGTCGCCCGATGGGCGGTTTCCGCGGGAAAAAGCCGCAAAATCGAGGCTGCGGCGTCCAAAATCATGCGAATTCCTCTAGACCTGATGCACTTGGGAGTGGTAATTCCTAGTGTTAAGATATTTCTAGGAACAATTACCCTTCGCGGCGGACCAGCTTCTTATGGAGTTCAGGAATGCTGACACATAACCAAATCTGGGGCGCGATCGACGCATTGGCGGCCCGGCACGGCCTTTCGCCGTCCGGTCTGGCGAAGCTCGCCGGTCTCGACCCGACGACATTTAACAAGAGCAAGCGCGGCGGCGCCAATGGAAAGCTGCGCTGGCCGTCGACGGAGAGCGTGTCGAAGGTTCTGCGCGCCACCGGTGCGTCGCTTGACGAATTTGTGACGCTGATCGGACGCGAGGGCGGTGCGATGCGTTCCTACACGCGCAGCGTTCCGTTGATTGGTCTCGCCCAGGCCGGCACCAGCGGTTACTTCGACGATGCCGGATTCCCCGCCGGCGCCGGTTGGGATGAGATCCCGTTTCCCGAACTCGCCGACGAACATGCCTACGCGTTGGAGATCACCGGCGAGTCGATGCTGCCAGTCTATCGCGATGGCGATCGCATCGTGGTGTCGCCGTCAGCGAGCGTGCGGCGTGGCGATCGCGTCGTCGTCAAGACGCAAGCCGGCGAAGTGATGGCCAAGCAACTGTCGCGCCACACCGCGCAGCGCGTCGAACTCAAATCCTTCAATCCAGCCTTCGAGGATCGCGGCTTCGCGCTCAACGAAGTCGCATTCATGCACCGGATCATCTGGGCCAGTCAGTAGCGCTTTCCACTCTTGTCATAGTCCGCCTTTGCGGGCCATGACAGCCTTGTTCTACGGATAACCCTGATACTTCCTGACCCGCGCATTAAAACCTGAGCGGTCGCCGCTTTTCAGAAGCAGCGCGAGTTCGGCGGCGCGCTTCTTGGCGAGCGCTTCGTAGGCGGTTGCGGCTTTTTCCTTCGCGACGCGGGCCAACGCGTCGTCGATCTCGTGACGGAAACGATCGGTGTCGTAGCCCGAGAGCGAGAGCGCATACTGATAGCGCACCGACAGATTGTCGGGCGCTGACTTGAAGGCCGCAGCAAACGAGGCAATTCCATCTTCGATCGTCGCGCCATAGATCCAGCTTGCCAGCCGCTCGCCGCCGGTGCGCACGACTTCGACGTTCCAACCGCCGAGCGCACCGAGCGCCCAGGGACTGTTGGGATCGAGCGTCAGCGCACGATCGAGTTCCTCCTTGGCGCGACCGGGATAGTTGTGGGCGCGCGCCCAGACGGGGCCGACGATGCGCGCCTCATAGCCCATGGCGACAGCGAGATAGACATGCGCATCGGCGAGACGCGGATCGGCCGCGACGGCCTTGCTCGCAAAGTCTTCCGCGCGCCGCAGGCAATCGAGACAAGGCTCCGGCCGCGTCGTCGCATCGGCGAGTGCTGCGCGCGCCGCGACCGTGAGGCCGGCCGCGGTGCCGGTTGCCGCACCTGCCTTCATCGCATCTTCATAGCGACCGGTGGCGTAGATGTCATAGGGCGTGGCGGCGAGTACGGGCGAGGCGGTCAACCCGAGGAGAAGCGCAAATACGGTCTTCATGCGGTAATGAATTCTCCGGCCAGCGCACGGCGGATGAGGGAGGCCGTTTCGCGGCAGCCATAGAGCGCCGCGAAGGAGCCAAAGCGCGGTCCGGCCGTCTGGCCGAACAGAACTTCGTAGAGCGCCTTGAACCAGTCGCGCAGCGGTTCGAATTTGTGCGCCTTACCGACTTCGTAAATCACATTCTGCACGGTCTCGGAATCGCGTTCGTCGCCGATTTTGTCAAGCTGGTTCGCGAGATCGGCCAGTGCGGCGCGCTCCTTCTCCGTCGGCGGGCGGTATTTTTTCTGCGGCCGGACAAAGTCTTCGTAATAGCGCAGCGCATAGCCCACGAGCTTTTCGAGTCCCGGATTGACTTCCGGCGTCGCTCGCGGGGCATAGGCACGAATGAAGCCCCACAAGACTTCGCGATTGTGCGCGTGGCTGGCGCTGACCAGATTGAGCAGCAGCGCGAAGCTGACCGGATAACGTTCGCTGGGCGGATTGCCGCCATGAATGTGCCAGACGGGATTTTCGATGCGTTCGGCTTCGCTCGTCTCGTTAGAATGATAGCTTTCAAGCAGCGCGATGTAGTCGTCGACCGCCTTCGGAATGACGTCGAAATAGAGCCGCTTCGCCACGCGCGGCTTCTGGTACATGTAAAGCGACAGGCTCTCGGGCGGCGCATAGGCCAACCATTCGTCGACGGTGAGTCCGTTGCCTTTCGACTTTGAGATCTTTTGACCCTTGTCGTCGAGGAAAAGCTCGAAGACGAAATGCTCCGGCGGCTCGGCGCCGGCGATTTTGCAGATCGCATCGTAGAGCGGCTGCGACGGCAGATGATCCTTGCCGTACATCTCATAGTCGACGCCGAGCGCGGCCCAGCGCATTCCGAAATCGGGCTTCCACTGCAGCTTGCAGTGACCGCCGGTCACCAGCACCGTTTCCTCGCTGCCGTCTTCCTCGATGTAGGTGATGGTGCCTTTCTCGATGTCATGCGCCACGACCTTCGCCAGCAACACTTTACCCGAGCGCGGACTGATCGGCAGGAATGGCGAGTAGGTCTGCTGCCGCTCTTCGCCCAGCGTCGGCAGCATCACGGCCATGACCTCGTCGTATGCGGCGAGGATGCGCAGCAACGCCGCGTCATAGACGCCGGATTTGTACATCTCGGTCGCACTACGAAAATCATATTCGAAGCCGAACTTGTCGAGGAACGCGCGCAGCCGCGCATTCATGTTGTGGCCGTAACTTTCATGCGTGCCGAAGGGATCGGGAACCGAGGTCAACGGTTTGCCGAGATTGGCCGCCAACATTTCCGGATGCGGCAGATTGTCGGGTACTTTTCGCAGTCCATCCATGTCGTCGGAGATGGCGATGAGTCGCGTTTTGATCGGCGACATCATCTCAAACGCCTGGCGCACCCAGGTCGTGCGCGCGACTTCGCCGAAGGTGCCGATATGCGGCAAGCCCGACGGGCCGTAACCGGTTTCCAGCACCACTTCCTTCGGTTCGCGGCCGGCTTTTTTCAAACGTTCGACGCGTGCGAGCAGTTTACGCGCTTCTTCGAACGGCCAGGCCCTGGCGGTCGCGGCGAGTTCGGGACGATAGGCAATGGACGCGCCGGACGGCATGAAACTGTTCAAACTCGAGCGTTGAAAAGGGCCGCCGAAGCTAGGCTCGACCGCGCGAAGCGTCAATGTCGGCGAACCGACACGTGGGGCAAGTCTCTGCTTTCATTCCGCGGTGGACTCCGCATGATCATCACGCATGGAAATTGATACTTCTCATCCGCGCGACTGGCGAGCGCTTCCCGCTTTGGTACCGGCGCCGGGTGGTGCAGTCATCTGCGCTGCCGCCGGCGCTTGCCAGAGGATCGGACTTGACGATGCGCGCAAGCTGTTTCGCAGCGGCGATGTGCTCGTTGCCCATGCCGCGTTCGTTTCCGGACGACTCAAGACTCCACCGGCGAGCGCGCTCTTCGATGTGCTCGAACTCTTCGCCTTCGTGCGTCCGGCCATGCCCTGTGTGCCAAGCGCGCTCGGTCTCGCCCGCGCGCTCGGCCTGCCGCCGCCTGAGAGCCAGGACGATTCGGCGCGGTCGTTGCGCGAATCCGCGCTGGCGCTCTTCGTGCTGCTCGATGACATTCCGCCGGGCATGCGTCCCTCGCTGCGGGCGTTGGCCACCTCGCTGCATCGCGCCGGTTGGCGCTGGGCACCGGCGATCCTTGGGGCGCTCGGAGAGCCGGAAGAAAAGCACACACCGCTCGCCGGTTTCGAAACCTGGCGGGCGCTGCCGGAATGGGAAGACGATGCCGCGCCTGACAAGCCGGGCTCGCTTCCTGTCTCGCCGGACGACGCGCGGGTGCGTCTCAATCGGCTCGTAGGCGGCGACGGAGAACAGCGCAGCGAGCAGGCGTCCTATACCGATGCCGCCACTTATGCCTTCGGCCCGCGCGAGGAGGCCGGCGCGCCGCGCGTTGCGCTCGTCGAAGCAGGCACAGGCATCGGCAAGACGCTCGGCTATCTTGCACCTGCGAGTCTGTGGGCAGAGAAGAATGGACCGGGGCTCTGGATCTCGACCTACACGCGCAACCTGCAACGCCAGATCGTGCAGGAGATCGCGCGGCTTTATCCAGATCCGGTGGAGCGCAGCGAAAAGGCTGTAGTTCGAAAGGGGCGCGAGAATTATCTCTGCGTATTGAATTTCGAGGAAGCAACCAAGCGCACGGCGTTGGCGCCAGGGCAGCGCACCGTTGCGCTCGGGTTGATCGCCCGTTGGGTCGCAACGACTGCGGATGGCGACGTCTCGGGTGCAGGATTTCCCGCCTTTCTCGGTGCCTCACTTTCCTTGAACGAGATCACAGACCGGCGCGGCGAATGCGTCTATGCCGCCTGTCCGCACTATCGCGTCTGCTTCATCGAGCGTGCCATCCGCCGCGCCCGCCACGCACCGATCGTCGTCGCCAACCATGCGCTCGTGATCGCGCAAGCCTCGCAGGATTGGATGGCGGTCGACGAGACAACGGATGCGCCGCCCGAGCGGCGCGTGCGCTATGTCTTCGACGAGGGTCATCATCTTTTCGACGCGGCGGATTCCGGCTTCGCGCCGCTTCTCTCCGGTGCCGAGATGGCCGATCTGCGCCGTTGGATACGCGGGCCCGAAGGTCGCGCGAGGAGCCGCATGCGCGGTTTACAGGAGCGCCTGCGTGATCTGACGCTCGACGATCCCAAGGCGCAGGAAGCGCTCGATGCCGCCATTGCCGCGGCCGGCGTGCTCTCCGGCGAGGGTTGGATGTCGCGCCTGCACGCAGGCGGCCCGCGCGGCGCGGGCGAGGTATTTCTCGCGGCGGCTTACCAGCACGTCAGAGCGCGCGGCACGGACGAAGACAGTTTCTATACGCTGGAGGCCGACGTTCAACCACTCGGCGACGACGTGCTCGCGGCCGCACGCGATCTGGCGCTTGGCTTGAAAAGACTCTCAGCGCCGCTCGTCGCGCTCGCCGCGCATTTGCGCAAACAAATGGACGACAAGAGCGCGGACCTGGAAAGCTACAGCCGGGCACGCATCGAAGCGGCGGCGCGCGGCCTCATCTGGCGCGGGCGTTTCGTGGTGCCGACCTGGATCCAGATGCTGGAAAATCTCGAAAGCGGCCGCAGCGAGGACTTCGTCGACTGGTTCGAGGTTGCGCGCGAGGATGGCCGCGACGTCGATGTCGGATTGGAGCGGCACTGGGTCGATCCGACGATCCCGCTGGCGCGCGATGTGCTTGCGCCTGCGCACGGGGCGCTCATCACCTCCGCAACGCTGCGCGACATTTCCGACGGCGTCGATGATTGGGCGAGCGCCGAAGTGCGCACCGGCGCGGGACATCTGCCACAGCCGGCAAAACGCGCCAGTTTCGGATCGCCCTTTCACTACGCCGACCAGGCGCGAATCTTCATCGTCAAGGACGTCAACCGGCGCGACGCCGATCAGCTCGCCGCGGCCTATCGCGCACTGTTCCTGGCGAGCGGCGGCGGCGCGATCGGTCTCTTCACGGCGGTGCGCATGCTGCGCGCGGTGGAACAGCGCATTGCCGCGCCGCTCAGCGATGCCGGCATCACGCTCTACGCCCAGCATGTCGACAAGCTCGACACCGGCGCACTCGTCGATCTTTTCCGTGCCGAAGAAAATGCGTGTCTGCTCGGCACCGATGCGCTACGCGACGGTGTCGACGTGCCGGGCCGTTCGCTCAGGCTCGTCGTGTTCGACAAGGTGCCCTGGCCTAAGCCGACGATCCTGCACAAGGCGCGGCGCGTGCGCTTCGGCAAAAGCTATGACGATCTTCTGACGCGCTTGCGCTTAAAGCAGGCGTTCGGTCGGTTGATCCGCGGCGCCGGCGACAAGGGCTGTTTTGTCGTCCTGGAGGGTGCCACGCCGACGCGCCTGCTCAGCGCCTTTCCGCCGGACGCGCCGGTCAAGCGCTGCGGTTTGGCGGAAGCGATCGCGGATATCGGTGAGTTTCTTCGACCAGCCAAGTGACCAGACCGAGACGCGCGTCTATAACATCGTCATGACGCAGTCTGACCCACTTTTGTTCGACGATGCAGCCGAAGGCGAACATTACGGCCGCTTTTCGACGGGAATCCTGCCGAGCCATGTGCTGAAGCGGTTAATCCGTTCCAGGCGCGAAATCATCGCGACAGAAGACATCGAGGATTCGCAGATTCAGCCGGCTAGCATCGATCTGCGGCTTGGCGCCGTCGCCTGGCGCGTGCGCGCGAGCTTCCTGCCCGGTCCGAACGCGACCGTGCAGGACCGTCTGAACGCCGTCTTCATGCACGAGATCGATCTTTCCAACGGCGCTGTGCTGGAGACGGGTTGCGTGTACATCGTGCCGCTGCTCGAGGTTGCCGATTTCTCCTCGCGCATTTCGGGGACGGCCAATCCGAAAAGTTCGACCGGTCGCATAGACGTCTTCACCCGGCTGATCACCGACCGCGCGCTCGCGTTCGACCGAATCGAGCCCGGCTATCATGGTCCGTTGTTCGCGGAGATCAGCCCGCGCACCTTCCCGGTTCTGGTGCGCAAGGGTTCGCGCCTCAACCAGCTTCGCGTGCGCCATGGTTCGCCACTGTTCACGGACACGCAGCTACGTCGGCTGCATGCGGAGAGTCCTTTGGTCAGCGGTGACGCCGATATCGACAACGGCCTTGCGCTCAGCATCGACCTCACTGGCACTGGCGGCGGGCGCATTGGCTGGCGCGCCAAACGCCACACCGGCGTCATTGATGTCGACAGGCGGGCCGCGCTGGATGCGAACGACTATTGGGACCCAATCGAAGCCCATGCCGAGGGTCATCTCGTTCTCGATCCCGACGAGTTTTACATCCTGGTGAGCCGCGAAGCGGTTTCGATCCCACCCGACTACGCGGCGGAGATGGTTCCGTTCAATCCGCTGGTTGGAGAGTTCCGTGTTCACTATGCCGGATTCTTCGATCCGGGGTTCGGCTACGAGGCGAGGAAGCCACCCGCAGCGCGCGCCGTGCTCGAAGTGCGCTCGCGCGAAGTGCCATTCATTCTCGAGCACGGACAAATCATCGGCCGTCTCGTTTTCGAACGGTTAACCGATCCGCCACCAGAGATTTACGGACAGGGCATCGGCTCGAACTATCAGCGCCAAGGCCTGAAGCTCTCCAAACACTTCAGGCAGCCTTGAGCAGCGAATTGGCTGACGGTCGCGTCACCCAAAATGTTGCTGCAAATCAACACAACAACGAAATGTGAATTCGCCCCCTTGTCAGCCGTTGCTTCGCGACACGGTCCCGTCACAGTTACGTCGCCGCGGGTCCAACGGCTTGGGGGCTAAGCCTCGCGGTTCTAGGGTCCGCTTTGAAGGGGGCAGCGTGAGGCGGCTACGGCGCGTTATGTGCCGGCCGCCTCATGATTTTCCGGGCCAGTACTTTCCATTGGAACTCAAAAAGAAAGGAGCATTCCGGTTCGCGGAACGCGCCTAGCTGATCGTCAATCGCAAACGACTACGGATCCAGATTCCAGACGTAGACCGAACGGCCATCGGAGTGAAATGTCGTGAATTCCGCCGGTTCCCCCTCCGGGCAGGTGGTGTCGTCGGAACCTGTGTAGAAATCATACGGTCCGGGATATTCGACGCATTGCTTGATGTCGGAACCCCAATATTGGTCGGAGTCGCCCTTCACTTCCGCGCGCGCATAGAAGGTGCGGTTATCGGTCGTAAAGATGTCGTCACAGCCGCCGGCGCGAACTCGCGTCCAACCCTTGTTGCGCCAATCAGAGCCACCGACCGGGATATAGCTGCTGGCGACCAGGACCGGATCGCTGGTGCGGTTGCAGACTCGCAGCGTGATGCGGCTACGCGCCTCGGCCGGTGTGGCCAGCGTAATCGTTCCGAGCCCGACAAGACCCAGAACAGCAATCACACCCCATTTCTTGGATGAAGATGTCATGAACCTACCCCCTAACTTGCCGGGCCGGATGCCCATCCGAGCCGGTGTAAAAAAAGTTTAGAGCAACAGAAGTCGGCAGGCTAGGCGTTGTTTTAGACTGTATTGCGGCAGTTCCCGGTCCGGCTTGAGGTGCCCGCGCGGACATCGCGTCAGGTACGTTCGCGCCCAGCGGCGTCCGCTTTCGACCACTTGCGCGAACGTTTGATGCGGACATGCTTCGCCGTCGTGGCGCCAAAACTCCCAAAAAAGATTTGATCAGTGCACTGATCAAGTGAGTAGCTGTTCATTAGAGCAAGAGCGCGACGCTGCCTCTCACCCCTGCCCAGTCTGCCCTCACCTGTGCTATTCCATGACCGCCGCGGGCGTAGCTCAATGGTAGAGCTGTAGCTTCCCAAGCTACTGACGAGGGTTCGATTCCCTTCGCCCGCTCCATCACTTTTTCGAGCCACAGTTTCGAACCCTCGTCGCTATTGCCGCGCAACGCCAAGGCGTTGCGCTGTGGTTCGATTCCCTTCGCCCGCTCCACCACCCCTTAGAACTTACTTTCGAACCCTCGTTTTGGCTTGCGCCGATAGCCTGAAGGGGGGCCAAGGGGATAAGCTCCTCATCTGGCCGCGCTATCGCCGGCCAACGGCAGCGATGCCGCAAAATCTGGGGGAGACAACATGCGCATTGCGACTTTGGTGCTCACGGCCGCGTTGGCAGCGACGCCGGCACTTGCATCCGACACGGCCGACATTGCCGCGACCGTCAACAAATACAACGACAGCTTCAATAAGGGCGACACGGCGACCTTTGCATCGCTGTGCTCGGCGCAAACCATCATCATCGACGACTTCGCACCGCATGCCTGGCAGGGCGCGAATGCCTGCATGGACTGGGCGAATGCGTTGATGGCGAGCGACAAGGCGGCCGGCATCAGCAATGAAAAAGTGACGCTCGGCAAGATCTGGCACGTCTCCGCGACGGGCGATCGCGGCTACGCCGTCTATCCGACGACCTACACCTATAAGTTGAAGGGCAAACCAACCACCGAACATGGCGTTTGGACGTTCGCGTTGCAGAAGCAGGCGCAAGGTTGGCGCATCGCCGGCTGGGCCTGGGCGCAGCACTAGCTCCGGACGAGGCGGCGGCTAGTTCGACGGTGCGTTGAAGTAGTCGCCGGCCCAGAGAAAAAGCGCGAGGCCGCAATCCTCCGCGATGCGCAGGTGCGCGGGCGCTGTGCCGACCATGAAGGTTCCGCCTGGTGTGAGGCGATGGGCGAGAATAAAACGGTCGATGGCGCGCGACGTGGCCCGCTCATCGCGCGATGCGACCAGCACATCGGCGCGCGCAGCCATAGCCGCATCGGCGACGGTGGGATCGCAGACGCTGGCGAAGATCGCGCAGTCCGAAATGTTCGCGATCTTCGTCGCAGCTTGTGAAAGTTCGGCGCTCGACAAATCGTCGAGCAGGAAAATCGCCGCGCCCAGATGTGTGCCGCGATTCATCAGCACGCCGGCATAGGCCTTGTAGTCGAGGCCGAGCCGCTCGGCCCGCTTCATGCGATGCAGCGCGATCTCGCGGCGCGGTGGCTTCCAGGCTTGCGCATGCGCGCGCCGCCAAAGCCACGCCTCCCATGAGAGGTCCAGCGCCGGGCCGCCATTGTGGCCGGTGCCCGGGCTCGCCCCCTGATAAGGCGAAAGCTGAACCGGTATGTGCCTGCGCAGAGCCATGAAGACTCGAAAACTGCTTCGAAACGACGTTAACAAGCCGGATCCGAACCGCGAGAGGTTGCATCGTCGCAGTGCAGCAATTCCATTCTCGCGGGTCCGCCAACGCGCTATAAGTGGTCACCGTGCCTGGCGACTCCCTTGCCGGCAGATGTGCTCATCCGGGTACGGAATATGTCCAATGTTGCAGTGATCGGCGCCCAGTGGGGTGACGAAGGCAAAGGCAAGATCATCGATTGGCTGGCCAACCGGGCCGAGATGGTCGTGCGCTTCCAGGGCGGCAACAACGCCGGGCATACGATCGTCGTCGGCGACAAGACCTACAAGCTCTCTTTGTTGCCGTCTGGCGTTATCCAAGGCAAACGCTCGATCATCGGCAACGGCGTCGTGGTCGATCCTTGGGCGCTGGTGGAGGAGATCGCCCGTCTCGCAGCGAGCGGCCTTGCTGTCACGCCCGACACGCTCGTGCTCGCCGAAAACGCGGTGTTGGTGTTGCCGATCCACCGCCAGCTTGACGAGGTGCGCGAGTCGTCCAATTCGCTGCAGCGGCTCGGCACCACCAAGCGCGGCATCGGACCGGCCTATGAGGATAAGGTCGGGCGCCGTGCGCTTCGCGTCGTCGATCTGAAGGACCTGGCAAGCCTGCCCGCGAAAATCGACCGCTTGTTGGCGCACCACAATGCGCTGCGCCGCGGTGTCGGTGCTGACGAAATCGATGCGCCGGCACTGCTCAAGTCGTTGAAGGACATCGCGCCGAAGATTTTGCCCTTTGTGGGATCGAGTTGGCGCGAGCTCGAAGCGGCTCGACTCGCGGGCAAACGCATTCTGTTCGAGGGGGCGCAGGCCGTGCTGCTCGATATCGATCACGGTACCTATCCCTATGTCACTTCGTCCAACACGGTGGCGGGACAGGCGGCCGCGGGCTCTGGCGTCGGTCCAAGACAGATCGGCTACGTTCTCGGCATCACCAAGAGCTACACCACGCGCGTCGGCGAGGGCCCCTTCCCCACCGAGCAGATCAACGCGATCGGCGAGAAGCTCGGCGCGCGCGGCAACGAATTCGGCACCGTGACGGGACGAAAGCGGCGCTGCGGCTGGTTCGATTCGATACTGGTGCGCCAGACCGCGATCACCGGCGGCATCGACGGTATTGCGCTCACCAAGCTCGACATCCTCGACACATTCGAAAGCATCGCTGTCTGCGTCGGCTATCGGCTGGGCGACCAGGTGCTCGACTACCTCCCGGCGGATGCGAACGACCAAGCGAGGCTGATCCCGATTTACGAGACGATGGAAGGCTGGAACAGTTCCACGCGCGGCGCGCGCAGCTGGGCCGACCTGCCGGCCAATGCCATCAAATATGTGCGCCGGATCGAGGAGTTGATCGGAACGCCGGTTGCGCTCCTCTCGACCAGCCCGGACCGCGACGACACCATCACCGTGCGCGACCCCTTCGTGGATTAGTGGGGATTTCCGTAGCGGCATTGGCCACTTCCGCTGGCGCAAAAAACACGGCAGGCTTGGGCCAGAGATATCTGACGGGGCGTAAAGACCATGATCAAGACACGTTTCACCGAAATGTTCGGGTGTGAAGTACCGATCACCTGCGGCGGCATGACCCGCGTCGGCAAGGCGGAGCTGATCGCCGCGGTCGCCAACACCGGTGCGCTTGCCTTCCTCACTGCGCTGACGCCGGGCTCGCCCGAACTGCTCGTCAAGGAAATCAAGAAGACGCGGGACATGACGAACAAGCCGTTCGGCATCAACCTGACGATCCTGCCGACGATCAACCCCGTGCCTTACGACGAATACCGTCAGGTGATCATCGAGAGCGGCATCAAGGTCGTCGAGACCGCCGGCAACAATCCGCAGCCGCATCTTCCCGCCTTCAAGGCCGCCGGCGTCAAGGTGATCCACAAATGCGTCACGGCGCGTCACGCGGTGAAGGCTGAATCGATCGGTGTCGACTGCGTCTCCATCGACGGCTTCGAGTGTGCCGGCCACCCAGGCGAAGACGACATCGGCGGACTTGTGCTGTTTCCGGTGACCACCGCGCGGCTGAAGATTCCCGTGATCGCGTCAGGCGGCATCGCCGATGCGCGCGGCCTCGTCGCCGCGCTGGCGCTCGGCTGCGACGGCGCCAATATGGGAACGCGCTTCATGGCGACGAAGGAAGCGCCGATCCATCAGAAAGTGAAGGAAGCCCTTGTCGCCAATGACGAGCGCGCCACCGACATGATCTTCCGCACCATGCACAACTCCTCCCGCGTGGCGAGGAACAAGATCAGCCAGGAAGTCGTCGCCATCGAACAACGCGGCGGCGCGAAGTTCGAGGATGTGCGCGATCTCGTCGCCGGAACACGCGGCGGCAAGGTCTATGACACGGGCGACACGGACTACGGCATTTGGTCGGCCGGCCAGACGCAAGGACTGATCCACGACATCCCGACGTGCAAGGAGTTGATGGAGCGTATCGTCAGCGAGGCCGAGGCGATCATTCGCGCCCGGCTTGACAAGATGGTGGCGTAATCTCGTATTGGGCTTCTCGGAATCCGCGTCAGCCCTCGCCCTTCGTCCTTCGACAAGCTCAGGATGAAGGGCTCAGGGTGAGGGCTAATCCTCGGTCCTCATCCTGAGCTAGTCGAAGGATGGATCGAGGGCTCCGGCGCACACTGCCTATTGAAGATGATTGATCGGTCCGTTTCCCGCGCCGAAACCCGGCGCGGTGCGGATCGCTTTCTGCACGAAATCATGCGCACGTTGAACTGCGTCACCGAGCGCCAAGCCCGCGCCGAGATTGCAGGCAATCGCAGTCGCCAGCGTGCAACCGGTGCCGTGCGTATTCCGCGTGTCGATGCGCTTGGCGATGTAGGCGCGCGGGTCTGAGTTTGGCGTGAACAACAGGTCCGTTACCGTATCGCTGCCGCCGTGACCGCCCTTGATCAGAACCGCCTGGGGACCGAGCGCAAGCAGCTTTGCGCCGGCGCGCCGCAGATCGTCGCCGGTCTCGAGCGCGAAGCCGCACAGCCTTGCCGCCTCCGGAAGGTTCGGTGTGATAAGTGTGGCGCGCGGGAAGAGCGAGTTCTTGAGCACGTCCACGACGCCGTCTTCGGCGAGCGCTGCACCGCTCGTCGCCACCATGACGGGATCGACGACGAGCGCGATGCCCTTGGCTCTCTCCGCCAACGTGTCGCAAACGCTTTGCGCGATTTCGGCGGAGCCGAGCATGCCGATCTTGATCGCGTCCGCGCCGATGTCATTGAGGCAGCGCTCGATCTGCTCGCGGACGATCGCAGCTGGAATGTGATGGATGGCGCCGATGCCGGTCGTGTCCTGCGCCGTCACTGCGGTGATCGCCGTCATCGCATAGGCGCCGAACGCCGTAGCCGTCTTGATGTCGGCCTGGATGCCCGCGCCGCCGCTAGAATCCGACCCCGCAATCGCGAGCAGCCGGACTGGACTCAAGCCGCAACCTCCTGGATCGCGCTCACCACGTCGTTGACGACCGCGCGCAGCAACGACTCGTCATCGCCCTCCGCCATGATGCGAATGACGGGTTCGGTGCCCGACTTGCGCACCAAAAGCCGGCCCGAGCCGTTGAGGCGCGCTTCGCCGTCCTTGATGCAGGCAGTGACACGCGCATTGCTGAGCGGTGAGCCCTTCTGGAAGCGGACGTTTTCCATCACCTGCGGCATGGGCTCGAAGAGATGCGCCACTTCGCTGGCCGGCTTCTTTTCTGTCGCGAGCACGGCGAGAACCTGGAGCGCTGAGATCAAGCCGTCGCCGGTGGGCGCAAAATCGCTGAGCACGATATGGCCGGACTGCTCGCCGCCGACATTGTAGCCGCCTTTCTGCATCTGCTCGATGACATAGCGGTCGCCGACCTGCGCGCGTGCGAGTTTGAGCTCCAACGTCTTCAAATAGCGTTCAAGGCCCGCGTTCGACATCACCGTTCCGACCACGCCGCCGCCTTTCAGGTGTCCGCTCTTCGACCACGAACGTGCCAGCAGCGCCAGGATCTGGTCGCCATCGATGATGCGACCGCGCTCGTCTGCCATTACGACGCGATCCGCATCGCCGTCGAGCGCGATACCGAAATTGGCGCGCATCTCGCGCACCTTCTCCGCCATCGCGTCGGGCGAGGTCGAGCCGCAGTTGGAATTGATGTTGAAGCCATCCGGCGTCACGCCGATGGCGAAAACCTCCGCGCCGAGTTCCCACAACGCAGCCGGCGCGACCTTGTATGCGGCGCCGTTGGCGCAATCGACGACGATCCGCAAGCCTTCGAGCGTCAGACGGCGCGGGAACGTGTTCTTGACGAATTCGATATAGCGCGCCTGGGCATCATCGATGCGTTTGGCACGGCCGAGCTTGGGCGAGGTCGCAAGACCGGACTCAAGCCCGTTGTCCATCAAGGCTTCGATCGCCGCTTCGTGTTCGTCGGAAAGTTTGCGGCCATCGGGTCCGAAGAACTTGATGCCATTGTCCTGGTACTGGTTGTGCGAGGCGGTGATCATCACGCCCATGTCGGCGCGCAGCGAACGCGTCAGCATGGCGACGGCAGGCGTGGGCAGCGGACCGAACTGGAATACGTCCATGCCAACCGCGGTGAAGCCCGCGACCAACGCCGACTCGAGCATGTAACCGGAAAGGCGCGTATCCTTGCCGATCACGACGCGATGGCGATGATCGCCGCGCGTAAAGATTCTCCCCGCCGCCATGCCGGCGCGCATTGCGACGCCCGGCGTCATCGCCCCGGAATTGGCACGGCCGCGAATTCCGTCCGTGCCGAAATACTTCCGGCTCATCTAAAATGCTCCCCTGACATCCCTGCCGTCTTGTATTTTAAGAGTTTATAAGATTTTTCGCAGTCTTTTCCCAACAAAGGTTTAAGACCGCAAGCGCGGCATCGTTAAAGCGGGCCGTCAAGCGCCTTTTCCAACAACAAAGCATCGCGAAGCGGCGCCGGCGCATGGGTGCGGATATAGTCTGCGCCCTGACGAATGGCAAAGAGTTCCGCAGTCAGGCTGACGGCTCCGGCCTCTGCCGCCGTTCGGCCGGTCAGGCGTCGCAGGAACGATTTACGCGAGACAGACACCAGCATCGGTAGCCCGAATCGCGCTTTCAATTCAGGCAGGCGGCGCAACACCGTCAACGACGTCTCGGGATTCGTCCCAAGAAAGAAGCCCATGCCGGGATCCAGGACGAGCCGCGCCCGCGCGATGCCGGCGCGTTCGAGCGCCGCGATGCGCGTGTCGAAAAAGGCGAAGAGGCGCGCCATGATCGCTTCGGGTGGCACGTCCACACGCGTGGCACCGCCGCGTTCCTGCACCGAATGCATCACGATCAGCTTGGCCGAAGATGCGGCGAGCTCGGGGTAGAAGGTAGCGTCCGGAAAGCCCTGAATGTCGTTGATGAACGCAACGTCGTGCGCCAGTGCCCAGCGCTGGACGGTGAGCGAATAGGTGTCGATCGAAAGGGACACGCCATTCAGCGCGGTCACGACCGGCACGAGACGACCGATCTCGACATCGCTTGGAACGCCCCGCGATTCCGGATTGGATGATGCCGCGCCGAGGTCCAGCACGTCGGCGCCATCGGCAACGAGTTCGCGGCCGTGTGCGATTGCCGCCTCAGGATCGAGATACTTCGCGCCGTCTGAAAACGAATCCTCGGTGATGTTGAGAATGCCGAGGATCTGGGGACGAATCACCGTCCCGGTTGCGGTTCGGGTACCAGCGGACCGCGCGGACGGCCGGCGGCCGGTACGCTCGGTCCCGGGCCGCGTTCAGGCGCCGGTTCTTCGTATGGCGTGCGGATCGGCTTGATGCCCTTCATCAGGCCGACGATTTCGTCGCCGGTCAGGGTTTCATACTCGAGCAGCCCCTTGGCGACGGTGTGCAGATCGCCGATGCGCGAGCTCAAGATGCCGTAAGCGCGGCGGTAGCACTCATCGATGATGCGACGGATTTCCGCGTCGATCTTCTGCGCAGTTGCTTCCGACACATTTTGCGTGCGCGAGACGGAGTGGCCGAGGAAGACCTCTTCCTGGTTCTCCGAATAGGCGATGGGTCCCAGATCGTCCGACATGCCGAAGCGCGTTACCATGGCGCGCGCCATGCGTGTGGCCTGTTCGATGTCGCTGGAAGCGCCGGTGGTGACCATCTCGTGGCCGAAGACGAGCTCCTCGGCGATGCGGCCGCCGAATGCAACGCAGAGATCGGCGAGCATCTTCTGGCGCGTCAGCGACAGCTGGTCGCGTTCCGGAAGGCGCATCACCATGCCGAGTGCGCGGCCGCGCGGAATGATCGTTGCCTTGTGGATCGGATCGGAGCCTTCGACAGCAACCGCGACGATGGCATGGCCGCCCTCATGATAGGCGGTGAGCTTCTTCTCGTCCTCGCTCATGACCATGGAGCGGCGTTCCGCACCCATCATCACCTTGTCCTTGGCGTCTTCGAGTTCGCTCATCGTCACGACACGCTTGCCGCGGCGCGCCGCCAGAAGGGCGGCTTCGTTGACGAGATTGGCGAGATCGGCACCGGAGAAACCAGGCGTGCCGCGCGCGATGGTGCGCGGTTCGACGTCGGGTGCCAAAGGCACCTTGCGCAGATGCACGCGCAGGATCTTCTCGCGGCCGCCGAGATCGGGATTGGCGACGACGACGTGACGGTCGAAGCGGCCCGGGCGCAGCAAGGCGGGGTCGAGCACGTCCGGACGGTTGGTGGCGGCGATCAAAATGACGCCTTCAGTGGATTCGAAACCGTCCATCTCGACGAGCAACTGGTTGAGCGTTTGTTCGCGCTCGTCATTGCCGCCGCCGAGGCCGGCGCCGCGATGGCGGCCGACCGCGTCGATTTCATCGATGAAGACGATGCAGGGCGCGTTCTTCTTGGCCTGTTCGAACATGTCGCGCACGCGGCTTGCGCCGACGCCAACGAACATCTCGACGAAGTCCGAACCGGAGATGGTGAAGAAGGGAACATTCGCCTCGCCTGCGATGGCGCGGGCGAGCAGCGTCTTGCCGGTTCCCGGCGGGCCGACCAGCAGCACACCCTTGGGGATGCGGCCGCCCAGGCGCTGGAACTTCTGCGGATCTTTCAGGAAGTCGACGATCTCCTTGAGGTCGTCCTTCGCCTCGTCGACCCCGGCGACATCCTCAAAGGTCACGCGGCCGGTGCGTTCGGTCAGCATCTTGGCGCGCGACTTGCCGAAACCCATCGCCTTGCCGCCGCCCGCCTGCAGCTGGCGCATGAAGAAAATCCAAACGCCGATCAAGAGCAGCATGGGCAGCGCATTGAGCAGCACACCCATCAGGTTGAAGCCGTCGTCCGGGGGGCTCACCGAGATATTGACATTGTGCGACTTCATGAGCGGCACAAGCGTGGAATCGTTGGTCGGCGCCATGGTGGTGAAGGGCTGGCCGTTGGCGAGTTCGCCCTTGATGGCGTCACCCTGCATGGTGACGGCCTTGACCTGGTTCTGGTTCACCTCATCGACGAACTTCGTGTAGGTGATGTTCTGCGCATTGGCGTGTTGCGCCGTGCCCTGGAACAGGTTGAAGAGGAAGACGAGAAGGAGCGCGACGACGATCCAAAGCGCGAGATTTCTGAGGTTGTTCAAAGGGCCGTCCTTTCACGCGGGGCCAAACCAGGCGACGAATTTACCAACCTTATAGATAGGGTAGTTCTACCGCATTGCCAGCCATCAAAACGTTAAGAACTTTGTATCATCGCCGCAATCACGATGCCAAAAGGCGCTTAACGGCCCAAGGCTCGGGCTATAACGCCTGAGCGCGGCTTTTGGCCTTAGCGGCGCGGCGCGGCGCTTTTTCCGGCACAATCGCTACAGTTTTACCGCCAAAGTCCCCGCCCTTTTTGGGGACAAAAAATACTCTACAGCCATGCAGTGTGAGGCCGCCGCCAATAGATTTTGTTTCAAGCCGGCCAAAAAGCCGCTCCAGCCGTTCGAATCGCGGACGATAGGGCTCGCCTGAAACGATCATCAGCAAGTGTGCCAGCGCGCGCAGACCGATTTCGCGCGGCGCACTCACCAAGGCATCGCAATCGACCTGAATCCCGTCCTTCCACCTGCGGCAAGCACGCACAATCACGGCATCTGTAACCGACTCCAGCGCCTCGCGGGCGCGTGCAAGGTGTAATGCTGCGGCGGCAAGTCGCTGCTTGCTGAGACCCGCGTTTTCGAGCGCCGACCATGCCTTGCGCACGCGAGTGCGCGCGAACCGCTCTTCGGAATTCATTGCGTCCTCGAGCCAGTCATGGCCCAGCGCTTCGAGATGCGAACGCACATCGGCGCGATCGATCCCCAGGAGCGGTCGCACCACACTAAGTTCGCGAAATTCTGCGTCCGGAAATGGTGCGACCGCGCGCATCGCCGAAAGCCCGTCCAACCCCGAGCCACGCATGAGGCGCAACAGGAACGTCTCCGCCTGATCATCAAGCGTGTGGCCGACATAGAGTGCAGCGATGCCATTTTTGCGCGCCCACGAACCCATGAGGCTGTAGCGCGCCACACGTGCAGCCGCTTCGATGTTGGACGCGGGAGCGGGTCCCTTCCAGCGCAATGCGGTCGCCTTCAGCCCCGCGGCCCTAGCCCAACGCAGCACCTTTCGCGCATCCGTGGCAGAGTCTCGACGCAGTCCATGATCGACGGTTACGACGTGGGGCGGCGGCAAGCGCGATTTTTTCGCCCAAGCCGCCAGCAAATGCATCAGCGCTACGGAATCGCCGCCGCCCGATACCGCGACTGCGCCCGGCCAAGTTGCGCCTCCCGCTGTGACGCGTTGCATGGCCGCCGTGAAGCGCTCTTCAAGAGACTCCGCGGCAGACCGCTTTGCGTGCGTCACTGCCTTGGGCGAGGACCGCCGGCGGAGCTTTGGGATACTTCTCCTTAAGCGCGGCAAGGGCTGTGCAACCTTCTCTCTTCTGGCCGGACGCGATCAGCGCCTGTCCGAGTTTCAGCATGCTATCGGGCGCTCGGCTGGAGGTGGGATAATTCTTGATCACCTCGGCGAAGGCGCGCGTGGCACCCGCATAGTCTTTCTGTACATAGGCGATGTCGCCGATCCAGTAGACGGCCTGCGGCGTGCGTTCGTCCTTGGGATGGGTGTCGGCGAAGTTGCGGAATGCCGAACTCGCCTCTTCATAGCGCGCCTTCGCCAGCAGGTTCATCGCGGCCGAATATTCGCTTTGCGGATTCGCCGCACTCGGCATGGGTGGTGCGGGCGCGTTGTCGGAAGGAAGCGTGCCAAGAACGCCCGGGCCCGGCGCGAGACCCTGCGGCGGCCCGTCCCCGCTTTGTGCGGGCGGCGCATTGAAGCCGGACGTTCCGCCGCCATACCCACCGCCTCCGCCACCCGGACAGGGCACGCCGTTAGGATCGTTTGCCGCAGTACCGGCGCCCAACTGCTGCGCCGACAGCGCACAGAGGCGATATTCAAAGTCCTTTTTCTGACGATCGATCTTGTCGTCCAGTTCCTGCACGCGATGGGTGAGCGATTCGTTTTCGCTCCTGAGGCTTCGGACAGTGTCTTCCAGGTCGCGGACCTTGTCGTTCAAAGCGCCGACGGCATCATCCTGGTTCTGCTCTTTTTGCAGGCGTGCCGCTTTTTCCTCGTCGCTCTCGCCGAAGAGCGCGGCCAGCCGCACATAGGCGTGTGGCAAGATGTCCGCAGGTGATGTTGGGCGCGCGGTGGCGCTAACCGCGCCCGACATGGCGACGAGAGCGCACAGCGCGACGGCGCTCAACACCTTGGTCATCTCGTGTCTCCTTGAACGCCGTTCTCGTCGAATTCTTAGACGAAATTGAGGCTCGCCGGAATCGGACCGGGGCAAACAAAGAAGGGCGCTCGATCGCGAGCGCCCCGATAAAGGGTCTACTGCGCGGTTTACGAGTTGGCGCCCGCCGTGATCGTCGTCACGCCACGGCGATTCTGCGCCCAGCAGTCCTCGGTCGACGCCGTGCAGACCGGATGTTCCTTGCCGTAGGAGATTGTCTCCACGCGGGAAGACGAGATGCCGAGGCTCACCAGAAACTCCTTCACGGCATTGGCGCGACGGGCGCCAAGCGCCAGATTGTATTCGCGCGTGCCGCGCTCGTCGCAATCGCCTTCGACGGTCACACGCACGGCGGGATATTTCTGCAGCCACGTTGCCTGGCGTTGCAGCGTCGCCTTGTCGTTATCCTCGATGTTGTAGAGGTTGAATCCGAAATGGACGGTGTCGCCGACATTGACACGCAGATCCTCCGCGCTGCCCGGTACGATGCTGGATGTTACGGGCGGGGCTTCGTGGGTCGCGGCAGGGGGCGGCGCTTCAGCGACCGGTTTCGGCGTCGAGCAGCCTGCGAGCGCCAGCGTGGCTGCAAACGCGGCGACCGTCATTGCGACAGAATATGTCTTCATCGGAATTCAAGCTCCTCCAGCAATATGCCGATACAGATAGCGGCCGTCCGCGACGCACCGCCGGTGAACTCCCAATCATACGCTGGTAGGTGCAAAAGGTTCCACAAAAAGATGGCGGAAAACCTGGGAATCTTGGCGCTACTGGATCAAAGGAGACCAAGCCGGATCGGAGGCGTCACCGGGGGTGGTAACGCGGCGCTCGTTCCTGCCCGTGACATCGACGGACCAGATTTGCGAACCGCGTCCGCCCTGCGCGGAACGGCCGAACATGATGACGCGCCCGTTGGGGGCCCAGGTCGGCCCCTCGTCCTCCCAGCCGTCCGTGATGATGCGCACGCCCGAACCATCGGGGTGCATGACGCCGATATGAAAGCCGCCATTTTGACTCGTAAACGCGATCAAATCGCCGCGCGGGCTCCACACCGGCGTTCCGTTGCGCCCAGCGCCGAAGCTGATGCGATGCTGGTTCGAGCCATCGGCGTTCATGACATAGATCTGCTGGCTGCCGCCGCGATCGGATTCAAAAGTGATCTGGCTGCCGTCGGGCGAAAAAGACGGCGCCGTGTCGATCGAAGGGTCGCTCGTCAGCCGGCTGAGCGCTCGGGTGCGCAGGTCCATGACGTAGATGTCGGAATTGCCTCCCGTCTCCAGCGTCAGCGCAACCTTGTTGCCGTCGGGTGAGAAGCGCGGGCTGAACGTCATGTTGGGAAAGTTGCCGAGCATTTCCTGGCGGCCGCTTTCCAAATCGAAGAGATAGACGCGCGGCTTGCTGCCGACATAGGACATGTAGGCGATCATCTGCGCCGTCGGATTGAACCGCGGAGTCAGCACTAGATAGTCGCCGCGCGTCAGGAAGATCGGATTGGCACCGTCCTCGTCCATGACGGCGAGGCGCTTTTTGCGCGCCAACGCCGGACCGGATTCCGAAATGAAAACGATGCGCGTGTCGAAGTAACCCTTCTCGCCCGTGATGCGTTCGTAGATCGCGTCCGAGATGATGTGGGCGATGCGCCGCCAATTCTCCGGCGTAGTGAAATATTGCTGACCGATCATCTGTGACTCGCCGAACACATCCCAAAGACGGAAGTCGACTCTCAATCGGCCGTCCGGCTGCGCCTGGACCTGGCCCGCAACAAGCGCCTGGGCGGCGATGACGCGCCAACTCGCGAATTGCGGCGGGACATTGATGTTGGAGAGTTTCTCGACGAAGGACTTAGGATCGAGCGGCTGGAACAGGCCCGAACGTTCGAGATCGGCGCGCACCACCTTGGCGATGTTCTGCGCCGCGGCCGCGTCGGCGGCATTGGGCGCGACAAAGTCGGGAATGGCGATCGGCAAAGGCTTGGCGTTGCCTTGGTCGACCGTGACGTGAAGTTCGGCGCGCGCCGGTGCGGCGGCGACTGCAAGTGCAGCGAAAATGAGTGCACAAGCCGCGCTGCACAAGCCAAAAAATCGACCAGACTTCATCTCACACTCCAATCACTGAAACATCTTGCGCGGATCGAAATCGATCGTGAAGTCGCGCCAGGTGCTATATTTGTCGGCCGGCAACTTGTACGGCGCGCAGGTGTAGATGGCGCGCCGTGCGGCCTCGGCTGCGGCGCGCATGAACGGATCGCCAGCGGCACGCGCGGCGGAGTCTGCAGCCAATTGTGGCGGCTGTGCGACGCTGCCATCGGGATTGAGGAATATTCGGAACCACGGAATATACTGTTCGGGATGCGGCGCGCCGGCGGGCGGGTTCCAGCACTGCGCGATTTGATTCTTGAGCGCATCGGAAAGATCCATCGTCATTGCGTTCATCGCGCCCACGCCATGGATCGTGCGGTCGGCAACCTTCGCGTTACGCGGTGCGGCCGCAGGCGAGGTCAGCTTGTTGAGAAGCGCGTTGAAGGCGTCGCTCTTTGGCGGCACGGGTTTGGCGACCGGCGCTGGCGGATTGTCGATCGGCTTGACGATTGGCGCTTGAACCTTCTCGACGGGCTTTGGCTGTGGCGCGGGCGTCAAGACGGGCGGGGCGACCTCCGCCTTTGGCGTCGGCGGCGCAGGCTTTGGCGGCGGAATGTCGACCTGCGGCGGGGTTTCCTTCGGCTGGACTTTCGGCTGCGGCGCCGCGGTCGGCGCGATATTCGTCTTCTCGGCGATGGTCACGAGATCGACGGGCACGACGGGCGTGGCTTGATCGCTGATCTCCAGTTGATGCTGCCAGGTCAGAAGCGCGGCGGCCGCAATCATGCCGTGCAAAAGCAACGCGCCCCACACGCCCACGCGCGGTTCGCGCGCGGTCGTCGGCGTGTATCTACTCCTTCTCAGGCTTCGGCTTTTCGACATCGGTCACCAGCCCGATATGGGTGAAGCCTGCGGCGGAAAGAAGGCCCATCACCGACATGACCCGGCCATAGTCGACCGAGCGGTCGCCGCGCACAAAGATGCGTTGGTCGTAGCCGTTGGCTGCAATCGCGGCGAGTTTTGCAACGAGCTCGTCTTCCGCGACGGGTGTATTCTGAATGTAGACTTTCCCGTCGCGCTTCACGGTCACGGAGAGTGGTTCGCGATCCTGGCCGAGCGCCTGGGCGCGCGTCTTGGGCAGATCGACGGGAACGCCCACAGTCAACAGCGGCGCCGTCACCATGAAGACGATGAGCAACACCAGCATGACGTCGACGAAAGGCGTGACGTTGATTTCTGAAAGCGGTCGGCGTCGGCGTGCCGGCCGTCCACGTTCGAGTTGTTGCAGCGTTTGAGCCATCAGCGCGTCTTCTCATCGAGCTGGCGCGACAGGATCGCGGAGAATTCGTCGGCGAAGGCGTCGAGACGCGTGTTGTAGCGGCCGATTTCGTTGACGAATCGATTGTAGAAAATGACGGCCGGGATCGCGGCAAGGAGCCCCATCGCGGTTGCGAACAGCGCTTCCGCGATGCCGGGTGCCACCACGGCGAGCGTGGTGTCATGGCGCGCGGCGATCGCAGAGAACGAATTCATGATGCCCCACACCGTGCCAAAGAGGCCGATGAAGGGCGCGACAGATCCGACCGTGGCAAGGAAGCCGAGCGAACGCTCCAGCCCATCGGCTTCGCGCATGATGGTGACACTCATCGCCTTGTCGATGCGGTCCTTGATGCCCTGGACGAGCGCCTCGCGCGGCGTGCCGCCTTCGAAAGCGCGGCGCCATTCACGCAACGCCGACACGAACACCGCTGCCATGGGATGATCGGCGCGGTTGGAGAATTGCTGATAAAGTTCGTCCAGGGACTGACCAGACCAAAACACCTTTTCGAATTTCGTTGCGCGCCGCCGCAAGGTGCCGAGCGCCAGCCATTTGTTGAAGATGATGGTCCATGACCAGAGCGATGCGACGAGCAAGAGGATCATGTCGGTCTTCACGATCCAGTCCGCACCCATGAACATGTGAACGACGGAGATGCTGCCGATCGAGGGATTGGTTGAGATTCCGAGTGGCGAGACGTCGACCGTGCCAGTGGGCGCGGCATCGGGTGCGGCAAGATCGTGCGATTCAGCGCTATTGCCGGTCGGAGCCGCCGCGGGCGTGCGCTGCGCGAGCGCCGGAGTCGCGATGAGAACGACAGAAATCGCGACGGCGGCGAGCAGGCGGAACGGTTTCATCAACGAGCCTCTTTCAACGAGGAGCAAAGCGGCACTCCTCTCGATCGCCGCGAACGGCGCAAAAGTCATTCAATGGTGGCCGAATTTTGGCGCCAATGATTAAGCGGTTGTTTCCAATACAAAAGGAATAAGTTTGTCGCGCACGGCCTGCGGAATGCGACGCGGCTTTCCGCTCAGCGTCATGATACATGCTTCGACCTTGCCGTGTGCGAGCAAAATGTCTCCGCTGTAAATCTTTTGATCGGCCAGCAAGCGCGCACCGGTCAGAAGCGGACAAGACGTTCGCACTTCGATTTGATCCTCCAGCCGCGCCGGCTTCAGGAAATCAAGCGAGACATTACGCAATGTCCATGCCGTCGGTTCGGCATCGTCGAGCATCGCCATTTTCGTCACGCCGGCGAGACGAAAAAATTCGGTTCGGCCGCGCTCCATGTAGCGCAAATAGTTGGCATGATAGACGACGCCTGAAAGATCGGTGTCCTCATAGTAGATGCGGATCGGCAGGATATGCACCTTGCCGTCAAACCGTCCGAGGCCAACAGGCTCAGCCATCTTTCGGATCGTCCCGGCTGAGCAATTCCATTTGCGCCGGATCGCGTGGTGGGGCGACGAGTCCGAGATGGCTGTACGCCATGCCTGTGAGAAGACGGCCGCGCGGCGTGCGTTGCACGAAGCCCTGCTGCAGCAGGAACGGCTCAAGCACGTCTTCGATCGCATCGCGCGATTCGCCGAGTGCGGCCGAAATGGTTTCGATCCCGACCGGGCCGCCGCCAAAGGCTTCCGCGATCAGGCGGAGGTAGCGCTTGTCGAAGGCGTCCAAGCCACGCTGATCGACTTCCAACTGCGTCAACGCCTGATCGGCGATCCTGGCATCGACTGTCGTCTGGTTGGCGACGGACGTGATATCGCGCACGCGTTTGAGCAACCGCCCGGCGATGCGCGGCGTTCCGCGGGCGCGGCCAGCGATCTCGCGAGCGCCATCGGCAGTAAGCGTCAGACCCAGAACGCGCGCGCCGCGCTCCACGATCGCAAGAAGCTCATCGGGCGAATAAAAGTTGAGCCGCACCGGAATACCGAAGCGATCGCGCAACGGTGTGGTGATGAGGCCCGACCGCGTCGTGGCACCTATGAGCGTAAACGGATTGAGCGTGATCTTGACCGAGCGCGCCGAAGGACCCTCGCCGATGACGAGATCGAGCTCATAATCCTCCATCGCGGGATAGAGGATTTCCTCAACCGCGGGATTGAGGCGATGGATCTCGTCGATAAAGAGAACGTCGCGCGGCTCGAGGTTGGTGAGAATGGCGGCAAGATCGCCCGCTTTCGCGAGCACCGGGCCGGAGGTCGAGCGGAAGTTCACGCCGAGTTCGCGCGCGACGATCTGCGCCAGCGTTGTCTTGCCCAGTCCCGGCGGCCCGGAAAATAGGACGTGATCAAGCGCTTCCTGGCGCGTCTTTGCTGCCTGAATGAAGATCGCGAGATTTTCGCAGGCCTGCTGTTGACCGACGAAATCGGCGAGCCGCTTGGGCCGGAGCGAAGCTTCAAGCGTGTCGTCTTCCGAATGTTCCGGTGTCACGAGACGATCTGCAGTTTGCCGGATCATTTACCGCCCCATCGCCCGCAAGCTTTCTCGGATCAAGACATCGACGGGCGCCGCCTGGCCGAGGTCATTTGCGGCCCGCGCCACCGACTCCGATGCCTGGCCGGGTGAGTAGCCAAGCTTGACGAGAGCGGCGACCGCGTCGGCTTCAGGCCCGCGCGGCGCCAAGGCTACGACATGGCCGCCGTCGGCATGGCCGCGCAGCATCATGGCCGGCGCCTTGTCTTTCAGTTCGGTGGTGATGCGCAACGCGAGCTTCGGTCCCACACCCTGCGCGCGGCCGATGGCAGCCTTGTCCGACAGTGCCAACGCGCGCTCAAGTTCGCGCGGACTGAGCGCCGATAGAACGTTGAGCGCGACCCGGCTACCGACATTCTGCACCGTCTGCAGCAAGCGGAACCATTCGCGCTCCTCCGCCGAGTGGAAGCCGTACAGACGGATCGCGTCTTCCGATACTTTCGTCTCGATCATCAAAGAGACGTGCGCCCCGGTCGCGAGCTTCGAAAGCGTCGAGGTCGGACATTGCACGAGATAGCCGACGCCCCCGACATCGATGATCGCATGATCTTCTGCGGTCGAGTCGACTACGCCGGTGAGCTTGCCGATCATGCGAGCGCCGCCAGCAGTTTCGCCCGTGTGCCGGCTAGATGGGCGTGGGCGATGGCGCAGGCGAGTGCGTCGGCCGCATCGGCCTGTTCAACGCCACATCTGGGCAACAGCCGCCGCACCATGGCCTGCACTTGTTCCTTCTGAGCATGTCCGACGCCGACAACGGATTTCTTGACGTGGTTGGTTGCGTACTCGGCGATCTCAAGGCCCGCCTGCGCCGCAGCCAGGAGTGCAATCGCACGGGCATGGCCGAGTTTCAGCGCAGCGGAAGGATCCTTGGCAACGAACGCCTGCTCGACCGCTATGGCACATGGATTGTGTTCGGCGATCACTTTTTCTATCGCCCGATGTAATGCCAGCAAGCGAAACCCGAGCCCGTCTGCCGCGCGCGTGGCGATAACGCCGTGCGCGACATGCTCGAGCCTGGAACCGGAAACGGCGATCACACCCCAACCCATCCGGGCGAGCCCAGGATCGAGACCAAGGATGCGAATCGGCGCGCTCATCGACCCTTTGTACCCCTTCTGTTCGAGTGTTTCCTAGGTGTTCGAGTCCGCCTTCCATCCTTCGACAGGCTCAGGATGAGGAATGAAGGTTGGACCTCACCCTGAGCTTGTCGAAGGGCGAGGGCCGCTCACTATGCGGAGAGCCTCGCCATCGCCGCTTCCGACAATTCGTAATTGCCGTAGACATTCTGCACATCGTCGTGATCGTCGAGCGTTTCGATCAGCTTCAGCAGATTCTCTGCCACGTCGTCTTTGACCGCGATCAGGTTCTGCGCCCGCCAGGTGAACGAAGCCGACGAGGGCGCGCCGAGCTTCGCCTCGAGCGCGTCGCGCACCGCGATGAAATCATCGAGGCCCGTGAGGAATTCATGTCCGTCGTCGGTCGAGACACATTCGCTGGCACCAAGCTCGATCGCCAGCTCGAGCATCTCGTCATCGCTGCCCTTGTTCCTCGGATAGACGATCTGGCCGACATGATCGAACTGGAAAGCGACCGAATTTGCAGCGCCCATCTCGCCGCCATATTTGGCAAAGGTTGAGCGCACATCGGCGCTCGTGCGGTTGCGGTTGTCGGTAAGCGCCTCGACGATCAGCGCCACGCCGCCAGGTCCTCGGCCCTCGTACCGCACCTCGTCATAATTCTCCGCGTCACCGCCCTGCCCCTTCTTGATGGCGCGCTCGATATTGTCCTTGGGCATGGACTGCGCCTTGGCCGCAATGATGGCGGTGCGCAGGCGCGGATTGTGATTGGGGTCAGGCAGGCCCGCCTTCGAGGCGACGGTGATTTCGCGCGCCAGCTTGGAAAAGAGCTTGGAACGCTCTTTGTCCTGCTTGCCCTTGCGGAACATGATGTTCTTGAACTGACTGTGACCGGCCATGCTTGGAAAAATCTCTGGCTGAGGCCGGTGAGATAGCCGCGTGCGGTGGCCGGTTTCAAGTGCGACGAGCCGGAGTCGTCCCACTTCAAGTAAATCATTGAAATAGTTTGACTAATGAACCAGCCGCGCTCATGCCACAGGCCCCTTGAGTTCGATGGTATTGCCGTCTGGATCGAGGATGTAGATGGATGGACCGATGCCTTCGGCGCCGTAGCGCTGTCCGGATTCTACGATTTCGATGCGATGTGCCGATAGATGCGCGCGCATTTTCTCGTCGTCGAATGGCGTGATCTGCAGCGCGAAGTGATCGAGATTGCGCGCCTCCGCGCCGGGTGCCGCACCGCCGCGTTTGCCTAGCATGCCGTCGAGCGGCACGAGATCGATCAACGACGAACCCGCGCGCACTTGCCACAGACCGATTTTCTCCTGCACCTTGTCGAGCGAGCAGCCGAGAACATCGCAGTAGAAATGCAAGCTTGCTTCGAGATCGCGCACGCGCAGCACGACGTGATCGATGGCGCGCAGTGCGAAGGGTACAGTCATGACGCTGGCATCGTCTGTTTCAACCTCCCGCCCACACGCACCGGTTCGATCCGCGTCGCAAGGCCACGCGCGCCCGTCTCGACGAAGACAGCGCAAAGCGTGGCCGGTCCCGTTGCGGGCGTGAAGCGACCGCTCGACAATTTGGTGACGAAGCGTTGCAACGGCTGGAATTTGTCCATGCCGATCACGCTGTCATAGTCCGCGCAGGCGCCCGCATCGCTCTGGTAGGCGGTACCGTTCGGCAGGATTTGCGCGTCCGCCGTCGGCACATGGCTGTGGCTGCCGACAACGAGGCTGGCGCGGCCGTCGCAGAAATGTCCCATCGCCATCTTTTCGCTCGTCGCTTCAGCATGCATGTCGACGATGATGGCGTCCGCCGCCTCGCCCAACGGACAGGCGGAGAGTTCCGCCTCGATTCCGGCGAAGGGATCGTCGAGCGCGTCCATGAAGACGCGACCCATGACGTTGACGACAAGAGCGCGCTGGCCGCTTTTCGTCTGATAGAGATTGGCGCCACGCCCGGGCGTGCCTGTGGGATAGTTGCGTGGCCTGAGGATGCGATCCTCATCGTCGATGAAGGAGAGAATTTCCTTCTGGTCGGCCCAGTGATTGCCGGTGGTGATGACGTCGATCCCAAAGGCGAAGAATTCGCGGGCAATGCTCTGCGTCAGGCCAAAGCCGTGCGCGGCATTCTCGCCATTGGCGATGACGAGATCGAGCGCCAGCGCTTCTTTCAGGCGCGGCAGTTCCGCCGCCACCACGTCGCGGCCCGGCTTGCCGATGACATCGCCGATGAAGAGAATACGCATGCCGTCTCTTAACACAGGGTCCGGCCATCGCTTTAGGGAAATTGCAAGGTGGAGAAGCGCTTGCGGCGCGCGCGCTCCGGCAAGCTGACGTGACGCGCGGCCGCGGTTCTTCCTACGTCTGGTGGAAACGCCTCACGCCATTCTCGGTAACGATCATGTCGAGACGATGATCGTGCGCCTCGCGCGGCACGTTTTCCACTTCTTGTCCCGCGTAGGCGATGCCGATTCGGCGCGCCTGCGGCAAGGAATCGAAGGTACGGTCGTAGTAGCCTCCGCCATAGCCGAGGCGATGACCCTCGTCATCGAAGGCAAGCAGCGGCACGAGGACGACGTCCGGCACGACCGCGCGCGCGGTGGGCAGCGGCTCCGCAATTCCATAGGCGTTGGGCGCAAGCGCGTCACCCATCTTCCAGGCGCGAAAGACGAGCGCGGTGCGCGAGGCAGCGACGCACGGCAATGCGAGTGCATGTCCAAGCGCTGCCAGCTCCGACATCAAGGCGCGCGGATCGGCTTCATCGCGGATCGGATCGTATCCGGCAACAACTGCGCCTCGCGCAAGCGCAAGGTCGGCCGCAAAGCGCGCGATGCGCTCAGCAAACTCCACACGCGTGAGCGTCGCGCGCCGCGCCCGGGCCCGGGCGCGAATTGCGCCTTTGTTGTTGACCATCTCGAACTCGACTTGTGGCCGCCCGCGCAGCGAAGCGGCGCCACTCATTCGCACGATGAGGAAAAGCGGACGGAACCGTAACCGCCGTTGGTGTTTGGATCCTCACGGGCCTGCAAGTGCAGGTGGGCGCCATATGACCAAGACCACGATCCTGGCCAGGGACAGCTCCCGGTGAGTACCATTAAGGCCCCTGGGCATCGCTAACCTGACGCACGGAGCAGTATCCGTCCGTCTCTAAGCTAGGCTTCCGCAAGCCGCCCGGCAACGTCTTCGAGCCGCTTGGTCGCCGTTTCGAGCGCCGCAGCGGCGATGGCTTCGGATTGGGCGAGACGCTCGGCCACCGCCTCGTGACTGCCCGACAGCTCGCCAAGTTCCAACAAACGCTGTTGCAGCTCGTTTTGGGCCTCGTGCGTTTCGTCTGCGATCAGAAGTGCCGCCATGAGAAGCAGGCGTTGATCGCCGACCTGGCCGACGGAACCGAGAAGTTCCTTCACCTTCTGGTCGACGCGTCCTGCGAGCTCGCGTAAGTGATCTTCCTCGCCCTCGTCGCAGGCGATGGTGTAGGCGCGGCTGTTTACCATGACGTTTACCAGCGGCATCGTCGTCTCCTAGCGTCCAAGGGCGGCGCGAATTTCCCCGATGGCGCCATCGAGCCGTCCTTCGACCTCTTCGGTGATACCGGCAAGCGCCCGGTTCTCGTCTTCGAGCTCGGCTATGCGCGCAAGCAGCCGCTCACGTTCCTCGTTCAGTTCCGCGAGCCTTGCTCTAGCGGCGGTAGCCTCGCTGCGCATGCCGGCAAACGGCGCGGCGGTCTTTTCAAGGGCCTGCAACGCTGCCTCGAAGCGCTCTACCGCGAAGTCGAGTCTGCTCATTCATGCCTCATGCTTTTCGCGATTCCGCGCGACCTTAGGCTCGGGTAGGAAAGTGGGTCAACGCCGACCTGTTTTGCACACCTATTTCCGGTCACCATCGTGCATTTGGCGCACGCTTGGTCGGGGCGTCATCAAGCGCCCTTGACGGAGCGAGCGCCCGCTCGCTAAGGCCTGCCGTCCGGTTGTCGCGGAGTAATTCATGGAATCGCATTTGCCTCCGCCGGAGCAGGCGCGGACCCGCCGCTTGGCCAACGCTATCCGGGCGCTCAGCCTAGATGCGGTCGAACAAGCCAAGTCCGGCCATCCTGGCCTGCCGCTCGGAATGGCCGATGCCGCGACCGTGCTGTTCGGGCATTTCCTCAAATTCGATCCGGCCAATCCGCAGTGGCCCGACCGCGACCGTTTCGTGCTTTCCGCCGGTCACGGCTCAATGCTGCTTTATTCACTCTTATATTTGACGGGGTACGCGGGTCCGACGCTCGACGACATCAAACATTTCCGCCAAGTCGGCAGCCCTTGTGCCGGTCATCCCGAGCACGGCCATTTGCCGGGAATCGAAACCACGACCGGCCCTCTCGGCCAAGGCATCGCCAATGCGGTCGGCATGGCGCTCGCCGAGCGCCTTCTCAACGCGCGGTTCGGAGACGACCTCGTCAGCCACAAGACCTACGTCATCGCCAGCGACGGCGATCTGATGGAAGGCATCAGCCACGAGGCGATCTCGCTGGCCGGGCATCTGAAGCTCGGCAATCTGATCGTGCTCTACGACGACAACCACATTTCGATCGATGGCCCGACATCGCTGTCCGACTCGACCAATTCGATCGAGCGCTTCGAGGCAGCGGGCTGGAAGACCGACATGTGCGACGGTCATAGCGCGACCGAGGTGCATCGCGCGCTGAGCGCCGCTCAGAACAGCGACAAGCCGGTGATGATCAAGTGCAAGACGATCATCGGTTTCGGTATGCCGACACGCGCCGGTACGCAGAAGGCGCATAGCGATGCTCCCGGTGCGGAAGAAGTTGCCGGCGCCAAGAAGGCGCTCGATCTGCCCGCCGCAGCCTTCACGCTGAACGATGGCGTGCTCGAGGAGTGGCGCACGCTCGGAAAGCGCGGCAAGCAGGCGTACGACAATTGGACTGGGCGCAAGAACCGCTCAGCGCGGGCCAGAGAGTTCGACGCCACCATCGCGTGCGAGATTTCCGCGGCGCTTGGTCCGGCAATCGCCGAATTAAAGCAGAAGCTGGCGGCGGAAAAACCCAAGGCCGGCACACGACGTACCTCCGAACGCGTACTGGAAGTCGTCAACGGCCTGCTCAAGACGACCGTCGGTGGCTCCGCCGATCTGACGCCATCCAACAACACCAAGACCAAGAACATAGACGACATCAAGCCGGGCGAATTCGCCGGCCGCTATGTGCGCTACGGCATTCGCGAGCACGGCATGGCGGCGGCGATGAACGGCATGGCGCTGCATGGTGGCATCATTCCGTATGGCGGCACCTTCCTCGTGTTCTCGGATTACATGCGCCCGTCGATTCGCCTCGCGGCGCTGATGGGCGTGCGCGTGATCTTCGTGATGACGCACGACTCGATTGGCGTGGGCGAAGATGGACCGACCCACCAGCCGGTCGAGCATCTGGCAGCTCTGCGCGCCATTCCCAATCTCACTGTCATCCGGCCGGCGGACGCGGTGGAAACTGCGGAGGCCTGGGAGATCGCGCTCAACAACGACAAGGGCCCGACTCTCCTCGCCTTCTCCCGCCAGGATGTGCCGACGCTACGCACCGATCACACCAGCGACAATCTTGTCCGCCGTGGCGCCTATGAAATCGCCGCGAGCCCCGGTGCCAAGGTAACGATCTTGGCGAGCGGATCGGAAGTGGATCTCGCCATGCAAGCGCGCGAAATCATGCAGGCCGAAGGCGTCGCTGTCCGCGTCGTCTCGATGCCATGCTGGAAGCTGTTCGAGCAACAGAGCGAAACATATCGTGAGAAAACTCTTGGTCCCGGCACGGCAAAAGTCGCCGTCGAAGCAGCGGTGCGTGAAGGTTGGGATCGCTATATCGGAGCGCATGGCCGTTTTGTCGGAATGCATGGCTTCGGCGCCAGCGGGCCGTATAAAGACGTCTATAAGCACTTCGCGCTTACGCCGGAGGTTGTCGCCGATGCCGTACGCGCGTCGTTGAAGGATTAGTTGGGAGAGAAAGAATGGCAATCCGCGTTGCGATCAACGGCTTTGGGCGGATCGGGCGCCTCGTCTTGCGCGCCATCGTGGAGAGCGGGCGGCGCGACATCGACGTCGTGGCGCTCAACGACCTCGGACCGGTCGCGACCAACGCGCACTTGTTGCGTTACGATTCCGTGCATGGCCGCTTCCCGGCGAACGTGACGATCGACGGCGATTGCATCATCGCAGCCGGCCACAAGATGAAGGTGACAGCGATCGTCGATCCCTCGCAACTGCCGCATGAAGAGCTGGGCGTGGACGTCGCCTTGGAGTGCACCGGCATCTTCACGTCGAAGGACAAATCGTCGGCGCATCTTCGTGCCGGCGCCAAGCGCGTGCTGATTTCCGCGCCGGCCGACGGCGTCGACATGACGGTTGTCTACGGCGTCAACCACGACAAGCTGACAAAGGACAAGATCATCGTCTCGAATGCGTCGTGCACGACCAATTGCCTTGTTCCGGTTGCCAAGGTGCTGCACGACGCGGTCGGTATCGAAAAAGGCATGATGACGACGATTCACTCCTATACTGGCGACCAGCCAACGCTCGACACCATGCACAAGGATCTCTATCGCGCGCGCGCCGCAGCGCTTTCGATGATCCCGACATCGACCGGCGCGGCCAAAGCGGTTGGACTCGTCCTGCCCGAGCTCATGGGCAAGTTGGACGGAATTTCGGTTCGCGTGCCGACACCGAATGTTTCCCTCGTCGATCTGAAATTCCTGGCCAAGCGCGCCACGAGCGTCGAAGAAGTGAATTCCGCAATGAAGGCCGCCGCGGCCGGCGCGCTGAAGGGAATTCTAGACATTGTCGATGCGCCGCTGGTTTCCAGCGATTTCAATCACAATCCGGCTTCATCGTGCTTTGCTCTCGATCAGACCAAGGTGATGGACGGCAATTTCGTCAGCGTGATGAGCTGGTACGACAATGAATGGGGCTTCTCCAACCGCATGGCCGACACAGCGGTGGCGATGGGAAAGCTGATCTAAGACTCCACCCTCGTCCAACGGAAGGGTGAAACAGGACGGCGATATTGTCTGAGTTCAGGACCCTCGACGATCTGCAGGTTCGCGGCAAACGCGTTCTGGTGCGGGCGGACCTGAACGTGCCCATGAAGGACGGCATCGTCACCGACATGGCGCGCATCGAGCGTCAGGCGCCGACCCTGCGCGAATTGGCTGACAAGGGCGCACGCGTCATCGTGCTTTCGCACTTCGACCGGCCGAAGGGCAAGGTCGTTCCCGCCATGTCGCTAAAACCCATAGCCGCGGTGCTTGCGCGCGCGTTGGACAAACCCGTGGCATTCGCGCCTGACTGCACCGGCGATCGCGCGGCACAAGCTGTTGCGCAACTCAGAGACGGCGACGTCCTGCTGCTTGAGAACACGCGCTTTCATTCCGGCGAGGAAACGAACGATCCCGCCTTCGCGAAAGAAGTCGCAACGCTCGGCGAGATTTTCGTCAACGACGCCTTTTCCGCCGCGCATCGTGCGCACGCCACGACGGAGGCGCTCGCCCACCTGCTTCCTTCCGCCGCCGGCCGCGCGATGGAGCAGGAGCTCAGCCACCTGAAAAAGGCGCTCGGCGATCCCGAGCGTCCCGTCATGGCGGTCGTCGGCGGCGCCAAGGTGTCGACCAAGATCGCGCTCTTGGAAAATCTCGTGAAGCGCGTTGAGTCGCTCGTCATCGGTGGCGCGATGGCGAACACATTCCTTGCCGCGGAAGGCATCGCCGTCGGAAAGTCGCTCTACGAGCCCGATCACCTCGACACGGCGCGGCGCGTCATTCACCTGTCGACCGAAAGCGGCTGCGCAATTTTTCTTCCCAGCGACGTCGTCGTGGCCAAGGAGTTCAAGGCCAACGCGGCGCATCGCACGGTCGACGCGCGCGGCGTCGGCGCGAACGACATGATCCTCGACGTCGGGCCCGCAACGATAGCCGCGTTCGAGAATCGCCTGCGCGGCACGCGCACTTTGGTTTGGAACGGGCCATTCGGCGCCTTTGAAACGCCGCCCTTCGACACGGGAACCAATGCGGCCGCCAAACTTGTCGCCGCCGCGACCAAGGCGGGAAATCTTTTGTCGGTTGCCGGCGGCGGCGATACCGTGGCGGCCCTCAATCATGCCGGCGTCACGGATGCATTTTCGTATGTCTCGACCGCCGGTGGTGCGTTCCTGGAATGGCTCGAAGGCCAGGAATTGCCGGGTGTTGCGGCGCTTGCGAGCAAGGGAGAGGGACGATGAATCTCGCCGAACTGAATGCCATCGCCAACAAGATGGTGGCCAGAGGTCGCGGTATTCTGGCGGCCGACGAATCGACCGGCACCATCCAGAAGCGTTTCGACAAGATCGGTGTCGAAAACACCGAAACCAACCGGCGCGACTATCGCGAACTGATGTTCCGCGCCGGCGAGGGCATGAAATACATCTCCGGCGTCATTCTGTTCGACGAGACGATCCGCCAGAAGGCGAAGGACGGCACGCCACTCGTCAAGCTGATCGAAGCAACCGGCGCCGTGCCTGGCATCAAGGTCGACGCCGGCGCGAAAGCCATGGCGCTCGATCCTGACCAGACGGTGACCGAAGGGCTCGACGGATTGCGCGAGCGCTTCGTTGAATATCACAGGCTCGGCGCGCGCTTCGCCAAATGGCGCGCCACCTACAATCCGACCAAACCGTCGTGGAATTCGATCAATGCCAACGCCCACGCGCTGGCGCGCTATGCGGCGCTCGCCCAGGAAAACGGCATTGTGCCGATCGTCGAACCCGAAGTGCTGATGGACTATGACAACGACATCGATACCTGCGGCGCAATTACGGAATGGGTGCTCAAAGAAGTCTTCCAGGAACTCTACTACGCGCAGGTCAAGCTCGAAGGCATTGTGCTGAAGCCCAACATGGTCATCTCCGGCATGAAATGCGCCAAGCAGGCCGGCATCGAGGAAGTGGCAGATAAGACGGTGACTGTGCTCAAGCGCTGCGTGCCGTCAGCGGTGCCGGGCATCGCGTTCCTCTCCGGTGGCCAGTCCGACGAAATGGCGACTGCCCATCTTTCTGCGATGAACGCGCGCCACAAGCTGCCCTGGGCGCTGACCTTCTCGTATGGCCGCGCGTTGCAGGCGGCGCCACAGAAAGCGTGGAGCGGCAGAAGCGAGAACGTCGCGGCCGCACAAGCCGCTTTCGCGCATCGCGCCCGGATGAACGCACTCGCCGCGCTCGGCACGTGGACGCCCACGGAAGAGAAGAAGGCCGCGTGATGCTTCGACAAGCTCAGCATGAGGTTCACACAATATTCCTCATCCTGAGCTTGTCGAAGGATGTGCCAGCGTGAGTGAACGCTGCCGTCTCTATCTCATCACGCCAGCGAAACTGGAGCCGAAGAGTTTCGCCGAAACGCTCAAGCGAACGCTTGCCGCCGGCGACGTCGCGTCGCTGCAATTGCGACTGAAGGACGTCAGCGACGATGAGATCCGGCGCGCGACGGAAATTCTCATGCCGATTGCGCAACAAGCCGATGTGGCCTTCATCCTGAATGATCGACCCGATCTTGCGTCCGCGTTGCGCTGCGACGGCGTCCATGTCGGACAAGACGATGAGAGTTATGCGAAGGCCCGCGCCGCAGTCGGATCCGATGCAATCGTCGGCGTCACCTGCCACAACTCGCGCCATCTCGCGATCGAGGCGGCCGAAGCGGGCGCGGACTATGTCGCATTCGGCGCGTTCTTCCCGACGGCGACCAAAGAAGTCAAGGCGACGGCCGAGATCGAGACGCTCGCCTGGTGGGCGGAGATGATGGTCGTGCCCTGCGTCGCCATCGGCGGGATTGCGGTGGAAAATTGCAAGCCGTTGATCGCGGCGGGTGCGGATTTCCTCGCCGTCTCCTCAGGTGTCTGGGATTTTCCTGCCGGGCCAGAGGCGGCGGTGAAAGCGTTCAACGCGTTGTTTTCCTGATCACGTTTGCCCTCCGGAAAGCGCGTAGTGGTTGTCCGGGATGACAATCAATTTTGTTACTGCTATCACCCGCGCGCTCTTTGTCAGTCCGAAACCTGAAACCGCGCCGGAGGAGGCGCTTTACCCACTATGCCCAAGATTGCCGGAAATGAAATCCGACCCGGATCGATGATCGAGCACCAGGGCAAGTTGTGGATCGCGGTGAAATCGCAAGCCGTCAAACCCGGTAAGGGCGGCGCCTACAATCAGGTCGAACTGAAAGACATCGTCAACGGCACCAAGCTGAACGAGCGCTTCCGCTCCAGCGAGACGGTTGAGGAAGTGAGCCTCGACAAGAAAGACTTCACCTTTCTTTATGCGAACGGCGAGGCTCTCACCTTCATGGATGTCGAGACTTACGACCAGATCGATTTGCAGTCGGATTGGGTCGGCGACCAGGCGCAGTTTCTTGCCGACGGCATGAAGGTCATGCTCCAACTCTATGAAGGAAAGCCGATCAGCATCCGCTTGCCGCAACAGGTGACGCTCGAAGTCGTTGAAGCTGATCCGGTGCTGAAGGGTGGTACGGCTGCACCATCGTACAAGGGCGCGAAGCTGGAGAACGGCATGTCCGTCCAGGTGCCGCCATTCATCGACGCGGGCACGCGGATCGTCGTGTCGACGGAAGACGGTTCCTACATCCGGCGGGCGGAATAGTGCCTTATCTTTCCCCTGCCCTGAATGTGATGGTGGCGGCGGCGCGCAAGGCCGGGCGCGGTTTGATCCGCGACTTCGGTGAGATCGAGAATCTGCAGGTCTCCTTAAAAGGGCCAGCCGATTTCGTCTCGACCGCCGACAAGCGCACCGAGAACAAACTGCTTGAGGAACTATCGCGCGCGCGACCTGGCTATTGTTTTCTCACCGAGGAAGCCGGCGTGGTCGACGGTCCCGACAAGTCGCATCGCTTCATCATCGATCCGATCGACGGTACGACGAACTTCCTGCATGGCATTCCGCATTTCGCCATCTCGATCGCGCTGGAGCGTGAAGGCCAACTGGTTTCGGCAGTCGTCTTCAATCCCGTTACGGACGAAATGTACGTCGCCGAAAAAAGTCACGGCGCCTATCTCAACGAAAAACGTCTGCGCGTTTCGGCACGACAGAAATTGAGCGAAAGCCTGCTCGCAACCGGGATACCCTTTCTCGGTCGTGGCGATCACCAATCGTTTTCAGCCGAGCTTGCCGCGGCGATGGCTACGACGGCCGGTGTGCGCCGTTTCGGGGCGGCGAGTCTCGATCTTGCCTATGTCTCGGCAGGACGTTTCGACGCGTTCTGGGAACGCGGTCTTGCGGCCTGGGATGTTGCGGCGGGAATGCTGCTGGTGCGTGAGGCCGGCGGCGTGGTGAGCGATCTGGATGGCGGCGCGCGAGCGCTGGACGGTGGTCATATTCTCGCCGCGAACGAGCCGTTGCATCCCCAAGTCCTGAAACTTCTGAGAGATGCGGCACGTTCAGCCAAGAGTTGAGGCGAACGTCATTGCGCTTTAAGGTCCGCCGCGCCGGTTTGAACGGACACGATATGCATTTTACGCGTCTACTGTGCGCTTCTTTGTTGCTCTCCGCTGCGCTCGGATCGCAAGCTTGGTCACAGGCTTATCCCGGGCAGGAAGATGTGACCGTGAACAGCGGAGCAATTGGGCGCGGTTATCTGCTGTATCCGGGCGGCAAATATGGCCGCAACGTGCGCCCACTATTGCAGCCCGGCGAAAAACCCGACGCCGTCATTCATTTGCATATGCCAACGCATCACCGTCGTAGCGTGGCCGCCGCCATGCCGAATGCCGCGCCCGTCGCACCGCGCGTGGCGCGCGTGGCGCGTGCGCCTGCCAAACCCGTCGAATCGCCGCCAGTCTCGACGAACACCGCCGATCTTCCCGAAGACAGCGCGGCGCGGCTTGTCGGTGTTGGCGGTTCGGTTTCCGCAACACCCGCCAAGCCGCCCGCAAAACCCATGCGTGCAGCGACGACGCAGCCGCCACCGGCTGCCAATTCTGCAACGCCGGTTCCCTTCTCCTTCAGCGGTTCCCCAGTTGCCTCGAGCCCTCCGCCCACGCGAACGGCCAGCGCAACCCCGCCGGTGCGCACGACGCCGACTCCCGCCGCAGCCGCCGGGCTCAAGCGCCAAACGATGATTCCGTTCGCCGCCGGAGCGACCAGCCTCGCACCCGCTAACGTCAATGCGATCCACGGCCTTGCGACGGCGCTGAATGCCGCGGTGGCGAGCGGTAATGCACGCATCCACCTAGATGCCTTCGGTGGACCGCGCGGCGACAAGTCGTCGGACTCCCGGCGGCTTTCGCTCAAACGCGCGCTGATCGTGCGCGAACTGTTGATCGAAGACGGCGTTCCATCGGAGAAGATCGACGTGCGTGCGCTGGGCGGCGCCGATGATGGCGGCGCGCCGGACCGCGTGGATGTCCTCGTCGGCGGCTAGGCCTGTTTCGCCATATCGATGTCGCGCGCCTCATGACCGAGCCAAGCGAGCAGCATGACTGCGATGGCCGCTGCTGCCGCCACGCCGGCGAGCGCCAAGCTATACTTGTTGTCGTGACTCTCTGCGATCTTCGCCTGCAGCACCGCATTGTACGACGCGATGAAGTTGCCCAGTTGATAGACCGTGCCCGGAAACGTGCCGCGTGCTTCGGGCGGCGAGAGTTCGTTCAGATGCGCCGGTACGACGCCCCATGCACCCTGCACGAAGAACTGGACGAGAAATGCGCCGAGCGCCAGCACTGCCGCCGTCTGCGAAAACGCCCACAGCCAAATCACCGGCAAGCTCAGCGCCGCGCAGAGGATCATCGTGCGGCGGCGACCAAGCGACTGGCTGAGGAAGCCGAACGTCAGGCCGCCCAGGATCGCGCCGATGTTGTAGAGCACTGCAATGGCGCTCACCGTCGTATGGTCGAAGTGATGTTGCTTCTGCAAGAACGTCGGATACAGATCCTGCGTTCCGTGGCTGAAGAAATTGAACGCCGTCATCAGCGCGATGGCATAGAGCGCGAGCCGCCAGTGACGCGCCAAAACACTGACAATGCCCGTCGCCGACGAACGTTCGCGGTCCCAGGCGGGCGATTCAGGAACGTTGCGGCGGATATAGAGAATCAGAATGGCCGGCAAGATGCCGAGCATGAACATGCCGCGCCAACCGATATGCGCATACAAGAGTCCGTAGGCGACCGAGGCAATCAGATAGCCGGACGGATAGCCCGATTGCAGGAGTCCTGAGACGAAGCCCCGCGACTCCGGCCGCACCGATTCCATCGTCAATGATGCGCCGATGCCCCACTCGCCTCCCATCGCCACGCCGAACAGCGCGCGGACAATGAGAAAGACGGTGAGATTGGGCGCGAAGGCCGTGGCGAAGCCGAGCACCGAATAGAGCGCGACGTCCAACATCAGGATCGGACGGCGACCGAAGCGGTCGGCAAGCCGACCGAAGACAAATGCACCGACCGGGCGCAATGCCAGTGTAAGCGTCACCGCCAGCGCGATATCGGAGATCGGCGCGCCGAACTCTCCGGCCACGTCCTTGATGACGAAGACCAGCAGAAAGAAGTCGAATGCATCCAGCGTCCAGCCGAGATAGGAAGCGGCGGCGACATGCTTCTGTGCGCTGCTCCAGCCTTTCAAAGCATCGAATGGCATTCGTCCCCCGCCCGGTGAAATATTTCAACGCGCCGTCTACGGTTTCGGAGGTGCAGATTGCGTGGCGCGGCGGCGAGCCTGGAATTCCTCCGTCGTGTTCATGCTGGGATAGGCGACATCTGGAACCTTGACGCCGAGAAACCGACAGAGCGGTTCCCAGCCTTCTTTCGCTTCGAACACCAAAAGCCGCTCGGCGGGAATCGTGCGCTTCACTTCGGCATTGTGCCGCTCATAGACATCGATCATGTGCGCTTCGCTGAAATCGTTGCCGAAGGTGCCCTCGCCGATGAGAAGCGGCCCGAACACGCCCGGCAATGTCGGGCCGGGATTCTCGCTCGAGGGCTTCTTCATCGCCGGCATGATGGTGTTGGAAACGCTCTTAAACCAAGACTTTGAATCCCGAAGCGAGAGGATGACTTTCGCTTTCGGATAGTAGTCGGCGAGTTCCTTGTAGAAGGTACAGCTTGGCCAGTCGCAGGCTGAATTGTAGGAGGCAAACAGCTCCTCCCAATCGTAAGGCTGCTTGAGGGCGACGCGGTCCCAGAACGGCACCTGTTCGGGATGGATAAACACTTCCATCATGTGGTGACAGGGGCCGAAGCCCAGGATTTCCAAAGCTTCCTTCAGCGAACGCGTTCCAGTGCGGCCGAATCCGGCGCCGACGACTTTCAAGCTCATGTGATCTCCCCTTACAGGCTCTACTGTTGCCGCTGCGCCGCGTGATCGCAATACTTGGCCGGCCGATTTGTTGGAGTTGCCGCCATGATGGGAAAACTCGGCCTCCTGACATTTCTGCTTGTCGGCTCCGCGTTACCAGCAGCCGCCATGCAGCTGACGAGCAAGGACCTCGCGTCGGGTGGTGAAATCGCCACGGCTCAGATCTATCCGCGCTGCGGCGGCAAAAACGTCTCGCCGGAGCTTCAGTGGAACGGTGCGCCGACCGGAACGAAAAGTTTCGTGCTCACCATGATCGATACCGATGTGAAACCGTCGCACTGGTCGCATTGGATCGTCGTCGACCTTGCGCCGAGCGTGACGTCGCTCGGCCGCGGCATTCCGTCATTGCCCGAAGGCGCGCAAGCGGTGGCGAGCAATTTCGGCGACAAATTCTATGACGGTCCTTGTCCGCCCGACGGCACGGGCGTGCATCACTATGAGTTCACAATCTGGGCCATGCCCGAAACGGCGACGAGCATCGCAGCAGACGCCAAGGCAAGTGACGTCGCGACCATGCTCGCGGCGCGCGCTATCGCCAAAGCGACGCTTACCGGCTGGGTGAAGCGCTGATCATTCCGCAGCGCTAGGAACCGCAACGTCGGTCAACCTGTCGACCTTTCGGAGCGGCGGAAACAACCACATCCATCCCGCGACCACGCCAAGCGTGCCCAACCCTCCGAGCACGACGGCAGGTATTGTGCCGAACAGTGCCGCGGTCACGCCGGACTCGAATTCGCCGAGCTCGTTGGAGGCGCCGACGAAAAGCATGCTGACGGCACTGACGCGCCCGCGCATCTCATCGGGCGTCGCATACTGGATGAGCGCCGAGCGCACGAAGACGCTGATCATGTCCGAGGCACCCAGCGTCGCCAGCGCCGCCAGCGAGAGATAGAAATTTTCGGACACGCCGAAGGTGATGGTGGCGATGCCAAAGACCGCGACCGCAAAGAACATTATGCTTCCAGTGTTGCGGACGATCGGCCAATGAGCCAGCCGAAAAGCCATCAGCGCCGCGCCGACCGCCGGGGCGCTGCGTAACACGCCAAGTCCGATGGGGCCGGCATGCAGGATGTCGCGCGCATAGACCGGCAGTAGCGCCGTTGCGCCGCCGAGCAGCACGGCGAAGAGATCGAGCGAGATGGCGCCCAGCACGACTGGACGGTGGCGCACGAAACGCACGCCCTCCGCCACGCGCTCCAATCTCGACGCTCCCGTCTCGACATGTTTTGGCCGGCGCCGACCGCCGAGACTGGCGATAAGCGTCGAGGCGCCGAGGAATCCCGCGATGCAGACACCGTAGGTGTATGCAGGGCCTAAGGAAAAAAGTAAGCCGCCGAGCGCAGGCCCCGCGATCACCGCAGTCGTGAACACCGACGAGCTCAGCGCAATCGCTTTCGGAAGCCTTTCGGGCGGCACGAGAAAGGGAAGCAGCGATTGATTGGCCGGCGCGTAAAAACCGCGTGCGGATCCAAAGAGCGCAAGAATGGCGTAGAAGGGCCACACGTCTCTCGTCTGGACCAGCGACAACAAGAGCAATAGTCCGCCGCAAACCGCCTGCATCGCCTGCGTCGTGCTCAGTATGCGACGCTGATCAAAGCGGTCGGAAAGCTCGCCAGCCGGAAGCGTAAGTAGAAACATCGGCGCGAATTGGCAAAGGCCCACCAGACCCAACGCCAAGGTGCTATGCGTGATGGCGTAAATCTGCCAGCCGATGGCGACGGACTGCACTTGCATCGCTGCGGTGGCAAGGAAGCGGGCGGACACGAAGGCGTAAAAGTCGCGGTCGCGATAGACCGTGGTCGGCGAGTCCGTCATGAACGCAGGGAGCGCGATCCGGTGGTTGGCGTCAAGCGGCACCGTTTCGCCGCTGCCATTCGCCGCGCGTGATGAACCAGATGTCGATTGGATACTCCTTGCCCCCCACCTTGATCGATGTGCGCTCGCCCTTGCTCTCGCCTAGGCGCTTGGCAACCGCCTGTGACGCAACGTTCTCGGGGTCGATGTTGGATATCAGCCGGTCGAGCGGTTGTGTCAGGAACGCGTAGCGCATAGCGGCGGCGGCGGCTTCGGTTGCGTAGCCGTTGCCCCAATAGGGCTTGCCAAACGTCCAGCCGATCTCGACACCGGGCCAACCTTCCGGATTTATCATGCCGGCGCGGCCAAGCAGGACGCCGTCCGACTTGCGCTCGATCGTCCAAGAACCATAGCCGCGCAGTGCCCAATGACCGAGCGACCCCGCGATGCTGCGCCACGCCTCGTCGCGCGTCATCGGCGCCGGCGCAATATAACGCGCAACATCGGGATCGGCCATGATTGCGGCCCATGCGTCGAGATCCTCCCCGCAAGGTGCGCGCAATCTCAAGCGTTCGGTTTCCAGAGTGGGAATTGTCATGGCGATCGGCTCATTCGAAAGACGTGCAGACGATATACGAGTCCGACGCATTGGCGCGCGTGAAAAATGCGCTTGGCCTGGTGCAGCGCTACTGCAAGTGGATCGTGATCGTATTCGTGCCCGGCAGCAGTTCGAATTTAGTCGCGTCGAATGGCGGCTCGCTGAACGTCGGACGTGCGTCGTTGGAGAATCCGAACTTCTCTAGCGGCAAGCCCAGCCAATTCATGTCGAATTCGCCGTTGCGGTTGAAGTCCTGAAACAGCTTGACCGCATAGATGCCGGGTTTGATGCCCTGCAGCGTAACGATCGTCTCGCCCGGCTTCGCAGGCACCACGCCGTCGATCACCGGTTCTGCATTGTCGAGCGGATAGGATGAGCTCGTGTAAAGCGCAACGCGGACATCGCCGCCGCGCGGCGAGACTTTCTCCACCTTGACGATCAGAGTGGCGAGCGGCGTCGCGATCGCGGGCGCTGCCACGCACACAATCAGACCCGCGAGCAGCAATCGAAACACGATCAGTCGCTCCCGCACGCGAATTAAGCGAGCTTCGGTTCCAGTTTCTTGCAGGCGTCGATCAGGCCCTTCACCGAGTCCGCGGACTTGGCGAGTTGCTCCTTCTCAGAAGCGGTGAGTTCGAGTTCGACGATGCGCTCGATGCCCTTCTCGCCGATCACGGCCGGCACGCCGACATAGAGATCCTTGATACCGTAGGGACCATTGACATAGGCCGCGCAGGGCAGCACGCGCTTCTTGTCTTTGAGAAAACTCTCGGCCATCGCGATCGCCGATGTCGCTGGAGCATAATAGGCGGACCCCGTTTTCAACAGGCCGACGATCTCCGCGCCGCCGTCGCGCGTGCGCTGGGTGATCTTGTCCAGGCGTTCCTGTTTGATCCAGCCCATCTTGACGAGTTCGGGCAGCGGCACGCCCGCGACAGTGGAGAAACGCGGCATCGGCACCATCGTATCGCCATGCCCGCCGAGGACGAAAGCGGTGACGTCTTCGACCGATACGCCCAACTCTTCGGCCAGGAAGTGGCGGAAGCGCGCGCTGTCGAGCACGCCGGCCATTCCGACGACCATGTTGTGCGGCAGCCCGGAAAATTGGCGCAACGCCCACACCATGGCGTCCAATGGATTGGTGATGCACACGACAAAGGCATTCGGACAGTTGTTCTTGATGCCCTCGCCGACCGACGCCATGACTTTGAGGTTGATGCCCAAGAGATCATCCCGGCTCATGCCTGGCTTCCGCGGCACGCCGGCGGTCACGATTACCACGTCCGAACCTTTGATATCGTCGTAAGAGTTGGTGCCCTTGAGCCTAATGTCGTAACCCTCCACCGGACCGGCTTGCGCGATGTCGAGCGACTTGCCCTGAGGCAGTCCTTCCATGATGTCGAAGAGCACGACGTCGCCCAATTCCTTCAACCCGATGAGGTGGGCAAGCGTGCCGCCGATTTGTCCACCGCCGATTAGGGCGATTTTCTTGCGGGCCATGGAGGAATTCCTTTCTTGAAACGCCGCGCGCTAAGTAGCGCGCGGCACGCTTGGGGGCAAGGAAGGCAAAACGACGCCCGGCTATGTGGGAAGTGCCTCGACAAGGACCGGTTTCGCCGGCACGAAATTCCCGAAATATCTCTGGCCCGGCCGTTCGACGAAACGCCAAGTGAAGGCGGCCAGCGCTATCGTGGCGCTCAGATAGGCCAGATACAGCACGACGCTGAACGGACCTCCGATCACGGGAATGCTTGCCTGACCGTGCGTCAGATCTAGCCAATGCAGACCAAAAAAGGCTTCCACGACACGAACGCTCGAAAACGCCATCACCAACACAAGTGTGTGAACCATGTAGATCGAGTAGGACCAGCGGCCAAGCGACGTCGGTGCCCTGGTTGCAAGCGCACGAGACACGAGTCCGCGATCGGCTGCGAACACCAGCACGACTGCGCAGAAAAGAGGTGCGGCGAAATATTCGAGCGCCGCATGCCTTGGCGCGTAAGTCACAAAGACAAGAACAAGCACGATCGCGGCGATTTCGGTGCCCGTTCCTGCCAAGACGTCCGAGGCGCGGCGGCGCCAGGCTTCATAGGTGAGCGTGCCTAGGAAGAAACCAAAGACGCAACGCGCCAACGACCACTGGAATGTCTCGCGCATGCCGAAATTGGAATAGCGCGCGAGGATGAAGACGCCGCCAACCGCCAGCACGAGCGAGAACAAGAGCCGTAGCGACCGCTTCGGTGCTGCGAGACAGACAGTAGCGAACAAGAGATAGGTGAAAAATTCAACGCTGATCGACCAGGCGGGTCCGTTCCAGGTCTCGTACGGATGAAGGCCCAGCGCTTGCACGAGGAACAAGTTGGTGACGATCGCATAGGGCGAACGACCCTCACTGAAGGCGACGTAGTCGCCAACCATCTGATGGCTGTGCGAGATCGCAAGATGCGCAAACTCGATGGCGACGAGCGCGGCAAGGATGGTGACATGCAATGGCCACAACCGGCCGAAACGGCGGATCACGAATGACCTGATTTCCGGACCGCTAGAAAGTCTCTCGCCATAGGCATGGGCGATGACGAATCCGCTCAGCACGAAGAAAAAATCGACGAAGAGCCAGGCATTTCGCACCAGCGGTTGCCAGTAGAGGAAGCCGCGCACCTCCAGGTGATGCGCGGCAACCAGCAACGCACAGATACCGCGCCAGCTATCAAGTGCACGAAACCGCATTGCTCAACTCCCTGGGCCAAACCTTATTCCGCAATTCGGCGGGCGGACACCATCGGAGTCGTTCAAGGGTTGCCGCGTTGGCGGGCGCGATGTTGGGCGACCTTTGCCCGATTTCCGCAGACCGCCATGCTGCACCAGCGGCGCTTGTGGCTCTTGCTGATGTCCAAGAACCACAGGGTGCAGTTCGTACCTTCGCAGTGCCGCACCTGCTCGAAATCAGCATTGCACAGAAGATCCGCGACGGCGTGTGCGATCGGTTGCAGGAGATCAGCGGCCGATTTGAAGTCACGCTGCGTTCGCAGCACCAATGTCGCCCCTTCTTTAGCAGATACAACCTGCTGGTACGCCCGGTCGACCGAAAGGACCGCGTTTAGCGGCCGCAGTGAACGTACCTGAGACGGCCGCAACAGCTCGCCGGCGTGCTTCTCTACAAAGCCGCGAAACCACTCGCGAAACAGGCGTGCGCGTGCCGCCACCTCGTCGAGCCTAGCGCCTGCAAAACTCAAATCGGCGTCCACGTCAAACGCGCGCACCAGCCAGCGGAGGAAGGATGGACCATCGACGAGCCAATCGATCCGCTCGTCCTGGGGCGTGGCCACCGAGTTGAGAAAATCGAGCGCGCGGTGATCGGCGACAAAAAACGGTTCGGCGTGCTGGGCGTGCGACATAAAAACCAGATAACCCTTGAAATTACCTTGGACAAGTTACATCGCCCGTTGTAACCTCTAAAAATATGTTTTACAAGTTACACAGGAGAGCCAAATGTTCACCAGTAAACGTATCGCCATTCGATTGTTCGTCATTGCGGTTGGCGCCGTGGCCCTGTCGGGTCTCGCTGTCGCCCAAGACACCGGTCACCCCGTTCACGAGGGCCCGTCCGTCAGCGTCCCTGTAGGCAAAATCAAGTTCTTCCCTTCAGGGATAAAGACCGAGAAGGGCGAGCTCAAAGCAGGTCCCGCCTATGGCAATATGAATGGAGGCAAGCACGGCACGTTCATTCACATGCCGCACGGCTTCGTCAGTGCGCCGCACACACATACCGAGGACTATTTTGCGGTCGTGATTAAGGGCGTCGGCGCAAACCACACGCCCGGCGGCGAGATTGTTCCTATGCCTCCCGGCTCTTACTGGTTTCAGAAGGGTGAGGAGGTACACGTCACGCAGTGCTTGTCCAAGACGGATTGCCTGTTCTTCATCGTGCAGCCCGGCAAATTCGATTACCTGCCGGCGAATTGATCCGCAGAAGACCAAAGAAAAAGCCGGGCAGACGCTTTCGCATTGCCCGGCTTGATCTTCGAAACGCAATCGATGATCAGATCGATTCCTTCAGTTCCTTCGCGGCGCGGAAGGCGACTTTCTTCGACGCCTTGATCTTGATCGCCTCACCCGTTGCCGGATTGCGGCCCATGCGTGCGGCGCGCTTGCGCACGACGAGAATGCCGAGACCGTTCAGACGAATGCGAGCGCCCTTCCTCAGATGTTTCGTGATCAGGCCGATCGTGTCTTCAAGAATCGCGTTCGCGGCCTTGTGAGACATTTCATGCTTCTCGGCCAGCGCGGCGCCAAGCTGGCGGGTGCTCACCGTATCGACCTTTGGTTTGGCGGCCTTCGGGGCGGCCGTTCCAGCTATTGCCATTGTTGTTGCTCCTTTTGCGAATCAAACAATGCCTGATTTTACTGCATTTCCCGAACGCATAGCACGTCCCGTCAACAGAAAATGCGATAAATAAAGGGGATTATTGACGCCTTGCGGTCGCACGACTCACCCAAAGCCAGAAGAGCCCGATTTCAGGGGCTTATCTGATCGGCGAGCCGGCGGTTTGACTCCGCGAACCGAGACGGCCAGCGTTCGCAAAACCATGGGAGACGGCGATGAAGGCAGAGCCATTTGTCCGGGGACTGAATTTCGGCGAGGGCCTGCGCTGGCGCGACGGCCGGTTTTGGTATTCCGATTTCCACCAGCACCGGGTGTCGAGCGCCGCACCCAACGGCAGCGTTCGCGTCGAACTCGAAATCGACGACCGCCCGTCGGGCCTCGGCTGGCTGCCGGATGGGCGGCTGCTCGTCGTCGCCATGCTGAGCCAGCGACTGCTACGGCGGGAGACAGACGGCCGCGCCGTGGTGCACGCAGATCTCAAGGGCCTCGCCAAGTTCCACACCAACGACATGCTGGTCGACAAGCACGGCAACGCCTTCATCGGCTGCTTCGGCTTCGATCTCGACCAGTTCATCGAAGAACACGGCACCGCTCCGCTGTTCGAAGATCCCGGCCCACCCACCGCGCCGATCATGCGCGTGACGCCGGACGGCAAGGCGAGCATCGCCTCGTCGGGTCACAAGTTTCCCAACGGCATGGCGTTGGTCGACGGCGACAAGACGCTCGTCGTTGCTGAATGTTTTATTCCGGGACTGACGGCGTTCGATCTCGGAGAGGACGGAGAGCTACGCAATCGCAGGCCCTGGGCGACGCTCTCGAAATCGCCGCCAGCGATCGTGCCGGACGGCATCTGTTCCGATAGCGAAGGTGCGATCTGGTGCGCCAATGCGCTCGGGCGCGAAGCGGTTCGCATCGCCAAGGGCGGCGAGATCCTCGAGCGCGTGGAAACCTCGCAGTTCGCATTCTCCTGCGCGCTCGGCGGCAGCGATGGACGCCAACTCGTGATTGCAACCGCGCCGACGCCGAACGCCGAGCTCGGCGCGAAACAAGCGAACGGATTGCTCGAAACCGCGCGCGTCTCCGTGCCGGCCTAAGCCGCGTCGATGAAGCCGCCCATCTGGCGGTTCCACAGCCGCGAGTAAGGTCCGTTGTTGGCCAACAACTCGCGATGCGGGCCGTCCTCCAGAATCTTGCCGTTGTCGAGGTAGACGACGCGATCCATGCCGGCGATCGTCGACAGGCGATGTGCAATCGCAATCACGGTGCGGCCCTGAACCAGCGTCCACAATGCCGACTGGATGAGATGCTCGGACTCCGAGTCGAGCGACGATGTCGCCTCATCGAGCACCAGGATATGTGCATCTTTGACCAACGCGCGCGCGATGGCGACGCGCTGGCGCTCGCCGCCGGAAAGCTTGATGCCTTGTTCGCCGACGATCATGTCGTAACCCTCGTCGCGCTCGGCGATGAAATCGTGCGCAAAGGCCTTGCGCGCGGCGCCTTCGACTTCAGCGGGTTCGGCGAGCGGGCGGGCGTAGCGGATATTGTCGCGCACATTGCGATGGAAGACGCCCGGCATCTGCGGAACTTCGGCAATCGCTTCGTTCAACGAATCCCAGGTGACGTGGCCGATGTCCTGTCCGTCGATCAGGATACGTCCCTTCTGCGGCTCGAACTGGCGGCGCAACAGACGCACCAAGGTCGATTTGCCGGCGCCGGAGGGACCAACAAGTCCCACACGCTCGCCTGGCCGGATGTCGAGATTAAGGTTCTCGAACACCTGAAAACCGTTGGGATGGCGAAAGCACACATTCTCGAAGCGGATGTGACCGCGCGTGACGACAAGCGGCCGCGCATCGACGGCATCGGTGATCTCATGCGGTGCGCTGACGAGATCGAGCGCCTCGGACAAGGTGCCAAGCTGTTCGAAATAGTCGAGCATGCGAAATGAGAGTTCCTGCACGCCGCGCGCAATCTGGTTGGCGAGAAGGTAGATCATCGTGAAAGCGCCAAGAGAGATTGCGCCGCGCAGGATGTCCTTGGCCGTCACCCAGATGAGCGCCACCAGCAGCAAAAGCGTCGCCGACTGCATGAATATGCGCATGGTGATGAGAAACCAGCGAAAGCGCCTGGACGCGTTCATCTCGTCGGCAAGGAAGTAGGAGATGAATTTGCGCTCATAGACGGCCTTGGCGAAGGCGCGGATGAGATCGGCGTTGGAAATCGCATCGATCAGCCGCCCGGTCGAGGTTGAGACCTCGTCGGACAACGCCTTGGACAGCACGACGCAGCGCTTGGCGAGAGCGAAGACAACGGCAAGGTAGAGCGCCGTCCAGATCAGAAGAATGATCGCGTAGGTCGGCGCCTGGATCGCCATCAAGATGCCGCCGAGCACAATGAGACCGATCACGCGCACGACATCCATGCACACGATGCCAAGGATGCCGATCACCGACTGCCCGGCCTGCTTGACCTTTTGGCCGAGTTTGCCGGCGAAATTATCCTGGAAGTAGCGCGGGCTGTGGCCGAGCAGATAGGTAAAGAGATATTTCTGCGCCAGTCCGCGCATGCGCGGACCGGTATTGACATCGACCATCTCGTAGCCGCGGTAGGCACAGGCACTCGCGAACCAGATCGCCGCAAGCCATAAGATCCACGGCAGCACCAGCGAAAAATCTCCATGATTTTTCACCGCGCCGGCAATCGAATTGACGAGATGCGAGAAGGCAACGGGGCTGAACGCCTCGATCGAGGTCGCGACGAGCGCCAGACCCGCCATAGCGGCAACGCGTCCGCGAAAATGCGCCTCGACTAGGAACCAGATGAAGGCGAAAGGTGTGCCTGGCACGCGCCGCAGCGAAACCGCTTCATCGAGCGGTTCTGCGGCATGCACTATTGCCTCGGTTGATATCTCGCGCGGCACGACTCTACACCCGGTGAAAAAGGGGCGCGGAGAATAGGCGCGTAAAATCTGTTTGGAAGAGGGCGAATGCGAAAAGTGCGAGGTGTTGCCGAAACGCTCCCCTGTGCGCGCCGCGCGCCTTGTGGGCGGCTGCCGAGTTCGATGCGAGCAGCTTAGCTTTCGGTGCCTTCGACGTCCTGGCGTTCAGCGATACGGGCCGATTTACCAGTGCGCCCGCGCAGATAATAAAGCTTGGCGCGGCGCACCTTGCCCTTGCGCACGACCTGCACGGAATCCACCAGCGGGCTGTAGATCGGGAAAACGCGCTCCACACCCTCGCCGTACGAAATCTTGCGCACCGTGAAGCTCTCGTTCAGTCCGGCACCCTGACGCGCGATGCACACGCCCTCGAACGCCTGCAGGCGTTCGCGGCGCTTTTCGGCCTTAGCCTTTTCGTCATAGGTCACTTCGACCACTTTGACGTTGACCTTGAGCGTGTCGCCGGCGCGGAAGTCGGGATGCGCCTTGGCCCGGACGGCCTTCATCTGCTCGGCTTCGAGCGTCTGTAAGAGGTTCATTTCCTTGATCTCCGGGCGGCGATGAGAGGCGCGCGTATAACCTATGGTTTTCGCTTTTCATAGTGGGTCCAAAGATCGGGTCGCCGCGCCTTCGTGAGCGCTTTGGCCTGGGCCCGTCGCCACTTTGCGATTTCCTTGTGGTTTCCTTGGCTTAGAACGTCCGGAATGGGCCGATCCTCGACCGTTTGGGGGCGTGTGTAGTGCGGATATTCGAGAAGTCCTGAGGAGAAGCTTTCGTCCTGCGGCGAGGCCACGTCGCCGAGCACGCCCGGAATGAGACGGACGGACGCTTCGATGAGCGCCATGGCCGCGATCTCGCCGCCGGCGAGCACGAAATCTCCGATCGAGATTTCCTCGATCGCCCTGGCTTCGATGGCGCGCTGGTCCAAACCCTCGAAGCGCCCGCACAGAAGGATCGCTCCCCTGCCCGAAGCGAGTTCGATGACGCGCGCCTGCGTCAGCGGCACTCCGCGCGGGGTCAGATAGATGAGCGGCCGGCCAAGACGCGGAACGGCGTCGATTGCCGCGATGGCGACATCGGCCCGCATGACCATGCCGGGTCCGCCGCCGGCCGGGGTGTCGTCGACCGCTCGATGTTTGCCGTTGCCGTGATCACGGATGTCGCGGACGTCGAGCGACCAGAGTTCTTTCTTCAGCGCCTTGCCGAGCAGCGAAATGGCGAGCGGGCCCGGAAACATCTCCGGGAACAGCGTCAGGACAGTCGCCGACCAGGTCATCTCTTATTCTATCATGCCGACTGCGATGCACAGTGCCCGAGTGGCCAAGTTCGGCTTCGGCGGCGATCGCATGTTCTTTCGTCTATTCCACATTGCCGCGCTCGCCGGTTTCGACGTCTTCGGGTACCGCAATGACGATGCGGCTTTTGTCGATTTCGATTGTAGGAACGGTTTCGCGCGTGAACGGCATCAAGATGCTGTCGCCGTCGGCGCGCGCAATCTCGATGATGTCACCGGCGCCGTAATTGTGAATCGCCTGCACCGTGCCGAGCCCGCGGCCTTCGCTGTCCTCGGCGCGCAACCCGATGAGGTCGGCGTGATAATATTCGTCCTTCGCCGTGGCCGGAAGCGCCGCGCGAGAGACGAAGAGTTCGACACCGTGCAACGATTCCGCCGCGCTCCGATCGACGAGTTCGGCAATGCTGAGCACCGCCTCACCTGCCTTCGTTGCGCGCGCGCCCGTTACTGTGAAGCGCCGACCCTGCCGGTCGTGCAGGCTGCGATAGTGCGCGATCGCAGCCGGCGGCTCTGTGAAAGCTTTGACTCGCACTTCGCCCTTCAGTCCTTGCGCGCCGATGACGATGGCGAGCAGAACGTCGCGGGAGTCTCCCGCCATGGCTTACGACGCTGCGGCGTCTTCGGTCGGCGCCGCCGCTACCTTGGCGTTGGCCGCGGCGCGCTCCTGCGCCTTTTTCTTCGGCTTGGCCTTCTCCGGATTGTTCCGCTTGAGTGGCTGAAGCAGCCCTGCAGTGGCGAGGAAGCGGTGCACGCGGTCCGAAGACGTCGCACCCTTCTTCATCCACTCCTTGGCCTTCTCAAGGTCGAGTTTGACGCGATCCGCGTGATCCTTGGGGAGCAGCGGATTGTAGAAGCCGATCTTCTCGATGAAGCGGCCATCGCGCGGCGAACGCGAATCCGCGACCACGATATTGTAGTGCGGGCGCTTCTTGGTGCCGCCGCGCGCCAGTCTGATTTTCAAAGCCATGTCTTCAGGTCCTTCTCTTTTTCAAACGGTCATTTGTGTTACTTGAGATCGCAAAATCATGCGCGTCTCGACGTGAGATTTATCTTCGCCCTTGCGGCGGAACGCCCGGAGGCACGCCGCCACCGCCGCCGAACAGTGCGGAAAGGCCCTGCATGGCGCGGCCGCCCTTGCCCATCTTCTTCATCATGTCCGACATCTGGCGGTGCATCTTCAGAAGCTTGTTGACGTCGCTGACTTCGACGCCGGCACCCGCCGCGATACGTTTGCGGCGCGAGCCGTTGATGAGATCGGGCTTGGCGCGTTCCTGCTTGGTCATCGACAGGATGACGGCTTCCTGGCGCGTGAGGATCTTGTCGTCGATTCCGGCGGCGTCGAGCTGGCTCTGCACCTTGCCGACGCCCGGCAGCATCGAAAGCACACCCTTCATGCCGCCCATTTTCTTCATCTGGCGCAGCTGGTCGGCGAGATCGTCCATGTCGAACTCGCCCTTTTTCATCTTACGGGCGAGCTTTTCAGCCTTATCTTTGTCGACCGTTTCAGCGGCTTTTTCGACCAGCGAGACGACATCGCCCATGTCGAGAATACGGTTGGCGACACGCTCGGGATGGAAAGGCTCGAGCGCGTCGAGCTTTTCGCCCGTGGCGAGGAACTTGATCGGCGCACCGGTGACCGAGCGCATCGACAGCGCCGCACCGCCCCGCGCGTCGCCGTCGGCGCGCGTCAGGATGATGCCGGAGAGCGCGACGCGCTCGTTGAAGGTCTTGGCGATATTGACGGCGTCTTGGCCGGTCAGAGAGTCGGCGACGAGCAATGTCTCATGCGGTTTCACGGAATCGCGGATCGCAGCGACCTCGAGCATCAATTGCTCATCGATGTGCTGGCGCCCAGCGGTATCGAGGATCAGCACGTCGTAGCCGCCGACCTTCGCGGACGCCATGGCGCGGCGCGCAATGTCCGCCGGCCCTTGTCCGGCGACGATCGGCAATGTCGGAACGCCGGCCTGTTCGCCGAGCACACGCAGCTGCTCCATGGCGGCCGGCCGCGTCACGTCCAACGATGCCATCAGCACGCGCTTCTTCTCGCGCGTTTGCAGCATCAGCCCGAGTTTGGCGGAGGTGGTGGTCTTGCCCGAGCCCTGCAAGCCAACCATCAGGATGGGCGCCGGCGGCGAACCGAGGTTCAGCGCCGCATTCGCCTCGCCGAGCGTTTCGACGAGCACGTCATGGACGATCTTGACGACCTGCTGTCCCGGCGTGACCGAGCGGATGACATCCTCGCCGATGGCGCGCGGGCGCACCTTGTCGATGAAGGTCCTGACGACGGGGAGCGCGACATCGGCCTCGATCAGTGCGTTGCGCACTTCGCCCAGCGCCTCGTCGACGTCGCTCTCGCTGAGCGCGCCACGGCCGCGAAGCTTGTCGAACACGCCGCCGAGACGCGATTGCAGACTGTCGAACATCAACTTCCTTTTTTCCTCATCCCGAGCTTGTCGAAGGATGAGGACACAATTCGCCCTCGCCCTTCGACACGCTCAGGGTGAGGGCGAATATCCAAATGCCAACAGCCCCAGGGGGCGCACCTGCGCTGCCTGGGGGCGATCCTGAGCCGAGCCCAGGACCGGAAGGGACTGGGTCTCTTCCGGAAGCGGCTGGGTTTTAGGCGTGAGGCGTGCCCAAGTCAAACGCCGCAACTCTCGGTG
>Ga0207693_10000128_pt1 | contig 68157 bp, 40 predicted proteins | sample LARL81metaG_FD_184347 | JGI IMG/M metagenome (GOLD analysis project Ga0207693, IMG submission 184347) | Corn, switchgrass and miscanthus rhizosphere microbial communities from Kellogg Biological Station, Michigan, USA - LAR L8-1 metaG... | ecosystem: Host-associated > Plants > Roots >... | reverse complement strand
GTGTTGGTGATCGAATTGGTGATGGTCGGATTAAAGCCACCCAAATTGTTTTGGACTTCGCTCATTCCGCCATGCGTTTCCGAGCGTACGCCGAGGTTAACGGTCAGGTTCGGCCGCAGCTTGAAGTCGTCCTGGGCAAAGAACGAGAAGTTCTTGGCCCGCATTCCGTGTTCCGGTTGTGTCGAGGTGCTCCATTGCTGCGCGTCTCCCAACAAGAAATCGGCGTAGCCTACGTTGCTCGTGGGGTTGCTGGTGGTGAACTGGCCCGTGAAGGTGAAGTCAGCCCCATGGATGCTGCCCCATGGAGTCGAGTTATCCTGCTCAAACATCACCTCGCCGCCGAAGTGGAGAATGTGCTTGCCATGAACCAGGGTGAGCACATCTGACGGAATGAAGGTGTTCTCGATGAAAACTGCGTTGGTGCCCGGACTCAGCATGTTATTGGTAGGGGCGCCGGTTCCATTGAAGTTCACCGTCGGAAACACATCCGCGCTGGAGAACTGCAATCCCAGCTGAGCCGGGAAGCCTTTGTTCAAGGTCTGCGGAACAAACCAATTCCCCTGCCGAACAAACGAATACCGGAATTCGTTCACCATGGTCGTACTGATGGTGTACACGTCCGTGATCTGCGCGTTATACCCTTCGCCCGCATTGTTCTCGCAGGCGATAGGGCAATTAGGACCGGGATCTATATTGGTCTTGTGCGGATTGTCGTGCATCGTGGTCGTAATATTGATTCGGTTGTTGGCGCTCATGTTGTAGTCCAAGCGTCCAAAAAATTTCTTACTGTTGCCGTTGCCAGCTTTCAGAAAGCTGAAGTTGTTTCCGACTCCACTCAGATTGGGCGCAAGAAAATTCTTCTGAATATTTACCGCTACCGGGTCGAAATCAGCGGTGGGAAGGGCAAGGTCGGCAGGATTAAACGCGCCGCATTGAGTGGGATTGGGGGTTAATGGCGTGCCACCGTGCGCAGCATCAAGCCTAAGGCTGGTTCCGAAGATCGCAGGATCGAAGCAACCTGCCTGCATGTCTGCGGTCGGAACTGAAACTGTGGTGATCTGGCTATTGGGGTTTTCCAACTGTTGATAGTTGAAATAGAAGAACAACTTGTCCTTCAGTATCGGCCCCCCAATCGCCCCGCCAAAGTAGTTGAAACGCTGCTTCCCCTTGGCGCCAGTGCGGTTGAAGTAGTCTCTCGCATTCATTGCGTCGTTCTGGAAGTAGTCGTAGAGGGAGCCGTGAAACTGATTGGTCCCGCTCTTGCTGATGACGTTGAAGACATTCCCGCCGCCGCCATACTGGGCCGAGGCGGTCGAAGTAATCACGTTCACTTCGGCCACGCTCTCGCTCTGGCCCTGGTCAATGTTGGCGCTATGCGGCAACCAAATCGAGCCGCCGTCGACCAGGTAGCTGGAGAAAAATGGCATGCTTCCGGCGATGGCTTGATCAACTCCGGGATTTTGGTCGCCACTGCCACCACCGTTGGTGCCGCCCGGGGTGCTGGTAGCGCCGGGAAGCAGCTTCAGGAGACTGGTCCAGCCGTTCGCCGGATCGACGCTCGGCAGGTCGGTCAACTGTTGCGTGGACAACGAGCTCGCGACCTGTGCATCCTCCGTCTTCAAAATCGGGGCGTCGGACTTAACTTCGATGATCTGGTTGCTCGAGCCGACTTTCAGGTCACCGTTCACCGTAACCAGGCCAATCTGCAGCGTGATCGGGCCAACCACCAGTTTCTGGAACCCGTCCTTGCTAAAAGTGATGGTGTAGCTTCCAGGCAAAATCGAATTGGTATCGTAAAGTCCATCACTGTTGGTGACGAAGTCCCTAACCACACCGGTGTCTACGTTGGTTACGGTAACGTTCACGCCGGGCAGAACCGCTCCCGACGGATCGGTGGCCGTACCACGAATGTCACTGGAGTTTGTATTTTGCGCGAGACCAACTTGGGCTACGCACAGCAGAAGACACGCAATCGCGACGTGAAGTGCCTTACTCATTCACCCCTCCCATTTTGCACCGACGTGGATGCCATTTGCTGATTCTCACGGGCTGACGCAGCCCGGAGAGTCGAATCACTCGGTTCTGAGGTACTTCAGTTACTCTGTATACTAAATACTGTTTACCGACTCTGTATACCCGGTTTCGCTCTGCGTATTGCTCAAAGACAAACGATTGTCTTACAAGAAGATCCCCGTAAATTCAGCCAACTCGGCGAGACGATAGTCCTTTTCTACTACCACTGTCAAGCAGAAAAGTCTCCGGTTTTCCCCATTAAACAATCGGTTTGTTTACTAATGCGCGGGCTGCAAAAGCTCCATTGTCAGTAGATTCTGAATGATGTATACAATATCGCTGTCTCAATCGGAAAAACCCGGCCGAGAATGGACCCGGCTCACGGAACTCAGGCTCTGAACATGCAGCTGAAGGCGGGGACCTAGCAGGCAAGGTTCCTCCTCACTCAGAGGTACCCAATGGCTACATGACTGAAAATAGGTCGCCTCTTGGGAGCAAAATTATTAATGATCACACCCTCAGCCCGGCAACGATGTCGATTGGTTCAATGGTCGATGCTGTTGCTTACACTTTGCCTGCCTGCTGCGGCCGCGGGCAAAAGAAAACCGTACCAGGGCAAGCCTTTCCACGACGGCGTATATAACGGCGGTCCCCAAGCGATTCCGGGACGAGTGATGTGCGCCTACTACGATCTGGGTGGAGAAGGAATTGCCTATCACGACGACGACGCGAAAAACAATGGCAGCGGCGGCTTGAACCCGGCGGATGGGACTTATTTGAACCAGTTCCGCATGGACGAGGGGGTTGACATCTCTTACACCAAATTTCACGACGCGATCGACAACAATCCCTACAACCTGGTGGAACCGCCCGAGAACCTGCTCTATGTCGGATGGGTGGTTGCCGGGGAATGGTTCAACATGACGGTGGAGGTAAAACGGACCGGCGTCTACACGGCGGACCTTTTTTATACCTCAAGCGGTGGCGGCGACATTTCCTTTGACGTGAATGGAAAAAAGCTGACGGGCCCTGTCAGTGTCCAGCCGACCTACAATGCCGCTGACCCAATCGCCTGGCGACAAATGCACCACTGGGGTCTCATGAAGGATTTCATCCAGGTCAAACTGCACAAGGGAGTGCAGGTGCTGACTTTGCTCGTGCTGACAAAGGGTCACATGAACTTTGCTTACTTAGACTTCAAGCCCAAGAGTAAGTAGTGCCGTTCGAACCCGGGCCTTGCGTTGCGGAGTCCTGATTGGCGCAGGGAAGCCAATACATTGCAGGCTTCCTGAGTTTCGTTGATGCCGAGGAGGTTGCCATGTCGCAATCGCGTCGTGATTTCCTGAAAGCAAGCGCCGCCGGCGTGGCGGTTTTGAGTCAGACGGCGTACGGCTTTGGCTTGCCCGTTGCCCCCAGGGGCGATATCGACATCCGCATGACGGCAGGAACGGCGAGATTCGCTCCGCAGCCGTCGATCCAATGGCATTCAGCCGGTGGCGCATCTGGCGACATGATTCTGCTCGACCCCACCAAGACATACCAGGAGGTGCTTGGCGTAGGAGCGGCGCTCACGGAGGCCGCATGTTACATGTTCAATCAGCTGACGCCGCAAGCGCGCGAGCAAGTCTTTCGCGAGCTCTATCATCCCGCCGAGATGGGTTTCGGCGTTTGCCGTACGTGTATCGGTGCCAGCGACTACGCCACGGTAGCCTACAGCTATGACGACGGCGACCCGGACCCAGAGCTGATCCGCTTTTCCATTGATCACGAACGCGCCTATGTTTTGCCCATGTTGCGTCTGGCGCGCCAAATGAATCCGGAACTTTATCTATTCGCCGCATCCTGGAGCCCTCCGGGATGGATGAAATCGAATGCATCCATGCTGGGCGGAAGCATGCGGAAACACAGCCTGGTCGTGTACGCCGATTACTTCGTCAAGTATTTGAAAGCGTATGCGGCCGCGGGCGTGGTGGTCGACGCGGTGACATCCCAGAACGAAGTGGATACGGATCAAGACGGCCGCATGCCGGCCTGCTTCTGGGCCCAGGAACATGAGATTGAATTCGTGGGCAAGCATCTTGGTCCGGCGTTGGAGAAGAACCAACTCGCCACCAAGATATGGATCCTCGACCACAACTGGAACCTCTGGGGAAGAGCGATGTGCGAACTGCTGGACCCCGATGTGAGCAAATACGTTGATGGGATCGCATGGCACGTTTACGGCGGCAAGGACACCGCCATGAGCCGGGTGCATGAATCCTACCCGAACACGCACGCCTATGTGACCGAATGCAGCCCCGATTATAAGGATCCGGGCTACTTAACCAACTGGGCGACTTGGGCAGAACAGTTCACCGGGATGTTCCGGAACTGGGCCCGTTGCATTACCAGCTGGAACATGGTGCTGGATGAAAAAGGCTGGCCCAACATTGGACCATTCTCGGCGGGTGGGGTACTGAGTATCGACTCCAAGACTCACGAAATCACGCGCACCGCCCAGTACTGGGCTCTGGCGCATTTTGCCCGTGCGGCGCGGCGCGGGACAGTGCGCTTCGATTCCCATGGGCAAATCGATAAAGTCTCGCACGTGGGCTTTGCTCGTCCTGATGGTAGTCAAGCCGCGGTGCTTACCAACACTGGCGGGGAGAGAAAAATTCACCTGCAACTGGCCGGTATGGCGGCTGATGTCGTCTTGCCCGAGGCCTCTGTACTGACTCTGACTTGGAAGTAAACAGGAGAGCGCCATGTCGACATACACTCGTCGCGACATACTGAAAGTAGGCACGGTCGGGGCATCCCTGGGCCAGGTCGCGCTGGCGTCCAAAACGTCCAAAGCAAAAGGAGACGCTCCCAACGGGAGCGTTGAAGTGCGAATCACGGCCGGCAGCAAGCGGTTCTCACAGGAACCCGCCCTTAAATGGATGTCGGCGTCGAGCGGAACAGTTGGTGCTATCATGCTCGACCCCCGCAAAACCTATCAAGAGATTCTCGGTTTCGGGGCTGCTTTCACCGACGGGGCTTGCTACATCCTCAACCAGGTAGAGCCGGCGGTGCGCGAGCATCTTTTTCACGAGCTCTTCGATCCGGCGGAGATGGGCCTAAGCGTTTGCCGCACCTGCATCGGTTCAAGTGACTACTCTACTGTAGCGTTTAGCTACGACGACGGCGATCCCGATCCCGAGCTGCAACGTTTCTCGATTGATTTCGACCGGCAATACATCCTGCCCACACTACGCCTGGCACGCAAGATTAATCCCGATCTTTATCTTTTCGCTTCTCCGTGGAGTCCGCCGGGCTGGATGAAGGCCAACGGATCGATGCTGGGCGGCAGCATGAGGAAGCATTCTCTGCCGGTTTACGCAAGGTACATTGTCAAATTTCTGCAAGCCTATGCGGCGGAGGGCGCGACCATCAACTCGCTCAGCTCGCAGAATGAGGTTGACACCGACCAGGACGGAAAGATGCCCGCATGCTTATGGGCCCAGGAACACGAGATTGAGTTTGTGGCCAAACATCTCGGGCCGGCCCTCGCCAGCAACGGGGTAAAAACCAAGATCTGGATACTTGATCACAACTACGACCTGTGGGGACGCGTTATTTGCCAACTGGAGGACCCCGAACTTTACAAGTATGTGGACGGCGTCGCCTGGCACGGGTATGCCGGAGTCGCCACCGAAATGACTCGCGTGCACGATGCGTTTCCCGACAAGCATGCTTACTGGACAGAAGGTGGACCGATCCTCAATCCCAATTACGAAACCGATTGGAACAAGTGGGCGACCAGAAGCGCTGACATCCTACGCAATTGGTCGCGCTGCATTATCAGCTGGAATCTGGCGCTGGACGAGAAGGGACATCCCAATATCGGACCCGCACCCTGCGCCGGCTTCGTGACCGTCAATTCTCAGACGAAGGAAATCACGCGCAGCGGCCAGTACTGGACTCTTGCTCACTATGCGCGCGCTGGCCGGCGCGGTGCCCGTCGCTTCGAGTCGCAAACGAATCTTGAAAACGTCTCAAACGTGGCTTTCGCCAATCCCGATGGCACCAAAGCCCTGGTTGTGGGGAATCCGGGCCCGGAGCGCCAGGCTCGCGTGCTTTTGGCCGGCAAGATGGTTCAGGTGACGCTCCCCGCCGATTCGCTGGTAACCCTCAGCTGGCAGCAATCCTGAAATGTGCAAACAGAGCCGCAGTCCCGGTCTGGGTCGTTGACTGATCGTGGATTTGGCGTCGTAATAGTCTCTGACCGTCCAGACCCCAGATCGTGCTGCATTCGGGAGTGCCGTTCGGCCTCCATCGAGGTGCCTCAAACTAGGAGCGAAACTATTCGTGCGCAGCGGAAAGCGGCTGATTCCCACTCCAGCCGCCGTACGCCTGGCGGAACATGCGAAAGACCTGATCAAGCGGATGGGCCAGATTAAGCAGGAATTTGATAACGATCTGGCGACGGATATCCGACCCTTTCACTTTGCCGCCGGTGTAACCACGCTGATCTATCAGCTCGGAAAACCGCTGCGACAGTTGCGGAAGCAGTATCCGAAAACGGAGATTCGCGTCTCTGTCAATGTGACCGGGAAACCGTTGCCGGGCTGCATGATCGCCGCTTCGACCTCGGCCTCATTTCCCTTCCGGTTCCTGAAGAGAATCTCAAGATCATTCCGCTCTTTGACGAAGAACTTATGATCGTGCGGCCGTCGAGCAAGAGAGTCCGAGGTCATCAGACGGGATCGGTGCGGATTGCTGAGCTGACCCGCGTCCCTTTCCTGTTCTATCCCCGGGGAACGGTGTTGCGAGTGCTCATCGATCGCTTCTTCAAAGATATCGGCGTAAGTCCGAAGGTCGTAATGGAGGCGGAAGATACCGAGGCCATCAAGCGTCTGGTGGAATCCGGTTTTGGTTATTCGATTCTTCCCGAACATGCACTGCGACGACGAACAGGATTCTTCCAAACCTTCCGGGTTGATGGGCATCCCATCACGCGGAGTCTGGCGCTGGCGATGGTACAGACCGACTCTCCACGTAAACTCACGATATCCATTGCGGAATCCTTGCGGACGATGTTGACGGCCTGACGTTCATGGCTGTCAGCGACCCAGCCACCCGCCATCCACGGCCATGACCTGCCCGTGAATGTAATCGCTCGCGGAGGAACAGAGGAATACAGCGGCGCCGGCAACGTCGCTCGGTTCCCCCCAGCGGCCGGCGGGAATTCTCTCCAGGATTTGCCGACTGCGCTGAGGGTCTTGCCGAAGCGCAGTGGTGTTGTCAGTCGCCATGTAGCCGGGGGCAATCGCATTTACATTGATGCCCTGCGATGCCCACTCGTTAGCAAGTGCCTTGGTAAGTTGCGCTATGCCGCCCTTAGCGGCGGCATACGCTGGAACCAGAATCCCTCCCTGAAATGAAAGCACGGAAGCGATGTTGAGAATCTTGCCCTTGGCGCCCCGTTTCAGTATGTCTTGACCGGCAAGTTGGGAAAGGCGGAATACCGCGGTCAGGTTTACCGCAATTAGCTCGTCCCAGTTACTGAGTGGATATTCAGCGGCTGGTGCTCTCCGTATCACGCCGGCGTTGTTGACTAGGACGTCTATGGAGCCAAATTCTTCGATTGTTTTTCCGATCAGAGCCGGGTATAGCGTCGCATCGGACAAGTCTCCGGCCAGATAGAACGAATTCCTTCCCATCTTCCGGATGGTTTCGCTCGTGGCCTGGCCATCAACGCTTCGTCCGTGACAGCCGACGTTGGCTCCGGCCTGCGCCAGCGCAATGGCGATCGCGGCGCCGAGACCGCGGCTTGAACCGGTTACAAGCGCGTTTTTATTTTTGAGTTCAAAAGCTTCAAGAATCATTTTCGCTCAGTGGATGTCAGCCGGCTCCAGCTTCGGTACCAATAGTTGGATCGCGACCAGCGCCAGCAAATAGGCGAAACCGGCCATCAGGAAGGGGATCATGTAACTGCCCGTCCACTGCAAGGTGTGGCCCACGATAGTCGCGATCAGCATGCCTCCGATGGCGCCGGCCATTCCTCCCATTCCAACGACAGAGCCCACAGCCTGGGCGGGAAAAGTGTCGGAGGTGAGGGTAAACAGATTGGCGGAGAATCCCTGGTGGCCCGCCGCCGCGAGTCCGATCAACAGAACCGCTCCCCACAAGCTCTCCATGTTGTACGCGAACACAATGGGAACAACGCAGACCGCGCAAATCAGCAGCGCGCTCTTTCGCGCAAGGTTTACGCTCTTGCCGCGTTGGATCAGCCAGGATGAGAACCAACCCCCCGCGACGCTGCCGATATCCGCGATCACATAGATCACCACGATGGGGAGGCGAATATTCATCAGTGCCAGTCCATGCCTGCGTTGCAGAAAATCCGGTATCCAAAACAAATAGAACCACCAGATCGGGTCCGTCATGAATTTGCCCACCACGAACGCCCAGGTCTGGCGATGGGGTATGAGACGCGCCCACTTGATCTTCGGCATCGGCGGTTGTGGATCGCTGCGTATGTAATCCAGCTCCGCCCTGGAAACACGTGGATGCTCTTCGGGACGGCGGTAAAGCAGCAGCCAAAATGCCAGCCAGACGAAACCTGAAGCGCCGGTAATCAGAAACGCCCAGCGCCATCCCCAATGAATCGCGATCCACGGGACAATGAGGGGAGTGACGAGGGCCCCGAGGTTTGATCCGGCATTAAAAATTCCTGTAGCCAGCGCCCGTTCTTTCCTGGGAAACCATTCCGCAACCGTCTTGATGCTGGCGGGGAAAACACCGGACTCCGCGAACCCCAATGCCGACCGTGCGACAAGAAAGCTGGTGAAGGAGCTGCCCAGGGCGTGCCCCATGGAAGCCAGGCTCCAGAAGACCATCGAGAGCGCATAGCCCAGCCGCGTACCCAAGCGGTCCATCACTCGTCCGACCACTACCATGCCGACCGCATAGGCCCCCTGGAAGGCAAGCACCAGGTTGCCGAAGTCAATGTCGTTCCATCCCAGATCGTGTTGCAGCGGGCCTTTGAGGATTCCCAGGACCTGGCGGTCCATATAGTTTTTTGTGGTGCCGAAGAGCAGGAGAGCGCAGATGACCCAACGGAAGTATCCGGCTCGGGCAAATACTCCGAACCTCACCCCTTCGGAATCCGCTGCCGACGCACGGTTCGCGGAGCTAGCGGCTCGGTCCATGGTTGGGATTGTAGCGTTTATTTTTTACGTCCGGCTTCCAATCCAGAAGATCCCTGATCGAATCCGTGCTGCACGTTGACCACACCAAACTGCCGGTCTTCGCCCTCGCGGTGCGCCGCCATCGCCCAGAGAAAGCAAATGCGATGACCCGGGACCGAGACGTTTGGATGATACCCACTGGGTATCAGCACAGCGTCGCCGTCACGTACGACGGTGACAATCTCCGGATAGTCAGTACGGTTATACACAAGTTGAATGCCGAATGCCGGATCGGGCATGTCGAAATACACGTACATTTCTTCCAGCATCTTGGCGTGCTCGTGCGGCGGCCAGCTGGTCCAATTGCCCGGTTCGGAGACGGTGAAACCGGCGACCAATCTTCCTGCTTCGATGTTTTTTGCCAGCAGCATGTGCAGCTTCCGGGACGATCCTGATCCGCCGGTGGTGAACCTTAACCCAGGATCGCTTTCGACCTGGGAGAAACGGACTACCTGAAACGGGTAGTGTCTGGAAACCTCAGCCGAAAACTCGGCGATATCCACACTGGATGAGGTAGAAATCTTTAGTGAAGAATCGCGCGGAACATAGATTGCGTCGTACTGTCCCAGCGATAGTTCTTTGGACTCCGTCGTCACGGTGGCATGGCCCGACAGGACAATCAATCCGGTCTCGCGTTCTCCGGTTGAAAAGGATTCTTCAGGCTTGGCGGCATTCAGGATAATACGTCCGTAGGCCAGATGCTTCATCGAACTATTTCCAGGAGTAATTGATACGTAACGTCCGGTATGCGCGTGCGTCTTGCGAAAGATTATTTGATCCCTCCCGTCTTCGACCCGCGTGTCCATCAGAAACTCCCTTGAACAAAATACGCCGAGTAGAGCGCGTTCTTACCCGCAACTGTGGCTGGATACCTGTGAGATTACGAATCCAACCAGCTTCAGTTGTTACAACGGCAGAGCAGCACCGCTGCCAATCGTGCAGTAAAAGCGATGACTTCTGATCGTCCACATAAGAAGCAATTCAAGTATAGAAATCGGGTTGTAGCTGTCAAACTATAAAAATTGAAGCTTGATTTCAGGCAGACTCAACGGAAGTAGACGTTAACCTACAGGGTATCCAAGTGCTGCCAGACAGAAGGCTCGACGGGGATGCCGTTGGCCAGGTTGTCCCTTCGCGAGCTCAGGACCCTGGAGCCGGGAAAGCGTATGCGTTCCTGGTGAGAATTCGGCGGGAGTTGGAAATTCTCAATGACCTGGTCTGCGATCTGGGAGACGGTAATTGTTCGATCGAGCGAGGACACGTTGAATGCTATGAAGACCTGCGACTGCCCATTTTCGCGATTCGGATCGGCGGTAATCTGGTGTGTGGCCTTGCCTCCTGAGAGCGTCGCGGCCAGAAGATCCAGCATCAGTGCCAGACCGGAACCCTTCCAGAAGCCGATCGGCAACGGGCGACTGGAGGCCTCGATCTCGGCGGGAACACGAGTTAGCCGGCCTTGCTGATCAAATCCGCCGTCGACCGGCAGCAATTCACCGCGCGCCCGATACGATGCCAGAGCGCCATAGGAGAATTGTGACATCGCCATGTCGAGGACCACGTGTCCGCCCGTGCGGGGAACTGCGATCACCAGCGGATTGTTGCCCACACGCGGATCCGAGGCCCCCCAGGGCGGAAGATTGGGCAGCGTGTTAGTCCAGCAGATTCCGATGATGCCGGCGTCAGCGGCTTGCCAGCCATAGCTGCCGCCGCGCATCCAGTGATTGGTATTCGCCAGTGCTACGCAGCCCATCCCCTGTTCGTGGGCAAGAGTGATCGCCCGCTCCATGCTGTGCCAGGCATTCAAATTACCCGGTCCGAAGTTTCCGTCCCACCGCTCGATCGGCCCGGAGGCCGTGACTAACTCCGGCTCTGCGTGAACGTCAATGTACCTATTACGCACCATGGAGACGAACCTCGGAAAGCGGTTCAATCCATGCGAATAGACGCCATCGCGGGTTGTGTCCGCGAAGAGCTGAGCGCAGAGACGCGCACGCTCGGGTGTGAATTCTAGTTTCAACAATACTCGCAGAAGAGCATCGAAAAGCGCCTGATAAGGGATGCGCAGCACCACTATGTCTCCGTTTGATTTTGACAACCCGAATTGAGTTGGCGCCAGCATAACAGGCAAGCTGCGTTTTGCGTCCCAGACATGTCGCCTCGGTCTGTTTAGTTCAACTTAATGTTGTCAAGTTTTTAAACGTTGACCTTTGAGTTGCAGCTTTTGTAGTCTCCGACGCTGGCCTTACAAGGCAAAATACTGCGCAGTGGTGTGCGACCAAATGGCTCGCAATCGTGAAGCAGAAAAAATCCAAGGGGACAAGAACTCATGATCAACCGATACCGAAGAGCCGTCGGGCTGCAGGCGGTGGGAATATTGTTACTGGCTCTGCCACTGCAGGCGCAGAAGCAACCGAAAGAATTTACCAAATGGCCGGCAGGGAGTTCGCCACAGGAAATTGGTAAGCGGGTTGCAGAACGGTTGCTGGAGATTCCGCACTCGAATTTCGGTCGGCCCGGTCCACCGCCGTTTATCACCTATCCCGAAGTGGCGACCTGGTATGGCGCGCTGACCTTTGCTCAATTGAGTGGCGATAAGGACCTCGACGCCCGCTTGATCAAGCGTTTTCAGCCTATCTTTGCCGAGGAGTCCAATTTGATTCCTGTACCGGACCATGTGGACAGAAGTGTGTTCGGCGCCGTGCCGCTGGAAATTTACATCCAGACCAAGGAGCAAAAGTATCTCGATCTGGGCAAGAATTCAGCCGACAAGCAATGGGAAGATCCGACGCCGGACGGGTTGTCTGCGCAGACTCGGTACTGGATCGACGATATGTACATGATCATCATTTTGCAACTGCAGGCGTACCGGGCGACGGGCGACTCGAAGTACTTGGATCGCGCGGCGCTTGAGATGACTACGTATCTGGACAAGCTGCAACAGCCGAACGGCCTCTTTTATCATGCACCCGATGTGCCGTTTTACTGGGGACGGGGAGACGGGTGGGTAGCGGCGGGCATGGCGGAGATGTTGCGCTCGCTGCCTGAGGATCATCCGCGGCGCGCGCGTATCATGGAGTCTTATCGCAAGATGATGAAATCGTTGCTGCAATATCAAGGTAAGGATGGAGTCTGGCGGCAATTGATCGACCATCCCGACTCCTGGCCGGAAACTTCTTCGACCGGCATGTTCACGTTCGCCATGATTACCGGCGTGAAGAATGGATGGCTGGACAAGAAAACATACGCCAAGGCCGCGCGCAAAGGATGGTTGGGGCTGGTCACGTATCTGGAGCCGAATGCCGATCTCCGCAACGTGTGCCAAGGCACGGGCAAAAAGAACGACTTACAGTACTATCTCGATCGCCAGCGACTCACCGGCGACCTACATGGGCAGGCGCCGATCTTATGGTGCGCTTCGGCGTTGCTCCGCTGAGCGCTGAGTGGAGAGATGAGATCAGAACAATTCCGCAGCCATCTTCGGGGCGTGATCGCCTTTCCGGTCACGTCCTTCAAACCGGATTTATCACTGCCTTGAGGGGCTTTGGAAAAACGTTGATCAACTTCTTCGCCATCCCGTCGCAGCCATCGTGGCCGCTGGCGAGACGGGAGAAATGTATTCGTTAACACCTGCCGAGCACCAGGCGGTAGTGAAGACCATCGTGGAGCAAGTGCAGGGCAGGATCCCCGTGATCGCGGGTACAGGTTTCAACCGTCAAATGGCGATCGACTCCTGGCCTTGCCGCCCTACTACCCAAACGCAGACGAAGAAGGACTCGCGGAATATTATGCGGCGATTGGAGCGGCTACTGCTTTGGGCTTGTTCGTCTACAGTCGCGACTGGGTGAAGCCGTCACCGGAATGGGTCGAACAATTGGCACACCGGATTCCCACGCTGATCGCCTGGAAAGACGGGCAGGGCGATCTGGTCCGCTACCAACAGATCATGAATCGCGTCGGCGATCGGCTGCACTGGATTGGCGGCGCTGGCGATGCGTGGGTGCCTGCCTACTACAACATCGGCATTCGCACGTACACCTCGAGCATTGCGACGGTTGCGCCCAAACTCTCCCTCCGTCTGGACGAACTTGCCTCCGCTGAGGATTCCTCCGCCCTTACCGAGCTGATGAACGAATACGTTAATCCGCTTTACGCGATTCGTGCACGCCGAAAAGGATACGAGGTTTCAGTCATGAAAGAGATGATGAACCTGATTGGCCTTGCCGCCGGCCCGGTCCGCCCGCCGCTCCCGAATGTGCGCCCCGAGGAAATCGCGGAGATCAAGACGCTGCTGGAAAAGTGGAAGCCGTTCTTGTCATGAGTAGCTCCCGAGCCGCGTTGTGGCACAAAAAATAAAGCAACGGGCTAACCATCGACTAACACACGGAATCCGCATGAGCCAAGTCCCGCCCACCCCACTCCGCTGGAAGGCGCTGCTCTGCAGTCTTTCTGCTCTCGCCTAGCGGGCGCGCCGGAATTATCCAAGTTCAGGAGCACATCGCTAATAGCCTTTCACTTTGATGACGAAGTAAGTGAATTCAGGCGAACCATCGAGCAAGAGTTGATGTGGCACTTGCGGAGGGATGCGAACCACATCGCCCGCTGACAGTTTGCGCTTGATGCCGCCCTGAATGGTTCCGTTGCGTTTTTCGTGTGGCTCGGTCACTTCACCACCGACCATGGTGCCACCCACTAGAAGGGTTGCCGAGCCGGATTGCACAAAGAACACATCGGCCTGATTCTCGTGCCATTCCACGACGCCATCCGCCTGTCGCCGGGAAAGCATGAACGTATCCTGGGGAAAATCCGCCAGGCGGCGCACTGACATGTGATGAGAGCTCGCCTTGGCTTCGGTTTTCAGCGTCTGATCAAGGTCCTTGAGGGACGCGCCTGTCCACTGCTGGAAACCGTCCGGCATCTTCTCATCGGCGCTGACCATCAGGAGACCGATCGCGATCAAGCCCATCAACCCAAATACTCTCATTTACTCACCCCGACAAAAGTTGGATGCGTTCCCACTTCCGCGATGCCCGCAAACTATAAGAATCGGACTTCCGCGATGTCAATTCGTAAAAACTGATTCTGATTTTGAGGCGAACTAAACAGACTCTGGTTCCGTCTCGGCCCATACTCTTTGTCGGCTGAACGAAAAGGCGAAGGCCGAGATTAGCCGTTCGTGCCCGGCCCCACAGCCACGACGAAATGGCTGGCGGAGGTCGAGCCGACATTCTTGATTCCATGCTCCTCGTTCAAATGAACAAAACCTCCGCCGCCAGACGGCAGCATGTAGGTTAGACTTGCAATCCTCGAGGAGCATAGTGAACGAATCGAAACAGTTGCTGGACGAGTGGGAGCGCATTCAGCCGGAGCGAAATCCGAGCGGTGCGAACCGGCAAGCGGAACTTCGGCCAGGGGCGTTGCAAGTTGCAGCAGCCGCGTTTGTCGTCTTGTTTTGCATTGTGGGTCTTGCACTGTGGGGGCTGCCTTTCTATTACGACTTCATGGTGCAGCAGTTCGGTTGGACACGCGCCCAAGTCACTTCAGGAAATGCGCTGAGCAAGTTGGTGGTAGGACCGGTTTTTGGATTTATCGCGGGCTGGATCATCGATCGCTTTGGCACGCGCCGCGTCATGATGGCCGGCATCGTAATGGCTGGTGGGGCGCTGGTGGGACTGGGTTGGGTCTCGACCCTCGGAATGTTCTACTTCTTCTACTTCTTCAATGCTCTCGGCTACGTGTGCGGAGGACCGCTGCCCAACCAGGTTCTGTTGTCGCGCTGGTTCCACAAGTCTCGCGGCAAGGCCATGGGCTTCGCATACCTGGGAATCGGGATTGGAGGCGCAACCGTACCCTGGATCTCGCATGCACTGATACAGCATCTCGGCTGGCAATCGGCTTTGCGATCGCTGGGGTTGCTGATCATTGTGGTCTCTTTTCCGTTGGCTTTTTTTGTAAAGGAGGCGCCCTCCCCGCCCACCTCGGACCGTAAAGTGAGCGGATCCGCGGAGGTCATGGCAGCGTTCAATACCCATCCGTTCTACCTGCTTACGTTCGGTAGTATGTGTTCGATTGCGGCGGTAAGCGGGACGCAGCAGAATCTCAAACTCTTCCTGAGTCTCGACCGACATTTCAGCCAGGGGGACACCGCACAAGTTCTGTCGTTGGTGCTGTCGTTCAGCATCGTGGGGCGCCTGCTCATGGGATGGATGGCCGATCGCTTTTCGAAAAAATATGTAATGCTGCTGACCTACCTGCTGGTCGCCACCGGCATTCCGTTTCTGTTCCTCTCCCATTCGCGAGGAGTGCTGTATGCGGCAGCGGCGGTGTTCGGGATCGGACTCGGTGGCGACTACATGATTATTCCTCTGATGACCGCTGAAATCTTCGGCATGAAGGTTCTGGGAAGGTTGCTGGGCGTAATCCTAACCGCCGGCGGCATCGCGGAAGCCGTGTCGCCGTGGCTGACCGGGCGTTTGCGTGACTCGACCGGAAATTATTCCGAAGGCTGTTTCGTTCTGATGGGTATCGCGTTACTCGGAGCTGCGGTCGTGCTGGGACTGCCGCAGCGGCGGAAGCTAACATGACTCGAAAAGTCATTCTACGCCTGGGAACCGTGAAGAACGTGGCGAGTTTTAAAGAGCACCTGCATTCGCTTGGCCTGACGATCCCGTGTGATCACGAACTCGTGAAAGGTCCCACATCTCCCTTGCGCCAACCCCTCGTCAGCGGTGATATCAGAATCGGCAACCGGATCGTCGTGCATCCGATGGAAGGCTGGGATGGCTCTCGCGACGGCAACCCGTCCGAAAACACGATTCGACGCTGGCGGCGCTTCGGCCGCACAGGTGCGAAATTGATCTGGGGAGGGGAAGCGGTTGCCGTCTCCCACGAGGGGCGGGCTAATCCCAATCAACTCGTGGCCGCGGCGCACACGCAAGAAGGCTTGTCCAATCTGCGCGCGACCTTGATCAAGGAGCATCGCCTCACAACTGGCTCCGACGAAGGCTTGTTGATCGGTTTGCAGCTGACGGATTCCGGTCGCTACAGCCGTCCCAATGCGCACGGCCGGCCTGAGCCGCGTATTCTCTATCACCATCCATTCCTAGACCGGCGGCTGCGGCTGCCTGCTGACTTTCCCGTCCTGGCGGACGCGGAAATAGAAACCATCGTTGACAACTTCCATCGCGCCGCGCTGATGGCCTGGAACTTGGGTTTCGACTTCGTGGACATCAAACATTGCCACGGCTACCTTGGCCACGAATTTCTCAGCGGCCACACCCGCCCCGGCCGTTATGGCGGAAGCTTCGAGAATCGAACTCGATTTCTGCGCGAGGTGGTGCAGGGCATTCGTTCGATCGCTCCGAAACTGGAGATTGCCGTCCGCTTTTCGGCCATTGACAGCGTTCCGTTTCATCCCGATCCAACGAAGTCATCCAACGGAAAGCCGGGGGAGGGAATTCCTGAGCCGTACGAAAACGAAATCCCGTATCGCTGGGGGTTTGGCGTGAACCCGCTGGAGCCAACCGAGTCCGACTTGACTGAACCGATTCGCTTTCTGGCTCTGCTGGAACAGCTTGGAATCCGGCTGGTCAATATCACTGCGGGCAGTCCCTACTACAATCCGCACCTTCAGCGGCCCGCGCTCTATCCGCCTTCGGATGGATATTTGCCTCCCGAAGACCCCCTCGTAAGCGTGGTGCGCCAGATGGAAGCGACGCAGCGTCTGAAGCAACAATTTCGCCACCTGATATTCGTCGGGACCGGTTACAGCTACCTGCAGGATTTCCTGCCACACGTGGCCCAGGCTGCCCTACGCGAAGGCTGGGTGGACCTGGTGGGATTGGGACGAATGGTGTTGGCCTATCCCGAGTTGCTTTGGGACGCATCTGAAGGACGCGCGATTGAGCGAAAACGGATTTGCAGAACTTTTAGCGATTGCACGACCGCTCCGCGAAAAGGATTGCCTTCGGGATGTTATCCGCTGGACAGCTTCTACAAAGATTCTGAACTGATGACGCAACTAACCCTCGCGAAGAAACACTGAGGTTACTCGCTATCTGGAGATCTGAATCTAGGGACAACGGGATGAAGATAGCAACCCTCATAGAACGGCGGCAGCCTTGCCGGAAAGTACAGGGAATCGCCGCGGCTCTTTTGCCTTACGAGTCGGACGGAAGGGTGGCTGTAGAGGCGTTCCAACAGCACTTAATCGCGACTCATCGGGCCGGACTAATGAACGCAGTCAATATGGACACGGGCTACGTCAACTATTTGAGCGAGGCAGAAAAGCGCGATGTGCTGCGCTGGACCGTTGAAGCGCTGGGCAAAAATGTGCCGTTTGTGGGCGGAGCCTATATCGAACCTCACACCGGGGACGTCGTTGCTCTCTACCGCCAGCAGATAGATGCGATCGTTCGGGCGGGGGGCGTTCCGATACTTTTTCAGACTGCGCGGCTGCATGGTCTGTCGTCTCAACAAAAGGCAGCAGTTTATCAAGCAGCGTGCCACGGATATCCGCATGTGCTAGCTTTTGAGTTGGGCACCATGTTCGCGCCCAATGGAGAAATCTTTGATGAGGACACCATCCGTCGCCTGATGGATATTCCCGAGATCAAGGGGATGAAGCATTCGTCCCTTGATCGTCTCGTCGAACTCAAGCGGCTGGCTTTGCGTGACCGACAGCGGCCAGAGTTCCGTATCTACACTGGAAATGATTTGGGCATCAACATGATCGAGTACGGCTCGGACTATCTGCTCGGCCTCGCCAGCTTTGCTGCGGAAAAGTTCGCTGAGCGCGACCGCTTATGGGAGGCCGGCGACCCGGCGTATTACGCGCTTTCAGATGCGCTGCAGTATTTGGGCAACGTTGCCTTTCGTGCCCCGGTTCCGGCTTACAAACACTCTGCGGCGGTGTTTCTGCACATGACGGGACGAATTCCAACCGACCGGGTGCATCCCAAGAATCCAAAACGTCCTGTCTGGGAAGCTGAAATATTGAGGGACTGTGCGAACCGGTTGGGTTGCGTTTAGTTTCAGTGTTTGTCCAGCAACACAGGTTCCGCGCCGCCGTTCTGTGCAGCGCGATAGATCGCTTCCACCAACGCAATACTTCGTCGACCTTCGCGGCCGTCGCAGACCGGAGTTGTGTTTCGCTCGATCGCTTGAAGAAAATCCTCAAACAGCGCTTGATGTCCGCGAACGTCGCTGACCGATGCTGAAGACGCGCTCTGGTTTTCATCCGGCCCGACCGCACCGGTGATGACCTGCGGATGCCGGAGGTTAGCCGCCAGAATGCGGTCTTATTCGAGAATCACGGTGCCCTCGGTGCCGGTGATCTCCATCCGTCGCGGATATCCCGGGTAGGCGGCAGTCGTTGCCTGGATAACGCCCAGCGCGCCGCTGGCAAACTCAAGAATCGCGATCGCTCTGTCTTCACCTTCAATAGGGTGGAACGCTTGCTGGCAATCGCACGCGAGGTTGGTGTAGGCTGCTGTCCGACGGTGGTTTGGAGAGGGCTATTGAAGAGTATTGCGAGAACATATTTTCTCCGCGTGTCAGGTATTGTCCTGACCGCTGTATTTGTGTGGGTGTCTGCATTAATTGCAAATGCACAATCCACGAACCTGATGGGCATTGCCCATGTGGCCCTGCGAGTGAACGACCTGCAGAAATCGCGAGACTTCTACAACACGCTGGGCTTCGAAGAGGCATTTTCATTCACCGATGCGGGCAAAGTGTCGGTCTCCTACGTCAAAGTCAATGATCGCCAGTTTGTCGAGTTGATCCCGCGGACCAGTGATTCACAACCGGGCGGCATACTGCACACATGTTTCGAGGTGGCCGACATCGAATCGCTCCACAATGCTTACGTAGCCGCGGGATTGCAACCTACTGACTCCAAGAAAGGCCGTGCCGGCAATCTGTTATTTGTCATGCATGGTCCAGACAACCAGCTGCTCGAGTACACACAGTATTTGCCTGAGTCATTGCACTCTCAGGATCACGGCAAACATCTATCACCGCGCCGGATTTCAAACCACATGCTGGCGACGACGACCGCGGCTAAGGATCTGGCGGCGGAGCGTTCGTACTACACAGTGAAACTGGCATTCAAAAGCGCGGGCGACCATGGAAACGAGATGTACATCGCTGGGGAGTCGGGTGACCAGTTGGACCTCCAGGCTGACGCGCCTGATGCGAAGCCTCGTGTGACTTTTGCGGTAAGCAATGTCCGGCGGGCGGAGCATGATCTACGCAGTCGTGGACTCAAAGTACAAAAGATCCGTCACGCCCTTTCCGTCACCGATCCCGACGGCACCGTCATAGTATTTGTTACTTCTCGTGGCGCTTAGAGTCGCATGACGTGCCAGTTCCTGACCATTGTGTGCTGCCGTGCTCGACGAAGCCGCCCGCGAACTGGAGATGCGCAAAAGCTAGACCCGAAGCGCGCGGCTCCTCGTTGAGCAACCACGATTTCGCTGTATGAGTCAGATTTCGAAAATTTCACGGGAGGTTAGCCATGCGATTGGATTTTTCACGTCGTGAGTTCATTGCGGGACTGGGGATGCTGGCTGCATCCAACAGCAGTCTCCCGGCCGCTTCTTTTCAATCGCCAGTCACATCCAGAGCTCCTCGACTAGGCAATTCCACCTTCAAGATCGCGGTAATCAATGATGAAATTTCGCAGGATTTTGGCCACGCCTGCGAGGTGGCTTCCCAACAATTCGGTATGCAGTGGATGGAACTACGCAGTATGTGGAACAAGAACGTGGCTAATTTGGATGCCAACGAGATTGCGGAAGCCCAACGTCTGCTGAAGAAGAACAGCTTGCGCGTCACCGATATCGCCAGCCCCCTTTTCAAAGTGGATTGGCCGGGGGCACCGAAATCCAAATTCAGTCCGGAACACGACCAGTTCAACGCCAACTTTACCTACGACCAGCAGGGGGAAGTTCTCGATCGCGCGATTGAGCTGGCTAAGAAGTTCTCCACAGACCGCATTCGCTGCTTCGATTTTTGGCGGCTCGATGATCAAGGCCCCTATCGCAAGGCCATGAACGAGCAACTGCAACAGGCCTCGGAAAAGCTTCGCAAGATTGGTCTGATCCTTATTCTCGAGAATGAATTTGCCTGCAATACCGCCACCGGAGCCGAATCCGCCAATGTCCTCGCCGGCGTACCCTCGCCGGCTTTCATGCTCAATTGGGACCCGGGCAATGCCGCTATGTTTGGCGAGATACCGTATCCCAACGGCTATGACCTTTTGCCGAAGGGACGCATCGGCCATTGTCACTGCAAAGACTCGACCAAAGCCGCCAAGGGAGTTGAATGGGCCGCGATGGGCAAGGGCACAATCGACTGGGTGGGCCAATACAAAGCTTTGAAGCGCGACGGCTATCACCATGTCGTGAGCCTCGAAACCCACTGGCGCGGTGCGGGGACCCCTGAAGCTTCAACCGTAGAAAGCTGGGCAGGAATGAAAGATGCACTGGAGAAGGCGGGCGCGCTTTAGTGGGCGGCCAGGAGTGTACTTGATATGCGAGTCTTCTTGTCCACAACGCACGCAGTCGCGCTTCTTTTCCCGCAATGGCTAATTGCAGTCCTTTGCAGTGCCGTCCGCGAAATTCCAGTTTCTCGCAGATTCCCGGAATGAGTTGGTCCATTTCGACACTTTCGTTCGACGTGAGACAGTGATACCGGAATTTTCCTGCACGACTGCGTATATTCGTTCCAGACGAACTTGGATGTCTGCCCAAGTAAGGGCGCACGCCCTTCAATCAATCAAATCCTCCGATTATCAAAAGCTCTGTTCTTGCGACCGCTTTACACGGAAACGTGGTTAGCCTTGTCGGCCAAAAATAACTTTGCGGCAACACACTATTTACATTGCCCGCAAATGAAACGACGCAACCGATAGGCAACGCAATCTGGATTCCCATGCGGAAGCCAGCAACACAGTGTTTAAAACACCACCGGGGCCGGCAGGGTCATGTGGAACGCAAAACACTTGTGTTACGGGGCGAGTAACCGTAAGGGAACTAAAACCTGGTAAGTCGGCAGGCCGGAGTAATGGCGCGATTAGGTCTCGATGGAATTACTTCCATTGTGCAAAACCGACAAAACTTTGCCAGTTTCGTGACACTTCTGTGACAACTGCCCTCTTTCTAACAATGCACTATTGGTTGAACCCAAAGTCAATGATCTTGGAGACATGCCCCATGTGCCGACCTGCATTTATTAGAACCGCCGTAAAAATCAGCCTTTCACTTTCACTCGCATTTGCCCTCAGCACTTTCAGCCCAGCACAGCAGTATCAGCAAACGAACCTAGTTTCAGACATTCAAGGGCTTGCTCCGACTCCTGACAGTCACCTGCTCAACCCCTGGGGGCTCATCTCAAGCCCAACGAGCCCTTGGTGGGTGGCTGACAATAACGGCGGTGTCTCGACTCTCTATAACGGCAACACTGGCGCCATAGTGCCTTTGGTCGTCAACATCCCACCCATTGTTAACGATCCGGGCACAGGAAATCCAGTGGGTCAGGGAACTCCAACGGGTGTCGTGTTTACCGGATCGTCGGGTTTTCAGTTCGACAATAATGGAACCAAGTCGGCCGCAATTTTTGTTTTCGTAACGGAAGATGGCACAATTTCTGCTTGGCCGGGTACAGGCGACGCGGTGCAGCTAGCAGATAATTCTACGAACCCGTCCGCAGCTCGGGGTGCTGTATATAAAGGAGCGACAATCGCAAAAAACGGCAATGCGTTCTTCCTTTATGTCACGAATTTTCGCGCCGGACGCGTAGAAGTTTATGACACCCAATTTAAGCTAGTTACCCCTAATGGCGACGCCTTTAGAGATCACAAAATTCCGCGTGGCTTTGCTCCCTTTAACGTACAGGAAGTCAATGGGGACTTGTATGTCACGTACGCCCGGCAGAATGACAGCAAGCACGATGATTTTGACTTTCCGGGCCTTGGATTCGTTGACAAGTTCTCTCCCGCCGGGGAACTGCTGCAAAGGCTGGAGCAGGGACCGTGGCTTAATGCGCCGTGGGGAGTAGCGCTGGCGCCGGCCAACTTCGGATTCTTCAGCAATCATCTGCTAGTTGGCAATGCGGGCAGCGGACAGATTGCCGTCTATGATGCTGAAAGTGGACATTTCGACGGGATGCTACGGGACCAAAACGGCCACGCGATCCAAGACCAGCGTCTGTGGGCGCTTCGCTTTGGGAACGGCGCTGGGGCTGGGCCGACGAATACCCTCTTTTTCACGGCGGGCATTACTGATGAGGCTGATGGCCTTTTTGGCACTATAACGACCGTCGGAAGCGCCGCTCCAGAGGACAATGGCGAGCATAAATAAGATTAAAAACTGACCCCAAGTTCTCTTTCTTCTGTTCCTGGAGTTTCGGCACAGGCCAAGGTTCGCGGTTGCGGCGAGTCTCGGTGTGGACGACCGACACGCCACTTCAGGGGTTTTGAGGCTGGACATTTTGAGGTTGCTTAGAATTTTGTTCAAAGGCCGACACAATCACGATGAGGCCTCGCACCCGATCTTGTGGATCGTGCAGATAGAAAACAGTTGAGTTTTTTGCTGTAAGCGAGCTAAGGCTTAGGCATCACGACCGACTTCATCGGGCAGAAACTTAGGCGCCGCAAATCGGCCGAGTCGCGTATGCTCTGCCTTGTACACAACAACCATCCCACCGCGCATTTTCTCGACGATGCGGGTAGTGCGAGATGGTTCGGCCGAAGCGGCAAAGAGCAGGAGCGTGGTGCTGCAATTTCCGCGTCAGTGATGTGGATCAAGAATACCGGAGACTACAGAACCGTGTGAAAATCTGGGTTAAGCTACCCACCACCCCAGCCCTGGGGACTCGGTCGATTCACCTCCACGGGACAGTTTCTATCGTGGTTCCTCCACACCGCGCTCCCATTGAAGATAATATTCGGAGCTATCAAAGTGGCCTTGGGAGGAGGCGATGAGTCCATCCTCTCCAATCTCCCAAAGCTCGCCTCCCGGCCCGGTGTTGGTGCCGATCACTTCCAGTAGTATTCAATTCGGTCCGCCTGCACAAGCACCTTGTCTATGATCAACTGCATATCCGGGAATGCAGGCATGAATGATCGTGCTACTTCCGGGATGGCACTTCGCCCCACCTCCGGAGTCTCATTGTTGACGGTTAAAGAACCGCCGGGCGAATTGGCTGACCAGGCTCCAAATGATGGACGGCTTCGCACTCGCCGAGACAACTCCAGGCCCCCTGATCATAGTCGTAGCCTTTGTCGGGTTCCTGGCTGGGTACAACCACTTCCACGGCTCATTGTGGATGGGAACCTTGGGGTCTGCTGGCAACGACCTTCTATACGTTCCTGCCGTGTTTTTTCTTCGTATTTGCGGGTGCGCCGCTGGTGGAAGGAACCCTAGACAACCCGATGATCGGAGGCGTCCTGGAACTGATCACCGCTGTCGTGGTCGGCGCAATCTTAGATCTAACGCTATTTCTAGGGAAAGCGGTGATCTTCCCATCAGGAGTTGCAGGTCTCAAGCAACTCAATGTGATCTCTTGAGCGGCGTGATACTGTCGCTCTTCCTGATCCATAGATTAAAACTGAAGGTGCTTCCCCTAATCCTGCTGGGTATTAGGTTCGGTTCGATTCGTTATTTCCTGGGCTTTTGACGGCCAGAAATAAGTAATAGCTTTCCCCGTCGTAGTTAACCTCCAGGCTGGCAAGTGTCTCGCTGGCTACACCGTGTGCCCTGAGACACACTGTTCGCGAAGGCGTTGCCGTAAAACATTCTGTTTCGATGAAGATCGGTTTGGCCAGTACCCTGCAAGACAATTAATTCGTTGTCTCTCGGGTTTATATTTCAACCTCCGGGGAAGGTATGCGCCCAAGCTTGAGAATGTCATGGCGGATTGCAGCGGCGGCCGGAACTGCGCTGGTGATTTCGCTGGGCGTGGCCGGCTGGCGCGCTACGAGGGCTCTGCGCAAGGCTACCGAAGAAGTGCGATCGGAGCACGAGATACGCTTCACCATCCGGCCGTATCAAGGCCAGCTGGAACCGGTGTTTGAATCGATCAGCACGCCGGCAGTCTTCATCCAGGCTGCGCAGTTTCACAACGATCTATACATAGCGGGCCCGGCGGGGATGTCCCAGTACAACGCCAGCGGGACGTTGCTCAAACACTATGCCGCCGGGCAAGAGCTGCCTTCTTCTCCTCTGATCGCAATCGTTCCCGCGAGGCTGTCCGACACCGACGAGCAGGAACTCGTGATCGCGACGGCGCGGGACGGGTTGCTGGCATTCAACGGCCGGGCTTTCCGGCAAATCTTTCCGCTGGATGCTGACGCGCGCAGCATCACCTCGATCCTGCCGGCAGCTTCGGGTCATCTTCTGATTGGAACCAGGAAACGCGGTGTGCTTCTATATGACGGAACGAAGATTACTGTGCTGCATCCGACCATGAGCGCGTTCTATGTCACAACGCTCGCAGGCACGGAATCTGACCTCTGGGTGGGAACGCTCAACCGCGGAGTGCTGCACTGGCATGCCGGCGAGGCCGAATGTTTCGGAGAAGAACAAGGTCTGCCCGATCCCCAGGTACAATCCATCGCGATCTCAGAGGATAAGGCTTACGTTGGCACGGCGCTTGGGGTCGCCGTCTTCGAGCGCGGACATTTTTCACGTACCCTGGCAATCGGAGTTCTCACCACAGCCTTGTTGCCCGACGCACGCCAGCTTCTGGTTGGCTCGCAGGATCAGGGCGTAATCGCGATCCCGCTGGAGGGTCGTCGCCCCAATTTCGGAGCGGAAGCGCCGGGAGAGTTGGGGGAAGTTCACCAATTGTTCGGAATGAATGACGCGGTGTATGCCCTGACCCGCGACGGTCTTTATCGCATGGCGGGTCGTGGTTTTGGGTGGCATTCCGTTTTACAGCCCGGTGCGGCAGTGTTGAGCGATCGCAATATATCCGCTCTGGCAGCGGACGGGCAGGGTCGTCTATGGATCGGATATTTCGACCGCGGCCTCGACATGCTGCAGCCCGATCACGCTCACGCGACCCACACTGAGAACGATCATGTGTTCTGTGTGAACCGGATTGTTCCCAACCCCAAAGACGGAACCATCGACGTCGCTACTGCCAACGGCCTGGTTCGCTTCGGCGCCTCAGGCAATCAGGAGCAGATCCTCACCCGGGCTGATGGCCTCATCGCCGACCACGTAACCGACATTGCCCCTTATCAGGATGGGCTTGCCCTGGCTACAGCCTCAGGGCTGACATTTCTGGATGCCACGGGGGCGCACAGCATGTATGCCTTCCAGGGGCTGGTCAACAATCACGTGTACGCGCTCGGAGTTTCCGGCGACGAGTTGATGGCAGGAACGCTGGGCGGCCTGTCGCGGCTGGAGAAGGGCGATGTCCAGCTTAACTACACCACGGCAACTTCCGGACTGAAACACAACTGGATCACCGCGGTGGCGCCGGTCGGACCGGAATGGATGGTTGGGACTTACGGCGCAGGCGTTCTGGGACTCGATCGCTCGGGCCGCTTCTATTCATTTGAAAACGCAACCGGACCAATCGAAATCAACCCCAATGCCATACTCGTTACCAAAAATCATGTTTTTGCCGGGACTTTGGGGAAGGGCTTGTATGTGTATGACCGGGAATCCGAGCGCTGGCGCGCGATTGAGGAGGGCCTTCCTTCTTCCAACGTAACCGCGCTTGCCGCCGCCGATGGCTATGTTTACATTGGCACGGATAACGGCCTGGTGCGCACACAGGAACAGAGGTTGCAGCCATGAAGAGTGCAATTCTCAGCCTGCTGCTTTTGCTGTTCGCGCCTAGCGTACTTCTGGGCGACGCGGGCATTCTGATTCCTCGCGACAAAGCGCAACCGGACGCCGCAATCCTCTCACTTGAGGAGATGGAGATCACAATCCGCATCGATAACGGCGACGCACGCGTTTTTATTAAGCAGATTTTTGCCAATCACACGGCCGCGATCGAAGAAGGCAATTACGTGTTTGCGCTACCCAGCCAGGCAACAGTTTCCGACTTTGCGGTGTGGGACGGGCCATCGCGCATTCCGGCCGTGGTCCTGGAACGAAAACGTGCTGAAGAGATCTACACACAGCTCAAACAGCAGGCGATTGATCCCGGATTGCTGCAAATGGGGGAACGGGGATCGGAAGAGGCCAAACGCAGCGGTGTGTTCAGCGCGCGTATCGTTCCCATTCAGCCTTACGGAACCAAGCGGCTGGAGTTTGAGTATCACCAGTCCATTCCAGTCGAAGCACTACAGTCTTATTTCGCAATTCCTCTCCGCCCCGATGCCTACCAGGCACAGGTGGCGCGGCATTTGCGAATCAACTTCGAACTGAATTCGGCGCTTGGAATCACGAATTTCAAGGCGCCGGCTAAAATGTTTGCACTGCAAATCGACGAGAACTCGCCGCACCTGGTGCGGGCACACTTTGCAGGCGAAAACGTCAACCTGTCCGCGGATTTCGTTGCGACCTACGATCTTGACCAGACGGGCGCGGACACGTTGCAAGTCCTGACCTACCGCAGTCCCGTGAGTGGCCAGCCTTCGCCGACTGAGACGGCTCCGGTCCGCCGCACCAAGGAACCAGGTTTTTTCCAGGCGGAAGCGCTTCTGGGCTACGGGAAAGGCGGAAGCCCGAATCCCGGCGGAACTTCGGCAACCGGCTCTGCCAAGACACTGGTCATTCTATTCGACACATCCTTGTCGATGCAGTGGGAAAAGCTGGAGCGCAGTTATCAGGCCCTCGAAAGTTTGCTACGAATGCTGCGCCCCGATGATCGCTTTGATGTGCTGCTGTTCAACAACCAGGTTCAACCGTTTCAGCCATCACCTGTCTCCGCCGATCCTGCGAACATTCAACGCGCTCTGGATTTCGTTCGTTCCGGCAAGCTGCGCGGTGGTACCGATCTACAGCGCGCGCTCCAGGCAGGGTTGCAGCAGTGTTCGGCTTCTGCTAGCGCCAGTCTTTATCTCGTCCTCTTGAGCGACGGCGAAGTGACTCGCGGACCGATCCAGAACGGCAAACTTGCCAGCTGGTACGCGGAGAGTTGGACTCGCTTGCCGGATACACAGCGGCCTCGCACCTACGTCTTCGGTGTCGGTGACGATGCCAACCTGCCTCTGCTTCGGGTACTTGCCCGCCACGATGGCCTGCTCGAGCAGGTGCTTTCCACCGAGCCGGCGGAATTCAAGCTCAATTCTTTTTTATCAAAGATGGGGCGCACTCCGGTTGGTCAGTTGCAGCTCACCGCTGCCCCTGACTCAGCGGTGAACATGGTCTATCCGCTGCAGGAGTCTACCTACTCAGGTTCGCTCGCGGCTTGGATTGGACGATATCAGGCAGCGAAAGAGAATGTCGCTTTTACGGTACACGGAGTACGCGATGGAGCACCGCTGGAGTTGTCCTCAAAAGGCCGGTTGCCCAATGAGGATCTGAGCCATGCTCAGCTTCCGCGATTGTGGGCCCGAGCTCGGGTGAATGCTTTACTGGAGAAAATTCAGCGGGACGGAGAAGATCAGGCCACCATCGACGAAATTATCCGCCTGGCGCGGCAGTATAAATTTGTGACGCCCTATACCTCGTTCCTGGCGGTACCGCGTGCGTTGCTGCGGCCGCGCGTGATACGGCCAGGGGATCCAGTATTGCGCGTGAAGACGGATGAATCCATCGCTTCCGTGACTGCGCTGTTTCCGTTCGGACTGGTGCAAAGGCTGCGTTATTTGGCTGCAGAAGATGTCTGGCAGACGCGCTTTTTGGCCCCCGACGATATGCAGGATGGTACCTACACCGTGCGCCTGGTCTTGCGCGACCGCGTTGGCCACACCTACCGCGAATCCAAAACCTTCGTCATTGCCAGCCAGCCGCCGGTAGTCCGGCTCGAACTTAGTGGCCGGCGGTTTCATCGCGGCCAGACGGTGAATCTCAAGGCGAGCGCTTCACAAAGCACGCGCACGCTGGTGGCGCGCCTGGAAGGTGCTTTGCCGGTTTCGCTCAACTGGGATGCACGCGCAAAAACCAACGCAGGGCAGTTAGTCATACCTGAGCAGATCGTCCCCGGAAATTACAAGTTGGCCGTAACCGCGGAAGACATTGCCCACAACATCGGGACGCAGGAGGTGCAGATTGAAATCCTTCCCTAGTCGGTCCCGACGGTTTCGACGAAGTTCATCTGAACGGTCGTTGCTGCGCCTGTGGGGGATTGCTGTTTTCGTGGCCCTCGCCGGATGGATGGTGTCGGCCCGGGCGTCGTTGCCATCATGGTTCCGGAACATCGAAGCCAGTTCTGCTATTGAATCCGCAATGTTTCGGGAGATGTCACTGCCGGGCGGTGCCGTACTATTTCGCCGGCCGCCGAGCGAGACCCGCCCGGCGCTGAGCGAACTCATGAGATCCCAACCTGCGAACGCCAATCTTTATTCCCTGCGCGCGCGGGAAGACGAGCAGCAACTCGACTTCGTCGCGGCTGAGTCGGATTGGAAGAAAGCCGCGACCTCGGCAAGCTCTCAATTTGCTTTGGCCGATTTTTATCACCGGCGGGTTCGTCCTCTGGATGAGATCAAGGCTTTGTCGGTTGTGGCAAACGCGCCCGCGGATGCTTCGGAAGTCCTTATCGCGCCTTCGGAGCAGCAGTCCTGGCGCGCCTTTGAGCGAATCTTCAACATCATTCAAGATCAGGGAATGTCGAAGGATATCTCCACCGCACAGTATCGCGCCTGGCTGATTCGCTATCCGCAAGAGCCGCCGCTTTATGCCCACTTTCTGGATTTCCTGGTGGCGCAAAAAGACTACGCGGCCGCGAGACAACTGGTGGCGGACTACCAGAGGCAATTCCCCAATGATGAGATGTTCCCGGTAAAAGCTAAGGTAATGGTTGAATACCGGCAAGGCTCTCTAAAAGAGGGACTCGAAGTTTACGAACAAAGCTTCCAGCCGCTGTGGGCTCCGGAATTAGTGAAGAGCTATTTTGATTTGCTGGCCCAGACTCAAAGTCTGCGCAAATTTCTGGATCAGGCGCGGGTGGCGCTGAACGCCGATCCTGAAGACCTGAACGCGATGGCGCGCCTCTTCTATTACTACCAGCAGCAGGGCAAGTTGGATCTCGCGCAGCAGACCGTCACAGCCTTTCGGTTGCACAAGGAGGTCAGCAAATCGGAGTGGACGGCGCAGCAGCTGTATGTCTGCGCCCGACTGCTGGAAGATATTCACCAGTATCCTGAATCTGCGCGTTACTATTTTGCGCTTTACAACAGTAAAGGGATGAAGGACGCCCAGGAGCAAGCGCTCGCCGCGCTTACCAAACTGCTGCTTACGGCTCCTGAAAGTCCGGTAAGCCTGGGCAGTGGAGAGCTGTCGATGTATCGCGACATCGCCGGCATGGACCAGGGCCCCGGCTACCTGAACGGGATTCTTTCGCTCATTCTGAACACAACCGCGCCGGCGGCGAAATTTTCAGAAGAGGAGCAACGCGCGATGCCCTATTTTCACCGTTCGCGCGCGGCTGAATTATTGGGGTTGCTGGACACAAAATTTCCCGAGTCAACCAACCGCCCGGAACTGCATGCCAAGTTGCTGGAGTTCTATGCCAGCTCCGGCCAGAGCGAGGCGGTGATAGGCGGCGGACATGAGTTTCTGGCAAGTTTCCCAAAGGCGGAGCAAAGAACAGAGGTGGCGTTGCTCATGGCGGACGCCTATGCTCGCACCGGGAAAACCCAGGAGGAATTCGCCATTTATGACTCCGTCCTGCAAGAACTGGCGGCTGAAGCGCAGAGAGTGCCACTAGGGCAAGGTGTGTCGGGCGCCGGGTTGGCGACTGAAATGTCGATCTCGGAAACGGCCGACCGCGAGAACGACAACCCGGGATCTGCAGATGGTGAGAGTGGCTTTCGACGGGCGGGCGGCGAAGCATTTCAGGTAGCTGCCGCACAGGTTGCAGTTCAGACGGGGGCGCGTGCGCCAGAATATTCGCGAGTGTTGGAACGAAACCTGGCTCGGCTGGTTCAGTTGAAGCAGATTCCAGAAGCGCTGGCGGTGTTGCGCCGAGAGATTGACCGTAACCCGGATGACCCAGGGCTCTACGAGCGCCTCGCAATATTTCTCGACCAGAATAGGTTAGGCACAGAACTGGAAGAGGTCTACAAGCGGGCCTTGGCTCGTTTTCCCAATCGCTCGTGGTTCGACAAGCTGGCGCGATTCTATCTTCGCTATAAGAAAGATGCAGAGTTCGAGAAGCTGGCGCAAGACGCGGTGAAGACCTTCGGGGGAACCGACCTGGAACGGTATTTTGCCAACGTGGGCTACGGCGGCACTCCCGCTCTCTACTTGCGCTTGAACCAGTATGCCAACCGGCGCTTTCCCCATAACCCTGTCTTCGTCCGCAATCTGCTAAATGCGTATCACGACCCTCACACTTATGACGACGCAGCCTGGCAAACTGTCCTGCGCCAGCATTGGTTTGAAGAGGACGACCTTCGCAACCGGTTCTTCGAATATCTGTCGTCGAATGGCAAGCTCGAAAGCGAGCTCGCCAAATTGCGCCAGAATGTTCTTCCTCCGGACAAAGAACAGTGGGACAAACTGATCGGCGCCAATCCCGCTGCGGGAGGATTTCTGGCCCAGGCCGAACTATGGCGATCGCATTTTGAAGATAGTGCGCCAGCGTTGGGAACGCTTGCCGAACAATATCCCGCTGATTCAGAAATCGCGCGTACCGCCTCCGCTGTCTACCGCTCGCTGGCTTACTTCGATCCGAACGACACCGCAATTGCGGTGAAAATCGAAAGCAATCTGCTGCAGGCAAATCCAGGCAGCACGGAAATCATGGCGCGAATCGGTGACATCTATGCCGACCGCGAGCTGTTTCAAGAGGCCGCACCGTATTGGAATCGGATTCCGGGAGTTGCTCCCGGCCGGCCAAGCGAATATCTCGAAGCCGCCAGCATCTACTGGGACTATTTCGATTTTGACAACGCCCTTCGCCTTCTGAATGAAGGTAGGCAGAAGCTCGGCGACGACAATCTCTACAGCTACGAGGCTGGCGCGATATATGAAGGTCGTCGCGACTATCCGCGAGCCGTCAAGGAATATGTAAAAGGCGCCCTTGCGGGAGCGCAAAACTCGCCCGCCGATATGCGGCTGCTCGATCTGGCCCGCAGGCCAAAATTAAGCGCTCTGGTCGACCAAGAGACTGCGGGGCTGATCATATTGCCTACTCCTCCCATGGCCGCGGTCTATCTTCGCGTACGAGTGCTGGAAGCGCAGAACCGCAAGCCGGAAATCGAAGCCCTGCTCGACTCGGTGACTGAAGGCACAACTTCCATCGCGCAGGCTGAAGACATCGAGACCTTGGCTGAGCAAAAGTCGCTGGAGGCGGTTCGCCAGCACGCCCTCGAAAAGCAGGCAGCGCTCACCACCGATCCGGTGAACCGGATGCAGCTGCGCTACAGGTTGGTGCAGTTGTACGAAAATCGTAGGGATTTCACGGCGGCCCAACGGAACATCGAAGCGCTCTACCGGGAGAATCCCAAAATCCTCGGAGTGGTTCGCTCCACCGTCGATTTTTATTGGCGTATCAAGATGTACCCGCAAGCGATTTCTGTTCTGCTGCAAGCTGCGAAGGACGCATATCCGGACTTGAGCAAGCAGTTTGCCTTTGAGGTGGCACGCAAGTCGACCGACGCAGGACAATATCAGCAGGCGCGAGACTTGTTGACCAAACTGCTGAGCGAGTCTCCTTACGACCCGCAGTATCTGGCCGCGATGGCCGACAGCTACGCCCGGGCCGGCGACGACCAGGGACTGCGCCAGTTTTATCTGGCCAAGATCACCTTTTTCCGCAATGCAACGTTCTCCGGCGATGAGCGCAAGACCAGCATTGCCACCTTGCGCCGCGGATTGATTCCGGCGCTGACTCGCATGAAGGATTACGGGGGAGCCGTCGACCAGTACATCGAACTCATCAATAATTTTCCTGAAGACGCTGGCCTCGTTACCGAAGCAGCGCTTTATGCGTTGCGGTACCAACGACAACAGCAACTGCTGGAGTTCTACAGTAAAACGATCGTTCAGTCCCCGCGCGATTATCGTTGGCCGATGGTGTTGGCCCAGATTCAAACCAGCCTGGAACTATATCCCAAAGCGATTGAAACCTACGCCAAGGCAATTGTGATTCGGCCTGACCGGGTCGATTTGCGAGTGGCTCGAGCCGGCCTCGAAGAGCGGCTACTGAGTTTTGACGATGCGGCTGCTGACTATGAGCGTGTCTATCAATTGGCCTATAAGGATCCCAAGTGGATGGAGAGCGTGGCCGAGGTGCGAGCCCGCCAGGGAAAGGAAGAGGAAGCGGTAGCCGCGCTGAAGGCCGCACTAGTTGATGAGCGCCCGGAGAACGCGGGCAAATACTTCCAAGTGGCACAGCGCCTGGAATCGTGGGGCATGTTGCGGCAGGCTCAGAGCTTTGCGGAGCAGGGCGTCAACTCCGCCGGAACTGATCTGCTGGCCAGCGGCGAGCAGCAATCCGGCGCGCAAGTATATGCCCGCATCATGACTCGCCTACGCCAGCAGGAGAAGGCCTACAGCAAACTGCAAGGTGCGCTGGCATCGGCGTCGTCGGCGATGCCCGTGCTCAAGGAGCAACTGGCCAGGCAAGGCATTGCCGCGATTACTGACAGCGAATGGCGGGAGCGAACCCGGCAGAATCGGATCAGGGTTGCGCGAGACGGCATGCGGTTCGCGTTGAGTGAAATGGGTAATGCCGTCGCCACTTACTTCACACCCGAAGAAAAAGTCGGCTTTGCCAAGTTCGCCGAGGCGAAGGTCACCGGCATGAGTTTCGTGGATGTGGAGGCCTTCGCTGTTCCCCTGGCTGAGCACGCCGGACTGGCTGATCTTGAAGCTCGCTGGCGTTTTGAATCGATGATGCAGAGCGATGACAATTCCGGTGTTCGGTCGTCGCGGATGCAACCGTTTGTCGATCTGCAGCGGCGACGTTTGAAGTACGCCGATCTGGGTGCGCAACTGGAACAGTTCGCGACCAAGGTTGAGCCGCAACAGCGTTATCCCGTTTGGATCGCGACCGCAGAAGCTTATCAAGCCGCGGGAGATCCTGAAAATGAGCTGCGGCTTCTGGCGACGATTCCTCCCATATACATACATGGTGATGCCGAACGCAGACTCTTCCAGTTGCTACTGGCGCGCCGGCCTAATGAACTCCTGCAGAGAGCCTCAACCTGGAATAGTTGGGGGCAGGAAGCGGCGGATTATGTCGTCGCAAACGGGAATGCGGCGTTGGCGCATTCCCTGGTGTCGTCGCGCGGCCGCATTCGTCCGGCGGTGTGGTCAAAGGCGTACGACGGTTTAGTAGGGCTCTATTCCGCAGAAGCATCGCCGCAAGTGAACGCCGCGTTTCTTGCGGCACTGGGAGATAAAACCCTCGCCGAACGCCTGGCGAAGCCGGTTGACCGGACACAAGAGCTCGCCGGAAACATCTGGTTCTACTATGGCTCGCGCTATGGGGAATACATCGGACTCAACAGACAGGGCGATTCGGAAGATTTTCTTCCAGCCATGTTAGAACAGAGCCCGGCCAGCGCATCGGGCTACCTGACGCTGGCCGACTATTACGCGGAACGCGGAGACCCGACTCACGCGATCGCCGACTTTGAACGCACGCTGGAACTGGAGCCCGGGAGGGCCGACGTGCACAATCGCATCGCTCTGGCCTACTACAAGCAGGGCATGCGCGCCCAGGCCGTTGCCGAATGGAAACAGGTTTTCGTGGTTCTGCAGCAGCAAGCAAGCGCCCGCCTGCCTGAGAGCTTCTGGACCGATTTTGCCCGAACTTGCAGTAACCTGAGCAGCCAACGAACCTTTAGCGAACTGAAACCCGACGTAGACGCCCTTCTGCGCACATATCTCCGCCACAACGGCAACTACCGCTCCAACACAGTGCTGCATAGCGCTTATGTCGCGGCCGCTTCTCAGTCGGATCCGGCGACAGCAACGACTTGGCTGATCGACCTGGCTGCAGTGGCTCCGGATCCGAGCGCTGTTTTGGCTGATGTAGTGGATGCGCCCTGGATTCCGCTAGCGCAGCGTGGCCCGATCTATCAACGCATCCTGGAAGCGAAGCAGGATGCCGAACTGAAAACCGAGGGCCTGGAGAAAGAGGGAGCTAAACAAATCCTGCGAACGTGGCAGGTGCGATCGATTAAGTACAAGGTGGATACCCGGCAATATGCTCAGGCAGGCGAAGCCATCGCCGCGTTGTCCAAAGAGACCAGGCTAGCGGAGGCAACAGCCCTAGTGCCTCTCGAACTCCGGGTTGCAGCGCAACTCGGAACTCTCGATTCGAAGATTGTCGAGTATCGAGCCGATCCGCAGAGCGCGCCAGCTCCAGAAATCCTGCGAGCCGCGGCCCGGGCCTTGTTCGACTCCGGGGACAAACAATCGGCGCGCAAGCTGCTGGAAGTGGTTTTTGCTCGCGAGATCGACGAACACAGACTGGTGGCAGCCAACTTCCTCGGATTGGCTGAAATCCGGGTTGCAGCGGGCGATATGCCGGACGCCGTGGAATTGTTGCGGCGCCTCGTCGTGGTTGTAGGGAATCCGTTTGCGAATTTGGACCCGGCGGCCGCGCTGCTCGAAAAGACGGGACACGACGCCGAAGCTATCGAGTTTTTGCAAGAACTGGTGAAGTCAGCTCCCTGGGAGGCCACGTACCGCCTGCGCCTGGCGAAAGCAGAACTTTCTGCCAAGCAGGATGCAAGCTCCGCGCAGCATGAACTCGCATCCATCACTTCGAGTTCAGAAAATTCCTATAGCTTGCGAACCCAGGCCGCGCTTGCGCTCGCCGGAGCAGGCGGCCAGTCAGGACCGCCGGTCCAACTGGGAAGCCAGGAGCTCAACTTGCTAGCCAGCGGGAGAAAGGCGGTATCCGCTGCCTCGGCAGACCAGGCCTTCTTCTACGAGGCTCGGCTTCGCGTAGCGCAAGCCATCAGCGATCCGCGCGCCCAGGTTCAATTGCTGAGAAATGCGTTGGCGGATACGCCGGGCCGCGACGATGCCCGGATTCCTTTATTCCAGGCCGCCGCTGTCATGCGGTCCGATGAATTCGCGCGCAGTGTGATGGAGCCGCTTGTGCGACAGCAGGTCCTGCGCCCCCCTGCCGCCATCCGCGAAACTGAAATCTTCGATTCTGAAACCGACCTTTACGCCGATGCGACCGGCGAGCTCAATGCCGCACTGAGGATTCCCATCGCGCAACAGGTTCAGGTCGCGTGGCTAATGGGAGAAGTCCTGGTCAGGTTGGATCGCCTCAACGAAGCGCTGCTTTACTTGCGTATGGCATACAAGCTGGAAAAAGCGCCGGATCGGCGAAAACAGATTGGCAGCAAGATCACAAGTGTGCGGGCCCAGGTAAGGCGTCAACAACTCAATGCCGGCCGCCAGCCGATTCTGCACGAAGCATTGGAGCAAGACCGCCTCGTGCGCCCGCGGCTGCTGGCCCGAACTGCACCACTTCCAAAGGGGGCTCCCCCGAAGGGAGGCGTGAAGCAATGAAAAAATTGTTAGCGTTCGTCACCCTACTGATCGCTGTGGCCGGTATCGGTCTAGCCGGTATGCGTCTGGGCTGGGCAGCCTACCCGGCGACTGCGAATGCTGAGCAGCCGCTGTCTCACTACGTTCCGGGCGGTGCGGTCCTGTTCCTTCAAGCCAAGGATTTCTCCTCTCTTCTGGCTGACTGGAACAGGTCGCCGGAGAAACTGGCATGGCAGCGGAGCAGTAATTACGAAGTTTTTTCACGTTCGCGCCTACTGCTCCGCTTGCGAGACGCGGGAAAACAATTTGCCAGCGCCGCCGGGCTCCCGCCAGACATGGACTTTCTCAACCAGGTAGCCGGCAGCCAGAGCGCGCTCGCTTTGTACGACATCGGAAAATTGCAGTTCCTGTACATCACCCGTTTGCCCTCCGCGCACTCGATGCATAGCCAGCTCTGGCAGACACGCTCGAAATTTGAAAGCCGTAGCGCCGGCGGGACAACGTTCTATCTGCGCCGTGATCATGAGTCAGGCCGGGAGGTGGCGTTCGCGACGAGCGGAGATTATCTGCTCCTAGCAACGCGCGAAGACTTGATGGCGGATGCGCTCCAGTTAATGGCGGAAAATGCCGGGCATGACTCTAATCACGATCTCGAATTCCGCAACATCGAAGCGGACCCATGGTGGTCGCAATCGGCGGCGGCGGCTGGCGCCACGGGAGATCTGCGGATGATCATGAATCTGGAAAAAATCGTTCCCAGCCCGTATTTCCGGTCGTACTGGGTGCAGCAGAACATTACTGGGATGAAGGAGTATTCAGCGGCCGTCTCCGATCTGTTTCGCTCGAAGCAGGAATATCGCGAAGAACGAGTCCTGCTGAAGAAAGTTGCGGGCGGTGCCTCAACTGGCGATCAGCCCGAGAACATTGCCGACCTCGTTCGCTTGGTTCCAGAGGGCGCAGGGTTTTATCAAGCGGAAGGTTGCCCGTCCATTGAGTTGTGTTTGAATCCACTCGAGGCACATCTCCTGGCTCCCCAATTGGCGACGGCTCCCGTGCGGCAATTCGCGCCTCAAGCACAACTAACGTCAGGCGAAACCGGCGCCAGTTCCGATCTCGAAACCAGAATCGATCAGAAGCCCGCGCAGGGTGCGTCGGATTCCCAATCTTCATCGGCCTTAAAGACGATGCTGCAAAAAAATCAGGTCAGCGCAATTCTTCAGGTGCGGTCCACCCAGCCCGACAGGAGTGGGGTGTTCGTGAAGATTCATTCGGCGGTAGCTCTGGCCGGAGGCTCTGATTGGAACGAAGTCGATGCACGACGTGCCCTAGCCGAGTTCGTTACGCCGACGCTGACCGTGAGGCAGTTGGGAGTGGGCTGGAAGCAAGTGGGCGGATACTACGAGCTTGACGGTCTCCGTACTCTGCTGGCCGCGGTGCGCGGAAAATATCTTGTGATTTCCGACGATGGAGGGTTGATCAACGGCATATTGGCAAATGTGAACCGCAAGGTCGATTTGGAGCCCGCACAGTTCGTCGCGGGATTTGACCACCAGCGGGAAAGAGAGAATTTTGCCCGCCTTGCTACGGTGGTGGATCGGCCTGATATGAATGCGGCTGGAGGCCTAGAGCGCCAACCGCGGTTCTTCTCGGAGAATATCGCCAGCTTAAGTTCGACGCTGGCTGGAATATCGTCCGAGAAAATCGTGTCGCGCAACGTGGGCGATAGGGTTGTACAGTCGGTCACCTACGAATGGTCTCATTAGCAAAACTCGGGGCGTCATTGCTTCTCGGCGCTGCGGTCGCGGCTTCCGCATCGGGTAGTTCATTTCCGGATTCGTCCGCGGGCGATAGGGCTGCTACGACCTCGTTATTTGCGCAATCCGCCGCCCAGATTCTGCAACATGAGTTCAAGAGCAGGGAAGTGTCGTACTTGCTGCTGGACGCGAGGACTGGAAGTTTGTTGGTCTCTCACTGGGATAGCCTCGAGCGGCCGATTCCGATGGGTTCGCTGGTCAAGCCTTTCATCACTGTGGCCTACGGCGATGAACATGAGTTTCGCTACCCGGCTTATGTGTGCAAGGGTCAGGTTGGAGGTTGCTGGCTGCCACGAGGACACGGTGGGCTCGACATCGTTTCCGCCATTGCCTATTCGTGCAATTCGTACTTTCGCATGCTCACGGTGAATATGAGCAGCGCAGACGTGTTCCCAGTGGTAAGGCAATTCGGATTGGACTCGCCCACTGCGAAATTGTCGGGCCCCGACCTGATCGGCGTGGGAAACCGCTGGCTGATCTCTCCGCTGCACATGGCGCGCGCTTACCTAGAATTGAATCGCCGTCGCGACCAGCCGGGAGCGCGTGAAGCGCTGGCTGGCATGTTGCAGTCGGCCCTGCGGGGTACTGGATCAGAAGTGGGCCGGGCGTTGAAGCATTCTGTCGCTCTGGTAAAAACTGGAACCGCCGCGTGCACGCATCTGCCCGCCGCTCCCGGAGACGGTTTTGTCGTCGCCTTGTTCCCGGCGGAGGAACCCGAATTATTGCTCATGGTGAGAGTGCATGGGGTGCCCGGCGCCAAGGCATCGGTGACGGCCGGGCGCATGTTGAGACGGATCGAGGAGTAGATGGAACGGCTCCGCGGAATCAGCCTGCTCACATATTTGCTCCTGGCGCAACTGGCTTCGGCTCAGGAGATACGCATCGGAGTGCTCGGACTCTTTCATCCTCATCAACTCGAGCTACGAGCTTTGCCGGGGCAGGCGCTTGTCATTCAGGGAATGAACAAGATCTTGGTGCTGGAACGAAGCTCCGGACAAGGTGCCGCCACACTCATGGCATCTGGCGACCAGTTGATCTTACAGGTCGACAATCAAGTCCTGAAGACTCCAATGATTCGAGCTGACAGCCGCAGTGACGGTCCCGCTGACTTCACCCTCAGGGTCCCTGGAAAACTCAGCCGGCGGTATCACGGAGTCCTCGAGGTGAAATCTGCCGCAGGGGTCCTGGTTCCTATAGTCAGAATGGATCTGGAAATCGCTGTGGCCTCAGCTGTGCAGGCCGAAAGTGATTCCGACACGCCGCTGGAAGCTTTGAAGGCGCAGGCCGTAGCCACACGTTCATATTTCGTCGCGACTCCGGGAAAGCATCACGATTTTGATTTCTGCGATACCACCCACTGCCAGTTTTTGCGGGAACCACCGCCTCCTGATAGCGACTTCACTCGCGCCGTTTTTGCCACCCGAGGTCTCATCCTCGCCTTTCGCGATCAGGCGGTCGCCGCAATGTTCGCGCGCAGCTGTGGCGGCCGCACTCGAACTCCGCAAGAAGTCGGCATGTCGAATCACGGCTACCCGTATTTCCCGGTCACCTGCGCTTACTGTTTACGCAATCCGTGGCGTTGGACTCGGCCAATCTCGGAATCCGAAGCCGCTGACTTAAACAGACGTGGAGAGGCTTCGAGGCTGGACATCGACCGACGTCGCGGCTGGGATGCCGTGCCCAGCAACAACTTCACAGTCCGACATGATGGAAGCGGTGTATTCCTGGATGGGAAGGGCCAGGGACATGGAATTGGCTTGTGCCAGCATGGAGCGAAAGCCATGGCGCAGACCGGGAGCGGTTTTCGAGAAATTCTCGATCACTACTACCCGAATACCACGCTGAGCCCGTTCGATCCGGCGCGAGAAATTTCTGCCGCCTCAACGCAGACAGGAAAATCTAGCTCTGCGCTGCCCTAGACACGAGCAAAATCTCTTTAGCCGGTCTGGCCAGGATTTGGGCGTGCGCCTGGGAGCATTCCGCAGGAGGGTGCCCATCCGCACATGAAAGCCGCCGTCTGCAGCAGGTATGAAAGGCGACTACACTCACAATCAGGAAATCCTGGTTACGATGAGAGAGCGTCCCGAATGGGAGGACTTGATGAAGACCCCCACGGGGTATTTCCTTACTTGTACCCCGTTGCTTCCCGCATTTGCAGCGGACGGTGAAAGAGAAGACGGTGAAAGAGAAGAGGATCGTGTCAAGGAATCGGGAATGGTCTTAAAAATTGATTCTCAACATCCCCTGACTACAGTCCCCAGGATTCACTCGACAAGGCGGAATGTGTGTGCCATGGTCCTTACCCACTCATCGGTTTGAGAACTTCAGAGATTTGGAGAAGCCTCCTTTGATGAGAAACAGCAGACTTCGAATCCTAAGGTTTCTGATTGGGTTTTTAGCTCTCGGAGCCGCCGCACTCGGTATTCCTCTCCTCGCTTCAGCACAAAATCGGTCAATCGAAATGCCTAATGTAACTCTGCAGTTGTCCGAGGGCACGGGAGATCTAGTTGGCTTGCACTGGAAGGATCCAAATCTTGAAGTGATTGGCGAACCGCGTCTTGGTGAGAATTTTCGCTTGTTGGTGCCGCAGATTGGTTACGAGGCTGCCTATTTCAACAGTCGGGATCAACATGTGAGCCGTATCCAAGGCTCCCCGGATGGGGTGGTCTGCACTTACGACTCGCTCCGTAATGAACACGAGATAATCCCGATCCGAGTGCGCTATCGGATCCGTGTTCTGAATCAACAGATCTTGTTTTCTATCGAGGTTGACAATCCGACGGATCGAAAACTGGCGGAGGTGATGTACGGGATCGTTGGAGGGCAACAAGGCATCGACAGTCGCTTTGATACAGAATCGATCGTTCCGGGCGAAAATAAAAATTTGGCTCCGAAATCTTTTTCCCAATTCCAAGGGGGCGGTTACGGCGGTGGAAACTTGGGCATTCGTTACGACGCCAACGGTTTCCTCTACCCGGGAAACATGTCCATGGGCTGGATGGATGTATTCAACCCCAAAGCTGGTGTTGGATATTATTACGCGAACGAAGATCCGGAAATACGCCTGTCAGCTCTCTATTTTGAGCTGCGTCCGTTCACGAAAAGTGCCGGCGTCAGAGACAACTGGCCTTTAATCGCTGAGCTGCCGGCGGGAGAGCCCCTCGGCCTGACGATGGGTTGGGTCAATTTCCCCTACGCGGGCAATGGCACATTTACAGCCGGCCCTGTAGCGTTGCAGGTGCACAAGGGAGATTGGCATACCGCCAGCGAAATCTATCGCGCATGGTTCGACCAGCACTTTCGCATGGCGCGTCCCCGCTCTTGGCTGCGTCAGGAGAATGCGTGGCAATCCACTATTCTGTCGAACGGCGAGGACGCGATCATTCATCGCTTTGATGAACTACCGGCGCTCGCCGCCGATGCAAAAAAATACGGGATTACTACATTCGAGATCGACGGCTGGAATGTCGGCGGAATCGATCGCGGATATCCGCAATACCAGCCCGACCCCCGACTTGGCACTGCGGCGGAGTTTCGTAAAGCTCTAGCCGACCTTCGGATCCTCGGGGTTCATCCGCTAATTTTTTCCAACATCCAGGTTGCGGATACTGCAACTCCTCTTTTCCGTAGCACGCTGGAGCGTTATACGGTCGACGGCCGCTGGGCCCCGGATTGGCAGCTTTGGGGCTGGGGAGAAGGAACGATCGGTGCTCGCCTCGGACTTGCAAGGTCGAATATGGCGGTGATGAGTCCGGCACATCCGGCCTACCGCGAGCTTCTTATGGACCAATATTTGCGACTGATCCGTGATGGAGCGGAGGGTCTCCAGCTGGACAAGGCGGGCATCTTGTGGCCGCTCGACTTCAACCCGCAGCTGCCTATCTCTCCCGATAAGTCGCTACCCTTGGGAGTGATTGAAACCTTGCAGGAATTGCTTCCTAAAGCTCGCGCTATCAATCCTGATTTTGCCCTGGCCTCAGAAATCTCGTTTGATCGTGCGCTGCCCTACGTAGATGTCTCATATCTACGCATGGGCGACATTGACATGGATGTTGCTCTCCGTTATACGTTTCCCGAGTGGACGGCCACGATCTTTGGCGAAAGCCCCGGGGACTTCAACCCGATGAACAACGGGATGAGGTATGGGATGGTCTGGGCTCTCGCTCCCCGGCACTACAACGATTCCGTGGATGAGATTCTCACTCGCCCTTTGACCCGGTATGTCAGTGAGTTGATCCGAATTCGCAAGAAATACGAAAATCTTCTCTTTTATGGGCGATTCCACGACACGCTGGGTGCTAGCGTCCGAGGAGACCCAGACATCCGCTACTCTGTCTTCAAGTCAGCCCAACCCAACAGTCCAAGCCAGGCATGCGTGGTCGTAAATTTCGGTGATTCCCCGGAATCGGCAGAGATCAATTTCGAGGGCGTGAGCGGTAGTGTGGTCATTGCGACTCCATTCAAGCCGGATCGCAACGCTGATCTGCCCGTCCGCCTCTCCATCCCTGCTCACCAATTGGAAGTTGTTGTGAGGCTATGACCAGCGCTGTATGCCTTGAAGCCGGGTTCCCGTAGTGATCCGCTCGGTGTCAATTTGGATCACTTCGGGATCGCGGACGACTCGGGAATATGGGGGGCATGCCAGCGTTTGCATTTAGTCGTTCGATTCTAGCAACTACATGTGGGACAGGGCGTTGGAGTGATAATGCTGTACGAATGGGAATTGCGCACATGATCAAATCACTGCGCGACCAGTCCATTGTCGGCTAGGTCGTAGCGAGCGTTAACAAACCCACATTTAGGACGTCAAAGCTTTGTGGCGAACTCCGTCAAGTGGAGGTGTGTCTAGATGAAGAACGTTCCGGTGATTTTCTGGCTGCTGTGGATGTTGAGTTGTTTCGCGTGGGGACAGCAGCTTCAGCCCGGACATGAGCCTATTCCTAATGCCGATGTCTTTCGCAGCAGCATTCCCACCGTAGCGGGATACCCGTTGGAGGTCTTTCTGACGCGGCCAAAAGGTGCTAAGGGACGGCTGCCGGTGCTTTTCGAAGTCGCGTGGCTGAGTTGCGATTCGGTGGAGCAGCCCAAGGGCGTGGAAGACGGATTCACACAACTCCTCTGGGACCTCGCGGGACGATCTGGGTTCGCAACCTTCCGTCTGGATAAGCCCGGCGTCGGAGACAGTGGCGGCCCTAAATGCTCAGACCTCGACTTTGTGTCCGAACTGGCGGCCTATCGCGCCGGGTTCACGGCGATGAAGGACTTCGATTTCCTTGATCTGTCGAGGATTTACATGCTGGGTTTCAGCAACGGAGGCGGTTTTGCGCCGTTGGTGGCAGGGGATGCGCCCGTCCGCGGATATCTGATGTTCAGCGGCTGGTATAAAACCTGGTTGGAGCACATGCTGGAGCACGAGCGCCGGCGGATGCGGCTGAGTGGACTTCCGGAGCCGGAGATCTCGCGGCGCATGCGGCAATACGTGACGTTCTATGACTTATACCTCAACCAGAAGATGACGCCGGCTCAGATCATCGCGCAGCATCCGGACTTCAAAGCGATCTGGTACGACGCGCCAGAGCACCAGTACGGACGCCCTGCTGCTTTCTATCACCAGCTCCAAGAACTCAATTTGGCGGAAAGTTGGGACCGCGTTACTGCGCCAGTGCTGGCCGTGCACGGGGAGTACGACTGGGTGATGAGCAGTGACGATGCGAAGCTGATGGTGAACGCGCTCAACGCCAAACGGCCGGGTTCAGCGGAACTCATGGAGTGGCCCCATGCCGACCATTTGCTGTACACGCACGCTTCCGAGCAAAAGGCTTTTCATCGCGACCCGGACCAGAGGTATGATCCGAAGCTCACGGAGAACGTATTGGAGTGGCTGAAGAAACATTGAGCGAACTCCGACAAATTCGTCAAGCCTCCTTTGCTCGCAGAGTACGAGGACGTTTCTTGCGCTTGCTGGTGCCTTTCACTTCGACCAACTCGATCGGATTGCGTCGCACATCGAGCAATTCCCAGACCACTCCTTGTCGAAAAGGCGGTACAAGAGGGATCGAAGATGCCGTTTGTACTTGGGTGAAAGGACGAGTTTGCGAAGCCAGTCCAGTACTAAGGCGGGCCGAATTCCCTCGGCGGTGTGGAACGTTATCTGATCCGACGCAGGGAGTTCCAGCTTCCAGATCTTCAATGTAGAGAAAATGAAACTGCTTTAACGGGAAGCCTTTAACAATCTGGAGCGGAGAAGTTTTTATCCACTATTGAATCAGGAGGTATTGAGTCTCGGACGAAATCCCATCAGCGTTGCCCGTTGACGCCGGTTTGCCTTACTGCGAGTTCGCGAAGATTGTCTGCCGAAAGTCTGGCGTAATGTGATTCCCGGTACCACCGAACGAGATTACGGGTCCGCCGAATTAGCTATTCTGATGTGCCGCGTTTGCGTCGAACACGAAAAGCTCATGAACAGGGATGCCGAGCTTGGTAGAGAAAGCTTCTAGGTTCTCAAAGGATGGAGCGTTGATCCCGCGTTCGATAAGGCTAAGAAAATCGACAGAGATCTAGAGCAGTTCCGCGAACTGCTCTTGGCTCATGCGCCGAGCCAACAGGATGGTCTTAAGGCGGTTGCCGAATTTCTCGCGAAGGGCCGACAAGCATTGCACCTGTGGCCGAACGTCGCTCATACTCAGGTTTCTATCCACCGAATTAGATTACGGGTCGCGATATGAGATGGCTGATGGAGGCTTTCTACTCCGGTTTGCGCTCACCGCTGGCGGAGTGCGTTGTCCACGATTGTGGAGGAAATCAAAGGTAAGACTGAGTCGGCGACGTCGAGCAAAGGGGACTGCGCGAAAAACATCGAAAAACTCGACTGTCCATTAACTGGCACCAACACTTCACAAACGTTCCTTACCAAGTTTTTAGAGGCCACCTGCGTCTTGTAAATTGTTGAAAGAACTAATCGTTTGGGGCTCCAATAATCCGAAACGTCGCTGGTTCAAATCCAACCCCCAATGAACGCAGCTGCCGAAACGTGGTGACGTTCTCCCCCTTAATATCTCGTTTACCGCCAGTTTGGCCTGTAATTTGGCGGCCCGCGAATCAGAGTCAGGTAAAGCAGCAATCTGGGGTCAATAAGACCAAAGCTGTGCTGAAGTACAGGTGACACTGTATGGCACTTTGATTACCCTTTTGCGATGATTTGCCGTGCTCGCTCGGGTAGTTCAGCCTCGGTCTAGCGAGTGTCGGGATACCTATGGGCGAACTCAAAATCCTTATTGTTGATGATCACGAAGCGGTAAGGCGTAATCTCCGCGCCTTATTGCGTGGTCGATCGGGATGGGTTGTTTGTGCGGAGGCTGCTGACGGTTTGGAAGCCGTGGAGAAGACGCGTTTACTTCGGCCAGATGTCGTGGTCATGGACGTATCGATGCCACGCATGGACGGAATAGCGGCGACTCGAATAATCCGGCAGCATGTCCCGGAAGCCGATGTGATTATCATCAGCCAAAATGATCCGGCTGTGGTGAGGCGCCAAGCTGCGGACGTAGACGCTTACGGCTTTGTCTCCAAGGAACGGTTGGGTTTTGCGTTGGTACCTCTGATTGACAGGATTGTAGAGCGAAGACAGCTGGCATTTTCGGACGGTGAGTCTCGTCTCTGAGTCGACGCCGGAGCGGAGCACTTCTAAATGAACGAATCAGATTTTCGGGACTTTGCCGAGCATGCAGTCATAGGGCTGCATTGGGTGGGGCCAGACGGGATCATCTTGTGGGTCAACCAGGCAGAGCTCCACATGCTTGGTTATACGCGCGAAGAGTACGTCGGCCATCACATCTCCGAGTTCCATGTCGACGCACCGGTCATCGACGACATTCTTGCTCGCTCATTGCGAGGCGAAGTGTTGCGCGAGCACGAAGCAAGACTACGTTGCAAGGATGGCAGCACGCGCTACGTTCAGATCACATCCAGCGGCCGGTTTGAGAGCGGAGATTTCATTCATAGCCTTTTTTTCACAGTCGATGTCACTGAACGAAAGGCTTTGGAATCGTCCCTGCGGGAGAGCGAGCGCCGATTTCGAGATGTGCTGGATGCGCTGCCAGCTGCGATCTACACGACTGATGCCCAAGGCCGTCTTACACACTTCAACCAGGCAGCTGTCGAATTTTCGGGCCGGGTGCCTAACTTGGGTACCGATGAGTGGTGTGTGACGTGGAAACTATTTCACCCGGATGGAACGCCTCTGCCGCATGACCAGTGTCCAATGGCCATCGCGTTGAAAGGGGGGCCTACCGTTCACGGCCAGGAGGCTATAGCGGAACGGCCTGACGGGACGCGACGGTGGTTCACGCCATTTCCAACTCCGTTGCGAGATGCCGAGGGGAGAATCGTCGGCGGCATCAACATGCTACTCGACGTTAGCAACCGAAAACATAATGAACAGACCAGCAACCTGCTCGCCGCCATCGTTGATTGCTCTGATGACGCGATCGTGAGCAAGAACCTGGAAGGCGTTATCACGAGTTGGAACAAAAGTGCAGAAAGAATATTCGGCTACAGTGCAAAAGAAGCTATTGGCCAGCACATCTCGCTCATCATTCCTCAGAATCGCAGGGTCGAAGAAATTGACATCCTCGCTCGATTAAGAAGGGGGGAGCGGGTCGACCATTTCGACACCAAGCGCCAGCGAAAAGACGGAAGTCTCCTCGACGTGTCGCTGACGATTTCGCCGGTGATGGATGACGCTGGCAAAGTGGTTGGAGCTTCGAAAGTGGCTCGTGATATTAGCGAACGAAAGCTCGCGGAAAAATCTTTGGCTGACGCGGTGCGCCAGCAGAAGGCTCTTTTTCATCTGGCTGACAGATTGCATCGTGCTCCGTCGCTAGATGATGTGTACAACGCATCGATGGATGCAATTTGCGCAGCGTTGCAGTGCGATCAGGCCTCCATTCTTCTGTACGATGATGAGGGACTGATGCGATTTGTCGCCTGGCGCGGACTGTCGGACGGATACCGGAGAGCGGTTGAGGGACACTCGCCATGGAAACCCGATCAAGAAAACCCGCAGCCAGTGTGTATACAAGACGTGCGGAATGCCGACATTGCAGACTCGTTGAAGAGCACGCTCATGGCAGAAGGTATCGTCTCGCTGGCTTTTATCCCCCTTGTTTCTGAGGGGAAGCTTATCGGAAAGTTCATGGTGTATTTCCCGCATCCCCGCGTTTTCAAGGACGATGAAATCGAATTGAGCATTGTCATTTCGCGCCAGCTTGCATTTGCGATTGAACGAAAGCGCGCCGACGAGGCCCTACGGCAGAGCGAAGAACGGTTCAGGAATCTTTCTGAGACTCTGGACGCAGAGGTGCGTGTCCGTACCAAAGAACTGGAGCTTCGAAATTCGGATGTACTCAAGCAATCAGAGCAGTTGCGCGAGCTGTCCTGGCGCTTGATGAGAGCTCAGGATGAGGAGCGAAGACACATCGCACGCGAATTACATGATAGCGCGGGCCAGACCCTGACGGTGCTTGGAATGAACCTTGCACAGCTAGTTCAGAAAACTGGACGAAAGGCGCCCGGACTTGCATTAGACGTGGAAATGATTCAAGAAACGGTCCAGCAGCTGCACCGGGAAATACGTACTGCTTCGTATCTCTTGCACCCGCCCTTGCTAGACGAGAACGGCTTGGCGTCGGCTCTCAGTTGGTACGTCGAAGGACTTATCCAGCGGAGCGGACTGGATATCAAACTCAGGATCGCGGAAGACTTCGGGAGACTGCCTGCAGATATGGAATTGATGGTGTTTCGGATTGTGCAAGAGGCTTTGACAAACATTCACCGTCATTCCGGTAGCAAGAGTGCGGTTATCCGGGTAACTCAAGAAGCAAATACGATCCTCGTCGATGTTCAGGACACAGGCAAAGGCATTTCGCCGGAGAAACTAGCGGACATCCAGTCGCACGGCTCGGGCGTTGGCATAAGAGGTATGCAGGAGCGGTTGCGTCAATTCCAAGGCGAAATCAAGATTGAGTCTGGATCTTCAGGAACTCGAGTTTTGGTGACTATACCGATTCCGGCGAGCAGCCCGGCCAAGCAGGAAGAAACGATCTACCCCGTACAAGCTGCCGTTTAGCTCCGTTTCCACTTCTAGTTGGTAGAGAGAAGGGTTTAACCGCTTTTGATCCGCAATACAGGGGCTGTTGCGTTCAAGAACCTGCCCTATTCAAAGTGAGCACGTAAGGGAGTAGCGTGCCGGGTTTTTTCGCACTGGCCAGAATTCTGCCAACGAGCTTCCCGTCCTGGGGTGTCAACTTCAACGCCAAATTCGTGGCCTTATTGCGAAGAGCATCTATCGATTCAATCGTGCCAACGGTTCTTCCCGTGAGTGCGGTACCCTCAGACTGCATCTCTACAATTTTCTCTGCTGGCTTGTCTGGGAGTGTAAGGGTCGCCTGGTCGCTTGAAGTTATTTCCAGTTTTACTCGCCTATCCGCACCGCCATTGCTCAGTGTACCCTTCCATAGACCAAGAAATTCGGGCGTAACCGTAAAGGGAGAGCGGGATGAGCCAACCGTTTCGTTTGGCTGCGCCCATTCCGGCAAAATCGCCGCGAGTATTTGGTCGCAGAGGCCAAACGCGAACTCTATTCCGTCAGAGCGATTCGTCAAGGCGAGGCATGCAAGGTTCTCGGAAGGAAACATGTAAATGATGGTGGCGACTCCGGGCTGTCCGCCGCTCTTGAAAACGGTGTGCACTCCCGCTTTTGTGCTGGCTGAGAACCATCCGAATGTAGCCGCAGTTCCAGAGGGCCCCCCAAAGACTGGTTGATGGAGTTCGTCAATCCACCGAGCGTCTAAAATCGGGGATTTAAGCCCCAAGTCGTTTTTGAGGTTGAACATTGCAAACCGGCCAAGGTCGTGAGCACTGGCGTAAAGCTCACCTGACGGTGGTGTCGAAGTTGTGTAGTAGGGAATTGGATTGCCTGAACCGTCGTAACGCACGGCACTGGTCTTGAGCAGGGATGTATCGGTGCCGAAAAAACTGTTGTATAACCGCAGCGGCTCGAGCACTCGTCGCCTCATTAGGGTCCCAAACTCCGTACCCGTTAAGTTCTCCGCGATCGCACCCAACGCCGAATATCCGATATTGCTGTATTCGTAACAGCTACCCGGCACGTATGCGAGCCTTCCATAGTCGCGCAAGAGCATTCCGCCGTTCGGGGGCTTCGTTGCCTCATCGGGGAAGAAATGTTCGAACATTGATGGCAACCCGCCCGCATGTGCACCGAGCCTCCGTATGGTCGCACCGTCCGGATTCCCGTTTGGCCCTGTAATCTTGGTCTTCTGAAGATGCTTGTTGGCTGGCTCGTCTAAGGAGAGCTTTCCCTCTGCTACCAGCGTCATCAATGTTGTCGTCGTGAAGGGTTTCGTTATTGAAGCGAGACTGAATGGAGTGTGAGCAGTAGCCTTCAGGCCAGCCTCCCGGTTTGCCCACCCAAAACCCTCCTCCCAAACGATGCGGCCCTTTTGAGCTACAGCAACCGCCACTCCGGTTGCCTGTCCATGTGCGACGGCCTTGAGAATATGTTCGCGGACGGGTGCAAAATCGTAGGCCCCATGAACTGCTTCAGAGGTAGCGCTTACCGAAGCGGGCATCATTGCCCCGACCGACGCCGCTGCCAGCCCGCGTATTACGTCTCGGCGCGTAATCGCTGCCTTCTTGCTGTACTTCATGACTGGGAGCCCCTGCTTTAGTTTGACGATTCAGTGGTTATTCTGTCATCGCAATACTCATGCATTGTGGGGTCCAGATGGATGGTACGCATACGGAGCATGCCTGGGCAACACGACTCAGATAAGCGATGCAACGTCTAGTGGAACGTGTGGCTTCTCGCAACTACGGCTCGATACAATGTGAGAGTCTTAATCTTGCGTCTCAGGACGCAAGTTCGTTGCGGGCGCTGCAAACGAATTCGGAGAAGCTGAGCTTTTAAGTGGCGATGGGCAAAGGCATCGTCGACTGGGTAGGGCAATTCAAAGCTCTCAAAACGAGACGGCTATCATCACACCATTGGCCAGAAGCCTCATCCTTACAGAGCTGGGCTGGAATGAAAGATGCTCTGGAGAAGACTGGACGCTCTAGGAGAGGGTGCAATACAGTCGCGCCGTCATGTTGACGGATCTCGAAGTGATTACGTTCGATTGGCGGTCGATTGCACTCTTTCGGGTTCTCCCCGCATCAAATGTTTGGCGGCAAGGCCTTCCGTTTCAGGTCTTTGGCAGCGGGGGTGTTTCTGCGTTACTCACGATTAGTTCATTGATCTCACTCCCCGGGCTTCGGAATCCCGCCAATCGCTATAATTAAAGAGATTGTAATCCGTTGAAGCGCCGTCAGAAATGAAGGCTTAACGCCAACAAGGAGAAATGACTAAATTCAACCAACATCCGCTGGAAAAGATTCTCGAAAATCGCATTGCCATCATCGACGGCGCCATGGGCACGACGATCCGCACCTACGGCATGACGGAAGCGGACATCCGCGGCGAGCGTTTCAAGGATTCCCAAAAAAGCCTGCTTAACAACGGCGACCTCTTTTCGCTGACCAAACCGGAGATGATTGGCGACATCCATCGCCGCTTTCTGGAGGCCGGCGCAGACATTCTTGAGACCAACACCTTCGGCGCGACCAGCATTACTCAGAGTGAATTCTTTGTTGAGGATCCGCGGGAGCGCGGCGGCCGGAAAGACCCCGTGTTTTACCAAGAAGTCATCGACGATCCGTTTCTCGGCACGCTCGCCTCGGATATCAATGAGCAATCGGCGCGTCAGTGCCGGGAATGGGCGGACCGGGTCGGGACCGCAACCTCGCGTCAACGCTTCGTCGCGGGGGCGATCGGGCCCCTGACCGTGTCTCTTTCGAACTCGCCCGACGCCGACGATCCGGGGTTTCGGGTGATCACGTTCGACCAGGTGAAAGCGGCTTACATGCAGCAGGTGCGCGCCCTCATCGCCGGGGGAGTGGACCTGCTTTTGGTCGAGACGATTTTCGATTCGCTCAACGCAAAGGCGGCGCTGGTCGCCATCCGTGAGGTGTTCGATAAGAATGGCAAGGAGTTGCCGGTCATGATCTCAGCGGCGGTGGGGCGGGGCGGCGAGACCCTGATCTCCGCACAGACCACCGAGGCGTTCTGGAACGCGGTGCAGCACGTGAAGCCGCTGTCCGTGGGCCTCAACTGTTCTCTCGGTCCGGATTTAATGTATCCGTTTCTGGAGAATCTCTCGGAAAAAGCGGACGTCGCAATCTCGTGCTATCCGAACGCAGGTCTCCCGAATCCTTTGTCGGAAACCGGATTTGATCTGGGCCCGAAAGACATGGCTCGCTATCTTGGCGACTTCGCGAAGGGAGGGTTGATCAATATTGCCGGTGGTTGCTGCGGCAACACTCCCGAGCACATCGCGGCAATCGCGAGAGCGCTGGAAGGCCAGGCTCCGAGAAAATGGGGGACGACACTGATTGATGGCTCTTACGCACGTGCGAGCGAGATGGAGAGTCGCGCGTGAGTGGGCCCGATGCCAACGTTCCCGAGGCTCTTGCGGTCAAAGAGACGAAGCCGCTCCGTCTCTCCGGATCTCAGCCGTTCACCCAGCAGCCTGGCGTTTACATCATGATCGGCGAGCGGACCAATGTGGCCGGTTCGCCCAAGTTCGCGAAGCTGATCAAGCAAGGTAAATATGAAGCAGCGGTAAGCGTTGCCCGGCAGCAGGTCGAGAACGGGGCGAACGTTCTCGACATCTGCATGGACGAGGGCATGATCGACGGAGTCGTGGCGATGACGCGCTTCCTGCAGTTGCTGGGGAGCGAGCCTGAAGTCGCCAAGGTGCCCTTTATGGTGGACTCCTCGAAATGGGAGGTTATCGAGGCGGGACTAAAGTGCCTGCAGGGCAAGGGCATCGTCAATTCGATCTCGCTTAAAGAAGGCGAAGAAAAATTCCGCCGGAATGCCGCCAAGATTCTGAAATATGGCGCGGCCGTGGTGGTGATGGCGTTCGACGAGCAGGGCCAGGCTGCCACGTACCAGGACAAGATCCGCGTCTGCGAGCGCGCCTACCGGATTCTGGTCGACCAGGTTGGCTTTCCTCCCGAAGACATCATCTTCGATCCCAATATCCTCACTGTCGCTACTGGCATGGAGGAGCACAACAATTACGCGGTTGACTTCATCAACGCTACGCGGTGGATCAAAGCGAACTTGCCGCACGCCAAGGTCAGCGGCGGCGTTTCGAACATCTCGTTTAGCTTCAGGGGAAATAACAAAGTTCGCGAAGCCATGCACTCCGCATTTCTTTATCACGCCATTTCGGCAGGCATGGACATGGGCATCGTGAATGCCGGAATGCTGGAGGTGTACGAGGAGATCGATCCAGGGCTAAAGGTCCTGGTGGAGGACGTCTTGCTGAACCGACGTCCCGATGCCACCGAGCGCCTGGTGGAGCACGGCGAATCGCTCAAGGGCGCGAGCACGTTAGCCAGTGAAAAGAAAGCCGAGGAATGGCGGAACGGAACGGTCGAGGAGCGCCTTTCTCACGCGCTGGTCAAGGGGATCGACACGTACATCGAGGCAGACGCCGAGGAAGCCCGCATCAAGCTGGACCGCCCTCTATCGGTCATCGAAGGACCGCTCATGGACGGGATGAGCGTGGTAGGCGATCTGTTTGGATCGGGCAAAATGTTTTTGCCTCAAGTGGTTAAGTCTGCCCGCGTGATGAAGAAGGCGGTGGCGCACCTGACGCCGTTCATGGAAGCCGAGAAAGTCGCGATGGCCGCATCGGGCCAAGTGGTCAAGGCGCAGGGAAAAATCATACTCGCGACGGTCAAGGGTGACGTGCACGACATTGGTAAGAATATTGTCGGCGTTGTGCTTGCTTGCAATAACTATGAAGTGATCGACATGGGAGTTATGGTTCCATGCGAAAAGATCCTCGAGCGCGCAAAGGCTGAGAAGGCGGACATAATAGGACTCAGCGGCCTGATCACGCCATCTCTTGACGAGATGGTGCATGTAGCTCGCGAAATGGAGCGTCAAGCTTTCAAGGTGCCGCTGCTGATCGGTGGGGCAACCACAAGTCGCGCCCACACCGCCGTCAAGATTGCGCCGCATTACAGCGAGCCGGTGGTCCACGTGCTGGATGCCAGCCGAGCCGTACCCGTGACTACCAGCCTTCTCAGTGACGAAGGCAAGCAGGCGTTCGTGGCGCAGCATCGCGCCGCCTATGAGGCGCTGCGAAAGGCCCACTCTGCGCCGCGCCTGACGGTTATCTCAATTGAGGCGGCTCGCGCGAGGCGAACTCCTATTGAGTGGCGACCCGAAGATTTGCCTGTACCGTCGTTTACCGGTGTGCGGGTGCTGGACAACTTTCCACTGGCGGAACTACGGGAGTTCATTGACTGGACGCCGTTTTTCCATACCTGGGGATTGAAGGGTGTTTACCCTCGCATTCTCGAGCACGAGGGACAAGGCGCGCAGGCGCGCCAGATCTTCAGTGAAGCCAATGCTCTTCTCGATGCCATCATTGAGAAGGACCTGATTACGGCACGCGGGGTGTACGGCTTGTTTCCGGCTAGCACCGTGGGCGACGATGTCGAACTGTACACGGACAACGCACGCGAGAAGGTTCTCCAGCGGTTTCACTTTCTCCGGCAGCAATCGAATAAAGAGGGAAGCGAGCCGTGCCGGTCGCTGGCCGACTTCATTGCGCCGAAGGAAACCGGGCTGTTCGACCACATTGGCGCATTCGCCGTCACCAGCGGCATTGGCCTGAAGGAACTGTGCGACCGGTTCAGGTCTGAGCACGACGACTACAACGCGATCATGGCGGAAGCCATCGCCGATCGCCTGGCGGAAGCTTTCGCCGAATGCCTGCACAAGCGGGTACGGTGCGAATGGAGTTATGGCTGCCGCGAAGGCCTGAGCAATGCGGACCTCATCGCGGAAAAGTATCGGGGGATCAGACCAGCCGCAGGCTACCCGGCGTGTCCGGACCATACCGAGAAGGGTCCACTGTGGAAACTGCTCGATGCGCAGGCGAATACTGGAATAAAGATCACCGAGTCATTTGCCATGTGGCCGGGCTCGAGCGTGAGCGGGCTCTATTTCGCCCATCCCGAATCGCGCTATTTCAGCCTGGGTAAAATCGATCGCGACCAGGTTGTCGACTACAGCGAACGCAAGGGAATGAGCGTAGCAGAGGTCGAGCGCTGGCTCGGGCAGAACTTGAACTACGATCCTGCGGAATGATACTCGGCAGCCGTGTGACAGAGGTCCGCATCGTCCATCTATTGCCCGCCTCGGTGCGATAGAGGTGATCGCGTCTGCAGTGATTTGAGAATCGACTCGCAATCTGGCTGGTATTCCAAAAGACAAATAAGTACAATAGGGAACTTTATTTAGGAGTTCCGCAAATGTCTGAAGCACGAGATCTCCACCTGATGGGGTTTTTGACCACAGATTTGTCGCAAGATCAGGATTTGGCTGCTGCTCCTTTACCTGGTAAGAGAAGAAGCGCCACACATTTCTGGCGGCTGGCAACAGCGGTTGCATTTTTGCTGCTGGCCGCCGGCTTTATTTCTCAGAGCGCTCTGGCCTTTGAAGGCAAAGCACCGGTCCATCTCCAATGCGAAGGCATGCAGGAGCCTCTTGGAATCGATATTGTTGATCCGCGACTTTCATGGCAGCTTCAGGATTCAGTGCGCGGCGCGAGGCAAACAGCTTATGAAGTTCGTGTTGCGAGCTCTGCCGATGCATTGGCCCAAAATCATGCAGATGTCTGGGATAGCGGACAGGTCAATTCCGATGAGTCGGTGAACGTTGTATACGGTGGGCCAGCAGCCGAGTCTCGACGCCGGTACTACTGGCAGGTGCGAACCTGGGACGCGCAGGGACAAGCCTCCTCTTACAGCCAGCCCAGTTGGTGGGAGATGGGACTTCTTTCACCGCAGGACTGGAAAGCGAAATGGATTACCCGCGACTTGCCAGTGGAGCGGGGAGACTACGACTCGGCACCCAAGTGGATTTGGGCTGCGGGCGACAACGCGCTGACCAATGCGACCCCAGGGAAACATGATTTTCGTTTTCATTTTGATCTGAAAGGGAAACCTAAAGCCGCTACGCTTTTCATCACGGCCAAAGACAATGTCGCGGCATGGGTGAATGGAAAGCAGGTGCTGGTCGAATCTCCGATGGGAAATTTCGGACGGGCGCGGGATCCCTGGGGATACTTTCGTGTGATTCCCGTCGGCAAGCTTCTGAACGAGGGCGCCAACTTGCTGGCAGCCGAGGCCATTGTGCAGAAGGATCATGATCGACCTCCGCAGGCCGGACTTATTGCGATGCTGCGAATCGAGATGGCAGACGGCAAAGTTGAGCGGCTTATTTCGGGGCCCGAATGGAAGATAGGGCCGGAACAAAAGGGCGACGCATGGACCGCAACCGCTTTTGATGATGCGTCGTGGTCAAGCGCCTCGGTGGCGCAGGAAATTGGACACGAGCCGCTCGGAACTCCGTGGCCCGCGCAGCCGGTAAACCTGTTGCGGCGAGACTTTACTTTGGCCAAAACCGTCCACCGTGCTCGAATCTACTCGACCGCCTTGGGAACCTATCAGCTGTATTTGAACGGGCAGCGTGTAGGAAACGATATTCTCGCTCCGGGGTGGACCGACTACCGGAAACGAATCGTCTATCAAGTATATGACGTCACTTCCCAAGTGAAAGCAGGAGCAAACGCGATCGGCGCCATTCTCGGTGGAGGGTGGTATGCCGATGGGCTGGGCTGGCTGCAGACTCGATACAACTTCGGGCCGCCGCCCGTCCGATTGCTGGTGCAGCTCGAACTTGAGTATGCCGACGGCACTCGCGATTCCGTGGTGAGCGACGAGTCGTGGAAGGCGACGCAGTCTCCGATTCTGGCGTCCGAAATTTACAATGGGGAAAGTTATGACGCCCGGTTGGAGCAGAACGGCTGGAACCAGCCATCATTTTCCGACTCGCGTTGGGGAGCCGTGGCCATTGCGGCCGAGCCTCCTGCTCCCGTGGTTGCCCAGGATTTTCAGCCTATCCGAGTGAATGAAACTCTCAAGCCGAAGGCGGTCACCAATCCAAAGCCCGGCGTCTATATTTTTGATCTCGGCCAGAACATGGTCGGCTGGGCGCGGCTGCATGTTGCCGGAAAGACTGGGACTCGGGTGCAAATGCGGTTTGGAGAAGTGCTCAAACCGAATGGCGAACTCTATACGGAGAATTTGCGCACTGCCGAAGCGACGGACCTCTACACTCTACGAGGAAAGGGAACCGAATCTTACGAACCGCATTTCACTTTTCACGGGTTCCGCTACGTTGAACTAACCGGATACCCGGGGACGCCGACGAACGATGCAATTGAAGGCATCGTCTTCTATACGGCTGCGCCCTTTACCATTCAGTTCCAGACGGCGAATGAAACTGTGAACCAGTTGTGGAGCAATATTCTGTGGGGGCAGCGCGGGAACTTCTTGAGTGTACCCACCGACTGTCCGCAACGCGATGAACGATTGGGTTGGATGGGCGACGCCGAAGTATTCTGGCGAACTGCTTCATTCAACACAAACCTGGCAGCGTTCTCGCATAAGTTCACCACCGACATCCGCGACGCGCAAAGTGCGACTGGAGCATTCACCGACGTGTCTCCCCGGGTTGGACCGACGACGGACAGCGTCGCGGGCTGGGCTGACGCAGGCGTCATTATTCCCTGGTCTGCCTACTTGCAATTCCGCGATAAGCGGATTCTGGAAGAAAACTGGGCTGCGATGGAAAAGTGGATGGAGCACGTTGGAGGCGCCAATCCAAACTATCTTTGGCTGAAAGAGCGGGGGAATGACTACGGCGATTGGCTGGCTATCGGAAGCAAGACGTCGAAAGATCTGATTGCCACGGCTTATTGGGCTTACGACGCTTCTTTAATGATGCGAATGGCTCATCAGCTCGATCGTCCGGCGGATGAGCAGAAATACAGAGAGGTTTTCGAAAGAGTTCGGGCGGCGTTTAATGCGGAATACGTGAAGCCCGATGGCACGATCGGAACCGGAAGTCAGACGACTTACGTGTTAGCGCTGCACATGAACTTGCTGTCGCAGCCACTACGCGCAGTGGCGGTGCAAAAGCTGGTGGAGGACATCAAAGCCCACGACTGGCATCTCACCACCGGTTTTCTCGGCACGCCCTACTTGATGATCGAACTGAGCAACAGCGGTCACAGTGATGTAGCCTACCGGTTGCTGTTGCAGAACACCTATCCCTCATGGGGCTACATGATCGAACATGGCGCGACCACGATGTGGGAGCGCTGGAATGGCGACCAGATGATGGGCGACCCGTCGATGAATTCCTATAACCACTATGCTTATGGCGCGGTAGCGGAGTGGCTATACCGTTACGCGGCCGGCATCGACGAATCGGCTGAAGACCCAGGGTTCCACCGCATCAACCTGCATCCGCAATTTGATGCCGCCCTGGGAGAGACGAAAGCGACTTATGATTCTTCCTACGGGACCATTACTTCGAACTGGAAAGTGGTTGGCACCACGACTACCTGGGACGTTGTAATTCCGCCGAACACCAAGGCTCTGCTTCACTTCGCAGTCGATGTCACAACCCGAATCATGGAAGCCGGCAAAGACATTCGTCAAAGCAGCGACGTAACGCCGATTCTCGGGGACGATCGCAGCGTGATCTACGAAGCCGGGGCAGGGTCTTACAGTTTCACAATTCAGCGTTAGGGTATTGCGCGGTCGTCACTCTGATGCAAGCCAGCGTGGTAAGCAGGCTCTAATAGCCGAAATTCAATAGGTAAATATATTCATTCTGCTTGACAGTGATCTCCGGGCTGGTTAAAGTTGCGCGGCATCCCGATAGCCAGATGTTTTTCGATGGAGGAGACGGTCTGAAATCTCAGACGCAACGTGGATCTCTTCACAGCTTGCTAAGCCCGTCCGTCCGCCTCTTATTCCGCCTGGCAAATATTTCCTTAAAAGGATAATTGACATGAAGCGTTACGGCGCCTTGCTGCTCCGAGTGTTCGCGATTGGATTCGTATTGACGGCTGTGAATAGCTGGACAACGGGCCAGAGTTCGAACGACCCGCTCGAGCAGGGTTTCCGGCAGCCCCCGGACGCGGCGAAGCCAATGGTGTGGTGGCACTGGATGAATGGCAACATCAGCCAGGAAGGCATCAAACTGGACCTAGAGTGGATGCATCGGGTGGGGCTGCGCGGGTTTCAAAACTTCGATGCGGCGCTGGCGACACCGCAGGTGGTGGACCATCGCCTCGCATACATGACTGCGGAGTGGAAAGAAGCCTTCAAATATGCGACCACTCTCGCCGATCAAATGGGAATGGAAGAGGCGATCGCGGGTTCTCCGGGCTGGAGCGAGACAGGTGGACCCTGGGTTCCGGCGTCGGAGGGTATGAAAAAGTATGTGTGGAGTGAGACCTCGGTCGAGGGCGGCAAACCATTCACGGGGACGCTGGCTCATCCCCCATCGAACACTGGGGCATTCCAGAATATGGGCGTTCGCGATGCCTTGGCTGCTCCAGCAGGGGCACCTCCACCGCCGCGGTACTATGCCGACGCTTCCGTGATTGCCTACCGCAGAGCGGAAAACGATGTGCGGGGGGAATCGTTGCATCCGACAATCACAGCGAGTGGGGGGGCTCCTGACGGCTCCATGCTCATGGACGGCGACCTGGAGAAGACCACCAAGCTTCCCATGCCAAAAGAAGGAGAGAGCTCCTGGATCCAGTTCAAATTTGCCGAGCCGCAAACAATGCGTTCATTAACCATTGTGACCAAAGGCATGGACTTTATCACCGCAATGGTTGCCGGAATTTCAAACCCGGAGACGTGGCTCGAGGCGAGCGACGATGGGCAAAACTTCCAATCGGTGGTGAAAGTGCCTGAGGGCGGCGCTCCCGAACATACGCTTTCCTTTCCGCCGATTCGTGCGCAATATTTCCGAATTGTTTTCAAGCGAACGCCGCCACCACCGGTGCCTGCCTGGGCCGCCGGCATCGATCCTTCATCCCTGGGAATGAAGATCGGGCCGCCTCCGACAGACTATGAAATTGCGGAATTGGCGCTTAATCCGGGAGCGCGCGTCAACCGCTTCGAAGAAAAAGCAGCGTTCACGCCGGTGCCCGATATCTACGAGTTTGCGACGCCTTCAGTTGCTGCCGATGAGGTGGTTTCAAAATCCGACGTGATCGATTTGACTTCGAAGATGCATCCCGACGGAACCTTGGACTGGACTCCGCCATCGGGCCATTGGGTCGTGGTGCGTTTCGGATATTCACTGCTGGGCATCACCAACCATCCCGCGACTGCGGAAGCTACAGGCCTCGAAGTGGACAAGCTGAATAGCGGCTACGTTAAGAAGTACATGGACGGGTATCTGAACCGCTACAAGGAGACTGTCGGTCCAGACTACATGGGCAAGCGGGGAATCCGTTACGTGATCACCGACAGCTGGGAGGCGGGTTCACAGAACTGGACCGACGACATGGTGGCACAGTTCAAGAAGCGGCGTGGCTACGATCCGACGCCGTGGATGCCCGTCCTCACCGGGCGAGTGGTCGAAAGCGCTCAAGCCAGCGATCAGTTCCTGTGGGACTTCCGCAAGACGATTGCGGATTTAATTGCAGACGAACACTATGGTCAGGTACAGGCGTCATTGAACGAGCGGGGCATCGGCCACTATTCGGAATCGCACGAGAGCGGCCGGGCATTCGTCGCCGATGGTATGGAGGTGAAGAAGCTGGCTGAAGTCCCGATGAGCGCGATGTGGACGCAGGTTCCGGGAGTGAATAAAGAACAATTCGGCTACAACGCCGATGATCGCGAATCTGCATCGGTGGCGCACATTTACGGGCAGAATCTTGTGGCGGCGGAGTCTCTGACCGCGGGAGCCGCAGCGTGGGCTTGGTCGCCGGCGACGCTGAAGCCGACGGCTGACCAGGAGCTGCTGAACGGAATCAACCGTTTCGTCATTCACGAATCCGCGCATCAGCCATTGATCGACAAGGCTCCCGGCCTGACTCTGGGGCCCTTTGGACAATGGTTCAATCGCAATGAAACCTGGGCTGAGCAAGCTGGGGCCTGGCTCGATTACCTGGCGCGCAGCTCCTACATGTTGCAGCAGGGACATTTTGCCGCGGACGTAATTTACTTTTATGGGGAGGACTCGAATATCACTGCGATTTTCAGTGACAAGGCGCCGGATATGCCCGCCGGATATGGTTTCGATTACATCAATGCCGACGCCCTTATCCACGAGCTAAGCGCGCTTGACGGACGAATCACCACGAAGAGTGGAATGAACTATCGCCTGCTGGCACTCGATCCATATAGCAAACATATGTCTCTACCGGTGTTGCGGGCAATCCATCAGTTGGTGGAGCAAGGCGCCACGGTGACCGGCGGGAAGCCGACGGGCACGCCGAGTCTGGCCGATGATGGTGCCGAATTCAAGAAACTAAACGACGAACTATTCGGCGATGGAAGCGGCGTGCACTCGGTGGGCCAGGGCAAGGTGTATGCGGGCCAGAACGCCGAAGCAACGTTGAAAGCGCTGAGCGTGGCCCCGGACTTCGATCACACCAAACCGCAGAGCGATACGCGGATTCTGTTCGTCCATCGCAAAGTGGGTGACAGTGACATCTATTTTCTGGATAACCGCAATGACCGCGACGAAACAGTAGACGCAACTTTCCGCATCAGCGGCAAAGCACCCGAACTGTGGCACGCCGAAAGTGGTAAGTCAGAAGCCGTTTCGTACAACATTGCCGAAGGCCGCACCATGGTACCGCTGCATCTCGAACCGTGGGGCACCGTCTTTGTTGTTTTCCGCAAGCCTGCGAGGTCAACATCTCTTGCCCTGCCAAAGCCGGTGGAGACGGAGCTGGCGGCCGTGGATGGTCCGTGGAATGTAGGCTTCCAGGAAGGTCGTGGTGCGCCGGTATCGACCAAGCTGGACAAACTCATGTCGTGGAGCGACAGCGAGGACAAAGGCGTGAAGTATTTTTCCGGCACGGGCACCTACACTAAGACACTTCAGGCGTCGGGAGATTGGTTCCAGTCTGGCGCGCGCATATGGATCGATCTGGGCGACGTGAAAAACCTGGCAGAAGTGACCGTGAACGGCAAGTCGCGTGGTATTGTCTGGCATGCGCCTTACCGAGTGGATATATCGAACGCCTTGAAGCCGGGTGCGAATAAAATAACGATCAAGGTGATTAACGCATGGGTGAACCGGCTGATCGGCGATCAACAGCCGGATGCAACAACCAAATACACGTTTGCTGATGTGAAGCCGTACAAGGCGAACTCGCCACTGCTGCCTTCGGGATTGCTGGGACCGGTGAAGCTGCAAAGAGAAACCACGAGATAGGACTTGCGAATGAGTTTTTTCGACGACGCCAATTCCCGAATAATTTGAGTGTAGCGCGTTGCTGAAGCTTTCAAACTTCGTTCACAAGGCGCAATTCTTTAACAGTCAGGATCGGAGACTGCGCCCGCTAAGCATATGTGGTTACAGATACTGCATTGCGGGAACGCCGGTCAGCCGTGATTCGTTCAAGATATCCACTTTCCCGGAATGCTTGCATGGGATCCTCGGGCAAGCCGTGGCTGCGGCGCCAGTCGCGCAGGACCGGACGGACGTCATACCAGAAGGCGCTACGCAGGGTTTCTTCCGCCTCAACCAGCGAGCACGCCTGTTGCAACTTGGCCAGACCCGCGTGGTCGACAATCGCCGCTTTGGCATAAAGTTCCTGGGCTGTGCAAACGGTTTGAATCATGGCTTCCATCTTGCCCTTCAGATTGTGGCTTTGATCGATCATGTAAGCGACATCGGCAAACGATCCGGTCTCCCAGGCATAGGTGTGAATTTCATGGAAGATGCGAAAGATCTGGTAGGGATCGATCGAACCCAAAGTTAGGTCGTCGTCGGCATATTTGCGGTCGTTGAAATGAAAGCCGCCAATCATTTTGTGGTGAAGTAGCCAGGCCACGATCTGCTCGATATTTTGCGCTTGATAATGATGTCCGGTGTCTACCAGGACGTAAGCTTGTGGACCGGCATTGCGCGCCAATAGAAATGCCATTCCCCAATCGGCGATGTCGGTGTGGTAGAAAGCCGGTTCGAAGGGTTTGTACTCGACCAGCAACCGTTGCTTGGGGTTGAGGCCCGCGTGAACCTTCTTTAGCGCTTCTTCAAACCACCCGATGCGGTTGCGAATGCTTTGCGTACCGGGGTAATTCGAGCCATCGGCGAACCACGGTGAAATGTCTCGGCATTGGAGGGCGTCCGCGATGGCAACACAGTCGAGCATGTGATCCAGAGCTCGTTTGCGAATCGCGGGGTCAGGATTGCCTATGGATCCATACTTATATTCCTGATCCTGAAAAACATTCGGGTTGATGGAGCCTGCCTGCACACCGTATTTTTCAGCCAGTCGCTCCACCTGAGCGAGATCTTTCAAGCCGTTGGGAAGGTCCCACTGTACGTGCAATGCGACCGTTGGGCAGGCACCGGTCAAAGCGTGGACCTGGCCGGCGTCGCTAAACTTATCTTCGAGAGAGACGGCGGCGGCCAGCTGGATGAACTTGCCGAAGCGCGTGCCGGTATTAGCGAATCCCCAGGAGGGCAGTTCGATGTTGAAGTTATCCAGTGCCCGATGAATGCGTGTCTCCGGCTTTTCCGTCATGCGAGTGCCTCTCCAATTCCAGGCTGAGTTCCGTCAACTTTCCGCGCACGAATGTTTTGCGCCAGGATCGGCTGTGTCGCCAGGATGTGCGCCCAGCGGGCAACAGCGCCAGCGGATACTCCAGTGGCGTCAGTGTAATCCCCGTCCAGCGCGGCAAGTTGGACGGCAAAGTTACCGACCGTCGTGCTTTCGGTCGATCCAGGCAAGACTTCAAGTCCTGTAGCTTTAGCGGTCAGCCGGTTCAGCAGGGTGTTTTTGCTGCCGCCTCCTACGATATAGAGTCGCTTCAGTGGTTTACCGGTGATCTTTTTCGCAGCTCGAAAAACTGCCGCATAACGATCTGCGAGGCTGTGAAAAATCAGGTTCGCCATTGCCGGCGCCATTTCATGCCCATCCGGAATCGGGGACCGGCCAACGATCTTGAGTTGCGCGTTGATTCGCGACGGCATGTCGCCGGGCAACAGTAGATCCGGATGATCTACGTCAAACAAAAAGTTGGGAGCCTTGAGACCGGCGCACTCGGCGATCAGTTCTTCTACCGTCCACGAGTCACCGAGTGACTTCCAGTGCTCGATGCATTGACGCAACAGCCACATACCGTTCACATTTTTCAGAAAATAAATCCTGTTTCCCACTCCGCCTTCGTTGCTAAAATTCCCATTTTGCGCGTCGGCTAAGACACATGGCGAATCCAGAACGCATCCGACCAGCGACCAGGTTCCTGAGCTGATAAAACCCCAGTCGTCTCCCTGGGCGGGAATTCCAGCAATGGCCGAAGCCGTGTCATGGCATGCCGGTACGATCAATGTGGTGAAGCGAAACGCGGGAAGATCAGCCAGCGGTCCTTGCAATCGCCCGATATCCGCTCCGGGCCTCACCAGCGGTGGCGCGGCGTTGAGTTCCAGTCCAGCGGCTGCGAAGATTTCAGGAGACCAGGTTTTATCGCGGACTCCCAGGAGCTGGGTGTGTGTGGCATTGGTGTACTCGGAGACGCGTTTTCCGCCGAGCCAGTGCATCACGTACTCGGGCAGGTTGATCCAGGGAAGCTTTTGAGTTTTGTCGCCATCGGCCGCTAACTGGTAAAGAGTGTTTAACGAAAGAATCTGCACACCGGTGATTTCATAGAGGCGTTCGGGAGAAATGCGGGAATGCACCCGTCTCTGCGATTCCAAAGTGCGTTTGTCGCGATAGCAAAAAGGATTCTCAACCGGTTTACCGTCCTCTCCCAGGCGCACATAGTCCACGGCCCAGCCGTCCACTCCCACCGCGGTTATGCCTTCAGGCGCAAGCTTTGCACACTGTCGAAGCCCGTCTTCAACTCCTTTGCAGAGGGCGGTGATGTCCCAGCGAAGGCCACCGGCCCGGTCGTCGGCTGAATTCTGGAGGCGATGAACCACTTCGATCTCCGGTTGATCCCCAACCCACCGCAAGAGAGAAATGCGGCAGCTTTCCGCGCCCAGATCGACGGCAATGAGAGCCCCCCGAGATCTGGACTCCGCATCGCGATCCGCGGACGGTTTGCTCATGCCTGTTCGAGCATTCTGTTTCCGCAGTAAGCTCATCGCAAAAAGGCCTCACTCAGCCCACCATCCACCGGAATAATATGGCCGGAAGTGCAAGGTGATTTTGGTCCCGCAAGGAAGAGAATTGCTTCAGCGCAATCTTTGGGATCAATCGGCCGATGAGTGAGAGTTCGCTTCGCGTAGAATTCGGCGAGCAAAGCCCGCAACTGCTCATCACTGGCGGTTTCCTGGTAGGGAATCTGATATTTCTTCAAAGACGCTATGACGCGGTCGCGGGGAAACATGGTCGATCCCTTGATCACCGTAGCGGGACTGATGGCGTTGACACGAATCTGCGGGGCCAGCGAGATCGCCAATTCGCGTACCAGATGACTGAGAGCTGCTTTGCTGACGTCGTAGGCTTCGCTGCCCCGTTTAGCGACCACGGCATTCGCGGAACTGGTCAGCACGATGGATGCATCAAGATTCTGGTCGCGTAAAATACGTGCCGCCTCATCAGCCAGAAGGTAGTTAGCCGTGACATTTATGTCGAGCGTGACTCCCCATTGCTCGTCACTGATATTTCCGTCGGTGGAAGAGGGGAACAGCGCAGCAGTGTTGATCAGCACATCCAGTCCGCCGAAGGCTGCCACTAGATCAAGAAGACTCCGGCGAATAACATCGCGGCGACGAATATCTACCGCGACCGCCAGACTGCCTTCCTTTCCGGCAATTGCCCTCGCCTCTTCGGCAACTTTCTTGGCAGCGTCGGCATCGCGGTCAGCTACTACAACATGAGCTCCGCGCTCAGCTGCAAGCAAGGCAGCTTCACGGCCGATTCCGCTACCACCCCCAACGATGAGAACCACACGGCGGCTTAACTCTTTTTCCGGAGGCTGCCGTTGAATCTTGGCTTCCTCCAGTTGCCAGTATTCAATTCGAAAGGCTTCGGACAGAGGCAGAGCCACGTAATTCGAATACACCGAGAACTTGCTGGTTGCCGCCGCCGGGCCCGCCTGGGGCAATATGTCCGGCGTTTGTCCATCTCCGAGAGAGGTGGCACCTTCCATGACGTGAATCGCGTTAACATAAAACTCGCCAGTCAGCCGCGCTTCGGTCTTGTTCTTTCCGAAGCTGAACATGCCAATACCGGGAATCAGCACCACCGTGGGGTTCGAATCTCGCATGGCCGGGGAATCGGGCTGTGCATAGGCTGCGTAGTACTCCGAATATTCCTTGCGGTAATTGTTTAGGGCCGCATCGACTCGGACGCGAAGTTCCTGGGTATCCGTTCCCGGTTTCCACGACACAAACAGGGGCCGCACCTTGGTGCGAATGAAATGATCGGGGCAACTGGTGCCCAGGTGGGCAAACTTTTCGGCCTCAGTCGAATTCACGAAGCGCAGGACTTCCGGAAGATCGCTGAAGTTGCCAATCAGCCGGCGGAGGCTGGAAACCCGGCCGCGCAGGAAAGGAAAAATATCGAGAGCGAATTCGCGACGGTTCTGCAAGGCTTCATTCTGCGCGCCCCCAAAAAGTTTTGCTCCTCTCTTCTCGACGTGGTCGATTACGAATTGTCCGAGCTGGTCGATTATGGTAATCGTGTTCTCGTAGCAGTCGCGCTGCGAATCTCCCCAGGTAAAGAGACCGTGTCCGCCCAGTACCACGCCGTCACATTTCAGATTTTCCTGGACTGCGCGGCGGAGCATCATTGCCAACTCGAATCCTGGCCGCTGCCAGGGTACCCAAATCAGATGATGCTCGAACAGACGATTGAACTCTCCCATCTTCTCGCGGCCATTCGCCGAGGCTGCCAAAGCAATTCCCCAGTCGGGATGCAAGTGATCAATGTGCCGGTATGGCAGAAATCCGTGGAGCGGTGTGTCAATCGAGGCCGCGACCGTGCTCTTGCCGAACGCGCAGAGCGGATACATCTCCACCATCTCATCTTCAAATTCGGCGCCGCGATAGATGTTTTCCAGATTGTGCAGCTTGTCGAGATAAAGTGCCGCGAGACCGGATATTTTGATACTGCCGAGGTCTCCTCCGCTGCCTTTGATCCACAATACTTCCTGTTTTTCTCCGCTGAGAGGATCCGTCTGGACGATCTTTGAACTGGTATTTCCCCCGCCAAAGTTGGTAATGCGAAGGTCGGAACCCAACAGGTTCGAGCGGTAGCGGAGTAATTCAGGTTCGTCGAGTTCGCGGGCCACCGTGTCGTCCCAACGGTCCTCCAAATAGCGCAGCTTGGTTTTAACGTGCATGGATACTCTCACCAGAAGAGCGCTGTTAAGGAACCGGAATAGAAGCTGGTCGGCAGGGCCGCGCTCGAAAAGCCGCTGCTATCATACTCCCTTAGTGCAATAGGGCAACTATTTCTATAAGAGAATTACATTTTGCTTGACGGGCTAGCGAAAAAAACCAAACCGAATGCCAGAGTCAGGCGGTTTTGCCGCCCTTTCCTGACCAGGCACCCGTCACCAATCTATGCTCGACGTAGTTGTAAGGCGCGACGCGGTGGCCGCTAAGCAGCGACAGGCCGAGATGAATCAAGCGAGGTCCATAACTTTGAGCTTCGTGCGACACCGAGCCAATCAACGGGCTGTCCACAGTTGCAATCTCTTTCAGGGCCTCGGGAATGCAGTCCTGGCCAACAATCGCAACGTACTTTTCGCGCTTCAATTCGCGTACGGCTTGTACGGCACCCAGAGCGCTGGTATCGGTGGCGGCGGCGATCAGAATTCCACGGTCCTTGGGATGACGCCGCAGAAAATCGAGCACCAATTGAGTACTCTTCTCGCGCAGGCCGCGGGCATCCATCCGCACCAGGAATTCGGGAGGAATGTCCGTGAGCTTGGATCGAATCGCTTCGAAAGCACCGGTGACCCGGCTGCGAACCAGGGGACCGGCTTCATCGACGTCAAGTCCGAGGGCCCAGCGGACTTTTCCGCCCCACATTTTCTTCGCATATTGGGCGAGGCACTCGCCAGCCTCGAAGCCGACTCGATAGTTATTTACTCCGAAGAAAGTCGCGTGGGGATGGGGTATGTCCACCGCAATCAGCGGGATGCCTGCCGCATTGATTTTATCGGCGAGCACCGGAGCCACGTGCTGATCGATCTGAAATTCAATCACCAAATCGAGCTGATTGCGCACGAATTCATCTGCGTTGCGCAAGGCGATGGCACCGTCATAGCGATTGTCGAGAACGATCAAATCGATGCCGGCCGCAGAGGACGCGGCTCTGAGACTATCGGTTACGGCTTCGGAGAACGGCATCTCCGCCGACTCGCTGCCAAATCCGAATCTGGCTTTTTTGGGGCGCGCTACTAATCGGTAAAGCCCCTCCTGCGATTGGGCCAGGTATCCGCGGTGAACGAAGGTTTTCAGGATGCGATAGACCGTCGTCTTTGAAATGCTGGTGCGCTGATAGATAGCTTCTAGCGGGAGCGGATTTTTCTCATTCTGCAGCAACTCGAGTATGTCGAGCGCCTTGGAGAGAACTGGTATCAGGTAAAGCCGCTTGGGGGATGAGCGTGTCAATTCGCTTGAGCCTCCGGATGGCGAACGCTTAAAGACTATAACGTGGCCTGGAGGTTTTCGCCTATTGGGCACCAGCCAGACTCTGCAATGGTTCGATGAAAATCGCTGAAAGGAATTCTGAGGCCGGGTACCTTTTCGGGTATTGAAATTCAATAGGGAAATAAATTCATTATTTTCTTGACAAGCTCAATTCAGCATCGCTACAGTGCGCCCCAGTCACAAGTGCGGGGCGGAAATGTGCGGCCCTTGCACTCGATGGATATGGATGAAGAGATTGTCGCGGCGGTCGTGGCAGGGCCTGCTCAACGGCCAAGCGGTACGCTCTGACGCGTAATGTTCAGCGGTGAGTAGTGGTGTCGTTCCCTGTCGATCACTGGTGCCTAAAGGCACAGGAGGAAGTGCGACCATGAAAGTCCACCAACTTGCAGTTTGTGTGTTTGTCATCGCTTCGGCAGGCCTGCTTTACTGCCAGGGGGGGGCCAATGGAACTATCCTTGGAACGGTCATCGACAATTCCGGCGCAGTGGTTGCCAATGCGAATGTTGACGTCAGCAACGTTGCTACCGGAATTACCAGCCATGCTGTAACCAGCGCTGACGGCAACTTCACGGTCCCATCTTGCTCCCGGATCCTACCAGGTAAGCGTCCAGGCCTCTGGGTTCCAAAAGGCAGTGGCTGACAACATTGTTCTGGCG
>Ga0207693_10000127_pt1 | contig 68379 bp, 68 predicted proteins | sample LARL81metaG_FD_184347 | JGI IMG/M metagenome (GOLD analysis project Ga0207693, IMG submission 184347) | Corn, switchgrass and miscanthus rhizosphere microbial communities from Kellogg Biological Station, Michigan, USA - LAR L8-1 metaG... | ecosystem: Host-associated > Plants > Roots >... | reverse complement strand
ATTGTTCAGCGTGTATTCGTGCCCGCAGAAAATGCGTGTCGAGTCGGAGAGGCGCATCAGCTTGGAAAGGCTCGTCCACATCATGGTTGGTGTGCCTTCGAACAAGCGCCCGCAACCCATGGCGAAAAGCGTGTCGCCGGTGAAGGCAGCGTCGTCGACGACGAAGGCGATGTGAGCACGTGTGTGCGCCGGAATTTCCAGCACCAGAACCTCGCGCCTGCCGAATGTCCAGTTGGTTTCTTCGTCGACGCCGACATCGATGCCGGGGATGCGGTCGCGATCCTTGGCCGGCCCCACCACCGTAGCGCCGAATTCTTCTTTCAAGGGGATGTTGCCGCCGGTGTGGTCGAAATGGTGGTGGGTGTTGAGAATGTGGGTGAGCTTGCGGCCGCGCGCGGCGAGCGCCTTGCGCACCGGATCGGGCTCGGACGGATCGACGATCGCAGTCAGGCCCTGATCAGGATCATGGACGAGATAGGCATAATTGTCCCTCAGACAAGGGACGAGTTCGATCTCGAGTGCGGCCATCAGATGGTCCTTCCTTCGATCGAGCGAGCCTAGCAGCCGGCTAGGCTGCGTTGAACCGGACGCAGCGTCGCGCTACGCAGGGTGCATGCAGCTCGATGCAGCCGACCTAGCCGACTTTTACGAAGCGCCCATCGGCCAGTTGGCGCGTCGGATGATTTCGCGCCAGGTCCGCGTGCTGTGGCCGTCGGCGAAGGGAACCTCGCTGCTTGGCTACGGTTTTGCGGTGCCCTATCTGAGGCCCTACCTTGCGGATGCGGAACGGGTCGTCTCGCTGATGCCGGCGCAGCAGGGGGTCGTCGCATGGCCTGCGGAGCGGCCACTGACCGCGTTGTGCGATGAGGATGCGCTGCCTTTTCCCGACGCGTTCTTCGATCGCATCCTCGTCGTGCACGGTCTCGAAGGTGCCGATGCGACGCGGCCATTCTTGCGCCAGCTCTGGCGCGTTCTCGCACCGGAAGGCCGGCTGTTGGTGATCGCGCCCAATCGCACCAGCCTGTGGGCACAGCTTGAGCGCTCGCCGTTCGCTCTCGGCCGTCCCTTCAGCCGTGGCGAGCTTGATCGTCTGCTGCGCGGCGCGCTCTTCGAACCACTGCGCTGGGATCGCGCGCTCTATCTTCCGCCGTTGCGCGGGCGAAGTCTGGTGCGCTCCGGCAATGCCTGGGAGCGGATCTTGCGGCGATTGCTGCCAGGACTCTCCGGCGTGCATCTGGTCGAAGCAGGCAAGTCGCTCTATGGCGCAACGCCGGTTCCGGTCGGCCGTGTCAAACGGCAATGGGCACCGGCAGCGCAGGCCAGCATGAGTGGCGCCCAACCGACCTACGTTCCGCGCAACAGAAACATCGCGCCGTCGGCAAAGACGTTGGGCCCCCACGCGTTGACGCGCATGCGGTGAGTCATGCCGTTGGCATCCAGCGACAGGGCACGTTCGATGGTCGCGCCCATTTCGTTCGCCAGACCGACAAAATCGGAAATCGTGCACAAATGGATGTTCGGCGTGTCGTACCAGGCATAGCCGAGCGCGCGTGTGCGCGGCATGCGGCCATGGGTGAACAGCGCCACGCGAACGCGCCAATGGCCGAAATTCGGTAGCGATATCACCGTGCGCCGGCCGATGCGCAGCAGATGACCAAGCACCTCGCGCGGCGCGAACGTCGCCTGGATCGTCTGGCTCAGGATGGCGACGTCGAAAGCCGCGCTCGGATAGGCGCCAAGATCGGTATCGGCATCGCCCTGCACCACGGCCAGTCCGCGCGCCACACAGGCGTTCACGTTCTGCTGTGACAGCTCCAGTCCGCGGCCGTCGACATTTTTGGCGGCCGCCAGATGTTCAAGCAGTGCACCGTCGCCGCAGCCGACGTCGAGCACGCGGGCACCATAGGGGATCATCTCTGCGATCGCCGCCAGATCCGGCCGCAGCGCCTTGCTCATGCGCCCGCCCTGGCTGCCACGGAGTTCAGAAAGCCGCGCACCGTAGCAAACATTTCCGGCTCCTCGAGCAGGAACGCGTCGTGACCACGATCGGTCTTGATCTCGACGAAGCTCACGCTCGCCGCCGTGGCGTTGAGCGCATGGGCGACTTCCTTGTTCTCGGCGGTGGGAAAAAGCCAGTCGCTGGTGAACGAGATGATGCAAAAGCGCGTCTTGCTGCCGCGGAACGCTTCGGCGAGCTTGCCGTCATGCTCGGCAGCAAGATCGAAATAGTCCATCGCGCGCGTCATGTAGAGATAGGAATTGGCATCAAAGCGGTCGACGAACGTCATGCCCTGATGGTGCAGATAGGACTCGACCTGGAAGTCCGGTCCGAAGCCGAACGAGATCTGCTCGCGATTCTGCAGATTGCGGCCGAACTTTCTCTGCAGCGTGGTTTCGGAGAGATAGGTGATGTGGTTAGCCATCCGCGCCACGGCGAGGCCTTTGGCCGGCAGGGTGCCGTGCAGCTGATAGGTGCCGCCCTTCCAGTCCGGATCGGCCATGATCGCTTGGCGGCCCACTTCGTGAAACGCGATGTTCTGCGCTGAGTGGCGCGCGGCGCAGGCGATGGGAATAGCCGACACCACGCGCTCGGGAAAGTCCGCCGCCCATTGCAGAACCTGCATGCCGCCCATCGAACCGCCGGTGACACACAGGATTTTGTCGATCTCAAGCGCATCGAGCAGCATGGCTTGCGCGCGCACCATGTCGCGTATGGTGACAAGCGGGAAGTCCAGGCCATAGGGTTTTCCGGTCGCCGGCGAAATCTCCGCCGGTCCTGTCGTGCCCATGCAGCCGCCCACGACGTTGGCGCAGACAACGAAGAAGCGCTCGGTGTCGATGGGTTTTCCAGGACCAACCATCATGTCCCACCAACCGGGTTTGCCGGTGACCGGTTGGGCGCTGGCCACGAACTGATCCATCGTCAGCGCATGGCAGATGAGCACTGCATTCGAGCGCTTTGCGTTCAACGCGCCATAGGTCATGTAAGCGACGGTGAGCGGCGACAGCGACTTGCCACAGTCCAGGATCAGCGGCTTGTCGGGACTAAAGGTGATGGCTTGGCCGACATTTGCATCGGCTGCGATCACTGGCCGCAGGAATCGGGGATTTGCAGTCTCGGCCATCGATTTTTCGGATTCCAGCCAGAACCAAGGGCGGTGTTGCTACGGCGCATGCGCCCGGCTGTCAAACGCAGCACCGGTGTGCTTTGATTTTGCGGACCCGCACCCTTATCAATACCGCCCCTTTCAGGACCGGCCGGCCTGAACGCGCCAACCCTTCGGCCAGCAAGGTGTAGATCAAGTATCGGCCATGCCACCATCTTCCACATCCGATCTGGCGGCGCGGCTGGCTGCGCTCGACGATAAGCTGCACGATCTGTTGATTGCACGGGCGGCACTCGTCGAACAGGCGCCGCCATTCGGTCCGGCGCAACTGAGCATGACCCTTCGCCGTCTTGCCGCCCGGCGTGCGGGCGGCCTGCCGCTTGCCTCGCTGGTGAGTATCTGGCGTGAGATCGCCGCTGCGATGCCGGCGCGTGCGACTCAGGTCCATGTCTTCGCAGGTGAGAAGGTCGCAACCTATCGTGATCTCGCCCGGGCCTATTTCGGTTCGCTGGCGGCGATGGAAAGCCATCCTTCGGCTTCGGCGGTTATTCATGCTTGTGCCGGCGACGCAAACGCGTTCGGCTTGGTGCCACCGCCCGACAGCGACGAGAATGCGCGGCCTTGGTGGGCGCAGCTGACACCGTCCGGACAAGTGGGGCCGCGCGTGATGGCCCGCTTGCCGCTGATGGCAGAGGGCGATGCGCAATCCGGCGCCTATGCCATTGGAACGCTCGAGCAGGAACCGACCGGTGCCGACACGACACTCGTCATTCTCGAAGTGCGTGCCGATTTGAGTCGCACCAAGCTTCAGGCGCTGATGAAGGAGGTCGGTCTGGAGGCTCAACTCGTCGCCGTCGGGCGCGATTCGGCGCGCAGCAGCTCGCGTCTACACCTGCTCGAGATTTCCGGCTTCATCCGGCCCGACGATTCGCGGCTCGGCACTTTGCTCGAACAAGCCGGCGAGACGATCGTGCGGCTGGTGTGCGTCGGCGGCTATGCCGATCCGTTGGTGCAGGCCGCCTGATCATGGACCCGACGCCAAAGCCCGGCATTCTCGATATCACGCCCTATGTCGGCGGACGCGCCCATGTCGAGAGCTCCGGCGAGATGCACAAATTGTCGTCCAACGAGTCCGCGATCGGCTCAAGTCCGCTTGCAATCGCCGCCTATGAGAAGGCGGCCCGCGGTCTCGATGTCTATCCCGAAGGCAGCGCGAAGATTCTGCGCGAGGCGATCGCCAAAGCCTTCGGCCTCGATGCCGCGCGCATCGTCTGCGGCAACGGCTCGGACGAACTTCTCACCATGCTGGCAGCCTGTTATCTCAGACCCGGCGATGAGGTGCTGTTCAGCGAGCACTCCTTTCTCGTCTACAAGATCGCCGCGCTCGCCAACAGCGCCGTGCCGGTCTCGGTTCCCGAGAAAAATTTGCACACCGACGTCGATGCCGTGCTGGCGGCGGTGACGAACAAGACGCGCCTCGTCTATCTCGCCAACCCCAACAATCCGACCGGTTCGTATCTGCCGCACGACGAGGTGCGCCGGCTTCATGCCGGTCTGCCGCCTGACACGTTGCTGGTGATCGATGCGGCCTATGCCGAATATGTCCGGCGCAACGATTACGAAACCGGCATCGAGATGGTGTCGAATTTCCGCAACGTCGTGATGACGCGTACTTTTTCCAAGATCTATGGCCTTGCCGGATTGCGCGTCGGCTGGGCCTATTGTCCGGCCGCCGTGGTCGACGCGCTCAACCGCATTCGCGGGCCCTTCAACGTTTCGGTACCGGCGCAGCGCGCCGCCGCGGCGGCACTAAGCGATCGCAGCCACGTCGACGCGGGCATCGCGCACAATGAAAAGTGGCGTTCCTGGTTGACGCAGGAAATCCGCAAACTGGGTCTTCGCGTCGACGACAGCGTCGCCAATTTTGTCCTGATTCATTTCGTCGACGCTAAAACGGCACATGCTGCCGACGTCTTTCTCAGCAGTCGCGGCATCATCCTGCGCGGTGTCGGAAACTATGGACTGCCGCAATGCCTTCGTTTGAGTGTCGGCAGCGAAGCGGCCAATCGTGCCGCAGTTGCCGCCCTTTCGGCATTCGTGGGCCGCAAATGACGAAGCCGATGTTCGGGCGCGTGGCACTTCTCGGCATCGGCCTCGTCGGTGCGTCGCTGGCGCACGCCATGCGCCGTGGTAATCTTGCCGGTCATATCGTCGGCCATGCTCACCGCGCCGAGACCTTGAAGCGCGCCAAGAAAATCGGCTTCGCCGACTCGCTGACCGATAGCGCCGCAAAGGCTGTCAAGGGCGCGGACCTTGTCGTGCTGGCGACGCCTGTGGGAGCGTTCGGCACGCTCGCCAAGACCATCGCGCCGCATTTGAAGCTAGGCGCGATCGTCACCGATGTCGGCTCCGTCAAGGGTGCGGTGATCGCCGATGTCGCGCCGCATATGCCCAAGGGCGTGCATTTCATCCCAGCGCATCCGATTGCGGGCACCGAGCGTTCCGGGCCAGACGCTGGCTTTGCCGAACTCTTCGATGGCCGCTGGTGCATCATCACCCCGCTCAAGGGCACGAACGCGCGCGCGCTTAAGACGCTGCGCACCTTTTGGGAGAAGCTCGGCAGCAAGGTCGATGTGATGGACGCCAAGCATCATGATCTGGTGCTCGCCGTCACCAGCCACGTGCCCCATCTCATCGCCTACAACATCGTGGGCACGGCCGACGATCTCAGCGCCGTCACCGAAGGCGAAGTGATCAAATATTCCGCCGGCGGCTTTCGCGACTTCACGCGCATCGCGGCTTCCGATCCCACCATGTGGCGCGACGTCTTCCTGAATAACAAGGACGCGGTCTTGGAAGTGCTGGGCCGCTTCAGCGAAGATCTCAGTGCGCTGCAACGCCAAATTCGCTGGGGCGATGGCGACGCCTTGTACAAGCTCTTCACCCGTACCCGCGCCATCCGTCGCGGCGTCATCGATGCCGGCCAGGACAGTGCCGAAGTCAATTTCGGCCGCAACGCGGCGGCGAAGAAAAAGAGCAAAGCACGCGCGCGCTGAAGCCGCTTCTCAATAGAGCGGTTCTTCCGTCGTCGCCGGTTCGTCACCGACGCTCACCACGCCATCGTGAAAGCCGATCACTGCGCCAAGCAGGGCGGCATCGTTGTTGCCGGACCTGGCCGCGCGGTCGATCAAGGCGGCCGCAATGCCAAGATTCGGCCCACCGGATAGATGCTTGTGCGCGGCAGCCTCGAGAAACGTCGTCATGCCGCCGGCCTTGAAGTCGAGCAATCCGGCGACCGCATGGGTCGGATCGAGCGAGAGCGTCCCCTTGCCGATCGCGCCGAACCTGTTCCAGTTCAACTCGAGATCGTCGACATGCAACACGCCTTGCGCCACGCGCCAACGTTCGAGCGTCGCTTCCCAACTCGCATCGCCCACGCGAATGGCGTCGAACGATTTGCCGGGCACTGCCGATGCGTTGGCGCGCGCCAGCACGATCATCTCGCCGAAAGGAGAGACAAGGCCGCCCAAAAGTCGAACCGAATCGGCCTCTACCGCAAGATCGATCGCGCCGGCATGTTCGCGCGCATGCAACTGGATGCGCGCGGCGATTAGCGCCGGCGAACCGAGGCCGATCAAGTCCATGTCGAAGCGCGCAAGACCGTGATCGCCTACAATCGAACTGGCGTGCCACTCGCCGACCTCGAAGGGCAGCACGTGATATTGCCGCTTAAGGTCGGTCCAGGCCAGAAGCTGCTTGCCGGCCGCCTCGAAGATCATCTGCTCGCGGCCATAGGCGAGTGCATGCAGCGCGAACTTCTCGCTCCGCCAATGCGTCGGACCATGATCGGTCGCGACCTCGATGCGGAAGTTCCTGAACTCCACATCGAGATTGAATGGAAACCCGCCGACCGTCTTGGACGCGAAGGAAAGCGTCACGCCCGGCATCGCTTTGCGGCCGTTCAACGCGTCCAGCTTGCGCGACAGCGCGTCTGCCATGTTCCACCAGTTCGCGCCGGCGGCGGCGGCGAGAGTGAGAAACAGCAACAGGGGCGCGTAGAGGAAAAACCGGCTGGAATATTTCATGTGTTTCAAACTGGTAGGGATGCGAACGTAGCCCTCGCCCTTCGACAAGCTCAGGGTGAGGGCCAAATTGAATCCTCATCCTGAGCCTGTCGAAGGATGGATGGCGGATTTGAGTCCACACTAAACGGATTTCAGCGCGCGCGCCGGGAATATGATGTCGCGCACAGCGCCAAGCTTGGCCTGGCGCGCCAATTCCTGATCGAGCTTGCGACGCCGCGCCTCGCCGAGCTTAAAGCGCGGCTCCAACCACAGCGCCTTGACCGCGAGGCGGTCCTTGGCGCGCTCTGCCTTCATGTCGATGCGGCCGACGAAGCGCGCCCCCTCGAGCACGGGAAAGACGTAGTAGCCGTACCTGCGCTTATGGCCCGGCACGTAGATTTCAATCCGATAGTCGAAGCCGAAGATGCGTTCGACGCGGGCGCGATCGCGTAAGACCGGGTCGAACGGCGAGAGCACGCGCAGACGGCTCGTCGGTTCGGGCAGAGAAGCAAGTTGCGCTTCAATGCCGGGCCGCGCGAAGGCGGCAAAGCCGCGCTTGCCCGTGGCGCCTTCCAGCACGACGTCGATCAGCCGGCCCTTCTCTTTCTCGTGCGCGATCCACTGGGCAGCTTCGGGTATCGAGGCATGGCCCCAGAAGTCGGCCAGCATTCTCGACGTCGCCGCGCCGAGGCGTTCGAGTGCCATGCTGCACGCCCAGTCGAGCGTTTGCGCGTGTGACGGGCGCGCATCGCGCAGGCTCGCAGGGATCATGCGTTCGGCGAGGTCGTAGATCTTCTCGAAGCCGTCACGTTCGATCACCGCGAGCTCGCCGCTGCGCCAGAGAAATTCGAGCGCCGCCTTGGCCGGTCCCCAGCCCCACCATGGTCCGGTGCGTCCGCCCAGGTGCGCAAAGTCGCGCGCCCGCGCCGCGCCATGCGTCTCGATGTGACTGCGCACGGTTTTCAGCACGCGCTCGTCGCCGAAACGTTCGCGCCAGGTCGAAATGTGCGAACGCGTCAGCGCGAAGCGATGCTGCCAGTGTGGATAGAATTCAAGCGGGATGAGTGAGGAATCGTGCGTCCAGTGCTCGAAGAGTGCCGGCGACTTCGCTTGCAGCTTTTCGAGGTGACGAGGGCGATAGGCGCTATGGCGCGAGTAGAGGATGTGGTGATGGGCGCGCTCGACGATGCGAATTGAGTCGAGTTGCACATAGCCGAGCTTGCCGATCAGGGGCGCAAGTGCCGCGGCACCACCTTCCTGCCGCACGCCTGATAGACCGCTCAACGCCAGGATCAGTGCGCGCGCCTGCAGATTGGCAATGTGGAGCGGAGAGTTCACGCTTTCGGTGCAGAAAAGCTGAACTTTGCCATTCGTCAACCGCAGCGCGAATAACCGCAGGCGAGGCAGGAATCGCAGCCCTCGATCCGCACGAAGCTTGCCGAACTGCAGCGCGGGCAGAATCGCGCCGGTGCGCCTTCCGCCGCCACCGCGACGGCGCGGCGTTCCTCGGGCACCAACGTCGGATCGCTCGGCGCGATGAAGCCGATGGCGATCATGTGTTTTTCGATCACCTCGCCGATCGCCGCCATCAGCGAGGGGACATAGCGCCCGCCGCTCCACTGTCCGCCACGCGGATCGAAAATCGCCTTCAACTCGTCGACCACGAAGGAGACGTCGCCGCCGCGCCGGAACACGGCTGAGATCATGCGCGTCAGCGCCACCGCCCAGGCATAGGCTTCCATGTTCTTGGAGTTGATGAAGACTTCGAATGGCCGGCGCCGCCCGTCCTTCTCGATGTCGTTCAGCGTGATGTAGAAGGCGTGATCGGAATCGAGCCATTTGATCTTGTAGGTCTGGCCGATCAGCACGTCTGGCCGGTCGAGCGGCCGCGTCATATAGACGATCCCGCCCGACGTCTCGCGCGGGCGCGCCGGAGTCGCGGGTGGTGTTGCTTCGTCTTGCACCGGCGACGCTTCCGCCGTGCGCAACACCGCACCCGTCACGTCGTTGGGGCGATAGGTCGTGCAGCCTTTGCAGCCGAGCTCGTAGGCGCTGAGATAAACGCCCTTGAAATCGTCGAACGAAATCGCCGACGGCACATTGATCGTTTTGGAGATCGAACTGTCGATGTGACGTTGCGCCGCCGCCTGTACGGCCAGGTGATCGGCGGGTTCGAGCGTCTGCGCATTGACGAAATAGTCCGGCAGCGCCGCGCTGGCGCCAAAGCGCGCGCGGAAGGCGCGATAGGCATAATCTTCGACGATCTCCTCGCGCGCCGAACCATCGGCCTGCAGCACCTTGCGCGCATAGCTGTAGGCGAACACCGGCTCGATGCCGCTCGAGACGTTGCCCGCAAAGAGTGAGATCGTTCCGGTCGGCGCGATGGAGGTGAGGAGTCCGTTGCGTATGCCATGCTTGGCGATCGCCGAACGCACATGCTGCGGCAGGCGGATCACGAACGGCCGCGCCAGAAACTCGCGCGCATCGAACAGCGGGAACGAGCCTTTCTCGCCGGCGATTTCGGCCGAGGCGAGATAGGCCGCGTCGCTGATCGTCGAAAGCCAACTGTCGATCAGCGACACGCTTTCGCTCGAACCGTAGCGCGTCTTGCAGAAGATGAGCGCATCGGCGAGGCCGGTGACGCCAAGCCCGATGCGCCGTTTGGCCAGCGCCTCGGCGCGTTGCTGCGGCAAGGGAAAGCGCGAAACGTCGATGACATTGTCGAGCAGCCGGATCGCCGTGCGTGTCAGAGCGGCCAGTTCGTCGAGAGCGATATGCGCATCGTCGTCGAACGGCTCTCTGACAAGCCGCGCCAGATTGATCGAACCGAGCAGACAGGCGCCATAAGGCGGCAGCGGCTGTTCGCCACAGGGGTTCGTGGCGCGGATGGTTTCGCAGTAGCCGAGATTGTTCTCGTCGTTGATGCGATCGATGAAGATCACGCCGGGCTCGGCCGTCTCATAGGTCGCGCGCATGATGCGGTCCCACAGTGCGCGCGCCTTGACGGAGCGATATGTCGTTCCCGCGAATTTCAATTCCCAGTCGGCATCCGCCTTGACCGCGTCCATGAAGGCGTCGCTCACCAGTACGGAGAGATTGAAGTTGGTGAGCCGGCCGCGTTCGCGCTTGGCGTCGATGAAGGATTCGATGTCGGGATGATCGCAGGCGAGCGTTGCCATCATCGCGCCACGGCGCGAGCCAGCGCTCATGATGGTGCGGCACATCGCATCCCAAACGTCCATGAAGGAAACGGGACCCGATGCATCGGCGCCCACACCTTTCACCGGCGCGCCCTTGGGTCTGAGCGTCGAGAAGTCGTAACCGATGCCGCCACCCTGCTGCAGCGTCAGCGCCGCCTCGCGCAGATGGCTGAAGATGCCGTCCATCGAATCGTCGATCGTGCCCATGACGAAGCAGTTGAAGAGCGTCACCGCGCGATCGGTGCCGGCGCCGGCAAGAATTCGACCAGCGGGCAGGAAACGATGGTTGGCGAGCGCTTGCGCGAAGCGATGGGCATATGCGCTGCGTTTTTCGACCGGTTCAGCTGCCGCGGCGGCGAGCGCGACGCGGGCCCAGGTCTCGGCGATATCGCGATCCACGGGCGTTCCGTCCGGCCGTTTCAGCCGGTACTTCATGTCCCAGATCTGGCGGGAAATATCGCTCATGGCCTCGTCTCGACATCCGCCCAAGCGGGCAGCACAGCTAACGCCTGGAACCGTTAAAGTCAAGAAAAGTTCCCGTTTTGTTCTAAATGTAATTTCAGCTTTTCAGTAGCTTGCGACCTTCTTCCAGCAGTGTCGCCGTTGCCTTTTCGATCGCTGTTTCGAGCCTCGCCATGAAATCGCGCCGCGGCAGACCAGGCGGGATCGGATCCAGAAACGCGATCACGATGGTGCCTTTCTTCTTCACGAAACCCATCGCCCCCGTCCAGAACAGGCCCGAGTTCAAAGCGACGGGATAGCAGGGCACATCGAGTTGTCCGTAGAGTCCGGCGACGCCGGGCTTGTAGTCGGGCGCAGCGCCAGGCTGCTTGCGCGTGCCTTCGGGAAAAATTGCGATGCTGCGGCCACGCGAAATCTCGCCGCGCGCCGCCGCCGCCATGGCGCGCAGCGCACTCGCCTTGCCGTCGCGATCGATCGGAATCATCCGCGCCCGCATGAGGTACCAGCCGTAGAATGGGATGCGCAGCAGATCGCGCTTGGCCACGATCGCGGGATCGTCGAGCAGGGCATAGATCGCCAGCGTGTCCCACATGCTCATATGTTTAACGGCGACGAGCACGCCGTTCGGCGGCGGCACTCCGCGCACCTCGAATCGTGTGCCGGCAAGAATGCGCAAGCCGAAGAGACTAAGTCGCGACCAGGTATACCCGACCCAGGCGGCGCCGCGGCCCGGCAACGCCAGGAGCGGCAGACAAAGGATCGCAAGCGTCGCCGAGATGAGCGCGAACCAGAGGAAGAAGAGAACAGAGCGCAACAGGGTCAAGTTACGAAGTCCGTGCCGGTTTGGCGTCTTCTCCGTCGTGCTGGTCGACCGCCGTCATCACGAAGCTTGCGAGATATTTCAGATATTCATTGTGCAGCAGATGCAGCGTGCCCAGCCGCCACCACGCCGCCATGTTCACGCCCTCAGGCTCGACCGGATAGGCCACCAAGCGTACGCCCGGCATCAGACTGTGAAACATCCGAAGCGTGCGCGGCATGTGATAGCCCGCGGTCACCACGATCAGGCTTTTGTAGCGATGCAGCGCCGTCCATTCGGCAGCTTCTTCGGCGTTGCCGTACGTGTCTTCGGCGGCGTAGCCGAGATCGGCGCAACATTGAAAGCGCCGCCCGCCGTTCGCAACGCGCTTCAGCTCGTCCTTCGACAACGTCTTGTTGACGCCGGTGATCAAGAGCCGCTTGCCGGCACCGTGTTCGAAGAGGGCTGCGGCCGCTTCGAGCCGCGCATCCCCGCCCGTCAATGTGACGATGGCATCGGCATTCGGTGCGCTGCTCGGGCGGGCCGGCAGCGTCGCGACGAACAAGGCAAAACCCGCAACATAGACCGCGAGGAATGCTGCAATGACTTTCAGCAGACTCATGGGATGGCACTATGCCATCAAAGCAAGTGCCGGCGGAAATCCCAGCAAAACGCTCGTTTCATGCGCCTTCAATAGATGCGACGCACCACCGAGAGAACCGAAAGACGTGCCGTCGTCCAGGCGATCGCCGTGGCTGCGGCGGGTACCGCGGCGAACCATGCCACTTCGCTGAGTTTGAGCGCGATCGGCGGCAGGAACGGGACGGCTTCGACACCGACGAATTCCAGACCGCCGGCCGTCACGAACAACAACGCTGCGAGCGTCGCGCCAAGCGCGCTGGCGCCGAACGTCGCGAGCGCAAAGTGCCGTTCGAAAGCGCGCGCGATGAAGCCGGCGCGCGCGCCCATCTGGTGCAACAGCGCCACCATCTCGTGATGGGCGGCAAGACCGGCGCGAGTGGCGAAGGTCACCGATGCTGCGGTCGCGATCGCGATCAGGATCAGTATTCCGTACGCTGTCAAGGTAATCGTGTCCGCCATGGCGCGAAGCCGCGACAGCCAGCGGCTGTGGTCGTCCAGCAGCGCGTCGGGCGCCGCCGCCTTCAGGCGTTGCGCCAGCGCTGCGAGGTCGACTGGCGCACCGGGCGTGACTTCGGCATCGATCAGCCGCGGCAACGGCAGTTCGGCGACCAGCGAGCCTTTGCCGAGCCAGGGTTCGACCAGACTTTGCATTTCGCTGTCGCTGAGCGGTGCGGCGTGCGCGATGCCGGGTGTGGTCCGCAGCACGGCGAGTGCCGCATCGCTTTCGCGTGACAATTCGCCGACCGCTTCGCCATGCGCCGGCACCAGGATCTGCACGGTCAAGCGATCCGCAAGCCCCGCGCGCCAGCCGAGCGAGGCGCGCTCGGCCAGAAGCGAGGCGCCGAGCGCGAGTGCGGCAAGAAACGCCATGATGCCGATCATGATGTCGAGCGGGGCGGCGCCCTTCTCGCGCGGCATGAATTGCGCAGGACCACGGCTCATACCCGGGCCGCCGTTCTGAGTTCGACGAGCCTGCCGTCGACGAGGCGCATCTCGCGCGCTCTGGTGCTCTCGATCAGAGCCCGATCGTGGGTTGCGATGAGCACCGTCGTGCCGAGGCGGTTGAGCTCGGCGAAGAGACGTATCAAGCGGGCGCCGATTTCCGGATCGACGTTTCCCGTCGGCTCGTCGGCGATCAGGAGATCGGGACGTGCGACCACGGCACGCGCGATGGCGATGCGCTGCTGTTCGCCGCCGGAAAGGGTTGCGGGCTTGGCTTGCATGCGGTCGCCGAGCCCGACCCAGGAAAGCAGCTCCTCGACATCATGCTCATAGTCGCCTTCATGGCGGCCCGCGAGGCGCAGCGGCAAGGCGACATTGTCGAAGGCGGAGAGATGATCGAGCAGGCGAAAATCCTGGAACACCACGCCGATCCGCCGGCGAATGGCGGGAAAATCCTTGCGCCGCGTGGTTGCCATATCGTTTCCGAACAGCGTGATGAGGCCGCGCGACGGCGGTTCGGCCACGTAGATGAGTTTCAGCAGCGTCGTCTTGCCTGCGCCCGAAAGACCGGTCAGAAAGGTGAATGAACCGGCCTCGAGCACGAACGTGACATCGCGCAGGACTTCCGGCCCGGCGCCATATCGCATGCCGACATTTTCAAAACGAACCATGGGGTCGGACCTTAGCTTTGGGCCAGCAGCCTTGCGAGGGCTTCGGGCTTGCAGCTACTTTTCCTGCGTTCGGAGCAACGTGCCTACATGATTCTCACCTGCCCGCAATGCGCCACGCGCTACCAGGTCGACGCCAACAAATTTCCCGCGACCGGACGCAATGTGCGTTGCGCGAAATGCGGCCATGTCTGGCATCAGCTAGGCCCGGCGCCGGAGCGCGATACGGAATCCGAGGTCCGCGAAGCAATGGCACCAGCGGCGGCCCAAGCCGAGTCGGCGCAATCCGCAACGGCGGCACATGCACCGATGCGCCCGCTTCGGCCCGCGGCGCAAGAAACTGACAGCGATGTGGCGCGCGGCTCCTTTCTCGGTCGTGCGGCGCTCTGGGGCGGCTGGCTCCTGCTCGTGGCTCTGGTTGCGGCGATCGGCTGGACGGCCGTAGTTCTGCGCGACAGCGTGGTGACTTGGTTGCCGCAGAGCGCAGCGCTCTACGCGGCCGTCGGCTTGCCCGTCAGTCCGCACGGCATGGACTTTACCGGCATCACCTATCTGAAGCAGGTCGAAGACGGACAGATCGTGCTCGCCGTTTCAGGCAACATCGTCAATCGCAGTTCGCACGAACTGACGGTCCCGCCGGTTCGCGTCGCGCTGTTCGACGGCGACAAGCATGAGCTCTATCACTGGACCTTCGTAGCCGGCGTCACGACACTGAAACCTGGTGAGACCACGCGCTTTCGCACACGCCTTTCCAGTCCGCCGCTGGGCACGCACGATCTCGAGGTCCGCTTCGCCCGCGAGGGCGAGTGAGCGCGCCGGAGATTCTGTTTTCCGCCGACGAGATTGCCGCGCGCGTCCGCGCATTGGCGCACGAAATCGCGCGGCAGAAGCCGCCTGATCTCATCGTCGGTGTCCTGGTGGGCGCGTTTGTTTTCGTTGCCGATCTCGCGCGCGCCTTATCGAGCGAGGGATTGCCGCTCGCAATCGAATTTCTCTGGCTGCGCAGCTATGACGGGGCGCGCGACGGCGGAAAGGTGCACACGCGCGTGGCGCCATCGCGGGGGGTTGCGGGGCGGCATGTGTTGCTGGTTGACGGCGTGCTCGACCGCGGCGCAACGCTCGTCAAGGCAAAGTCGTTGCTGATCGAGGCAGGCGCTGTATCGGTGGTGACGGCAGTCGCCATCGACAAGCGGCGCTCAGACGCGCTGCTCGTCGCCGACCATGCCGCATTCACGCACGTCGAAGGCTTCGTGATCGGCTATGGCATGGATGACGGCGAAACCGGACGCGCGCTTCCTCATATCGCGCGAATACGTCCACCTTCCGCCTGAAGTCTGTCCTAGAACTGCTTCAGCAACCTGTCGATATAGTCGAGTTCCTGTTGCGGCCGGCCGCGTTCGCCGGCGCGGCGGCGCAGTTCCAACAAGATATTGCGTGCGCGCTGCAACTCCGATTGCGTCGGCATCTTGACGTCGCCATTGACCGACGAACCGTTGGCGCCTTCCTTGCGGCCGAGCGGATCCTCGCCGCCTCGCTCGCCTTGGTCCTGTCCCATCTGCCGCATGAGCTTGTTGGCAAGTTCGCTTGCTGCACTTCTGAGCGCATCGAGCGCATTCTTCTGGTCGACGCTCGATCCCGGCAGATCGTTCGAGCCGAGATCCTGCTGGGATTGCCCCATCGAGTTGCCGGCGCGGCCGAGATCGTTCGGTGCCGGAATTTTCTGTCCGCCCAGTCCTTTGAGGATGCTGTCGAGCTGGTTCTTGATGTCGCCCTGTTCTTTTTGCAGCTCATTCGGCTTGACCGCCTCGCCCTGCTGACCGCGAAACGTCTTGTCGAGCAGGCCGCGCTGGCGGCCCATGAGCTGGCCGAGGCCCTGGATCGCGTCCTTGAGTGCCTTGTTCTGAGGATTGTCCGCGTTGCCGCCGCCGCCGCTGCTGAGGCGCAAATTCTCGAGCAGATTTTGCAACAGCGCCAAGAGCTGTTGCGCCTGCGCGCGGTTGCCCGCTTGCGAAAGCTGTTGGATCGCCTTGAGCAAGGTTTCGAGATCGTCTCGGTTGAGCACTTTGGTGCCGGGCGGTGGCGGTCCCTGGCTTTCCTGCGGATTGGCGGCGAGCGCCTGCATATAACGCTGCATCGCCTCGTTGTAGCGCCGCAGCAATTCGTCGATCACCGATTGCGGTGCGCCTTGCGCCAATGCCTGCGCAAGCTGTGCCTGCAGGCGGCGCAACGCTTCGGCTGCCGACAACAATCCGCCGCGCTCGAGACTGAGTGCGATTTGCCACAGAAGATCCTCGACATGCTCGATTTCTTCGCCGCGTTTGGCATTGGCGACGGCCCAGCGCGCCGCGCGGATGGCGGTGTAGGTGCCCGATGAATTGGCGTAGAAAATCTGCGGCGCAATGGTGAGCGCATCGAGCACGCGCACGACCCGGCTGCGCTCGTGGGCATCGGTGCTTGTCGCCAGAATCTGGCGCTGCTCGATCAACGCGCGCGACAAGGGATTGGTGAAGACGCGCTCAGGCAACTGGCTGCGCACGGGCTTGGTCGACGTTCGGTGACCGGCCCCGTCGCGTGCTTCGAGCACGATATCGACATTCAGCCCGGCATAGGGGTGAGCCGTAAGGTCGAGATAACTCGTCTGCGACACCGTGCGTTGCGACACCCCTGCCAGCGGCAGCTCGACGATCAGCGGCGCGCCGTGGCGGTTGTGCGGCGTGATGATGGCGCGCACCGCCGTCACGCCGTAATCGTCGCTCGTCTTGAGCGAGAGTTTGAGCGCCGCATGTTCGGTTTTGCCCGGCGGACTGGCGAACGCGATCGCTGGCGGCTTGTCGGCAATCGCAGAGATCGTCCACTCGCCGATCGCGTGCCCGCCACTGCGCACGCGCACTTGTGCGCCGGTTCGAACGACCATGGTGGCCGAATATTCGCCGTTGGCGCCGGCGAATTCGTTGCGCGCGTCGTTCGCTCCGTCCAGCGACAGGCCCGGCGCATGTCCCGCGCCATGCACGCGAAGATTCAGAGTCGAACCCTCGGGCACCGCGATCGCCATTCCGCGGGTGAGATAGACGGGCGCAAGACCGGTATAAGGCGGTGGGTCGATCCAGGCATCGACCGTCGCGGCCGCACTGCCTGTCGTATCGCTGAGGCCCGCCCAGAGCCTGCGGCTCCAATCTGTGCCGGCCGCGAAGAGTCCGGCGATGACGAGAAACAGGATGGCAAAGCGCAAGGCGCGCGGGTCGCGGCGTGCCAGGGCCGGCGCCGGCAGCGCGACGTGAAACTTGCCGATGCGAGCTAGGCGCTGAACGAGATGAAGCTGCCACAAGCTCTCCGCCCAGGCATCGCCCCTGCCGGCGGCCATCGTATCGTCGGCTTCGGAAATCGGGCGATGTGCAAGGCCGCTGTCGCGCTCCAACCGCCGCGCGCCATCGCTCCAGCGCGGCCACTTCAATTCGCGCAAGCCAAAATAGAGCGCGAGACCGCTGGCCGTGATGGCGCCTGAGAGGATCAGCGCATGCAGCGCCCACGGCAGGACGGAAAGCAGATCGAAGAGTGCGGCCGCCACGAAAAGTCCGGCGATGCCGCTCGCCGGCCAGAGCGCGGGCCATACCCGCTCCCACAAGAGTGCCGCACGCGACAGCGCGATGTAGCGGGCGGTCTTGTCAGTCCGCAAGCCAGCCAGGAATTCGCTCGGTGCCGAATAGCGCGTCATCATCCAATCTTGGCCGCACCACGCTCCACAAATCGCCCTTGACGAGAATTTCGGGCGCCGGCGGCCTCGCATTGTAGGCAGAAGACATCACCGCGCCATAGGCGCCGGCGGTAAGGATGGCCACAAGATCGCCCGCTTTCAGTTCCGGCAATTCGCGGCCGGCGGCGAAGATATCGGAAGTTTCACAAACGGGTCCCACGACGTCATAACGCTTGCGCTCGGTTCCCGGCGCGGCTTCGGCCACGCGCACGATATCGTGATGCGAATCGTAGAGCGCAGGGCGGATGAGATCGTTCATGCCGGCATCGACGATGGCGAACGTCTTCGCTTCGCCCCGCTTGATATAGAGAACGCGCGTGACGAGAATGCCGGCGTTGGCGGCGATCAGACGCCCGGGTTCGAGGATGAGCTGACAACCGAGCGCCGCTGTCACGCGCGTCGCCATCTTGCCATAAGCGATCGGATCGGGCGGCGGCTCGTTGTTCTGGACATAGGGCACGCCAAGTCCGCCGCCGAGATCGAGGCGCGCGATCGTATGCCCGTCGGCGCGCAACTGGGCGGCGAGCTCGACCAGTTTGCCGAACGCGCGCTCGAACGGCTTGAGATCGACGATCTGGCTGCCGATATGCAGATCGATGCCTACGATGCGCAGCGCCGGCAACCGCGCCGCCAACGCGTAAGCTGCGCGCACGCTCGACCAGGCAATTCCGAATTTCGTTTCGGCCGTGCCCGTGGTGATCTTGGCATGGGTCTTCGCATCGACGTCGGGATTGACGCGCAGGGTGATGGGCGCGGTCGCGTTCAGTTGGCAAGCCACTTCGCTCAGGGCGTGAAGCTCTTCCTCGCTCTCGACATTGAACTGGTAGATGCCGGCTTCGAGTGCGAGTTTCATCTCCGCTTTGGCCTTGCCGACGCCGGAAAAGACGATGCGAGCCGCAGGAACGCCGGCGCGCATGGCCTTTTTCAGTTCGCCGCCGGAGACGACATCGGCGCCGGCGCCGAGCCGTGCCAGTGTCTTCAGGACGGCGATGTTTCCGTTCGCCTTGACCGAAAAGGCGATCAGCGAATCCTTGGGAAAGGCTTGGGAAAAAACGCGGTAGTGCCGCTCCAACGTCGCCGTCGAGTAACAATAAAAGGGCGTGCCGACCTTCTCGGCCAGCATGGCGAGATCGACAGCCTCGGCATGCAACACACCGTCGCGATAGGAGAAGTGATTCATCGTCCTTGCTGCTGCTGCTGCGGCGGCGGCTTGGAGGGATCCTTCTCGCCCTTCGGCGTCGGATTGCCATCCGGCATGACGAGGTCGTTCTTCACGCCGCACGAGGCGACGGCGAGCGCGAGCAAAAGTGCAAGGGCAAGGCGTAGCGTCATTTCAGCGTCTCTTTCCAGAAGCGAAGCTGCTCGCGTACGCGCTCCGGCGCGGTGCCACCAAAGCTCGTTCGCGCCTTGATCGACGCTTCGAGCGACAAAACGGAATAGACGTCTTGCGTAATTCCTGTCTCGATCGTCTGCATTTCGGTGAGCGGTAGCTTTTCGAGCGCGAGACCCTGCGCCTCGGCGCGCCGCACGATGGCACCGGCGCTATGATGCGCTTCGCGGAAAGGCTTTTTGAGCGTGCGCACGATCCAGTCGGCCAGATCGGTCGCAGTCGGATAGCCGGCCTCGGCGGCCCTGCGCATCGCGTCAGGATCAACCGTTAGATCGCCGATCATCGCGGCAAGAGCGGCGAGCGAAACCTCGATCGTGTCAGCAGCGTCGAAGACGCGCTCCTTGTCTTCCTGCAGGTCGCTGCCATAGGCCAGCGCCAGGCCCTTCACGACGGTTGCAAGCGCCACGAAATCGCCGAGCACACGGCCGGTCTTGCCGCGCACCAGTTCGGCCGCGTCGGGATTTCTCTTTTGCGGCATGATCGAGGAGCCGGTGGTGAATTGATCCGACAGGCGCACGAAGCCGAAGGCCGGCGTCGACCATTGCACGATCTCGCCGGCGAGACGCGACAGATGCGTCGCTGAGATCGTGGCGGCGGCAAGATATTCCAATGCGAAATCGCGCGCCGAGACAGCGTCGAGAGAATTGCGCATCGGCCGCTCGAATCCGAGCGCCTTCGCCGTCATGTCGCGGTCGATGGGAAAGGGCGTGCCGGCGAGCGCGGCGGCGCCGAGCGGCGACTCATTCATTCGCGCTTGCGCGTCCGCAAAGCGTCCACGGTCGCGCTGGAACATCTCGACATAGGCGAGGCAGTGATGGCCGAACGTCACCGGCTGCGCCGGCTGCATATGGGTGTAGCCCGGCATGATGGTCGCGGCATGACGCTCCGCTTGTGCAAGGAGTGCGCGTTGCAGCGCGTCCAATCCCTGAGCGGCGCGCTCGCACGCTGCGCGCAGCCAAAGGCGCAGATCGGTCACCACCTGGTCGTTGCGCGAACGCGCCGTGTGCAGCCGACCCGCAGCGTCGCCGATCAGCTCCTTCAGTCGCGATTCAATATTGAGGTGGATGTCTTCCAGCGCACGGCTGAAGGTGAATTTGCCTTCTGCGATTTCAGCCTCGATCGCGTCGAGCCCCTTCAGGATTGCTTCGCAGTCCTTGGGCGAAATGATCTTCTGCGCCGCGAGCATGCGCGCATGCGCCTTCGAGGCGGCGATGTCCTCCGCCGCCAGCCGTTTGTCGAAATCGATGGAGGGCGTTATGACCTCCATGATCGAGGCAGGACCGCCGGCAAAGCGGCCGCCCCACATTTTGTTCGCAACCATGAGACGCCCGTGACGCCAACTCGTAGGTTTTACATTGTAATAGGAGCCGCTGTCCTGAGTGTAGCGGCGCTTGGCGTTCTATATGTGATGCTGCCCCGCACTGTCCAACGAGGCGCCATGCCGCCGGCGTCTCTGGCCCCGTTTACCGCCAGCCAGAGCCCCGTTGCCGTACCGCAGGTCGCATTCAACGACGCCCGGGGCAATCGCATTTCACTCGCCCAGTTCAAGGGCCGCTACGTCCTGCTCAATCTGTGGGCGACATGGTGTGCGCCTTGCGTGCGGGAGCTGCCGGCTCTCGCCCGACTGCGCAGCGCGGTCGCGAACGGCCGGTTCCAGGTCGTCGCCGTCGATATCGGACGCGGCGACGCGGCTGATGCGCGCAGCTTCCTCGCTGCGCACGATGCCGGCGCGCTCGACACCTACGTCGACTCGAATCTCGCTCTGCTGCGCGCCTTCGGCGCCTACGGCCTCCCGCTCACCGTGCTGATCGATCCCAAGGGCCGAGAAATCGGCCGCGCGCTGGGACCTGCGAGCTGGGATACGCCGGAATCGCTCGACTATTTCCGTGCCCTGACGGCGCCACGCGCTGCGTCGTAGTCGTCCCACATGGACGTGCAGTCGATCAGCGCGCGTTCGCGCATGGCGCGATCGATCGCCATGACGGTAAGCCCGGCTTCCATGGAATCGTGCGCCGTCACTGGAAACGTTGCACGGCCTTCCAGCGACGCCAGCAGATCCATCGCCATCGCCTGGTCGGCGCCGTTGTGGTTGTCGTCGGTGCGATTGGCATAGTCGATGCGTTCTGGCTTTGCCTTATCCATGGCGCGCCGCACCATCAGCTTGTTGCGCACCAGATCGGCGATCAGCGTTCCTTCGGTGCCCGCGATGTACCAGCGCCGCTCGCCGAGGCTGACATGGCTGTTGGAGTGAAACGACAGGCGCATGCCGCTCGCGTATTCGACAATGGCGGTCTGGTGGTCGGCGACGTCCATGTCAGACTGGAAGGCATCGTTGGCGCCCGCCCAACCCGCATCGCGCAGCGCATAAGCAGGTTGACCGTCGCTATAGGCTTTGGGCACGTCCTTGCGTTCTGAATTGAAGATGCGTTTTCCACCGAAGCTCGCAACTCGTGCCGCGCGCGCGCCGGCAAGGCGGCCGAAGATATCGAAATCGTGACACACCTTGTCGAGGAAGTAGGAGCCGCCCCAGGCTTCCTTGCGCCGCCAGTTGCGCGCGAGATAGGCGCCGTGTTCCGGCGGCAGATGCTCGGTCGCGTCCATCGACACGAGCTCGCCCAGCATCCCGGAATCGACTCGGCGGATCGTCTCGCGCACGATCGGCATTGAGCGCATGACGAGGCCGATATACAGCGGCGGTACCGTCTTCGACGCAAGATGACGCGCCAGCGCGAAAGTTTCTTCCTCCGTGCGGACGATCGGCTTCTCGGCAAAGATCGCAAAGCCGGCCTCGAACGCCTCCAGCAGATGCTCGTAGTGCAGGTGGTTGGGTGAGCCGATCATGACGAGATCGAACGGGCCATCCGCGAATAGCGCCGCACTGTTCGGATAGGCCCGCCCGGGTGGGATGTCGCGCTCGGCCAGGATCGGCAGACCGACCGGCTCCGGATCGACATAGCCAGCCACGGCGAGCTTCCAGCCGACCTCCTCCATGGCGCGCAGGACGTGGGCGATGCGCTGGCCGAGCCCGATGACGCCGATGCGATAAGTCTTCATAATTCGCACGCTAGCGGCTCACCGCGCGGCGCGGAAGACCTTTTTCCCAGCGCTGATTTTTCTTCGTCCGCGATTGCTCCGGTGTGCCGGATGAAATCTAATTCGTCACGGCTGCATGGGAGTGGCGTCATGAGTGTGCACGAAATCGTCCCTCACGATATCTGGCTTGCCGCGCGCAAAGCGTTTCTCGCCAGAGAGAAGGAGTTCACGCGCCTGCGCGACGAGTTGAGCGCCGAACGTCGCGCGCTGCCGTGGGAGAAGGTCGAGAAGCGCTATCACTTCACCGGACCGAACGGCGAAACCCACCTCTCGGACCTGTTCGCCGACAAGAGCCAGCTCGTGGTCTATCACTTCATGCTGGGGCCGGATTGGAAGGAAGGCTGCAAATCCTGTTCCTTCTGGGCCGACAATTTCGATGGCGTCGCGGTGCACCTGAAGCATCGCGATGTCAGTTTCGTCGTTGTATCGCGCGCGCCGCTTTCCAAGCTCCTCGACTACAAGAAACGCATGGGCTGGTCGTTTCCCTGGGTTTCCTCGTTCGGCAGCGACTTCAATTTCGACTACCAGGTGTCGTTCACCAAGGATGAGCTCGACGCCGGCGAGGCCTATCACAATTACGAAGTCCGTCCGAACACCATGACGGAGCTCGCCGGCTTCAGCGTGTTCGCCAAGGATGCGGCGGGAAACATCTTCCACACCTATTCGACCTATGCGCGCGGCCTCGACATGCTGAACGGCGCCTACCACATTCTCGACATGACGCCGAAAGGGCGGGACGAGGCCGGCCTCAAGAGCACGATGGAATGGGTGCGCCGCCACGACCAGTACGAGGACTGAGCGTTAGAGTCGTTCGGCGCGCCTAGCGCGTCGGAACGGGATGTTCGCCGCGATAGTCGTAGAAGCCGCGGCCGGTCTTCTGGCCGAGCCAGCCGGCCTCGACATATTTCACCAGAAGCGGGCAGGGTCGGTATTTCGAATCCGCGAGGCCCTCGTAGAGCACCTGCATGATCGAGAGACAGGTATCGAGCCCGATGAAGTCGGCGAGTTGCAGCGGTCCCATCGGATGGTTGGCGCCAAGCCGCATCGCGGTGTCTATGGCCTCGACGTTACCCACGCCTTCATAGAGCGTGTAGACTGCTTCGTTGATCATCGGCTGCAGGATGCGATTGACGATGAAGGCGGGAAAATCCTCGGCATAGGCGGCCGTCTTGCCGACGCGCTTGACGACTTCGAGCGCCGACTGGAACGTCGTGTCGTCGGTGGCGATGCCGCGGATCACTTCAACGAGTTGCATCATCGGCACGGGATTCATGAAATGAATGCCGATGAAGCGCTCCGGCCGGTCGGTCGCGGTCGCCAGTCGCGTCACCGAGATCGACGAGGTGTTGGTGGCGATCAACGTGGAAGGCGCGAGCCGCGGGCAAAGTTCCTGGAAGATCTTTTTCTTGATTCCCTCGTCTTCGGTCGCCGCCTCGATGACAAGGTCGCGATCCTTCAAGTCGTCGAGAGACTGCGTGATGCGGATGCGCTTCAGCGCCGATGAAATCTGGTCGTCCTTGATCAAGCCGCGCGCCGCCTGGCGGTGCATGTTCTTGTCGATGCGTTCGAGCGCTTTGGCGAGCGTTTCCTTGTTGACGTCGTCGAGCACCACATCGAACCCGGCCAGCGCCAGCACATGCGCGATGCCGTTGCCCATCTGGCCGGCGCCGATGACGCCAATGCGTTCAATACTCATGCGCGTCGATCCTTGAGGCTATTTGTAGCCCATCTTGCTCAATTCTTCGTCCATCTCGGGCACCGCCTTGAAGAGGTCGGCCACCAGGCCATAGTCGGCGACCTGGAAGATCGGTGCTTCTTCATCCTTGTTGATGGCCGCGATGACCTTGGAATCCTTCATGCCTGCGAGATGCTGGATAGCGCCGGAAATGCCCACGGCGATGTAGAGTTCCGGCGCCACCACCTTGCCGGTCTGGCCAACCTGATAGTCGTTGGAGACGAAACCGGCATCGACTGCGGCGCGGCTGGCGCCCACCGCGGCGTGCAGCTTGTCGGCGATCTTGTCGAGCAGGTGGAAGTTGTCGCCCGACTGCATGCCGCGTCCGCCTGAGATGATGATCTTGGCGGAGGTGAGTTCGGGGCGTTCTGATTTCGACAATTCCTCGCCAACGAATTTGGCAAGGCCGGGATCCGGCGCGGCCGAAATCTTTTCGATCGCCGCCGAACCGCCCTCGCCTGCCGCCTTGAAGGTCGTGGTTCGAACGGTGATGACCTTCTTGCCCGCTCCCGCCTGCACCGTGGCAATGGCATTGCCGGCATAAATCGGTCGCTGGAACGTGTCGGCGCTTTCCACGGCGATGATTTCGGAGATCTGCGGCACATCGAGTTTGGCGGCAACGCGCGGCATGTAGTTCTTGCCGTTGGTCGTCGCCGGCGCGAGGATCGCGTCATACTTGTCGGCGAGCGACAGGATCAACGTCTCCATCGTCTCGGCCACCATCTTGGCGTAGAGCGCATCGTCCGCGAGAAGGACTTTCTCGACGCCGGCGAGCTTTGCGGCCGCCGCCGCAACAGCATCGGCGCCCTGGCCCGCGACCAGCACATGCACCGGCGTGCTCACCTGCGCTGCGGCGGTCACCACCTTGGCGGTCGCTTCCTTCAACGACGCATTGTCGTGTTCGGCGATTACGAGCGAGGCCATCGTCAGATCACTCCCGCTTCGTTCTTGAGCTTGTCGAGCAACTCGGCCACGGTCTTCACCTTGATGCCGGCTTGGCGCTTGGGCGGCTCGCTCACCTTGAGAACCTTCAGTCTCGGCGCGATGTCGACGCCATAATCGGCGGGCGATTTCTCTTCGATCGGTTTCTTCTTCGCCTTCATGATGTTGGGTAGCGAGGCATAGCGCGGCTCGTTGAGGCGCAAATCCACCGTCATGACGGCGGGAAGCTTCACTTCGACGGTCTGAAGACCGCCGTCGATTTCGCGCTCGATGTTCGCAGTCGTATCGCCGAGTTCGAGCTTGTGCGCGAACGTGCCTTGCGACCAGCCGAGCAAGGCAGCCAGCATCTGGCCGGTCTGGTTGGAATCATCGTCGATCGCCTGCTTGCCGGTGATGACCAACGTCGGCTTTTCGGCGTCGCAGATGGCTTTCAGAATCTTGGCAACGGCCAACGGCTCGACGTCGGCGTCGGTCTTCACCAGGATGCCGCGGTCGGCGCCCATGGCAAGCGCGGTGCGGATGGTTTCGGACGCCTGTTGCGGGCCGATCGACACGGCGATCACTTCCGTGGCCTTGCCCTTTTCCCGGAGACGCACGGCCTCTTCGACGCTGATCTCGTCGAATGGGTTCATGGACATCTTCACGTTGGCAAGGTCGACGCCTGACTGGTCGGCCTTCACGCGGACTTTGACGTTGTAGTCGATCACCCGCTTGACGGGCACCAGTACCTTCATGTGCTTCGAATTTCCCTGAGCGGTGGCGGTTGTTTAGCTTGGGCGCGCGCTGCTTGCGCCGCGTTTTGTGGTGGCCGCCCCCTGTTGTGCGGCGCAAAAACTAGGACCGGCCCTTGGCGCTGTCAACGAACCGTCATTCCGCTTTCGCCAAGGAAACAAGGCTCGCGAATCGTTCGGCTATTTAGGTGCAGTGCAGCATTTCTGGCCAGTATGCGTCATTCCGCCGCACCAGTTCGAAGGCCCTCGTGCTTCGACAAGCTCAGCATGAGGGCCACAGCCCAATTCCTCATCCTGAGCTTGTCGAAGGATGGATAGCGGACTCGAGAATTCGCGGTGGCTACTTCAGCGTCGCCAGATAGGCGACCACGTCGTCGACTTGCTTGGGATTGGCGATGCCGGCAAACGCCATCTTGGTACCGGGCACCAGCCGCGCCGGAGCGCTGACCCAGGCTTTCAGCTTGTCGGGCGTCCAGTTGATGCCGGAGTTCTTGAGCGCGCTGGAAAACGTGAAATTGCGTAGCGAGGCGGCCTTGCGACCGGCGACGCCAGAGAGGTTGGGGCCAAGGCCATTGGGCCCGCCTTTCTGCACGGTGTGGCAGATGGCGCAGCGGCCGAACACGATTTTGCCGTTGGCGGCATCGCCGGCATTCGCGGCGGTCGCGAACAGCGCGATGGCGAGGGTGATGACGAGCGAACGCATGCGTCTCTCCGATTGGACGGCGTGATTGAGCCGCAAAGGAAGAGTTTTGCAAGCGCCTCGCGGCTCAGCGCTTAAGGCCGCCTGACTTCGCGGTTTCGATCGCGGCGCGAAAGCCGATTGGATCGGCGATATCGGGCAGATCGATATGATCGACGCCGGTGCCCTCGATGCGCAGATGACCGTAGCCGAGCAGCCGGCCCCAGAAGGTTTGCGTCACGCTGACGCCTTCGATGTTGGGCAGCGCCACCTCGAAGGTCTTGAGCGTGAACCAGCCTGTCTTCTCGACGAAGCGATGCGTGGTGACGCCGATCTCCGTCGTCCAGAGCCGGATCATCATCACCGCGAAGATCACGATGCCGATGATGAGCCAGCCGAGCAGGATGAGCGCGGCCCAGGCCTTGAGATGGTACCACCAGTGAAAGCGTGCGCGAGCGACAAGCGCCTCGCCCTGTCCGAGCGACTGTTCGATGTAGGACATGGAACTCCCTCTCCTCGGACTTCCTTCCCTCATCCTGAGCTTGTCGAAGGATGGACAGTACGTTCAGTTCAGACCGGACAGAGGGACGCCGTCAACCTTCGTCGTGATCGGGCAAGAGGACTTCGCGCAAGCCCTTATGGTTGGGACGGGAGACGACGCCGTCCTGCTCCATGCGCTCGATCAGGCTGGCGGCTCGGTTGTAGCCGATCTGTAAGCGACGCTGGATGTAGCTCGTCGTCGCCTTGCGCTCCCGCGCCACGATGGCGAGCGCCTTGTCGTAGAGATCATCGCCGGAATTGCCGCTGCCAGAACCCATCAGCGCATAGGGATCGTCGAGATCCTCGTCCGGTTCTTCGGTGACGGCGTCGAGATATTCCGGTGTGCCTTGCGTCTTCAAGAAGCGCACGACGTCCTCGACTTCGCGGTCGGTGACGAAAGGTCCGTGGATACGCCGGATGCGCCCGCCCGCCATCATGTAGAGCATGTCGCCCTGACCAAGCAGCTGTTCGGCGCCCTGTTCGCCGAGGATCGTGCGGCTGTCGATCTTGCTCGTTACCTGGAACGAGATTCGCGTCGGGAAGTTTGCCTTGATCGTGCCGGTGATGACGTCGACCGACGGGCGCTGCGTGGCGGCGATCAGATGGATGCCGGCGGCGCGCGCCATCTGGGCGAGGCGTTGCACCGCGCCTTCGATTTCCTTGCCCGAGATCATCATCAGGTCGGCGACTTCGTCGACCACCACGACGATGAAGGGCATGAATTCCAGATCGAGCAGCTCGTCTTCATAGATCGGCTTGCCGGTCTCGCGGTCGAATCCGGTCTGCACGGTGCGCTTCAGCTGCTCGCCTTTTTCCTTGGCGCGGCGGATGCGGTCGTTGAAGGCTTCGACGCCGCGCACGCCCAGCTTGGACATCTTGCGATAGCGCTCTTCCATCTCGCGCACCGCCCATTTGAGCGCCACCACCGCTTTGCGCGGATCGGTGACGACGGGACACAGAAGGTGTGGAATACCGTCATAGACCGACAGTTCCAGCATCTTGGGATCGATCATGATCATGCGGCACTGGTCCGGCGGCATGCGGTAGAGCAGCGACAGGATCATGGTGTTGAGCCCGACCGACTTGCCCGAACCCGTCGTGCCGGCAACGAGCAGGTGAGGCATCTTGGCGAGATCGGCCATCACCGGCTCGCCGCCGATGGTCTTGCCCAGCGCCAGTGTCAGCGGCGCGCGCGCCTTGTCGTACTCGCCGCTCGAGAGCATCTCGCGCAGATAGACCGTCTCGCGCGTCTGGTTCGGCAGTTCGATGCCGATGACGTTGCGCCCCGGGATCACCGCGATGCGCGCCGCCACCGCGCTCATCGACCGCGCCACGTCGTCGGAAAGCGAGATCACGCGGCTCGACTTGACGCCGGCGGCCGGTTCGAACTCGTAGAGTGTTACGACGGGACCCGGCCGCACGGCCATGATGCGGCCTTTGACGCCGAAATCGGCCAGCACGGCTTCGAGCATGCGGGCATTTTCTTCCAGCGCATCGTCGGACAGTCCCGCCGTGTCGTGTATCTGCACGGGTTCGTTGAGCAGGCCGAGCGCGGGAAGCTGATACTCGCTGGAGACGAGATCGAGCGCCGGCTGCTTGCGCAGCTTGACGGGCGCCTGGTTCCTGCGCGCTTCCTCGCGCTTGACGCGGCTCTCGCGCCGTTCAGCCAAGCGTGTTGCGGCAATGGGCTCCGGCGCGACGTCGAGCGCGTAGCCCTCTTCGTCCGAGTCCTCGTCATGCTCCGGCTCAAAGTCCTCTTCGTCATAGTCGCGGGCGCGATGAACGGCGACGCGCGAATTCTTCAGCCGCGATCCCGCCAGGTAGAGTGCTGCGGGAATATTGCCGAGCGCGCGCAGGATCGGGCGCGCGCGCAAACCGGTTGCGACGAAGGCCAATGGAAATCCGGCGACGAGCAGAAACAACGGCAACGCCGTCGCGATCCAGCGCGCGTCATAGACTTGTCCGACATGGGCGGAGAGCGAGGCCGCGGCGATACCGATCAAGCCGCCGGTACCTGCCGGCAACGTGAGCGGGGCGGGAAAGACGCCAAGGCCGGCTGCGAAGAGAACGGTTCCGAGCGGCCAGGCGAAGGCGCGCGCCATCGTGTGGCTGAGGTCTCGGCCCATGAGCGCACGCACGCCCCACACCATTGGCGGCGCCAGTGCTGCGATGGCCGCGATACCGAAGGCCTGCAGCAGAAGATCGGCAGCCGTGGCGCCCAGACCACCGAGCATATTGGAAGGCTCGACCGTGGTTGCATTGTTCAGACTCGGGTCGCGCGAATCGTATGTCAGCAGTGCGAGCAATGCGGCCGCCGCGGATAGGAAGAGGACCAGCCCGGCGCCGCGCAGGATCAGCAACTGCAACAGGCGTGCGAGCGAGCGGCGCGCCTCGGCGAGCGCATCGGCCATCGCCGCGCCGCGCGAGCGCGGCTGGTAGACACCCATCATCCGCCGCGTGGCCTGGCTCATGCCCGCTCCGTGCCCAGCACCTCAACCATTCTTTCGAGTGCCGCCATAATGGTTGACGAATCGTTAACGAGCGCCACGCGGATGTAGGAAAAGCCAGGATTTGTGCGCACTTTTCCGGGTTCCGTCTCGCGCCCCATATAGGCGCCCGGCAGTACGCGCACGCCCTTCTCGCGCCACAGCTTGAGTGCCGTTTCTTCGCCGTTTCCGACGTCGAGCCAGAGGAAGAAGCCGCCGTCCGGCACGCGAAAGCCGGCGCGGTTGCCGAGCAGGCGCTGCGCCAGGTGGAATTTCTCGCGATAGGCTTCGCGGTTCACCACGACATGCGCTTCATCAGACCAAGCGGCAGTGGAAGCGGCGATGAGCGGCGCGGGCACTTGCGGTCCGGCATAGTTGCGAAGACTCCGGAAGCGCTCGATCAAATTTGCGTCGCCCGCCACCATGCCCGAGCGCAATCCCGGCAAGCCCGAGCGCTTCGAAAGCGAATGAAAGCTGAAGAGCCTCTCGTAGGGTGCGCCCCGCATGGTGAGCGCGCCAAGCGGCGGCTTGTCGATATAGATGTCGGCGTAACATTCGTCGGCGAAGACGGCAAAATCGTATTCGTCGGCGAGCGCGAAGAGCGTTTGCCAATAAGCTGCGTCGGCACACGCCCCTTCGGGATTCGAAGGCGAGCAGATGTAGACCGCAGCCGTGCGCTCGAGCACCGCTTTGGGCAGCGCCGCATAGTCGGGAAGAAATCCGGTTGCCGCCGTCGCCGGCACGAAGTGGGGTTCGCCGCCCGCCGCAAGGGCTGCAGCGGAATAACATTGATAGAACGGGTTCGGCAGCAGCACGATGGGCCGCTGCCCGGCCTTGGTTTGCGGCATCACAGTAAAGAGCGCGAGGAACAATCCCTCGCGCGTGCCATTCAGGGGCAGCAGGTTTTTTTCCGGATCGATCGAGGCGGGCGGCAAGGCGAAGCGCCGGACAAGCCAGGCAGCGGCGGCATCGCGCCACGCCCTGTTGGCGTTGATCGCCGGATAGGCGCCGAATTCGCCGGCCGTCCTTGTGATCGCCTCCAGCACGAAGGGCGGCACCGCGCCATTGGGATCGCCGATCGCCAGACTGATCGGCGACATGCCGGGCTGATGGGGATCGAGAAGGTCCGCCAGCATCGCGAAGGACGAAGGCGGAAGTTGAGAGAGTCGTCCGGGGAGCATGGCGAAGAGCGTGACCGTTGGCTGTGGTTGCCGACGATAGCATGCTTCGCTTTTCGTTCGCGCGGAATGGATGGCCGGGTCGAGCCCGGCCACAAACAAAAGGGGCGCTCCTTTTGGGAGCGCCCGAGTTGCCGGGGAGTTCTGATCGTTCAGCCGTGCACGGTCTCGCCGTGCAGGTTGATGTCGAGGCCCTCGACTTCGACCTCGCGGCTGACGCGCAGGCCGATCACCAGATCGATCGCCTTCAGGATGATGAAAGTGCCGATGCCGCAATAGAGGAATACGGCAGCGACATCGTAGAACTGGATGAGCATTTGGTGCCCATTGCCGTCTAGCAGCCAGCCTCCGTTTTGAAACGGCGCCACATTGTTGATCGCCTTGCTTGCAAAGGCGCCGGTCAACATTGCGCCGAGAGCTCCTCCGACGCCGTGCACGCCCCAGGTGTCGAGCGCATCGTCATAGCCGATCCACTTTTTCACCCACACCGACGAGAAGTAGCACACCACGCCGGCCGCAATGCCGATCCAAAGCGCACCTTGCGCATTGACGAAGCCAGACGCCGGAGTGATGGCGACGAGTCCCGCCACTGCGCCGGAGATCATGCCGAGCACGCTGGGTTTCTTGTTGACGATCCATTCGGCGAACATCCAGCCGAGCGACGCCGCGGCCGTTGCGATCTGCGTTGCGGCTGCCGCCATGCCGGCGCCGTAGCCCGCCGTCACCGCGGAGCCCGCGTTGAAGCCGAACCAACCGACCCAGAGCAACGAGGCGCCGATCAGCGCGAAGAGCAGGTTGTGCGGCGCCATGTTCTCGGTGCCGTAACCGGTGCGCTTGCCGAGCATGAGACAGGCGACGAGTCCGGCGGTACCGGCGTTCAGATGCACCACCGTGCCGCCGGCGAAGTCCATTGCTCCCAATGAACCCAGCCAACCACCGCCCCATACCCAATGCGCGATCGGGCAGTAGATCAAAAGTAGCCACAGCGACATGAACCACATGAAAGCGGAAAACTTCATGCGGTCGGCGATCGCACCGGCGATCAGCGCCGGCGTGATGATCGCGAACGTCATCTGGAAGAACATATAGACCGATTCCGGAATCGTACCGGCCAGCGGATTGATCGACTTGAGCGTCATCGAGCCGAGCATGAAAGAATTGAAGCTGCCGATGTACTGGTTCATGACGCTGTCGGCATTGGTGGTGAATGCCACCGAATAGCCGATGATCATCCACAACACGGTGATGATGCAGGTGGCGCCGAAACTCTGCGCCGCGGTGGCCAGGATGTTCTTCTTGCGCACCATGCCGGCATAAAAGAGGGCAAGCCCCGGTACGGTCATGAGCAACACCAACGCGCTTGATGTGATCATCCAAGCCGTGTCGCCGGAGTTCAGCGGATCGGGCGGAGGCGCGGCGGCGAACGCCGGCACAATCGTCAGCGCCAAGCCCCCAAGCGCGGCGGCGATGCCGATACCGATGTGTTTGTGGTTCGAAAAAGTCATGGAAATGCTCCCCTGAAGATTTGACTGTTCGCTGTTGTCGGATTTAGAGCGCATCGCCGTCGGTCTCGCCGGTGCGGATACGCACGACCTGGTCGAGCGGCGTGACGAAGATTTTTCCGTCACCGATCTGTCCGGTCTTGGCCTTGTTGGTGATCGCTTCAATCACCGCGTCGGACATTTCGCTTTTGACGGCGACTTCGATTTTCATCTTGGGCAGAAAGCTCACGGCGTATTCCGCGCCGCGGTAAATCTCGGTGTGCCCCTTTTGCCGCCCGTACCCTTTGACTTCGGTCACCGTCATGCCCTGCACGCCAAGCGCCGACAGCGCCTCGCGGACCTCATCGAGCTTGAAGGGTTTGATGATCGCCGTGATGAGCTTCATCTGCCGTCCTTCCATGGTTGTTCGCGCCCGGACCCAACCCCGAGCGTTAACGCTTCATCAAGAAACGTGCCGCGATGCAGCGAAACGGCTCCTCCTTGATTTCAAAGGAAAATCGCGCGACCGGTTCGATATCGTGGGGTCGCGGGCCCGAGAATCTGACGCTTTTGGCGGCGATTCTACGAGTTTGCATATTTTTTGGGCGGGGCTTGAAAAGTTCAGCTATAGGATTATATTCAGAAACTGTGGACTATCGACCGCAGAGGCTGTTCGAGGGCAGAACATTAGAATGGACACAAAAGCAGAATCTATCCAACGATATTATCATATGGAATCAGTATGTTAAGTCGAATTTCAGGGGGATTGAACGTCAAATTTTTCGAATTTTTTCGAGACGCGGATTTTTTCACTAGGTTGGGATGGCGAAAACCGATGAAAAGCAACGCTCGAATGTACACACATTGTTCAAAATCAATGACTTACCCGCACCTGCGCGCCGACGGGAAAGCGCTTTAGGCTCGCGCCATGAAAAATTGCGACGTCATCATCGGCGGCGGCGGCATGGTGGGCTTGAGCCTCGCCATCGCGCTGGCCAAAGGCGGCCTCGACGTGGTCGTCGCCGACCCCGTGCTGCAAAGCGCCGCGCTGGATGCGAAATTCGACGGCCGCGTCTGCGCACTCTCCTACGCCTCGGTGCGCATGTTTGAAGCGCTCGGCGTCTGGGAGCATCTCAAAAGCGACGCGCAGCCCATCAACGACATCCTGGTCACCGACGCCAAGCTCGGCAGCGCGCCGTCGCCATTCTCGCTGCACTTCGATGCGGCCGAGGCGCATGCGGACGCGTTAGGTCACATCGTCGAAAATCGTCATACGCGCACCGGCCTCTTTGCCGTCGCGAGTACGCTTGCCAATCTCAGATTGATTGCGCCCGCTGCACTCACAAATTTGGAAAGCGATGCGGCAGGAATCGTGGCGTCGCTCGCCAATGGCGAAACGATCCGTGCAAGACTCGCGATCGCCGCCGATGGGCGCGACTCGCCGATGCGCGAGCTGATGGGCCTTTCGGTGATCTCCTGGTCTTACGCGCAATGGGGCATCGTGGCGACGGTGGCGCACGAGAAGCCGCACAACGGTGTCGCCTACGAACATTTTCTGCCGTCGGGGCCGTTCGCAATTCTGCCGATGACGGGAAACCGTTCGTCGCTGGTGTGGACGGAGAAGGAAACGCTTGCACCTGCGATGATGCAGCTCCCCGATGCCGAGTTCGATGCGGAGATTGCACGACGCTTCGGCTCGCACCTCGGCATGACCAAGGCGGCCGGTCCGCGGTGGTCGTATCCGTTGAAATTCCACCTCGCGCGCGGCTACGTGAAGCCGCGCTTCGCGCTTGCCGGCGACTCGGCGCACGGCATTCATCCGATTGCCGGGCAGGGTTTCAATCTCGGCCTCAAGGATGCTGCGGCGCTGAGCGAAATCGTGCTCGATGCCGCGCGGCTTGGCCTCGACATCGGTGCGCTCGATACGTTGCAGCGTTATGAGCGCTGGCGGCGCTTCGATTCGCTCGTCATGTCGTTCGCGATGGACGGTTTGAACCGGCTCTTTTCCAACGATATCGTGCCCTTGCGCATTCTGCGCGACGTCGGCCTCGGCCTGGTCGACGCGGTTGGACCGGCGCGACGCTTCTTCATGCGTCATGCCGGTGGCGACGTCGGCAAGCTGCCGCGTTTGATGAAGGGAGAGGCGGCTTAACGTTGATCGCTTCAAGTAGTCGGCCCTCGCCCTTCGGCAAGCTCAGGGTGAGGGCCCAATCACTGCCCTCATCCAGAGCCTGTCGAAGGATGGACGGCGAGCGACTCCGCGGACGACGCTAGTTCAACTTGTCGTCCTGCTTGCGCTGCGCAAGCGCGCGCGGCAATTCGACGTAGAAGCCGCGCGCGATGGCGCGAATCTTCTCGGCGCGCACGCGCTCGGCATCGAAGCGGCTGGCGAATTGTTCGCCTTCGAAGACGAAGCGCGTCACCGGCGTGCCGAGCCGCTCGTCCGCGACGCTGATCTCGCTTACCTCTTCGACCTGCTCCTCAGCCACCTTCAGCGTGTGACGGAAGTGAGCGATGGGATCGCTGCGGTCGCGCTGTTCATCGGCAAGCCGCTGCACGTTGCGCCGATCGAAGCGCGCCAGCGCGGCAGCGATATCGTGGCGAAAGCGAAAGATGACGAGCATGACGGCGATGAAGGCGCTGGTGGTCAGAAGATCGCGCAACAATGGCGTTATTCCGCAAGGCTGCCGGTGATCGGCTCGGGCACGACACTAGCATGCAGGCCATGCCCGCGCTTCAGATACTCCGCGCTCTGCATCTCGTGCAGCCGCGACACGGTGCGGCGAAAGGCTTCCGCGCCGTCGCCTGTCTTATAGAGTTGCTCGGGCGGTGCATCCGCCGAACAGATGAGCTTCACACCTTCGTCGTAGAGCGTATCGATCAAGACGACGAAGCGGCGCGCCTCGTTGCGCTCAGAAGGTCCAAGCTTTGGAATGTGATCGAGCAAGACGGTGTGAAAGTCGTGCGCGATGGCAAGATAGTCCGCCGCCGCCAACGGCTTCGCGCAAAGATCGCTAAAGCCGAAGCGCGCCACGCCTTTGGCGGCTTGTGGGATCGTCAGAGCGCGACCGAGCACGCGCAGCGTTTGCGCCGCGCCGCGCTTTGTATCGGTCAGCCTTTGCCATGCCGCATCCATGGCCGCGTCCGCAGCGGCGCCTAGCGGTTGCAGATAGATGTTCAAGCCCGACAGGCGCTGCAAGCGATAGTCGATGCCGCCATCGAGCTCGACGATATCGAGCCGCTCCTTGATCTCGGCGATGAAGGGCAGAAAGAGCTGGCGGTTGAGACCGCCTTCATACAGATGCTCCGGCGCAGTGTTCGAGGTCGCCACAATCACCACGCCGCGCGCAAACAGCTGCTCGAACAAGCGGCCGAGGATCAGGGCGTCGGCGACGTCGCCGACCTGGAATTCGTCGAAACAGAGCAGCCGCGCCTCTTCGGCAATGGCGCGCGCCACCGGCGGAATTGGATCGTCGCTTCCGGCCCGCTGGCGTTCGGCATGGATATTGGCGTGCGTCTCGACCATGAAGGCGTTGAAATGGACGCGTCGCTTCGCGCGCACGCGCACTTCGGCAAAGAAGAGATCCATCAGCATGGATTTGCCGCGTCCGACATCGCCCCATATGTAGAGTCCACGTGGTGGCGGCCTCGGCTTGAAGAAGAAGCGCGGGCCCGGCCGATAGCGAGCGAGAGCGCGCGCCAGAGCATTGAGCTTCTCGGCCGCTGCGCGTTGGGCAGCGTCGTCCTTCAGTTCGCCTCGTGCAACCGCGGCGCGATAGCGATCGAAAAGCGTCATGCGCGCGGCAGAATGGCCCAATAGTCGAAATCGAGGATCACGTCCGGCGGATAAGCGCCCTTGTCATCCTTGTCAGGAAAGCTTTCGCAGGGAAGATTCTTGGTGGCGACGAGCCGCAATCTCAGCGCGCCGACATCCTTGCGATGGCCCATTGGCTGCTTGTCGAGCACCTGGCTCCAGGCGAACACCGTGTCGCCGGCGAAGAGCGGATTGACATGCCGTCCGCCGTTGATCGCTGCGAGGGTGAACGCGTTGGCGAGGCCATTGAACGAAATCGCGCGCGCCAGGCTGATCACATGCCCGCCGTAGACGAGGCGGCGGCCGAAGCGGCCCTGGCCTTCGACGAATTGATTGAAATGCACCCGCGCCGTGTTCTGGTAGAGCCGCGTCGCCATCATGTGTTCTGCTTCCTCGACCGTGACGCCATCGCCATGGTCGATCGTCTCGCCGATTTCGTAATCGCCCCACAGATGCGGGCTACCGGACTGCACCGGATCGAACAGCGTGTCGAAGTTGAGCTGCGGCGCGACGTGCAGGTCGGATACGGCAACCACCTCGGCGAGCTTTGGCACATGCGCTTCCGGGGAAGCGGAGTCGGCGTCGCGCTTTCGCACCATGACCCAGCGCACATAGGAAAGGACCTGCTCGTCCTTCTCGTTCAGCCCATGGGTTCGGACATAGACCACGCCGGTCTGCCGGTTCGAGTTTTCCTTGAGCCCGATGATTTCGGAGTGCGCGCTCAGCGTCTCGCCGGCGTAGACGTGCTTCAGGAATCGCCCTTCGGCATAGCCGAGATTGGCGACGGCGTTCTGCGAGATGTCGGCGACTGTCTTGCCGAACACGGTGTGGAAGACGAGAAGATCGTCGAGCGGGCTCTTCGGAAGCCCAACCGTCTGCGCGAAAACGTCGGACGACTGCAACGCAAAGCGCGAACCGTAAAGCGCAGTGTAGAGCGCGGCGTCGCCGTATGTCAGCGTGCGCGGCGTGGCGTGCGCGATCTTCTGCCCGAGGCGGAAGTCCTCGAAGAAGTTGCCGGCGTTGGTTTTCATCAAATTTCCTGTCATCCCGGGCGGACCAAAGGTCCGGTCCGGGACCCATCGTCGAGTAGGGCCGGATATAGATCAAGCCAGTGGGGATTGTCTTCTTCAATCAAGCGAATTTTCCAGTCGCGGCGCCAGCGCTTCAGTCGTTCTTCCTTTTCGATGGCGAAATGGATGTCGCCGTGACGTTCAAACCAAACCAGGCTCTTGACCTCATACTTTTTCGTGAAGCCCGGCACGAGGCCTTCTTTGTGCTCGGCAATGCGCCGAACTAGGTCATTGGTGACGCCGACATAGAGCGTTCCATAGGGTTGGCTTGCCAGCATATAGACAAAGTACAGATGATCGTGCATGCGGCTCGATGGGTCCCGGATCGCCGCTACGCGCCGTCCGGGATGACCGTTAGGGAACGTTCAGCGCCGCAATGGCATCGGCCATGGCGACGGTGCTGCGCGCGATCTCGGCATGCAGCAACTCGACCATGCGCCCGTCGAGTTTGATGGCGCCCTTGCCCTTGTTCTCGGGAAGCTCGAATGCGGCGATCAGCTTGCGCGCGGCGTCCACTTCTTCCGCCGACGGCGCGAACACGACATTGCACGGTTCGATCTGGCTTGGATGAATAAGTGTTTTGCCGTCGAAGCCGAAGCTTTTTGCCTGTTCGCACGTTGCTCTGAAGCCATCGGCATTCTGGATGTCGTTGTAGACGCCGTCGATCACCGCGATGGCGTTGGCACGCGCCGCCAGGACAGACAGACTCAATGCCGCCGAAAGGTTGGCGCGATCGTGCGTGTGCTGACCGTGAATCTCTTTGATCAGGTCGTTGGTGCCCATGACGAAAGCGGCAAGCCGACCACCCGCCGCCGCGATGGCGCCGACATTCAAGATCGCAACCGGCGTCTCCACCATGGCCCACACTGCAATTGACCGCTCGGCATGCAGGCGCACCAGATGTTCCTCGACCGCGTGCAGATCTTTCGGAGCGGAAATCTTGGGCACTAGAATCGCATCCGGTTTGGCGGCCGCGGCGGCGGCGAGATCGGCCTCGCCCCATGGCGTCGCCAGACCATTGACACGGATGACGATCTCGCGTTTGCCGAAGCCTCTGGCCTTGACTGCGTCGCACACTTGCTGACGCGCCAGCTCCTTGGCGTCGGGCGCAACCGCGTCTTCCAGATCGAGGATCAGCGCATCGGCGCCAAGCGTACGCGCCTTCTCGAGCGCACGGGCGTTGGAGCCCGGCATATAAAGCACCGAGCGGCGCGGCCGGATGGCGGTCATGAAATCCTCTCGCTTGCGGCTGTGAGACACTTACCCCTGACGGGGCTTTGGGCCAAGTCAGCGCTTGGCGTAGCGCGCGCGAACTGCTGCGGCATAGGATTCCACATCGGCTTGCGCGCGGAAATTCTGCGCCCAGCGGTTCATCACCTTCGCCATGCGCTCGGGCGGCACGCCGAGTTGGGCCTGCGCCACTCCGCCATTGACGCTTTCACGATAGGCGGCAACGAAACCGTCTCTCAGCGTGAACTGGCTGATGCCGTCGATCACCACTTCCTTGCCCGCGAACTGGGGAATTTTGGAGACGAAGCGCGAAAGTGAGCGGGCGTAGCCGATGCGTCCGTCCGTGACGGGATCGAAGAACGTCCAGTCATATTCGGCGGCATCACGGTGGAACAGATTCTCGAGCATGTCGGCAATCGCCGCGCGCCCGCTATGCGGACCGTAGATGTAATCGTGGTAGACGCCGTCCTCGGTAAAACAGGCGGCCAATGCTTTCCCGTCTCCTGCCGTTGCAGCCGCGCCGAAGCGCGCCACCAGTTCCGTAAACGCCGTCGGACTCACGCGGCCTTCCGAAGCAGCTTGCGGTTGACGAGGCATTCGGCAATCTGCACCGCATTCAGTGCCGCGCCCTTGCGCAGATTGTCCGCCACGATCCACAGCGACAGACCATGTTCGACAGTCGGGTCTTTGCGGATGCGACTGACGAACGTCGCGTCCTCGCCGGCGCACTCCACCGGCGTCGCATAGCCGCCATCCTCGCGCTTATCGATGACAAGCACGCCTGGCGCCGCGCGCAGCAACGAACGCGCCCGTTCGGCGGTGATCGGTCGTTCGAATTCGATCGTCACTGCTTCGGAGTGGCCGATGAACACCGGCACGCGCACGCAGGTGGCGGTCAGCTGAATGTCCGGATCAAGGATCTTCTGCGTTTCCACCATCATCTTCCATTCCTCCTTGGTCAGGCCGGAGTCGAGGAAGTCGTCGATGTGGGGAATGACGTTGTAGGCGATCTGCTTGGTGAAATTTTCAACTTCAATCGGATCGGCGACGAAGACCGAGCGCGTCTGGCGGAACAATTCGTCCATCGCGTCCTTGCCGGCGCCCGACACCGACTGGTAGGTCGAAACCACCACGCGCTTGATCTGCGCTTCGTCGTGCAAGGGTTTGAGCGCGACGACCAGCTGCGCCGTCGAACAGTTGGGATTGGCGACGATGCCTTTCTTGATGCCCTTCAGGGCATCCGCATTCACCTCGGGCACTACGAGCGGCACGTCGCGGTCCATGCGGAAGGCGCTGGAATTGTCGATCACCAAGGCACCCTGGGCCGCGATCTTGGCCGACCAGGACTTCGACACGGCACTCCCCGCACTCATCAGCACGATATCCGTGCCCCTGAAATCGTAATGTTCGAGCGCCTTGACCTTCAGCACACCGTCGCCGAACGAAACTTCGGTGCCGACCGAGCGCGGCGAGGCAAGGGCGACGACTTCGCTGTAGGGAAAGGCGCGTTCGGAGAGGACACTCAGCATCTCGCGCCCGACATTTCCGGTCGCGCCGACGACTGCCACCTTATATTGCATCGATTATGTCCTCTTGGCCGAGCGTCGGCCAGGCGCTCACATACGCCAATCGGAAGAAGGTGAAAAGCGCACTACCAGGTCAGCTTCAGCTTGATGCCAGCGCCGTCGATCTGACCGCGCAGCATGGCGTTGTTGGTCGGCGCATTTACCAGATGGTAGCGGAAGAGTTCGGCGCTGCCTTTGACGAGACCGAGACGCGCGGCGATCAGATCGGCGATGGGCCGCTCCACCAGTTGCGTTTCTGGTCGTTGCGGCTGCCAGACTTGGTCGGCTGGAGGTGTTGTTGCGTAGGCGGAGCTGCCGTCAGCGGGAAGGATAAGACGTAAAGCACAAGCGGGGGTTGCTGCGATGAGGGCAGTGCCAAGAACGGCAACGGCAATGAACGGCACCCGCACGGAACTTCTCCTGCGACGCTAAAGCAAACGTTCCTGCGGTCGCTTTGGTTGCGCAATGGCGATGTGGATTCAAAGTTTATTTGACTAGACGATGCCTGCTTTGCGCAGGCGCACGACTTCTTCGTTCGACAGGCCGAGAAGGTTGGTTAAGACCTCCTTGCTGTGCTCGCCGAGCAGGGGCGGCGCATTTCTGTATTCGGGCGGTGTACGCGAGAGACGCAGCGGGCTCGCCGGCAGATGCATCTCACCGGCTGCCGCGTGCTGGACGGCAATGGTGAGACCGCGCGCAATCGCCTGCGGATCGGCGAAAACCTGATCGACGCGATTGATGGGTCCGCAGGGAACATTTGCCGCTTCCAGTGCGGCGATCCATTCCGCCGTCGTCCGCGTGGCGAACACCGGTTTCAACGTGGCGACAACGAGTTCCCGGTGCGCGACGCGTGCCGCGTTGGTCGCAAAGCGCGCATCTTCGGCAAAGGCTTCCAGGCCGGCGAGTTTGGCAAAACGGCGGAATTGCTTGTCGTTGGATGTCGCAAGGATCAGATGGCCGTCCCGCGTTGCGAACACCTGATACGGCACGATGTTCGGATGCGCATTGCCAAGCCGCGTCGGCACCATGCCGCCTACGAGATAGTTGGTCGCCTGATTGGCAAGTGCGGCAGCCTGGCAGTCGAAGAGCGCCATGTCGATGGACTGGCCTTCGCCGGTGCGCGCCTGATGAACCACGGCGGCAAGGACGGCGATCGCGGCGTAGAGACCGGTGACGAGATCGCTGACGGCGACGCCCACTTTCATCGGCTCGGCGCCGGGCTCACCGTCCTTTTGGCCGGTCACGCTCATCAACCCGCCCATGCCCTGGATGACATAGTCGTATCCGGCTTTGTCCTTGTAGGGTCCGTCATGGCCGAACCCCGTCAGGGAGCAATAGATCAGCGCGGGGTTTTCCGCCGCCAGGCTCTCATAATCGAGCCCGTATCTGGCAAGCGCACCCGTCTTGAAGTTCTCCACCACGATGTGGGAGCGGCGCGCCAACCGCTTTACCAGTGCGGCGCCTTCGGATTTCGAAAAATCGATCGTGACTGACTTCTTGTTGCGATTGGCGGTGAGGAAATAAGTGGCATCGCCCTGCGTGCCATCCTGCGCCGTCAGAAAGGGCGGGCCGAAATGGCGGGTCTCGTCGCCTTCGCCGGGCTTTTCGATCTTGATGATCTCGGCGCCGAGGTCGCCCAGAATTTGTGTCGCCCATGGCGCCGCCAGTACGCGGCCGAGGTCGAGCACGCGCAAATGTGAAAGTGCACCCACCTAGATCTCGCTCCTGACCGCCCAAAGCTCCGGATAGAAGGTCAGATCGAGAGCCTTTTTCAGATATTTCACGCCCGACGTCCCGCCCGTTCCCGGCTTGGCGCCGATGATGCGCTCGACCGTCTTCATATGGCTGAACCGCCAGAGATGGAACCGGTATTCGAGATCGACGAGCTTTTCGGCGAGCTCGTAGAGATCCCAATGCTTCTCGACGTCGCGATAGACCTGTCGCCAGGCTTCTGTGACGCGACGGTCTGCGGTGTAGGGCTTCGTAAAGTCGCGCTTCAGCTTGCCCCGCGGAATGGCGATGCCGCGACGCGACAGCAACGCCAACGACTCGTCGTAGATGCTGGGTTCGGTGAGAGCGGCACGAACCTGGGCGGCGACTTTGGCATCGGATTCGAAGACGCGTGCCAGTTTGGCGTTCTTGTTGCCGAGGCGAAATTCCAGCATGCGATACTGAAACGACTGGAAGCCAGATGATTTGCCGAGGCTGCCGCGAAAGCCGGCATAGTCGAACGGCGTCATGGTCGAGAGGATCTCCCAGGACTGGATAAGCTGCATCTGCACGCGGGCAATGCGCGACATCATCTTGAATGCCGGGCCGAGATCGTCGTCGCGAATTTGGCGGATCGCTGCGGTCAGCTCGTGCAGGCAGAGCTTGATCCACAGTTCGCTCGCCTGATGGATTGTGATGAAGAGCATCTCGTCGTGCTGCTCCGACAGCGGCCGCTGCGATGCGAGCAGTGTCTTAAGGCCGAGATAGTCGCCATAGGACATGGCATTGCGGAAGTCCCAATGGACGCTCTCATCGGCGAGATCGACGCTTCCGATGGATCGGGAACTTTTGCGGGTCGCCATCGATAGTCAATGCCTTGAAGTACGGCGCGCCAACGCATTAGCAGCGTTAAAGGGCCGATGCTATGGTGCGGCCTGCAGCCAGACAATGAGCCCCAAAAACATGGAAAACGCATGGAGGGTGAGCGTTTGTGTGCTCGCAACTTGCATTCTCTTCATCAGCGGCGCCGAGGCCGCCAGACGTCCTGCCCTGAAATGCGCCGAGCCCGAAGAGGCGGCGGCGATTCAGACCACCGTCGTCGATCAACAACTGGTCGACGCGGCGCTTACCTGCGGTGACCTCACCCGCTCGAAGTTCAATGCCTATCGCACGGCATTCGCGCCGGAATTGCAGCTGTCGGATCGCGCGCTGCTCAACCTCTTCAAACGTATCTACGGCAGCACGAAGGGCGATGCCGCATACAACCTGTTCAAGACGGACATGGCGTCGAAGGCAGAGTTGAGGCGGATTCACGACGCATCGAACTTTTGCCGCTCGGCCGATCTCGTCCTTGCCGCAGCCAACGCTCCGGAAAAGCCACGCCTCAAGGATTTCGTCTCGGGTGTTCCGATCTCCGACACGGAAACGCCGGTCAGCACCTGCTCAGTTGCTGTCAATTTCGGATTCCAGGGCGTGCAGGCAGGACCCAACGTCACGCCGCAGCCCAGGCCTGCCCAACCCGGCGAGCAACCGGTACGCGTCGCCGCGGCGCCGTCCAATGCCGGCGTAAAAGTCGGTTCGCTCACCTGCAACGTCGCCAGCGGCTTCGGTTTCCTCTTCGGCTCTTCGAAGGAATTGAAATGCACCTACTCGCCCAACGCCGGCGCTGGCGAGCATTATACCGGGACATTCTCCAAATACGGTCTCGACATCGGCTATGCCGACAAAAGTGTGCTGGTATGGGCGGTCGTGGCGCCGTCATCCGATGTGCGCAGCGGTGCCCTGGAAGGCGACTATGCAGGCGCGACGGCTAGCGCGACAGTCGGCATCGGCCTCGGTGCGAACGTGTTGATCGGCGGGCTCGACAAGTCCATCGCGCTGCAGCCGCTGAGTGTCTCCGGCAGCACCGGCCTCAATATCGCCGCCGGTGTCGGCGTGATCACACTCAAACACGCCGAGTAAGATTGGCAGAGCCGTGTGTTTCGCTAGATTGGGGCGGGTGATCGGACCCGCCCCAATTTTCTTCGACGTGACCGTCAGCCGCCGAGGTCGATGACCGCGCGGCGATTCTGCGGCTCACGCACACCAGGACCGGTCGGCACCAACGGCTCGTGGAAGCTCTTGCCCTCGATCGAGATGCCGCCGCCGTCGAGGCCCTCTTTGATCATTTCGTCCTTGACGGATTGGGCACGGCGGATCGACAGCGCTTGGTTGTAACTGTCGGAGCCGACAGTGTCGGTATGGCCGGTGACCAGCACTTTGACAAAGCCGTTCGTCTTGGCGGTGTGCACAGCTTCAGCGACCACTTCCTGCGCCTTGTCGGTCAGGTTCGACTTGTCGAAGTCGAAGAAGACGATAAACGTCTTCACCGGCGGTGGCGGCGGCGGTGGCGGCGGAGGTGGTGGTGGCGGAGGTGGCGGCGGCGGTGGTGGCGGCGCGGCGCGATCCAGATACCAGCGCACGCCGAACAGCGCGACGTGTTCGTGTTGCTGCAATACGTGAATGCCGTTGGTCACACCGAAACTGTTGAAGTCGTCGTCGAGCTCCGCCGTACGATAGCGGTAGTCCGCGTACAGAGTGAAGTCGTCGTCGAGTGCGAAATTCAAGCCGGCAATGCCCTGCCAGGCGAATGAAGAGTGCGCGCCCTGGATTGCCTGCGCGCCGGATACGCGTTCGTAGTGATTGACGTCGGCCGCGCCGACACCGCCGCCGAGCGACAGGCCCCAGCGATTGCCGAAGTCCCAATCGTAGATGAAGTTCAACAGCGCCGAGCCGGTCGAGGTGCCGCCGCTGAGCGCAGGCTTGGTGATAGCCGGTGAACCGGCGGAAATCGCCTTCGATGCGTCATGAGAATCGAAGCCGAGCTCAAGTTCGAGGCGAATACCTGAATCCCATTTGTATCCCGCAGAGCCGAGATAGATCGCATCGCCGGAATAACTCGTCGCGACACTGGTGGGTGGGTTGGTGTTGGTGCGGCTTTGCACGGTCTCGAGCTGGTCATAGCCGACGCCCAATCCCAGATACCAACCCGGATTTTGCGCTAGCGCGGGAGTGCTAAGCGCGAGCGTGGCCGCTCCGGCCAAAGCCATCGAACGAAGTTTCATGATGTCCCTCATTGCAAGAATCAGTGAGCTCCAAACCGAGCCCGGAGCGACGAAACCGCTCTCACTGATGATGCGGATGGGATTGCTTGAAGTCCACGAATTACATAAATTTTCGTTGTAATTTCATGGTCTTACAGCGAATCTGTGACTGTACGGCAACAGCCTAAACGGCGTTGCTCTGCAAGTCCTCGGCGCGACACGACAGGAGAAAGGCATAGCGCCCCGGCAGGAGCGTGAGCCGCCTTGCGGTACTCGGGTTTCGCTGAATCGTCTCGAGCAGTTCAACGCGCGGCGCGACATGGAACAAGCCGAGCCAGGAGCGCAACAACGCTTCGACCAGCCCGCCCAAGCCTTTCAGATCCCCGAAATCGACGATGTGCAGCATTCCATCTTTGGCCAGCGCTGCAACAGCCGCCCGCAGTGCTTGTTGCCAATCGGGGATCATCGAGAGCGAGTAGGAGAAGATGATCGCATCGAACGGTTCGTTTTCGCCGAACAGTCCCGGCGAAAGATTTTCGGCATAGGCCTCGATCAATCTGACGCGCGGCACGAGTCCCGCTTGGGCCAATGAACGTTGCGCGGTCGCAAGCATCTGTGCTGAGGCATCGAGGCCATAGAGCTTGGCGTCCGGATACCTTTGCGCGATGCGGATGAGGTTGCGCGCCGTTCCACAGCCCACTTCGAGCAGGCGCGCGCCGGGCTTCAGGTTGAGACGGTCGATCAGCGTGTCGCGGCCGAACAAATAATATTTTCGAGTCAAGTCATAGATGTGGCGCTGACGCCGGTAGATCCGGTCCATCAGGGCGCCATGGCCGTCGGCCGAAGACACCATCACGAAAGCGGGCGTCGGACATAGACGTGAAAGCCGCCATAGATGGACGAGCGGTCCTGACCGTGACCACTCTTGCTTTCGGCTTCCAGGTAAACCCATGGCGCCAACACGTCGGGCGGAAGCTTGCGTGGCAACGGCGTGACAGCACCCGCCGTGCGGAAGATCACGCGCGCATCGCGCGTGTCGGCGGTGCGATCGATCTCGCGCCACAGCGCAGTGATCTGCTCGCTGTTCATCCAGTCCTGTGCGTCGAGCAGAACATAGCGGTGCATGCTGTTTGCCGGCTGCTGTGCCAGAAAATCCGTCAGCGAGGCATGGTGGATCTCCACCTTGTCGGTCCGTGTACGGATCAGTTCGTAGGTCTCGCGCTGCAGATAGGCCGGGACTGCGGCACGATGCTCGATGTCATAGCCGCGCCCGAACGCCTGCCAGGCAAAATAATTGTCATGGATCGGAAAATCGCAGGCCAGCCGCTCGACGCGCTCACGCAGCACGGAAATCGGATCGCCGGCGGCAACGAGTTCGTCGTACTGCGCCGGTGGAATGCCCAGCGCGTAGAGCGACACCGGGCTTTTGGAGAGCATGCGGATCGACTTGTAATCGAAGAGCGGCGCGATATGGCGTTCGAAGAGGCGCCGCTGCTCGGCCGGTGTACGTGCCGAAAGGATGGGATCGAGCTTTTTGCCGTGCAGCTTGGCGACGGCATGCAAGATGCCGATGAAGCGACCGAGCAGGCCATAGCGATAAAGGTTGCGCGCGAACATGTTGATGCGCCGGCCGCGCAACGGAATATGCTTTTCCCAGTAGCGGCGCGTGACTTTGTCGAGGCGCGCACTCAGGAAGTCGTCATAGGCCGTGCGATTGGCGCGATCGTTCGCCTGGCCGAAGAAGCGAAAGAACTCCTCGTACGACGGAAGGTTCTTGAGTGCGGAGAGCTTCAGTCTGGTCAGCGCGACGTGATTGGGGTTGAGGTCGACGGCGATGATCTTCGCGGGGTCCGCAGCCAAATAGTTCAGGACGTTGCAGCCGCCCGAAGCGATCGTCAGCACCCGATGGTGGCGCTTCAATTCAAGCGCGGTGAGGTCGACGTCGGGATCTTCCCAGATTTGGTTATAGACAAAGCCTTGAAACATAAGCGTAAAAAGACGCTCCAAGGCGCCGCGCCGCGTGGTTGCGGGCCTTTGATGCGCGGCTCTTTCTAAAAGCGGATTTGCCATCGGGTTCCTGCGGACACCCTCGTTACTGCACACACGTCTGGGAATGGACTCTTTTTATGACGGAATGGCAAAGGCTGGCAAAGAAATTCCAAGCAATTGTCATTGTTCAAACGTCTTGCACGGAATTGGCTTGCCCTCTATGGGAGCGCCATGACAGCCACAATCAAATCGCCCATCGCCGAAGTCCTCGACCTGCTCGATCTGGAGAAGATCGAGGAGAACATTTTTCGCGGCCAGAGTCCCGAAGATCGCATGCAGCGCGTCTTCGGCGGTCAGGTGCTGGGACAGGCGCTGGTCGCCGCCAGCCGAACGGTTGAAGGCCGCACCTGCCACTCCTTCCACGGCTATTTCCTGCGCGCCGGCGACCCCAAAATTCCGATCCTCTACGAAGTCGATCGCAGCCGCGACGGCGCAAGCTTCACGTCGCGCCGCGTGGTCGCGATCCAGCACGGCAAACAGATCTTCACGCTCGCGGCATCGTTTCAGGTCGAAGAGCAGGGCCTGGAGCACCAGTTCGACATGCCAAAGGTGCCAGATCCGGACGAGCTGCAGGACGAACACGAACTGCGCAAGAAATTCTTCGAACAGATGCCCGAAGAGCAACGGGCCTGGATGAGCCGGCCGCGGCCGATCGAAATGCGCCCGGTGATCGTCGACGACTGGACGAACAGAAAGCCGCGCGAGCCGTTCGACAATGTCTGGATCAGGGCCACAGGCCCGGTGCCAGACGACATCATCGTGCAGCAATCGGTACTGGCCTACGCCTCCGACATGTCGCTGCTCGACACCGCGCTCCTGCCGCACGGCCGCTCGTGGAGTTCGCCGATTCAGATGGCGAGCCTCGACCACGCCATGTGGTTTCATCATCCCTTCAAGATGGACGATTGGCTTCTCTATGCCCAGGATTCGCCGAGCTCGTCGGGTGCCAGAGGCTTCAATCGCGGCTCGCTCTATACGCGCAAGGGCAAGCTCGTCGCCTCAGTCGTTCAGGAGGGCTTGATGCGCCCGCGCGAGAGCCGGCAAAAGACCTGAGCCGCGGAAACCTTCGCGTAAGCAATGGCCATTAGACTGTTCCGGCACAATCCGGGATTGGTCATGCTGCCCTCGCTCGCGATAGACGTGGTTTCAGGCTACTCGCACACCTTGCTGCGTTTCGCGCCCTATCTGATCGGCATGGGCGTCGTGTTTGCGCTTCTGTCCTGGGCCTCGCCGTGCAATGCCGGCAAGCCGTGGTGGGACAAGCGCGGACTTGTTACCGATCTTTGCTACTGGTTCGTCGTTCCGGTCTTTAGCCGCTACGGCCGCATCGGCTTCACCGTGCTCGCAACCGTCTATCTCTTCGGCATCAATACCGAAAAAGGCATCCTCGCCTACTACGATCACGGTCATGGGCCGATCTCTGAACTTCCTTACTGGTGGCAGGTCGGTCTTTACCTCGTGGGTACGGAATTCGTCCTCTATTGGATCCATCGCGGCTTTCATTCGAGCCGGCTGTGGCGTTTCCATGCCGTGCATCATTCGACCGAAGATCTCGAGTGGGTCTCCGCGTCGCGTTTTCACCCCGTCAATCTGCTCATGGGCACGGTATTGGTCGATGTCGTCGTTCTGTTGTCGGGCTTCTCGCCCGACGTCTTTGTCGTCATGGCGCCCTTCAGTCTCGTCACTTCGGGCTGGGTCCACGCCAATCTGAATTGGACGCTTGGTCCTCTCAAATACGTGCTCGCGGGCCCCGTCTTTCATCGCTGGCATCACGACAAGTCGACGCTGGGAAAGAATTTCGCCTCGACCTTTTCGCTCTTCGATTGGATGTTCGGCACGTTCCATATGCCGCAGGGGCAACTGCCCGCCAATTACGGTCTGATCGAAGACACCATGCCCAAGAGCTTCGGGGCGCAGGTTCTCTACCCGCTCGTCAGCTAAATCTGTCTGCAGTAAATGGCGTTTGAGTGCGCTACTTCGAGCCCATCTGCTCGTGCATGCTGACGTCGCCCATCACGCTGCCGAAGCGAGCATCGCCCGGCACCGGCGCCACTTCGCAACGAGAACCATCGCAGGCAAGCGTGGTTTGGGTAGCAGGCGTCGTGCCCGATGCGCCTTTGGTCAGCGTCACGGTCCCGCCACTCGCGCCCAGCACGCTCACATAAGTGTTGGCGACTTCGTGACCGGTATTGTCGAGCGCGATGATGTTCGTGGTACCGAAGCGCTTGCCGAGAACGAAAGCGTGGCGCGCATCGATCATGTTGATATCTGCGATGGAAGGATTGCCGACATAGACCGTCGTCACCGGTTTTGCGAAGGCGACGGTGCGCACTTCATCCAGCGGCACGGCTACGCCGCCGGCGAGCGCTTGACCGCCAGTCAGACCGGCAGCAAGGACAAAGGCAAAGGCGAAGTTGCGACGCATGGCGATCATCCTGTCAGTTCCGCTGAAACTTACGCTCAGCGCCGTAAAAGAAGATTTAACTTCTCAATCGTGTTACCGCGCTCATTTGTCTCGAATGTGAACGACTGCGTAGTCATCGCCGTAAAGCCGGCTCCAGCCACGGAGCCCGTCCATGACCGCAACCGCGCGTGAATGCTTGCTCAGGATCGTCCATCGGATGTCGTAAGCGCGCAGCGTGGCGCGCACGGCTTCGGGATCGGCTGCGATGATTTTCTCGTAGCGGGCGAGAAAAGCGTCGCCATAGAGCTCGACGCGGGAATCCACAAAGGGCCGCACGCCAGCGAAAATGAGATAGCCGCCGAAACTGTAATCGTTAAGCACCGGTTCGGCGCGCAGCGCCGGTGGAACGTTAGCGAGCGCGCTGATCGGCGCCACGGGGCTGTCGCTGCGAACGACGGGAACAAACAATCGTAGTGTCGCCAGACCAACGACGAGCATGACGGCGGCTGTCGCAGCAAACGCTGCCAGTCGGTGCGCTCGCTCCAAAATTGCCGAAGCCGGTGCGGTCAGCGCGCGCGACATCGGCTCTGCCAACAGCAGCGGCGCGGCGAGCGCGAATACGATCTGATGGCGCTGATGCTGCAAAGCCAAATGGAGCAGCGCGAGAACGATGAGCGCGCGCACTGGTGGTATCCGCACGCCGCGCGTCACGATGAAATAGAGTGCCGCCAGAACCGCCAATTCCAGCGGCTGGAGCTGCGAAAAGTCGATCGGTTGCCACTCCGCCACATTGGCGAGCTTCGCCGCGCCCATCATGTCGATGGGAAACAGCAGGCCCTGGATAAAATGCGGATTGATCAGCGCGGCTGCCAGCGCGCCGGCGCCGAACAAGCTCCAACTGCGAAATGTCGCCGCACGGTTGTCATCGCTTACCAAGGCATCGAGTGCCAGACCCGCAGCCAGCCCCAGTCCGAGCATGAAACTCCCATGGATGTTGGCCCAGAGCGTCATCACCGGCAGCAGTGCGAACGAAGGAGCGCGCTCTTCGCTGCGAGCGATGAGCAGTTCCGACAGCCATAGTGCCAGCAACGGCAACGCCAGAAGATGTGGCCGCGCCAGAAGGCTCGGCGTCATGCACGACAATGCGATGATGCTGACGATCGCTTGTGCCGGCCAGTCGAGCCATCGCCCCAAATTATGTGCAAGCAGCCCGGCGGCGGCGGCCGCGGCGAACGCGAAGAGCAAGAGCAATCCGCTCCAGCCGCCGGCCCCGTACGCAACGGCCATGGCGATTTCGGCCAGCCACTCATGTGCTTGCCAGGGCGCGCCAGCGAAGGTGTAGGAGAAGGGATCGCGGTAGAGCACGGCATGGTCGGCCAGCATGCGCGCGCCGGCCGCAATGTGCATGAATGTGTCGCCGTCGTTCAGGACTTGCGGCGCGAACGCGGTGACTGCGAATGCAAGCACCGCCGCGAATGCGGTGACGCTCATTCGCGCATCGCAACGCGAGAATGTGAAACGCGCTTGCGTTTGATGGTCGCCTGGCATGGCCAAAAGATAGCCAAGAGGGGTGAGAGAAAGATTGAAGCGCGTTGGGCGTCGACGCGACAAACGCGCGAGAGCGACATTCAAGGATTTTTTCGCTCGATTTGCGCGTCTTAGTTAACAAGTGGGAAATATTCGACTGGGCGAGCGCGACCGCAGGAGTAATGCGTATCATCCCGGATCAGACCGCAGGTCGTTTGAATTGTAAGTTTAAGTTGCCGTTAAGCGAACGCCCCTAGTGTCGCGATCGTCCAGGTTGGTCTCTCGCAATGGTGCCGGCCGGACGTCCTAGGGTGTCACTATTGTGGAGGCAAGTTATGAACAACCTTTTCGCTCGCTTTGTACGCGACGAGTCCGGCGCCACGGCCATTGAATATGGTCTGATCGCCGCGCTTATTGCAGTCGTCATCATCGGTGCCGTTACTGCTGTCGGTACCAAGCTGTCGACGACCTTTACGTCGGTTTCGACCGGACTCAAGTAAGCAATCGCTTCAAGCGAACGCTTGTGCGCGGCCGCTTCCCAAAGAAGCGGCCGTTCGCACGTTAGAACAAAAGAAAGAATATTGAGACATACGAAGACAAATGGCGGCCGAACTTCTCGTCCTTTTCGTCTTTCCTGTGTTGCTGATCATGGCGGCGGGCTGGGATATCGCCAGCTTCACCATTCCGAATTTCCTGCAGGTCGCGCTCATCGCGTCTTTTGTCGCCTTCGTAGCGGTGACGGGCATGACACCAGCGGCGGTCGGTGCGCATTTGCTTGCGGGTTTTGCCGGTCTCGCAGCCGGCTTTGCGCTGTTTGCGCTGGGCTATATCGGCGGCGGCGACGCCAAACTTTTCGCCTGCATCGCGCTCTGGCTCGGATTTCACAATTTGCCGGAATATGCGCTGGTCGCGTCGATCCTAGGCGGCGCTTTGACTTTGATATTGCTCGGCATGCGGCGACTGCCGTTGCCCGCCGCGCTCAGTGGACAGTCATGGATTTTAAAATTGCATGAAGCGCGCGGCGCCATTCCCTACGGCGTCGCACTTTCGGCCGGCGCATTCTTCATCTTGCCGCAGGCAGAAATCTTCCGCCTGGCCGCAGCGCTCTGAATCTACGTTTACGCGCGCGGCGCATGCTTCATTTGCACAGTATTTTGTTAAGCAAATTCTAAAGGGTTCCGTGCTGTTATTCAGCCAAAGGAGCCACTCCCATGAATATGCCGCGTATGCTCATCCTCGCAGTGGCCGCGATCGCTGCGGGCGCCGCAGCGCTGCTGGCGCGCAATCTATTGGGCGGCGGCACGCCAGCTGCAGTCGCCAGACCCGCACCGGCGATTTCGATGAGCGACGTGCTCGTTGCCTCATCTGCGATCCAGCCGGGTCAGAAACTGAATATCACCATGGTGCGTTGGCAGAGATGGCCGACCTCGAACATCGACGCCAGCTTCATCACGCATCGCCAGCACCCGAGCATCGAGCTCGTCGTTGCCGGCACAGTTGCCCGCGCGCCGATTCTCGCCGGTGAACCGCTGAGCGAAACCAAGATTGTCCATTCGGCTTCCGCCGGCTTCATGGCTGCCACACTTGGCCCAGGCATGCGCGCCGTATCGATTCCAATTACGACCGAATCAGGTGCGGGTGGTTTCATCCTGCCCAACGATCGCGTCGATCTGATGGTCAGTGTCCAGATTTCCGACAATCCCAAGCGCTACAACGCGCAGGTCGTGCTTTCAAATGTTCGCGTCCTCGCCGTCGACCAGACCATCAAGCAGGACAAGGACCAGAAAGTCGTCCTCGCCAAGACTGCAACACTCGAGTTGAGCCCGGCGCAGGCGCGCACCGTCGTTCGCGCCCAATCGACCGGCATGCTCTCCCTTGCGTTGCGGTCGTTGACCGACGGCAGCGCCACCGTTGCCGCCGTCCAGCAGCCGAGCGCTGCGCCGACGGCCTCGACATCCGCGCCCGACGAAGAGAGCGATCCAGGCGACGGCGTGAGAATCATTCGCTTCGGCGTCGAAGGAAAGAGGAACTAGGTCATGCGCAAGATACTTCTTGGCCTGGCTCTCGCCACGCTTGGCTACTTTGCCGGTTCGGCCGGTGCAGCTCCCGAGCGGACGCCCGAGCCGTCACGCGTCATCAACATTTCCACGCATGGCGGCGCAACCGCGCAGCGCGTGACTCTTGGTCTGAACAAGGCCGCGATCGTGCAGCTCGACGGCGATGCGCGCGACGTCCTGGTGTCCAGCCCGGACATCGTGGATGCCGTCGTACGTACGCCGCGCCGCATTTTCCTCTTGGCACTCAAGACCGGCCAGACCAATGCGTTCTTCTTTGACGGCGCAGGTCATCAGCTCGGCTCGCTTGAAATCCGAGTCGAAAAGGACATGACCGACCTGTCGAATATGATGCGTTCGAACTTGCCGGGCTCGAACATTCAGGTTTCGGCGGTCAACGATCACGTCGTGCTCAGCGGTTCGGTCGCGACGTCCCAGGAGTCGGCGCGCGCGCAGGACCTGGCGGGCCGCTTCGCCGGTGATCCGACCAAGGTTGTCAATATGCTCAAGGTGCCGGGCAGCGAACAGGTGATGATCCGTGTGCGCATCGCTGAAATGCAGCGCAACATCGCCAAGCAGTTCGGCATCGATCTGGCGAGCGCCGCGGTGATCGCGGGCGTGCCGCTGGCGGCTTCGTCTACTCCGGCCTTCGGTCTCGTCGGCCGTGCGCTCAACGATCTCTCCGGCGGGCAGGCGGGCCAAGTCTGTAATCCGCAGAGCACTACTCTGAACCCGCTGGCAGCGCTTCAAGGCAGCGGTATCTGCAACATCGGTCCGAATAATCTGCAAGGCACGATCAAGGCGCTGGAAACAGTTGGTCTGGTGCACCTGCTGGCCGAGCCGAACCTGACGGCAGTCTCGGGTGAGACGGCCAAGTTTCTCGCCGGCGGCGAATTCCCCGTTCCCGTCAGCCGCGACCGCGACGGCAACGTCACGATCGAGTTCAAACCTTTTGGCGTTGGTCTCTCGTTCACGCCTGTCGTGCTGAGCGCCGGGCGCATCTCGATGCAGATCTCGACCGAGGTCAGCGAGCTCACCAATACCGGGGCCTTCACGCTGCAGGGCTCGACGCCCGGCAACGGGTTGACCATTCCGGCGCTGACAGTGCGGCGCACGCAGACGACGGTGGAAGTCCCATCCGGCGGCGCGTTCGCCATCTCCGGCTTGATGCAGCATACCTCCAAGCAAGTGGTCGAGGCGTTCCCGGGGGTCAAGGACTTGCCGATCCTGGGTGCGCTGTTCAGAAGCCGCGACTTCGAGAACGACGAAACCGAACTGGTCGTCATCGTCAGCGCCTATCTGGTGACGCCGACCGTCGCATCCAATCTCGCGGCGCCGACCGACGGGTTCGTCAATCCGACTGACGCCGAAACGATCCTGCTCGGACGGGTGAATGCCGTCTACGACCACAAGCCATCAAACGCGGCCAAGCCCAATCCGTCGGGTTCGGTCGGCTTCATCGTCCAATAGGGGGCCCATCATGATGCCCAGTGCGAAAGACGTTTTGCGGATCGCCTCACTCCTCGCGGCGCTGGCGGCGGGAAGTTGCTCGGCGCTCTACAACAGCAATGACGGGTTGATGGAAGATCCGGTGGTCAATCATCCGATCCAGGTGGAGCCCAGCTACCGTTCGCTGAAGCTCAGCTTCTCGGCGCCGAATGCCGGACTGATGCCGGACGACTCGCAGCATTTCGATGCGTTCGTCGCCGACTTCATCGCGCACGGCAATGGCGCAATCTCCATCACCGTGCCGTCCGGCCGCGACTCGTCGAGCACGATCAGCTATTTCGGTGAACGCATGGCGGCAGCCGGCGTGCCGCGCGACCGCATCTTGGTCGGCACACGCGAGGTCGCCGGCGGCGACGGACGCGTGGAGCTGGGTTTCATCAGCTATCAGGCATCGACCGAACCGTGCGGTGACTGGTCGTCGAGCGTCACCAACATTGCGGCCAACCATGTCATGGCGAACTTCGGCTGTGCCGTGCAGCATAACATCGCCGCTCAGGTCGCCGATCCGCGCGATTTGATGACGCCGCAACAGCTGGGCTCGGCCGACGCTGCGCGCCGCGCCGTGGTCTTCGACAATTACAAGAACGGCAAACCGACCGGTGCGACCTTGTCGCCGGATCAGTCGGGCACCGTTTCCGACGTGACCAAATAACGAAGAACTGAGGGTCGTCATGGTGAAGTCTAAAGCGCCCGAGAAGGAAGAGGAGTTCGGCGCCGCGCCGCACGAACGGCCGGTGCCGCGCATCTCTATCGCCGCCTTTGTCGAATTTCCCGACACGGGCGCGGCCCTGCAACGCGCCGGTTCGGATCGGCGCCTCGCCAAGGCGCATGTCAGCGTTCAGCTGGGTGGCATCCAAGGTGCGCTCGATCATTTTCACGGCCAGGTCACGCCGAACCTTCTGATCGTTGAAACACGCCTCAAGGGCCAGGAAGCCCTCGACGAACTCGACCGGCTGGCTGAAGTCTGCGATCCCTCGACGAAAGTGATCGTGGTCGGCCGCGTCAACGACGTCGAACTCTATCGCGAACTCATGCGCCGCGGTGCGTCGGAATATCTCGTGGCGCCGCTCAATCCGCTACATTTGATCGAAGTTATTTCCGGTCTCTATCTCGATCCGGACGCTTCTCCCATCGGCCGCGTCGTCGCCTTTGTCGGCGCGCGCGGCGGTTCGGGCTCTTCGACGCTCGCTCACAATGTCGGCTGGTGCGTCGCGGAAGAGCTGCACATCAATACGACCATCGTCGATTTCGACTTGCCTTTTGGTACGACGGGGCTCGATTTCAACGACGAACCGGGCCAAGGCATTGTCGACGCGCTGTCCTCGCCCGAGCGGCTGGACGACGTGCTGCTCGATCGCCTACTCGTCAAGCGCGGCGAGCATTTGTCGATCTTCGCGACACCGGCCTCGCTGGAACGCCACTTCGAAGCACCATCCGACGCCTTCGAATCGGTGCTCGACGTGGTGCGCCAGTCGACGCCATGCGTGATCGTGGATCTGCCGCACGCCTGGTCACCGTGGATTCAGGCGTGCCTGGTGGCCGCTGACGACATCGTTCTCGTCGCCACGCCTGATCTCGCCAGCCTGCGCAATGCCAAGAACATCATCGAGCTGATCCGTCAGGCACGGCCCAATGATGCGCCGCCAAAGCTTGTGATCAATCAGGTGGGAGTCGCCAAGCGACCGGAGATACCGGCCAAGGACTTCGCGGAGACGGTCGGTCTCGAGACGGCATTGATAATGGGTTTTGAGCCGGCAGTGTTCGGTCAGGCCGCCAACAACGGCCAGATGCTGAGCGAAGTGGCACCCAAGTCGCAAGCCGCGGACGGCATCCGCCGGCTCGCCGAACTCGTCACCGGACGCGCGCCGCAAGTGAGCGAAAAAGTCTCGCCAATTCTGTCGTTCCTCAAGGGGAAGAAGAGAGCATAAGGCATGTTCGGCAAGCGCACTGCATCCAATGAGATGGTGGCGCCGCAGCCGGGTGTGCCCGCTGCCGCTAGCCTGCCGCCCAAAGTGGAGCAGCCGGCGCGTAGCGCCGCGCCCCAGGGGCAGGTCCAGCGCTCCGACTCCGGCCTGAAGCCGTCGGTGACGCGCGTCGTGGCCGACAACAAGTCGGAAGACTATTACCAGATCAAGACGACGATCTTCTCCGCGCTGATCGATACCATCGATCTGGCGCAGCTCGCGCAGCTCGATCCCGACTCGGCGCGCGAGGAAATCCGCGACATCGTCAACGAGATCATCTCGATCAAGGCCGTGGTGATGTCGATCGCGGAGCAGGAACACCTGCTTCAGGACATCTGCAACGACGTCTTGGGCTACGGCCCGCTCGAGCCACTGCTGGCGCGCGACGACATCGCCGATATCATGGTCAACGGCGCCAACCGCGTCTTCATCGAAGTCGGCGGCAAGGTGCAGCTCACCAACATCCGCTTCCGCGACAATGCGCAGCTGATGAACATCTGCCAGCGCATCGTCAGTCAGGTCGGCCGCCGCGTCGACGAATCCTCGCCCATCTGCGACGCGCGCCTGATGGACGGTTCCCGCGTCAACGTGATCGCGCCGCCCCTGTCGCTCGACGGACCCACGCTCACCATTCGTAAGTTCAAGAAGGACAAGCTGACGCTCGATGATCTCGTCAAGTTCGGCTCGATCGATCCGGCCGGCGCGCGCGTGCTTGGCGTCATCGGCCGCTCGCGCTGCAACATCCTGATCTCCGGCGGTACCGGCTCGGGCAAAACCACGCTGCTCAACTGTCTCACCGCCTACATTGATGCCGAAGAACGCGTCATCACCTGCGAAGACGCAGCCGAATTGCAATTGCAGCAGCCCCATGTGGTGCGTCTGGAAACTCGTCCGCCAAACCTGGAAGGCCAGGGTCAGATCACCATGCGTGATCTTGTCAGGAACTGCCTGCGTATGCGTCCCGAGCGGATCATCGTCGGCGAGGTGCGCGGACCCGAGGCGTTCGACTTGCTCCAGGCCATGAACACCGGCCATGACGGCTCGATGGGCACGCTGCACGCCAATAGCCCGCGCGAAGCCATGTCGCGTCTGGAGTCCATGATCACCATGGGCGGGTTTCAACTGCCCACCAAGACCATTCGCGAGATGATCGTCGGCTCGATCGACGTCATCCTGCAGGCCGAACGTCTGCGCGATGGTTCGCGCCGCATCACCAAGATCACCGAAGTGGTCGGCACCGAAGGCGACGTCGTCATCACGCAGGACCTGCTCACCTACGAGATCTCCGGCGAAGACGAGACCGGCAGGCTGAAGGGCAAGCATGTTGGCACCGGCATCGTGCGCCCGAATTTCTGGGAACGCGCGCGCTACTACAATCTCGAGCGCGAGCTCGCCGAGGCGCTCGACGCCGTACAGTCGTGAGGCGGCCATGGGTCTAGCCATCATCGTCATGTTCCTGGTGCTGGCGGGCGGCGGCGGTTACTTCGCCTATGCCAACGCCACCGATCGCTCTGCCAAGCGCGTCACGGCGATTGCCTCACCGCAAGTCGCCGTTCGCGTCGGAAAGGCGACGCCCGACGCGGCGGCCAAGCGCAAGAATGTCCAGGCGCTACTCAAGGAGATCGAGAAGAAGTCCGCTGACGCCAAGAAGCGCGTTTCCTTGCGCCAGCGGCTGCAACAGGCCGGTTTCGCCAACGCCACGCCGCGTCGCTTCTGGATCATATCGGGCAGCATGGCGGGGGTCGCCGCTTTAATCTGCCTCGTCGCAGGCCAGACACTTCTGGTGACGGCGTTCGCCGCGTTCAGCGTCGGGCTCGGTCTGCCGCGCTGGGTGCTGGGCTTCTTGAAGCGCCGCCGCGAAAAGGCCTTCACAGCCGAATTCGCTAACGCCATCGACGTCATTGTGCGCAGTGTGCGCTCGGGTCTTCCCACCAACGAAGCGCTACGCATCGTGGCGCGCGAACTCCCCGATCCCGTGGGCAGCGAGTTCAACACATTGTGCGAAGGGCTGAAGGTCGGCGTCACGCTCGAACAAGGCGTCAAGAAGATGCTCGAAAGCATGCCGACGCCGGAGGTGAACTTTTTCGGCATCGTCATGACGATTCAGCAGAAGTCAGGCGGCAATCTCTCCGAAGCCTTGGGTAACCTCGCCGGCGTGCTGCGTGACCGCAAGCGCCTGCAGGGCAAGATCAAAGCGATGTCGTCCGAAGCCAAGGCATCCGCCGGCATCATCGGTGCCTTGCCGCCGACAGTCATGTTCATCGTCTACCTGACGACACCAGCCTACATCTCGCTGCTGTTCACCGAGCATGCTGGCAATCTCATGCTGGCGGGCAGCGCGCTCTGGATGAGCATGGGCATCGGCGTGATGCGCAAAATGATCAACTTCAAGAGTTGAGGTCGACATGCTGAGCACCGGCGTCTTCGAAATCCTGTTCGACCGGACATTTCTGGCGACGATGGCTGCTGCGATTTTCGCCTTCGCGACGATCGTGACTCTCGGCCTGCCGCTCGCCGACCGCGACAGTCTCGGCCAGCGCCTGAAGGCGGTTTCGGAACGTCGCGAGGAACTGCGCGCCAAACATCATGCCGCCCTGAACGCCAAGCGTGTCTCACTGCGCAACGAGCCGGTCGGCTACATGAAGATGACGCTCGATCGCTTGAAACTGGGCAATCTTCTGGAATCGGAAGGCACGCGCGACAAGCTCGCCCGCGCCGGCTATCGCGGTCAGGGCCCGATCGTCACCTTTATGTTTTTCCGTTTCGTGATGCCGTTCGTCGTGCTGGTTCTGGCACTTGTCTATTTCTTTGGTATCAGCGCGGTCGGCTGGGGCAGCTTCATGAAGATCAACGCCTCTGTCGGCTGTGCGCTTCTCGGATTCTATTTGCCCGACCTTTTCCTGAACAACACCATCGCACGCCGCCAGCAGTCGATCATGCGCGCCTTCCCCGACGCGTTGGACCTGCTCTTGATCTGCGTCGAATCAGGCATGTCGATCGAGTCATCGTTTCAGCGCGTCGCATCCGAAGTCGGTTCGCAGTCCTCCGAACTGGCCGAAGAACTCGGCCTCACCACGGCCGAACTCTCCTATCTGCCCGACCGGCGCATGGCGTTTGAAAACCTGGCCAAGCGTTGCGGACATCCCGGCGTCAAGGCGGTGGCGACCGCGCTGAACCAGGCCGAGCGCTATGGTACACCGATGGGACAGGCGCTGCGCGTCGCCGCGCAGGAAAACCGCGAACAACGCATGGCGGAAGCCGAGAAGAAGGCGGCCTCGCTGCCCGCCAAGCTCACCGTGCCGATGATCCTGTTCTTCCTGCCGGTGCTCTTCGTCGTGATCCTTGGTCCGGCGATCATGAAGATCATGCATCTCGCCCATCATTAGTGTGCGAGCCGCGATCGACGCATCGCGGTAGCTTTCATCAGGTACCCACAAATGCAAACGCGCCCGGGTGACCGGGCGCGTAACTGCGTTCGTCTAGAAAAGTTTTTTCAGGGCTTGCCGGCGTCCGCCGTCATGCGCAGCGCTGGAATGTGGTCGAGCGGCTTGGCGGCCGTCTTGGCCGGCTTCGCAACCACAGCCGCCGGCTGCGGTGCAGTGCCGGCCTGCGCGGTCTTCACCGCGGGCACCACGCGCACCGCCACACGGCCCGCTTTCGGATCGACAGGCACTTCCTGCATGATGACGCTCATCCCGTTGCGGATGATCGGCGTTGGCGCGGCGACGGCGACGACCGGCTTCTCCCCGGACGCCGAGGCTGTCGCGACCGGCGCATTCGCTTTCACCGACACCGGAACTGCGGCATGCCTGACAGCCGGCGTAATGACAACTGCAACAGGAGCGATCGGCTTGACCGTCACCGGCGTCGGCAAATGGCTGACGGCGGGTGTTTCGGCTGCAATATGGTGAGCCGGCGCAAGTGCCGCGGTGACAGGCGCGGGCTTGGCAGGTGCCGGACTGGAGCTATCCAAAAGCGCCAGATTGCTGTCGATTTTGGGATCTTTCGATCCGCTGGCTTTGGCTTGTAGCATGAGCGCGCGAGCCGCTGTCGCATCGCCGGCCAACATACGCGACATGCCGTAATTGTTCAGGATCGCCGGTTCGCCCGGTTTCAGCACCAGCGCATGCTCGTAGGCAAGCTTGGCGTCGACGGAATCGTTGAGCTGGTCGTACGCCACGCCAAGCGCGGAATAGACGGTCCAGTCCGTGGGCGCCAATTCGACCGCGCGGCGCAGGAATTGCGCCGCGTCGTCGGAGCGGCCCTGCTGCACCAGAAGCTTGCCGTATTCGCCGACTACCCGCGCGTCGTCGGGCGCGACGAGCATGAGTTGGCTGATCAGGTGCATCGAGCCGTTGAGATCGCCGCTCGTGCGCAGCAATTGAGCCTGATGAACGCCGCTAGGTACGTCGGTCGGCAGGGCCATTGTGCCCGTGCCGGTCGGAGTTGGGGCGGCGGCAGAGACCTTGTCGCCGCCGCTCAGCATACTGCACCCCGACAAGGCAGTCGCGCAGAGCGCCAGTGCCGCGACCCGAAACAGCGTGCGTCTCATGTGCGCATTCCTTTCCCCAGCTGAAGAGAGCTGGCGCAAGGATGCACGCACCCGGGTCAATAAACCCTTAAGTATATTCAGGCATAAAGAGATAAAGACGCGACAAGCCAGACACGCCCAAATCGCCGTCCACAAGACTCTGGCCCGCGCCGCAAAGATCGTCCAATTCCTGACGCAATGATGGGATGGATTTCGGGCATGAACTTACGCCGTGCCGTGCTTTGCGTTCTAGCTGGCCTTTCCGTGCCGGTACTGGCGGCTCTGATCCTCGTGGTAAGCTATAGTTCGGCACAGACTCTGCCGGCTCGCATTTCTTTTCAAATCGTTACCGGCTCGACGGGCGGAACGTACTTTCCCGTCGGCCAGTTGATCGCGGGATTGATCAGCCATCCGCCGGGTGTCGATCGTTGCGATACCCAGAACGTCTGCGGGCCGGCAGGGTTGATCATCAGTGCACGGACGTCCGACGGTGCGGTCGCCAATGTGCTTGCCGTGAATCGTGGTCTTGCGGATTCCGGATTTGCCCAGAGCGACGTGATCGCCGAAGCGGTCGCCGGCCGAGGCGCGTTTCGCAAATTCGGCCGACAAAACCGTATCCGCATCGTCGCCGATCTTTTTCCCGAAGACGTGCATCTCGTCGTGGCGCGGAAGTCAAAGATCATGAGCGTCACCGATCTGCGCGGCAAACGCGTTTCACTCGGCGCGGAGAGTTCGGGGACCAGCGTGACGGTACGCGCAATTCTTTCCGCCTATCGTGTGCCCGAACGCAGCCTGCAGTTGCGGCGCGATGCTTCCGATGTCGATGCGCAGTTGCTGCAAAAGGGCGACATCGATGCGTTCTTCTTCGTCGGTGGGCGACCGGTCGGCCTGATCGACGATCTCATCGCGCGCGGCATCGCGCGCCTGGTGCCGATCGACGGCAAGGGCCGCGACGCCTTGCTACACGCCGTGCCCGAATTGTCCGCAGACATCATCCCGCGCGGCACCTATCGCGGCATGCCCGCGACCGAGACCGTGAGCACGCACGCACTGTGGATCGTCAACGTGCGCGAACCATCGTCCCTCGTTTATGGTATCGCCCGAGCGCTCTTTAGCCCGGCCAACCGCGCCGCACTCGACGATGATGGCGGTTCGGCCTCGCTCATCCGCCTCGATACAGCGACGAGCGATCTTCCCGCGCCGCTGCATCCCGGCGCCGAGCGCTACTTCCGCGAGGTTGGACGGCTGCCGAAACCGATCACGCGCTCCGGCAAGAGTTAGGCTAGTCCTGCGTCGATTTCGTTCTGTGCGGCCGCGCCCCAATCGCGCATCGCGGCAAGCGCCATCATCTTCGCCATATAAACCTTCACGCTATCCGGCACCTCGACGCCATAGGTTACAAAGCGCGAGACGACCGGTGCATACATGCAGTCGGCGATCGAAAGCCTGCCGAAGAGAAAACCGCCATCCGATGCGAAACGCGTCAACGCCGACGTCCAGGAATCGAGAATGCGCATGATTTGCCCGCTGGTTTCCTCGCGTAGCGGCGGCAACGGCTTGCGCCGGGCGAAATCCATCGACAGTTGATCGCGCAGATCCGGAAAACCGGAATGCATCTCGGCAGCATAAGAGCGCGCCTCCGCGCGCACGAACGCATCATCGGGCCACAGCTTCGCTTCGGGATGCCTTTCGGCCAGCGTTTCACAGATCGCAAGACTGTCCCACACCGTCGTGCTGCGACCACCCTCCTCGATTTTCAGAATCGGCACGCGTCCAGCCTTGGAATGCTTCTTAATCTCGTTGCCCGTCAGCGGTTCCTGGCGCAATTGAACGACGATCTCGTCGAACGCTGCGCCGACGGCCCTGAGCGCCACATAGGGTCTCAGGCTCCAGCTCGACCAGTCCTTCGTCCCGACGATCAGCGTGTAGCGCGCATTCATGGGGCAGCCTCTTTTCGAGAGACGCGTATTGTCGCAGTTTTCCGCTGAGCGCGGCAGGCTCGCCGTTGCAAGACTGCTCTGTCGCATACGCGCATCGTTGCGCTTCAAGTGCCGGCGTCCTATCCATGGCGCGAAAATTCGAGTGACACGTCCTCACTATGCACGCGAGCTTCACCAAGTCCGGCCGCAATTCGATTCCACTGCACGCCATCGCCGCCGGCGCCTTCAAAGCGTTTCTTGCCAGGCGCTCGAAGCGCGAAGCCACATCTTTGAAGAGCGCCGGATTCTCTGCCCGTGAGGGCGAGTTGAAACTCGTGCACGACGCTTCCGGCGGTCTTGCTGCAGCGGTGCTCGGTCTCGGCCAGGGCGGCGACAGCCTGGCGTTGGCACAGTTCTCCGAACAGCTTCCCGCGGGGCTCTATCATTTCGCCGACGTGCCAGCTGCAACCGGCGGCGCCAACGGCGCGCTAGCCTGGCTGCTTGGCACCTATCACTATACGCGCTACCGCAAGGCCAAAGCTTCGAGCGCGAAGCTGATATTGCCGAAGGGCGTCGATGGCGAAGAGATCAGCCGCATCGCACAGGGCGTTTTTCTCGCCCGCGATCTCATCAATACGCCGCCCAACGACATGGGGCCTGAAGAGCTTGCCAACGCAGCGCGCGACGTTGCGAAAAGGCACGGCGCGAAATTCTCCGTGATCGTCGGCGAGGCTCTACTCAGGCAGAACTATCCCTTGATCCATGCGGTCGGGAAAGGGTCAGCGCGCGAACCGCGTCTGGCCAGCTTCACGTGGGGCCGTTCCAGCGCACCCAAAGTCACGCTGGTCGGAAAGGGCGTCGTGTTCGACACGGGTGGCTACGATCTGAAACCGGCAGCGGGAATGGCCGCGATGAAGAAGGATATGGGCGGTGCCGCCACGGTCCTTGCCATCGCCGATATGGTGATGGGTGCCAAACTCGATATCCGACTGCGTGTGCTCATCCCGGCAGTCGAAAATTCGGTGTCGGGGACCGCCTATCGGCCGAGCGACGTGTTTCCCTCGCGCAAAGGCTTGACAGTGGAGATCGGAAACACCGATGCGGAAGGCCGTCTCGTCCTCGCCGATGCGCTCGTCGAAGCCGACAGCGAGGCGCCCGAACTTTTGATCGACATCGCCACTTTGACCGGCGCGGCGCGCACCGCGACGGGATTCGAATTGCCGCCCTTTTTCACCGATGATGAAGCGCTCGCGGCCGATCTGATGCGCCACGCGGCGATGCAGAATGATCCGATGTGGCGCCTGCCGCTCTGGCGAGGTTACGAATCGACTTTGAATTCACCCGTCGCCGACCTCACCAACAATCCCAACTACGCTTATGCCGGCGCGATCACCGCGGCGCTGTTCCTCAACCGTTTCGTCACCAATGCCAAAAGCTGGGCGCATCTCGATATCGCCGCCTGGGTCGATCGGCCGAAACCCGGCCGACGCACCGGGGCAGAAGCGATCTCGGCTCGCGCGATCTATTCGCTGCTCAAGGCCAGATACGGCGCGTGAGCGATCCGCGAACAACGCCGATGAAGGACGGGGTGGCGCTCGTCAATCCGGCGCGAACGGCACGCACGGTCGTGCGCGGTCGGGCTTCGCTGCGCCATTCGCCATCGCACGATGCGGTGCAGGACGATGAATTTCTCTTCGGTGAAGCCGTGGATGTCTTCGAGAGCCGCGACGGCTGGTCGTGGTGCCAATCCGCAGTCGATGGCTATGTCGGCTACGCCCACACGATTGTCCTGTGTGATCCGGTAACTCCCGATCATCGCGTGACGGCGCTGTCGACGCCGTTGCTGGCTGGGCCCGACATCAAGCGCGCCACGCTCGATCTGTTGCCATTCAACGCGCAGGTGAGGGTCGTCGAACGTGTCGGCGAGTACGCGCGCATCGAGAATGGCGGTTTCGTCTTTTTCGCTCACCTCGCGCCACTGGACTACAAGGCACCCGATTGGGTCGCGATCGCGGAACGTTTCGTCGGCACGCCCTATGTTTGGGGCGGCAAGACGCATGCCGGCATGGATTGCTCGGGACTGTTGCAGGCTGCGCTTGCTGGCGCAGGCATCGCGGTACCGCGCGATGCCGACATGCAGGAGGCAACGCTCGGCCGCGACTGCAGCGGCGATTCGCGCCGACGCGGCGACATCGTCTTCTGGCCGGGCCATGTCGCGATCATGCTCGACGGCGAGCGGATCATTCACGCGAATTCGTTTCATATGCAGGTGGAGACTGAGAGCTTGCGCGAAGCGCTCGCACGCATAGCGCCCGTCGCCGGCGCGGTGACGAGTATCAGGCGATTGTAGGTGGCCAATCGACCTAATATCCACGGTCCATGTCGACGATATTGGGCAGGGTTTCGCCGCGTTCCATCGCCGCGATGCCGTCGAGCACATAGCGTGCGGCGACGGCGGGTGCCGTGATCGCCGCGACATGCGGCGTGGCGATGATCTTCCGATGGCGCCAGATCGCACTCGCCGGCGGCAGCGGCTCGCTCTCGAACACGTCGAGCGTGGCGCCGTTGAGATGGCCGCTGTCGAGTGCCGCAATCAAGTCGGGCTCGTTCAAGTGCCCGCCGCGCGCCACGTTGATGACATAAGCGCCCTTCGGCAATTTGGCGAAGAGCTGCGCATTTAGGATGTGTCTCGTCTCACGCGTCAACGGCAGAACGCAGACGAGGAAATCGCTTTGCAGCAAGAAAGCGTCGAGCTCGGGCGCACCCGCATAACTCCGCACGCCGTCGAGCGTTTTGCGCGTGCGGCTCCAGCCCGAAACGGCAAAGCCAAGATCGCGCAGTCGCGCGGCCGCCACACTTCCGATCTCGCCCAGACCCAGTATGCCGACGCGTGTGTCCTCGGTGCGTCGTGCGAGCATTGTCTGTCGCCATTGCGATTCGCTCTGGGCCTTGGCGAACATGCGTTCGGCGCGGTGCTGGATCAACACATGCATCACGATGTACTGCGCCATCTCGCGCGACAACGTGTCGTCGACGAAGCGCACCAGCGGCACGTGCTTGGGAAATTCCGGATCGCTCAGAAAACCGTCGATGCCCGCGCCGAGCGAGAAGATCGCCTTCAACTTGGGGAGCGATCTGAGCAGACCCGGTTTCGGCCGAAAGCCGAGCGCATAGTCGATGTCGTCCGGCGCGAAGGTGTCCTGGCCCTCGATCAGCACGCGCACATTGCTGCCGGCGAGCGGTTCGTCCCAATAGCGGCCCCAGCCAGGCGGGACGATCAATAATAGATTGGGGCGCGTGGTCATCGCCGCACGCTCACGCGTTTTGCGCCGACGTTCAAGCCGGTTTACTTGGTTGCAGGTTTGGCGGCCGCTGGAGGCGGAATCGGCGCCGGCGAGTCTTCCTGGGTTCGCAGATAAGCGAGCAGATTGACGCGATCGCTTTCGCTATGTAGGCCGGCAAAACTCATCTTCGTGCCCGGCACGACGGCTTGCGGCGACTTCAGATATTTGAACAGCGAAGCGTATGTCCACGGCGCATGATCGCCGTTCATGGCGCTCGAGAACGAGAAGCCCGGCTCGGATGCGCGCGGCCGGCCGATGACGTTCCAAAGCTCCGGACCGATTTTGTTCGGGCCACCTTTCGAAATGTCGTGGCACTGCTCGCATTTGATGGCGACGGTCTTACCGGCTGTCACGTCCGCCGTGGGAAGCACTGTGCCGAAATCGGGCAAGGCCTCTTCAGCGGGCGCCGCTGCCGAACTGCCAATCGACGCCACAGCGACGCCTTCGACGTGATAGGCTTCCTTCGCCGGCTTTTCGACTTCGAACATCGCCTCGGTCGCAAAGCGCACGACCAGAACGAAGATCAGCGAGCCCAGAACCGCGCCGGCGATCTTGTTCCACTCATAGGAATCCATAAGGTCAGGCTCCGCGCGGCCGAATGCCGGGGGACATTACCCATGGCCGGGGTGCCGTCATTGTGGCGAAGCGTCGCAGAAATCAAGGAATTCAAGGGTTTCTATGAAGCCAATCGTTCTTATCCCTGCACGAATGGCGTCGACGCGACTGCCAGGAAAGCCTTTGGCGGATATCGCCGGCACTCCGATGATCGTGCGCGTCTGGCGTCAGGCAATCGCGGCGGAAATCGGTCCGGTCGTGGTTGCCGCAGCGGAGCGCGAAATCGCCGCAGCCATCGAAGCGGTCGGCGGGCGCGCCGTGCTGACACCGCCGGAACTGCCTTCCGGTTCGGATCGAATTTTTGCCGCACTCGAGCGCGTGGATCGCGCCGGCGACCACGACGTAATCGTCAATCTGCAAGGCGATCTTCCCGATCTCGATCCGGCCCATATCAAGAAGGTGATTGAGCCGCTGTCGAATCCCGCCGTCGACATCGCAACGCTTGTCGTCGAAATTGACAATGACGCCGATCGCGCCGATCCCAATGTGGTCAAGCCGGCCGTCGTCTGGTCCTCCGACGGGCGCAGCGGGCGCGCGCTCTATTTCAGCCGCGCGACGATTCCGTCGGGCGCAGGGTCGGTGTTTCATCATCTGGGCATCTACGCGTATCGGCGTGCTGCATTGACGCGCTTTGTCGCGTTGTCGCCATCACCACTCGAGAAACGTGAGAAGCTCGAACAGTTGCGCGCGCTGGAAGCCGGCATGCATGTCGCAGTCATGCGCGTGGACAGCGTGCCACTCAGTGTCGATACTGCGGACGATCTCGCAAAAGCGCGTGCGAAATTGGGGAAGTAGGCTTCGTCATGAGCGGTTCGGCGATCAAGAATGCCAAACGCGTCGCCTTTCAGGGCGAGGCCGGCGCCTATGCTCATCTCGCGGCGCGCGAAGCACTACCGCATGCCGTGGCCGTACCTTGTCCTACCTTCGACGAAGCCGCCGAAGCCGTGCGCAAGGGCGAGACGGATCTCTGCATCATTCCGGTCGAAAATTCGCTGATGGGCCGTATCGCCGACATCCACCATCTGCTTCCCGATGCCGGTCTTCACATCGTGGGCGAACATTTCCTTCGCATTCGTCATCAGTTGCTCGGCATCAAAGGCGCCAAGCTTTCCGGTTTGAAGCGCGTGTTCAGCCAGGGGCCGGCGCTCGCGCAATGTCTGAAGGTCATTCGCAGCCTCAAGCTCAAGGCGGAGAATTGGCACGACACGGCGGGTTCGGCGCATCACATCGCCGAGCTCAACGATCCAACCGTGGCAGCGATTGCGTCCGCGCTCGCCGGCGAGCTTTACGGCCTGGAAGTTCTCAAGGCGAATGTCGAAGATGAATCGCACAACATGACGCGCTTTCTGATTATGTCGCGCGAACCGGATGATGCACCGAACCAAGGCAAGATCATCACGACATTCGTTTTCAGGGTGCGAAACGTTCCTGCCGCGCTCTACAAGGCAATGGGCGGATTTGCCACCAACGGCGTCAATATGACGAAGCTCGAATCCTACCAGCTCGGCGGATCGTTCAACGCGACGCAGTTCTATGCCGACATCGAGGGTCACCCAGAAGATCGCAGCGTGAAGCTGGCGCTGGAAGAGCTCGCCTTCTTCACCTCCAAGCTGACGGTGCTCGGCATCTATCCCGCGTCGCCCCTGCGCGACGAGCTGCCTTAGGCTAGCCCAGCCGCACACTGACCCCGACCAGCGGCAGTCCCAGACGCGCGATGACGTGCTGCGAGGCGGTGTTGTCACGCGTCGTGCTGTAGAAAAGCGCGCGCGTGACGAGCTGCGGCAGCGATGACCAGCCGGCCGTGACGGCGGGAGCGAGCTTGCGGCCGCGAAACGCCGGTAGCGTGGCCACGCCGATTTCGGCACCGCCTTCACCCAGCCGTGCCGCAAAGGCGATTGCCGCGATGTCGCCACGCACCAACGCGACGCACCATGGTTCCCAGAGGTGCGAGACGTCGGCAAATCCCATGGCACGCCACGCTGCCGGAAGTCCATGGCGCTTCAACTCCGCGAAGAGCTTGTTGCCCTCTGCCGTGCCCTGTTTCACGATGATCGCGTGATGCTCGAACGAAAGCCCGCGCGGCAATTGGTGGATTTGCGCG
>Ga0207693_10000126_pt1 | contig 68560 bp, 67 predicted proteins | sample LARL81metaG_FD_184347 | JGI IMG/M metagenome (GOLD analysis project Ga0207693, IMG submission 184347) | Corn, switchgrass and miscanthus rhizosphere microbial communities from Kellogg Biological Station, Michigan, USA - LAR L8-1 metaG... | ecosystem: Host-associated > Plants > Roots >... | reverse complement strand
GCGCTCAGCGCGCGCGAAGCGCCCGCGGGCGACTGGATCTGTTTGGAGTGCGAGGAGACGAGTAAGTCGGACTGAACTGAGGCCGTACCGAGGTTCAAACCAGAGTGTCGGACGCCGGTGTCAGCAGCCGAGCGCGTGGAAAAAACGTCACAGTCTCGGCACTCTTTCGGCTTGACAAACCCCCCGGTTTACCCCGGGTGTCGGACACCTGTTTTCTAGGGCGAGGTCCGTCTGAGCCATGACCAACGGGTGTCTTTTCGGTCGCTACTCATCGGCTGGCCAGCTACGGGCAAGCTCCACGAACTCTTCGTCCGTCAGGACGCGGCGTTTTGCCGTCCCTTCCGCCTTCACCCGCACCAACAGCTCCCGCTGCCGCTCCTCGTCGAGGTCGAGGCCGAGCTCCTCGGCCTTGATCCGGATCGAGTCCAGGCCGCTCTTCTTGCCGAGGACGATCCCGCGCTCGGCGCCGACCAGTTCGGAGGAGTACGGCTCGATCGACGGCGGGTCGTGGAACTGGCTCGCGACCGCGCCGCTCTCGCGGACGAACAGGTTCTCGCCCACGACCGGCTTCCACGGGTCGAGCTCGTAGCCGCTCAGCTCACGCACCCGCGCCGACACCTCGCGCAACCGCTCGAGGCGCAGGTTCGTGCGAACGCCGTAGAGCGCTTCCAGTGCTAGCGCAACCTCGCCGATGCTCGCGTTGCCGGCTCGCTCGCCCATGCCGTTGATCGTTCCTTGGATCCAGCTGGCGCCGGCGCGAACCGCAGCCGCCGCACACGCGGTCGCGAGGCCGAAGTCGTTGTGTCCGTGGAAGTGGACCGGGATCCCAGGCCCGAGCCACTCAAAGGTGCGCCCGACGAGCGATTCGACCGCCTCGGGCGTTGCGACGCCGATCGTGTCGACCACGACCGCCTCCTCGGCGCCTGACTCGGCCGCCCGCTTGTAGACCTCCTCGAAGAACCCCGGATCGGCACGGGTGCCGTCCACGCCGAAGAAGGCGACCTTGATCCCGTGGCTCGCCGCGAACGCGACGCCGCGCGTGATGCGGCCGAGCATCTCCTCACGCGAGACGCCGAGCGCTTCGAGCTTCAGATCCGAGATCGGCGACTCGACGACGCTGGCGGAAACCCCCAGCTCGACAAGCGCCTCCAAGTCGGCCTGGACTGCCCGCGAGAAGCCCCAGATCTCGGCGTCCAGCCCTGCCTCGAGCACGAGCCGAAACGCATGCTCGTCGTCGGCCGAGACGCGTGGAAAACCGGCTTCGATCCGCTCGATCCCCAATGAGTCAAGTTCGCGCGCGATCTCGAGCTTCTGCTCGGGGTCGAGGACAACGCCGACGGCCTGCTCGCCGTCCCGCAGCGTCGTGTCGTAGAACCCGACCTCGGCGTCGATCGCCGCCTCACGGTTGATCTCGCCGGTCCAGACGCGGTCGTTCACCGGAAGTCGTCCGGAAAGGAGGAAAGCTTCTCGACGCCGCCGGCGGTGACGAGGAAGTTGTCCTCGATGCGAAGGCCGCCCCCCTCGGGCCAGTAGATCCCGGGCTCGATCGCGAACACCATCCCCTCCTCGACCGTCCCCCCACCCGCCTGATGTGCGTACGGCGGCTCGTGCGCCCGCGCGCCGACCCCGTGCGCGATCGGATGGCTCGGCTGGCCGGGGTAGCCTGCCTCGGCGATCCCGGCGCGGACGAGGCGATCGAGCTCCGCGAGCTCGGCTCCCGGCCGTAAATGGTCGAGAGCCCGACCGTAAACCGCCAGCAACTGGTCGAGCAGCACGTCGTAACGAGGCTCGAGCTCGCCCGGGCAGACGTTCTTGGTGTGGTCGCACCAGTAACCGTCGGCGCAGACCCAGATCTCGAAGAGGGTCGGCTCGTGCTCCTGCACCGGCCGATCGCCCGTGGCCGTAAAGGTGCGGATCCCAGGGCCCGACCACACGAGCGAAAAGCCCAATGCGAGGTCGACGTCACTCCGCGCCGTCCCTTCGCCGTGCACATGGCCGAGCCAGAGCGCAGCCGCCTGGCTCTCCGTCATCCCGGGCCGAAGATTCGCCTTCACGTGCTCCATCGCGGCCGCGGCGATCTCGTTGGCGATCCGCATCCGCTCGAGCTCCTGCGGCGTCTTGATCGCGCGCGCCGTGTTCAGCAGGGGCGTCGCGTCAGCGGCGCCCGGCCATGTGTCGAACCAGCCCTTTGTGTAGGTCGTCGGCTCGCCGACCATCCGGTCGGACGCCTGCGTCCCGAGCGAAAGCTCCAGGCCGACGCGCCCGTACTCGCGCGACACATCACGCGCGAGATCGAGCGCCCGCATCGCCGGCGGCCGCGCATCGGTCGCGTCGTACCCGCCGAAGAAGCGCACGTCCTTCGTCCACGCCATTCGCGCGGCGTCGTCGGCCGATGGCTCCAAAGCGATCAGCGTCGGCTCGCCCTCTCGCGGGAACACCACCGCGTCGTACCCCTTCATTCCCCAGAAGTTCGTCAGGTAGAGAACGCTGTCGGGAGCGCGGACGACCAGCGCCTCGAGCTCCTCGTCGGCCATCAGCGCGCGGACGCGCTCGAGCTTCGCGTCGTCCCGCTCCCACCTCACCAGCGAACGCGCTCCGGCGGTGGCTCGCCGTGCGCCTCCTGCCATGACACGACAGGGTTCCGCAACACGCCGATCCGCTCGATCTCCGCCTCCATCACGTCGCCGGGTTTCAGGTAGAGCTCCGCGGCGTCCGGACTGAAGCCGGCAACGCCGGAGACCGTCCCCGTCGAGACGACGTCGCCGGCCGAGTACCCGAGCGGCGAGTAGTGCGCCAGGATCTCCGGGATCGTCACCGACATCCTGCCGGTATGCGATCGCTGCCTCGGCTCGCCGTTGACCCGTAGCTCCATCGCCAGGTCGTGGGGGTCGCCGATCTCGTCGGGGGTGACGATCCAGGGCCCGAGCGGGCAGAAGGTGTCGATCGCCTTGCAGAACGAGAAGACGCCGGACTCCATCTCCCGCCGCTGGATGTCACGGGCGGTGATGTCGTTGAAGATCACGTAGCCGCCGACATAGTCCATAGCCTCCTCGGGCCCGAACCACTTCCCCGACTTCCGGATCACGATCGCCAGCTCGAGCTCGTAGTCGAGCTCGTTGGTCAGATGCTCCGGATAGACGACCGCGTCGCCGGGCCCGATGATCGCGTCCACGTTCTGGAAGAAGACGATCCAGGGCGCGATCCGGTGCGACCACTGCACCTGCTTCGACTCCTCCTCGTGCTCGCGGAAGTTGCCGGCCGTGTGGAAGAACTTTTTCGGCACGATCGGTGCGCGCAGCCTGACGTCCTCGAGCGCGAACTCGTCGCCGGTCGGCCGCGGTACCTGGTCGCGTTCGAAGTACTGGCGCATCGACGGCACCTCGAGCTCGACGATCGTGTCGCCGCGCAACTCGCCGACCCTGCCTTCGTCGAAGGTGACGAGCCGGGTCAACTTCCGCAGATCCTCATCGTCGCCCGAGCGTAGACCTCCGCTGTCCGGACGAGCCCGGCGATCTCGAGGTTCTCGCCGAGCTCGGCGTCGGGCAGCCCCGACGACGTCCCATAGTTGAGTGTCGGGATCCCATAGCGGGAGAGCACCGAGGCGTCGGAGAACCAGCGCGTGATGTCCGTCTCCGGCGGCGAGCCGAAGACCTCCGCGTGCGCCTCCCCGACCGCGGCGACGACGGGAGACGACCGGTCGATCTCGGCACCCGGCGCGGAGACGTAGACCTCCGCGTCGACCCTGAGCGAGCGGGCGAAGGCGAGGGCCTTGCGGCGAGCCTCGGCCATCGGCACCCCCGGCGGGACGCGCAGGTCGAGGAAGAGATCGGTCCGGTGCGGCGTGCGCGAGGCGCGCCAGCCGAATCCGCCCTGGATTGCACCGACATTCGCGATCCCGCGGACGCCTTCGTAGCTCATCTCGAGCTCCCACGTCGGCAGCCACTCGAGCACCTGGTCGAGGACGTCTCGCATGCGGATGATCGAGTTCTCATCGCGCCGTCCCTCGCTGAAGGCGGTGTGGACGAACGGGCCGGTGGTCGAGAGCCGCACCCAGAGCGCCCCAAAATGCGCGAGCACGAGCTTGTTCTCCGTCGGCTCGCCGAGGATGCAGAAATCGGCGGCGCCGCCGTGTGTGACGAGGTGGCGCGAGCCGGTCGCGTAGCCGCGGAACTCCGCGCCCTGCGCTTCCCCCTGTTGGGCCTTCTCGATCTCGCCGGCAACGCAGGCGATCATCAGGTCCCCCTTCAGCCGCACCCCCGCCTCCTGCAAGGCCCGCACGGCCTCGACGTAACAGCAGAGCGCCCCCTTCATGTTCGAGATCCCCAGCCCATAGATCCGGCCGTCGCGCTCGAACCCCGCCGGCTGGAAGCCCGGAATCCCCTGCAGCCACGGCTCATGTCCCGAATAGGACGTGTCGAGGTGCCCGTTCAGCATCAGCGTCGGGCCGCCGCCGGAGCCCTCCCAGGTGCCGAGCACGTTCGCCCGCTCGTCCTCGACCTGCTGCCATTGCACACGCAGGCCGAGGTCGGCCAGCTCGTCGCGCATCAGCTCGGCCGCCGACTGCTCCGACCCTGTGAACGACGGCGTCGAGACGAGCCGGAGCGCGAGCTCGACCAGCCGGCGCTCGTCGATCCGCAGCTCCATCAGCGGAACTCCGGCAGCACTTTCTCGCCGAAGAGACGGATCTGCTCGTGTCGGTCCACGCCCCACAACTCGAGCATGACGTGCGTGCACCCGGCCTCGCGATACTCCTCGATCGCGGCGACGCACTCCTCCGGCGTGCCGGCGATCGGCTTGCAGCGGTCGAGCAGCGCGTCGGTCACCTGTTCCTTGGCGGCGAGGCGGCCGCCCCGCTCCATCGCCTCGGCGACCGGCGCCAGCTCGCCCATCTCGATCTCGGCAGCTTCGAGCAGCGCGTCGGCCGCGCCCTTGATGTTCTGGAACTTGTTCGCCAGATACATGCCGCCGATCTCCCGGGCGCCGTCACGGCCCGCGTCGCGATCGGACTCGTGGATCGATGCAATCACGGTGCAGCCGATGTCGATCGTCTCCGGATCACGCCCGGCCTGGCGCACGTTGTCGACCGTCCAGCGCACGTAGTCGGGCGTCGTGATCGACGGCGTCAGCAGGCCGTCGGCGATCTCGCCGGCGAGCTTCTGCATCTTCGGCGCCGTCGCGGCGACGTAGAGCGGAGGCACGCCCCGTGGGCTCTCGGCCTCTGGATCCAGCGCAGGCACCGAAGCCGAGAACGTCTCACCCTCGTACTCGAACGCCTCCCCGCCGAGCACGCCGCGGACGATCTCGACCGCCTCGCGCATCGGCCCCAGCGTCTTCTTGCTGGTGATCCGAGCGTTGTTGAGGAAGATCTTCGACGTGCCGAAGCCGAGCAGGAAGCGGTCGGGCCCCGCGGCCTCCTGGACGACGCGCGCGTCCATCGCCACCTGGACCGGATGACGCGTGAACGGCGAGATGATCCCCCAGCCGACCGTCAACCGTTCCGTCTCGCCCGCGATCAGCGCCGAGACGACGGTCGAGGAGCGGGCCTCCATCCCGTGCTTTCGCCACCAGGGGTAGGCCTCGGCGAGCCAGATCGTGTCGACGCCGGCCTCGTCCATCACCCGCGCCGAGGCCAGCATCTCCTCGAGCGGCTCCATCGTCAGCTGCATGACGCCGACTCGGAACGGCTGGCTCACGCTGCTTGGGCCGCCTCCTGCACCTGCTTGTCGAGCGCGTCGAGGACGTTGGAGACCTGCTGCTGGACGATCGGCTGCAGCACGCGCTGGCCCATCGACCCGACCGGCCCTGCGATCGACACGTCCGCCTCCCAGTGCATTCGCGTCTTGGAGCCGGAAGAGGAGAGCTCGAACTGGGTCTGCATGCTCATGATCGCACCGACACCGTCGCCTTTCGCCTTCAGACTCGCGTACTCGATCGGGCGCTGCTCGGTCTTCTCGAAGCGGATCCGCATCTTCAGGCTGCCGAGGCCGAGCGGGATGTTGCAGTTCGCGTGCCAATGCCGCTCGTCGTCGACCTCGAAACTGTCGACGCCCGGAATCGTCTTCGCCAGCCGCGCCGGGTCGTTCAGTACCTCCCACACGGTCTGCTGCGGAACGTCGAACGTCCGCTCGCCGGCGACCTTCACCGCGACTCCACCGCGACCCGGCCGCGCGATTCGGCCGGGTTCGAGATCAGCTCCCAGACGCGGTGCGGCGGGTTGCACGAGTCGTAGACGATCGGGTTTCCGACCGGCCGCAGCGCGTCCTGCAGTGCCGCGCAGACGGCGTGGATCCCGGCGCCTCCGCCCTCGCCCATCCCCTTGGCGCCGAGCGGCGTGAAGGGGGACGGCGACTCGATGTAGCCCGTCTTCAGCGGCGGCATGTCGAGGGCGTGCGGGACGTGGTAGTCGTAGAAGTTCGGCGTCAGCAGGTTGCCCTGCTCGTCGTAGGTGAACGTCTCGTGCGTCGCCGCGCCGAGCGCCTGTGCCGTCGCCCCGTGCACCTGGCCCTCGACGATCTGCGGGTGAATGCGGTTGCCGCAGTCGTCGACCGCCGCATAGTCGACGATCTCGTAGGCGCCCGTGTCTGGGTCGACCTCGACCACGCAGACGTGGATCTGGGTCGCGTAGGTAAGGGTCAGGTTTCCGTACTTGCGCTCCTTGTCCGGCACCTCGAAAGGCGGCACGTAGACGTAGCGGCAGTTGAGGGTGACCTCGCGGGCTTCCTCGGGGAGGATCGCGTTGTTCGCGTTGACGATCGCGCCGATGCCCATGAACGGGATCGCCGCCTCCGGGTTGTCGCGCAGCTTGGCGAAGCCGCCCTCGAGCTCGATCTGTTCCGCGGGCACCCCGCCGAGCACGGCCGCCGCGATCGTCCGGATCTCGCCGGCAAGTTGGTCGACCGCTCCCTTGACCGCGCCGAGCCCGGTGACCGCAAACTGGCTCGCGTACGTGCCCGAGAAGCCGGCGTGCGAGTTCCAGTAGGTGTCGTGGCCGGGCCGCACGGTGACATCGTCGGGCGAGATCCCGAGGGCGTCGGCGACGACCTGAGCGGCGGTGGTCTCGTGACCCTGGCCCTGCGGAACAGTGCCGAGCGTGACGACCACCTCGCCGAAGATGTCGAGCTTGACCGTCGCGACCTCGTTGTTGCCGGAGAACTGCAGGTCCGGGTTCAGGAGCTGCGACTGCCCGAAGTTGTTCGTACCGGAGTCCAGCGTCGAGCCGATCCCGACGCCGAGCAGTTTGTCCCGTGACTCGGCATCGCGCCGCCGCTCGTCGATCCCGTCGTACCCCGCGAGCTCGAGCGCGATGTCGAGACAGCGCGCGTAGTCGCCCGAGTCGTAGACGCAGCCGTTCGGCGTCGTCCACGGGAACTCGTCCGCCTTGACGTAGTTGCGCTTCCGCACCTCGACCGGATCCAGCGCGAGCTCGTTCGCGACGATGTCGATCATCCGCTCCGTGAACCAGAGGTGCTGCATGCGCGAATAGCCGCGGTTCGGCGAGACCGGCGACTTGTTCGTCGCCACCTGGGCGAAGTCGACGTGGACGTTCTGCCAGCGGTAACAGCCCGGCGTGACTTGGGCCCAGATGATGCAGCCGAGCGGCTCGTAGCGCGGAAAGGCGCCGCAGTCGTCGATCGCCTTCGTCTTGAACCCGAGGAGCGTCCCGTCGGCCTTCACGGCGACCTCGGTGTCTTCGAACCAGCGTTCGTTGCCGTGCGCGTTCGCCGTGTGCTGGTCGGTGCGCCACTCGGTCCACTGCACCGGCCGGTTCAGCTTGCGCGCCAGCAGGCAGCAGGCGACGAAATAGGGGTGGAGGCAGATCTTGTTGCCGAAGGCGCCGCCGATGTCCTGGGTGACGAAGCGGAGCTTGTCGGTCCCGACCCGGAGCGCGGGCGCCATCCAGATCGCGCCGATGCCCGGCATCTGGTGGTTGCAGTACATCGTCCACTGGCCGGTACCCCGGTTGAACTCGACGAGGCAGCCCGAGCACTCGAGCGGAGTCGAGGAGAAACGGTCGAAATGGAGCTCCTTGATCCGGACGATGCGGTCGGCCTCGGCTGCGGCCTGCTCCCAGTCGCCCCAGTCGAAGACGCCTTCCCAGACGAGGTTCGAGCCGGCATCGTCGTGCAGGATCGGCGCGTCCGAATCCCGTGCGTGCCTTGCGTCGACGAGTGGCTCGAGCGGCTCGTACTCGACCTCGACCAGCTCGGCCGCGTCGCGCGCGAGCTCACGGGTCGACGCGACGACCGCGGCCACCGGCTCGCCGACAAAGCGCGTCTTGCCGACCGCGAGCGCGTAGTCCTTGATCTCGCTCCCCGGCGGCACGGACATCTCGAAGAACGGGTCGGTCAGGATCGCGACCTCGTCGCCGGTCAGCGTCCCGTAGACGTCTTTGAGCTCGAGCGCCGGCGCGACGTCGATCGAGACGATCTTGGCGTGCGCGTACGGCGAGCGGACGAAGTGGACGAAGCCCATCCCGTGGCGCTTGACGTCATCGAAGAAGACGCCCTCGCCCTGGACGAGGCGCCGGTCCTCCTTGCGTGGGATGCTGGTGCCGATGAAGCCGGGCTTGGTCTCCTGCTCCTCGACGACGATCGCGCTGGTGGGGCTGGCGGTCTCGGTCACCTGCCCGCCTCCGCTGCCGCCGCGATCGCTTCGACGATATTGACGTAGCCCGTGCAGCGGCAGATGTTCCCTTGAATTGCCCTGCGGATCTCGGCCTCTGTCGGCTCGGGGTTTTCATCGAGCAGCGCCTTTGCGCTCATGAGCATCCCGGGCGTGCAGTAGCCGCACTGCAGCGCGTGGTGCTCGCCGAAGGCTTGCTGCAAAGGAGTCAGCTCGCCGTCGGCGCCCAGCCCTTCCACCGTCTCGATCGAGGCGCCGTCGGCCTGGACCGCCAGCATCATGCAGCTCTTCAACAGCGTCCCGTCGACGATCACCGAGCAGGCGCCGCAGTTGCCGGTATCGCAGCCGACGTGCGTGCCCGTTAGGTCGAGGTCGTCGCGGAGAAAGTGGACAAGCAGGCGTCGGGCCTCGACCTCTCGCTCGTAAGTCGTGCCGTTGACCTCGACGGTGATCGTCGTCTGCTCGACGGGGACGCTCACGCGGCTTCCGCTCTCGCCTGCCGGGCGGCTCGCGCCGCGAGAACTTCGGCCAACTGCCGGCGGTAAGCCGCCGGAGCATGGATGTCGGAGGGCGGATCGAACTCCGTTCCCGCGACCGCCGAGCGCACCGCTTCGTCGTCGGCCGAGGCCGCCTCGACCACCAACGGCGTCGCCGCAACGCAGCCGAGGACGATGCGCACGTTGCCGTTGACGCTCGCGGCGGCATTCGCGATGCAGGTCCCGTCGGCACCGATCGTCACCGAGGCGAACCCGTCGCCGCCCTGGCGGCGCGGCACCGAGATCCCGGTCAGCAGCTCGCCCTGACCGACCGCCGTCAGGTAGACGCCGAGGAAAAACTCCTCCGCCGGAACCAGCCTGATGCCCGAGGCGCCGGCGATCGACATCGTGGCGCCGACAGCGACGAGCACCGGCGGCAAGTGGTTCGTCGGGTCGCTCGAGCAAACGTTCCCACCGACGGTGCCGCGATTGCGTACCTGCACGTCGGCGATCTGAGCGGCGACTTTGGCAACGATCGGACGCTCGCGGTGAACCGCCTCTGCTCGCGCAAGCTGCGTGTAGGTCGCCATCGCGCCCAACTCGAGCCCGTCGTCCGTTTCCTGGATGCCGCGGAGCTCGGGGATCGCGTTCAGGTCGACGAGCAGGTCCGGCGCCGCGATCCGCGCCTTCATCACGTTGACGAGGGTCTGCCCGCCGGCGAGCGCCCGAGCATTCGGATTCGCCGCGAGCAGCGACAGCGCCTCGTCGAGGGAGCTGGGACGGGCGTACTCGACGCTGGCGAGGAGCATCGCTGTCTTATATGCGTTCGGCCTTCGCCAGCGCAACCGAGACCAGCGCACGACCTACAATCAAGATACTCAGTTGGCTGGCGCTGATCTTTAAGGGAGGGGCCAATGAATCCAGGCCCGACCCGTTTTCAGCCAGACGCTCCTCCTCAGCGGGACCCTCTGGCGGCGATCGCCGTCCCGCTTGCGCCAATCGCACTCGAGGGCAGGTATCGCGTGCTGGTCGGGGCGCTCTGGCGTCTGCGCCGTTCCCAGAAAGGTCGCTGGGCGCTCGCCGTCGGCTCTGGAGCGGTCGTCGTCGCCCTGGCCTTGCTGGCCGCTCGCCACTTCGCCACGGCTTCCTGGCCGCTGGCGAACGGAAGCCCTGGCGTGCTCGCGGCGGCAGGGGTGCTCCTGCTCCTCGCACAGGTCCTAAAGGCCTACGGCTGGGGGCGGCTGTTCGTACTGGAGGAGCGGCCAAGGGTACTCGCGCTCGCCGCCGGCAACGGCGGTGCTGCGCTGATCGGAGTCGTCCTTCCCGGCCGCTTCGACGACGCGATGCGGATCGCAGTCGTCCGCCGCTACCCGGGATGTCCGGCCGGCGTACGCTCGCTGTGCCTCTCCCTCGTCATGCTCGGCTTGATTGACAGCGTTGCCCTGGTGCCGTTGGCCCTCGCTGCCGCCTTTTTTCCTGGCGCCGGATGGGCCATGCGCGCAGCGCTTGTCGTCGTGGCGGGTGCCGGCGTCGCGGCCGCCGCTTTGATACTTGCCCTCCCACGCCTGGCCGCGAGCAGGCGGGCCAGGCGCTTCCGGCTTGGGCGCTGGCTGAGCCCGCGCACGACCTCCCGGCGGGCGGCATCGGAAGCCTGGGCGCTCGTGACGGGCTGCTGGCTCGTCCGGGCAGTCGCGCTCTACCTGCTCCTTGGCACGCTCGGGGCCGGCTTCTCTTTCCCGCTCGCCCTCCTTTTCCTGACCGCCAGTGCAGCGGCTGCCGCGCTGCCAATCGGTCCGGCGGGAGCAGCGACGCAGGTCGGAGCCGGGGGTGCGACCCTGATCGCGTCAGGCATCGGGGCCTCGAAAGCGCTCAGCGTCGCCATTTCCGTCGGGGCCCTCGGGATCTTCTCCGGCGGGGCGATCTTCCTCTTCGCCGTGTTGTGGCGTAGCGGGCTGGCGCTCGCGTCGACCCGCTTCAGCGGTTAGCTCCCGAACTCGCGTCGCGGTCCCGGGGAGGGCCGCCATGCCAATCGAGACACAGCGCCGTCGCGTCGTCGCGTAGCTGGCCTCCACTAGCTTTGAGGACCGCCCGAGTGAGGTCCTGTACCGCCTCGCGGGCATGCATGTCGACGCTGGCGGTCAGGATCGCGCCGATGTTCATGAGCGCGGCGTCGCGCTCGAACATGCCGTCGGTGACGAACATGAGCCGGTCGCCAACCTGCAGCGGCAGAGATTGCACCCGGTATTCGCTTCCGAGCCCAACCCCGAACGGGCGGTCAGCCTCCAATTGAAGTTGATCGACTTCCCCGGCCCGAATCCGTAGCGGGGGCGGATGGCCGGCGTTGACGATGCCCGCCGTCGCTCTTGTCAGGTCGATCCGCACAAGTAGGCCAGTGACGAACTGGCTCTCGCCGGCCTGCTCGGCCAGCGCATCATTCGCCAGCCGCGCCTGCTCGGCCAGGTCGACGCCCCGTCGGCGGGCGTTGCGAAGACCTCCGACCAACACGGTCGCCAACAGCGCGGCATCCATGGTGTGACCCATCGCGTCGGTCATCGACAGATGTAGCGCGTCTCGGTCCAGCGAAAAATCGAAGGTGTCACCTCCGATCTCACCCGCCGGCTGCAACCAGGCGGCGAGAGTGAACTGCCCGGCCTCGCACGTGAAGGCTCCGGGCAACAGTCGATGCTGGATCTCCGCGGCGAGCGACAACGGGACCGAGCGCTGTCCCCACTCGAAGAGATCGGTGTACCGTCGGTTGGCAATCACAACGTAGGCCAAGAAGTGGGCTGCTAGAGCAACGTCAGCCACCGTCTGCTGAGCCGGGAAGTCCTCCAGGACGAGCTCGAGAACGCCGACCGCTTCGCCGCGGCTGGTCACCGGCGCGAACAGTCGAGCGCCGCCGTCCTCCGCAATCACCTCGACGGCTTGGGCAGCGAGCGCCCTCCCGTGCGGCGTCCCAACCAACGGCACCCGCTCCGCAGTCTCCTTTCCCTGCGAGCGCCCTTTCCCGCCGGCGTGACCCAGTCGAATGAGCGACTGCCCGCTGAAGTCGGCGATCAAGAAGCTGACCTCGCGGGCATCGATCGCGTCCGCCAGCGCGCCGGCGAGCACATCCGCCGCCGCGACCGGCGGGGCCGCCTCGACCGCCGCCAGCAGCGAATTCAAATTCAACGATTGGCGGCTCTCAACCACGTCCTCCTAACCTAGCGCGGCTGTTTCGCCAAGTCCTTTGCTTGCGACGCCGGCCTGGAGAACGCGTCACGGCGGAGGGCCCGCGAGCCCTCCGCCGTCCGCGGTAGTCGTTACGAGCAGGTGCCCGAGCCGATCAGGCGCGGGCCGCCGTTCTGGTGTAGGAAGAGCGGCCTCGCTGTCGGTAACGGGCCGCCGGTCGTCGGATCGCTGAGGCGCGTGTCGCCGGTCGCAATCAGCACGCAGCCGCGGGAGTCGAGCGCGTTCGTGAAGTAGTCGCCGAGCCGTCGGTCCTGGCCGGTCGCGACGCAGGTCGTGCCACCCTGGCAGACCCAGCCGATGTGGATCACGCGGCCGGCGGCGTCGGCGATCCACTGCTTGGGGTTGCTGGTGTTCGCGCCGAGCAGCGAGGCCTCCATCGCGTGGATGTGGCCGGTCTGGCAGTCGAGGTCGGGCTGGCCGTCTTGGGGCTCGGTCTGGTACCAGATCACCGAGACCTTGCCGGCGTCACCCGCGGCGATCCACGGCCAGAGCACGCGCGTGCCAGGGTGCGTGATCGTCCTCGGCGCCGACCAGGTCTTGCCGAGGTCCTTCGTGTAGATCAACATGATCGAGTTCGGCGCCGGCGTCTCCGCGCCGTTGCAGCCGCCGCTCGTTCCGGCCTGGCGGTTGTCGGTGTCCCACGTCAGGTAAATCGTCCCACCGGAGTCGATCGCGATCGCCGGCCAGTGGGCGAACATCGACGTCCCGCGCACCCCCTCGTGCGGCGTGAACGCCGAGCCGCCGTTCGGCATCGTGCTGATGCCGAGGCCGAAGCTCCCGTCGCCGTGCTGGAAAATCGCAGGCTCGACGACGGTCGACTTGAGCTTGTCGTAGTAGAGCTTGCCGTCGCCGGTGTACGAGCCTCCGTCGGAAAGCGACCCGTTGTCGTCGATCCCGGTGGCGCTGCACGTGTTGCCGCCATCATTCGAGACGAAAACCTGGTGGCCGTCGCCGCTGCCCTCGACCGTGTCGGTCGCCATGAAGACCTGGTTCGCCTTGCCGCCGGCGAGCCACGGCCGGTCGCCATCGTGGCAGTCAGCGTTTCCCTTGTCCCAATTCTTGCCACCGTCGATCGAGGAGAAGATCGCGTCGTTGACGAGGTCGATGCCCGTGTTGTAGACGCGCCCGCCCGCATCCTGCGTCAGGTCCGGGTCGCTGAAGCCGGTGTTCTCCGCCGGGCTCGTGGGACACGGACTCCCTAGGTAGCGGTCGCGGAACCAGTTGACGCCACCGTCGGACGACGTCCAGACGTTGACCTGGTTGCAGTAGTTGGTGACGAAGCTGAAGTCACCCCACGGCGAGCTGGTGATCCCGTCCCGGTAGAGGTGGGTCGTCCCCTCGTGCGCCGTGTAGATCAGCGTCCCGTGCTTCGTGTCCGCGAAGACGGTCGGCTCGCCCCCCGCGAGATCCTGGTCGACGTAGACGGGCGGCGCGAAGGTCGGGCCGACAGGGCCGGCCGAGCCGCGAGTGGCCAGAACGCCGGCAAGCGCGGCCAAACCCAGCACGACGCTCACCGCCAAGACCCGAACCCGCCGCAGTCGCGAAAGCGGTTCCATCAAATCCTCCTCTCTGGGCGAATGCGCGTCGGAGGCCTGCGCGCGCGCGTGTTCCAGCGCTCCTTACCCTGGCCAGGAAGAATCGAACCCATGGGCGAGGTCTCGCCGATCCGGCCGGCGCAACCCGAAGATCTGGAAACGGTGCGAGGCTTCCTCCGCGAGTACGCAGACGGCCTCGAGGTTGACCTCTCGTTCCAGGACTTCGAGACGGAGCTCGCCGACCCGCTCGGCTTCTACGAGTTGGTGTTGCTGGCTGATGACGGCTGTGTCGCGCTGCGGCGGATCGATGAGCAAACGTGTGAGATGAAGCGGCTTTTCGTCCGTCCGGTGGGGCGCGGCAGCGGGCTAGGTCGAAAGCTCGCCGAGGCAGTGATCGGTGAGGCGCGTGCGCGCGACTACAGCCGGATGCTCTTGGACACGCTGCCCGAGATGACGTCGGCCCAGGCGCTGTACCGGTCGCTCGGGTTTCGCGAAACGGAGCCGTATCGCCACAACCCCGTGGCAGGCGCGGCGTTTCTCGAACTCACGCTCTAGTCCAAGAACTGCGCTAGGAAAATGCAACCCGGCCTGCGATTGTCCGCTCGTGCGGACCGCGCTGCGCCGACGCATCAACGAGTCCCTTCGAGCGTTCCGGGCGGTCTTCACCAATCCCGATCTGCGCCGAGTCGAGATCGCCTGGAGCGGGTCGGTGGTAGGGCAGTGGGGCTACGAGGTCGCGCTCGCGGTCTTCGCCTATCGGCACGGGGGCGCAACCACGGTCGGTCTCGTCGCGCTCGTCCGCCTGCTTCCCGCCGCGGTCGTCGCGCCGTTCGCTGCCCTGCTTGGTGACCGCTTCCTTCGCAAGCGGGTCATGGTCGCGGCCGACCTCGTCCGTGTCGGCGCGATGGGCGGCGCCGCGGCGGCCGTCTTCGCCGGCGCGTCACCCGTCGTCGTCTACGCGCTCGCGATCGTGACCGCCCTCGCGAGCACTGCATTCGGCCCCGCCCAGTCGGCGCTCCTCCCGACGCTTGCCCGGTCGCCCGAGGAGCTGACCGCGGCGAACGCGACCTCGACCAGCCTCGAGAGCCTCGGCTTCTTCGTCGGCCCGGCTCTCGGAGGCATCCTGCTCGCGGTCACAAGCGTGGGCGCGGTCTTCGCGGCGACCGCCGCGCTGTTCCTATTGTCGGCGGTGGTCCTCAGCCGGATCACATCGGACAGCCGCGGCGAGCCGACCGCCGAGGCCGAGAACATCGGCAGGGAAGCGCTTGCCGGCTTCCGTGCGATCGTCGGCGAGCGACGGCTGCGGCTCGTGATCGGCCTCTACGGGGCGCAGACGCTGATCGCCGGGATCATGCGCGTCCTGGTCGTGGTGACGGCGCTCCGGATTCTCGGCCTTGGGCCGTCGGGCGTCGGCTTCCTGAACTCGGCCGACGGTGTCGGCGCGCTCGCCGGAGTCCTGCTCCTGCTCGGGATGATCACGAGCGCCCGCCTTTCCGGCGTGTTTGGCCTGGGGATCCTGATGTGGGGCGTACCCCTGGTCGTGCTCGGGCTATGGCCGAGCGTCCCGCTCGCGCTGCTCTGCTTCGGAGTGATCGGCCTCGGCAACATCCTCGTCGACGTCGCCGGCTTGACCCTGCTCCAGCGCACGGCGCCGGACAAGGTGCGGGCGAGGGTCTTCGGCGTCTGGGAGAGTGTCTTCCTCGCGACGATCGGACTCGGCGCGATCATCGCGCCCCTCCTGATCCACGCCTTCGGCCCGCGCGGCGCGCTGATCGCGGCCGGCGGCGGCCTCTCAGTCGTCGCACTCCTCTTCTGGCGGCGGCTCGGCACGGTGGACGTCCCGGCGCTGGTTCCGGAACGAGAACTGGCACTGCTCCGAGAGATCCCGATCTTCGCCCCGTTGCCGCCGGTCACGCTCGAGCAACTTGCCTCCCACCTCTCCCATGTCAGCGTCGCCGCGGGCGACATCGTCTTCCGGCAGGGCGAGCACGGCGACCGGTTCTACATCGTCGAACGGGGCGAGGTGACGGTGCAACCGGACGGCGGGCCTGCGGTGACGCTCGGTCGCGGCGGCTCCTTCGGTGAGATCGCGCTTTTGCGCGACGTCCCGCGCACCGCCACGGTCACGGCGCAGACGGACGTCGAGCTCTGGGCCCTCGAGCGCGACATCTTCATCGCCGCGGTGACCGGCCACGCGCCGAGCGCTGAGGCGGCAGATGCGGTGATTACAACGCATCTCGGCGCGGCCTCTGCGGTCCATCTCTAAGGAGAACGCGCCGAAAGTGCGACGAGTGCTGGCCGGCTCGTCCAGCGGCGGCTACCACGGTGGCACCGACCCGAAGGAGGATCCGTGCCTGGAACGCCGCTTCGCGCCCTGCTGCTTACTCTCCTCGCTGCCGCTCCGGCCGGCGGCGCAGTCGCCGTCACGGTCCGGTCGCACGAGACGGCGGTCATCCGTGCCTGCGTCGGCCGAACCGGGCGAATGCGGCTCGTCACCCAGAGCGCGAGCTGTCGCAGGAACGAGCGGCCGGTGTCCTGGAACGTGCGCGGGCCGCAGGGCGACCCCGGACCGGCCGGGCCGGCCGGCCCGGCCGGAGCCGATGGCGCACCCGGCCCCGCCGGACCTGCAGGGCCTCCGGGGCAAATAGGTGAGCGCGGCCCGCAGGGGCCGAAGGGCGATCCGGGCACGAGCATCGACGCCCTGGAGACCCTGAACGGAATCGCCTGCCGCGCCGGTGGCCGCAACGGCACCGTCGCCTTGACCTACGACGCATCGGCGCACGCCGTCTTCACCTGTTCCGCCAACGCAAGCGATGTCGTTGTACGGATGAACGAGTTCTCGACCGGCACAACAGCGTCAGCGACCGACGAGTTCGTCGAGCTCTTCAACGCCGGCGCGACCCCCGCTGTCGTCGGCGGCTACAAGCTCGTCTATCGCTCCGGCGCCGGAACCAGCGACATCTCGCTGGGGACGATCCCTGACGGGACGATGCTTGCGCCGGGGGCGTTCTACCTCTTCGGCGGCAGCGGTTATGCAGGCGCGAGGGCCCCCGACCAGACGTTCTCCCAGGGACTGGCGGGTACGGCAGGCGGCGTCGGGCTTCGCGACGGCGGCGGCAAGCTTCTCGACTCGGTCGGCTACGGCACGGCGACCAACGCTTTCGTCGAGGCGCACGCGGCTGCGGCGCCGCCGTCGACCGCAGTGCCGGGCTCGAGTGACATCCGGTTCCCAGACGGGACGGACTCCGACGACAACGGCGCTGACTTCCGGGTCACCGTCGTCCCCACCCCTGGTGCGCCGAATGTGGCGGGTTAAGCGCCTGCCGCTTCGGCGTTGCGCAGCCCGCGGAGGGCCCAGACCGCAAACGCTGCTGCGAGCAGCACCGCTGCGGCGAACGCCGCCGCCACCTCCGTCGGCGATCCGGCGAGGAAGCCGCGGCCCGCCTCGACCACACGCGTGACCGGATTGACGACGGCGACCGCATGGATCCAGCCGCTCAGGAGCGTCAGCGGCACGTAGACCGGAGCGAAGAACAAAACGAGGAAGACCGGGAACTGCATCACCGGACCGGCCTGCATCGTCCGCAGGCGCATCGCCACCCCGGCCGCCCAGAAGACGGCGGCGATGTTGAGCAGCGCGGCGAGCGTGTACAAGCCGAACAGGTCGACCCCGCTACCGCCGACGTGCATCCCGACCGCCAGCGCGATCACGGTCAGGATCGTCGCGGTCGCGAGCCAGCGGCCGAGCGCCGCCGCCGCGTAGCCGAGCACGATTCCGGTCCTGTTGGGCGCCGCGAGCAGGAGCCTCCGCGCGAAGCCGCTCTCGAAGTCGCGCGCGATGCCGAAGCCGGTGAACACTCCGCCGAAGGCCGCCGACTGCAGCAGCACGAACACGAACTGAAAGGCGGTATAGCCCTGGCTGTAGTCGAATCCCGGCACCTCCCTGACACGCGACAGGCCGCCCGCGAACGCCGTGAAGAAGAAGAGCGGAAAGAGCAGCGAGGGGATGAAGAGCGACGGGTTCGTGAAGACGTTGTGGAGCGTCCGCCAGGCGACCGCGCGAGCGACGGCGAGGGTTCTCACGTCCTCGCCATCCTCACGCGCAACGCCCAGCTCGACAGCACCAGCGCGATAACGGTGATCGCCGCGGCGATCCCGAAGGCGAGCGCGAGTGCCTGCCCGTCCCAGCCGATGATGATGAGGCTGCGAAACCCCTCGATCAGGTAGGAGACCGGGTTCAGGGTGGCCACGTCACGGAACCACGTTGCCTCGATCAGGTTCCTAGGGATGTTCATCGACGACAAGAACAAGAAGACAAAAAAGGCTGGGAAAAGGCTCTGGACAGCTTCGCCGGAGCCCGTGCGAAGCGCGGCGAACGACCCCAACGCGCCGAAGCCGAGCGAGACGAGTATCGCGAGGGCGAAGATCGCGAGCACACCGGCGGGGCCGGAGGCGAGCCGCACGCCGATGATGAGGCCGACGCTCAGGTAGACGGCAGCCTGGACGATCCCCATCGTCACGACCCCGCCGAGCTGGCCGGCGAGGAGCGCGATGCTGCGCATCGGGGTGAGCGAGAGGCGGTTGAGGAAGCCCGTCTGGATGTCGCGCGCGAGGTCGGTTCCGGCGTTCATCGTCGCGAACAGCGCGCCTTGCATGAACGGCACGGCGAGCGCGAAGGCGAAGAAGGAGTTGGTCGGAAAGCCGGGCAGCCGTGTCTCAGCCTTCAGGCCGCCCGAGTTCACGGCGAGCAGCAGCATCGGAAAGACGAGCGGCGCGATCACGTTCGCCGGCTGGCGCGCGGTCCTGACGACCGAGCGGCGGGCCAGCAGGTAGACCTGGTCGGCGAGAACCCTCACGCAGGTTCTGCGGCCAGCTGCCCGCGCGGCGGCTGCGCTTCCTGCTCTTCGTCGTCCGCGCCTTCGAGGGAGCGGCCGGTCTTGGCAAGAAAAACGTCGTCGAGCGTCGGCTGGTGAATCTGCAGGTTCTCGACCTCGATGCCGGCAGCGTCGAGCGAACGCACGATGTCTGCGAGGTCGGTATCCCCGGGCCGCAGCCGAACCGCGACGCCCTTCACAGACCCACAGGGCTCGCCGAATCGAGCAAGTACGTCAGCCAGCTTGTCCGCCTCCTCAGGGTCCTCGGGAGTCGCCTCGACGGTCGGCCGGCCCACCTCCGCTTTCAGTTCCGCGGTCGTGCCCTCGGCGACGATGTGGCCGTGGTCGATGATTCCGACCCGGTCGGCGAGGACGTCTGCCTCCTCGAGGTACTGGGTGGTCAGGAACACGGTGACCTCGTCCTCGCGCGCGAGCCGCGCCACCTCTTCCCAGAGCGCCGTCCGGCTCTGGATGTCGAGGCCGGTCGTCGGCTCGTCGAGGAAGAGCACGCTTGGACGGTGGACGAGCGCCATCGCGAGGTCGAGGCGCCGCTTCATCCCGCCCGAGTAGCCGCGGACCTTTCGATCCGCCGCGTGAGTCAGCCCGACGCGCGCGATCAGCTCGTCGGCGCGCTGGTTGCGGTCCCCCCGGGGGAGCGCCTGAAGCGAGGCCTGCAGACGAAGGTGCTCGCGTCCGGTCAGCAGCGGGTCGAGCGCGGCCTCCTGTAGCGCGGCCCCGATCGCTGCGCGCACCTGCGCGCCTTGGTGGACGACGTCGCAGCCGGCCACCCGGGCTGTGCCCGACGTGGGCGGCAGCAGTGTCGTCAGCATGTGAACGGTCGTCGACTTGCCTGCGCCGTTCGGTCCGAGGAAACCGTAGATCTCGCCGGGCGTGACCCCGAGGTCGATGCCGTCGACGGCCCGGGGGCCGTTCTTGAACTGCCTGACGAGGTCAGTTGCCTCGATCGCGTAGTCGTTCATCGCCGCCAAAGGCTACCCAAATGCTTGATGTTGTCAAATACCTACTGCTTCAAGTAAGATGGTCCTGTGACGGTGCAGGCGAAGCCCAGACTCAGCCCGGCCCACGAGGCTCAGAAGTACTTCTTCGAGCTCGGAATGGTGCAGCGGATGAAGGTCGGCAGCAAGCTCGCGGAGCTCGGGCTCAGCTTCAGCCAGGCCCATGCCCTTCGCCTGCTCGACCCCGACGAGCCCATGCCGATGAGCGCGCTTGCCGACCGCCTCTTCTGCGACGCCTCGAACGTGACGGGGATCGCCGACCGTCTCGAGTCCCGCGGCCTCGTGCGCCGGGAGAGCCTGGCCGGCGATCGCCGCGTCAAGGCGCTGACGATCACTCCGGCCGGGATGGAGTTACGCGCGCAGGTGATGGAGTTGATGAGCCAGCCGCCAGACGCGATCGCGGCCCTGAGCGACGCGGATCAGCGCGCCCTGCGCGACATCCTGGCTCGCGCCGTCGAGAATCTTCGCCTCGCCGGGGAATCCGAGCTCGGGGCGCGGCGTTAACACTCAAATCGAGTTGTCTGTTCAGAGAGTCGAGACGCGAGTCGCCCGCGAGACGCCCGAGGTTCAGGCGTGGGCGCAGCTCTTGCGGGCTCACTCGGCGCTGACGCGCCGGTTCAGCACCGAGCTGCTGACCATGCACGGGCTGACGTTGAACAGTTACGAGGTGATGTTGTACCTCGCACATGCTCCCGGTCGCCGCCTTCGCCGCGTCGACCTGGCCGAAAGCGTCCTGCTGACCGCGTCCGGCATCACCCGGCTCCTCGACGGCCTCGAACGTTCGGGCTACGTGAGCCGTGCAGCCTCCGAGCAGGACGCGCGCGTGAGCTACGCCGTTCTGACCGACGAGGGCTACGAGAAACTCCGCAGCGCCGCGCCGACGCACGTCGGCAGCATCCGCGAGCTCTTCGGCGAGCAGTTCTCGAGCGACGAGCTGGAGACGCTCGCCGAGCTCCTTGGCCGCCTACACGCGGATACGGCGGCACCCGACTGCGAGCCGTAGAAGACAACGGCGTGAAACGTGGACATCAACCTTTCGGGGGACGCAGCAAGCTGTTCGATCCCCGATAAAGAGAACCGGCGGAGGCGACTCCGTCACTGCGGCCAATGAGTCTTCACGCTCCTGAATCAATCTCACACGAGGTCTCCGACGGACCGGCCCCGCTGCGTCCGCCGCCCGAGGCCGAGCTCGTTGAGGCCGGCAAGTTGACGATGGGCCAGCTTGCGCAGGCGCACCGCGACCGTCTCGAGACCGGCAAGCAGGTGCTCGACATCATCGTCGAGCGCGGATGGGTTTCCGCCGAGGACGCCGCGGCGCTTCGCCAGGCCCACGGCATTGCGCCCACCCCTGCCATCCAGGCCGCGCCCGAGCCCGAGATCCCGGCCGCGGTCGAGGAGCACTACAAGATTGCGATCCGCCTGAACAGCGGCGACCTGATCACCGCCGGCGAGACGGACGGCGCAGACAAGGCCGCCGCTCTCGGACACGCGGTCGTCGCCGACCTGACGCAGGTGAACGGCGAGTGGCCTTTCTTCGACGGCCGCTTCATCAATCCCGAGACGATCGTCTCGGTCGATCTGATCTCCGAAGATTCCACGGTCTAGATCCGGTCCCGTGTGACCCAGATCACCAAGATGGGCTAAAGCCTGCGGCTGTTGCTACCGTTAACTTGGTTAACGGTTTATGCCAGCACTAGCAACAGCCACCGATCCCGTCACCGTCGCGAACCGGCTCCGGCCGGTTCTCTTGAAGCTCAACCGCCATCTGCGGCGAGAGATTCATTCGCTCGGCGTCACCGGCGGCCAGGCCTCGCTGCTCTTCACCATCCAGCGCCGGCCCGGGATCGGCGTGCGCGAACTTGCCGCCCTCGAGCGGATGTCGGCGCCGGGGATGTCCAAGTACATCGGGCGTCTCGAGGCCGCGGGACTGATCGTCCGCGAGCCGTCAGAAGACGATCGCCGGCGGATCGGCATCCGCGTCTCACCGGAAGGCGAGCGGGTGCTCCGCTCGGTCAAGTCGAGACGCACCGCCTGGCTCGCCGGCCGCCTGCAAGGCCTGTCCGAAGAGGAGCTCGAGGCGGTCGACGCCGCGATCGAACCACTGCAAGAGCTGATCGACGAGTGACAGCCGCTCTGCTGACGATCAACCGGCGGGCGTTCGCGAGCCTGCGCATGCACCGGAACTACCGGCTCTACTTCCTGGGCCAGGCCGTCTCGCAGAGCGGCACCTGGATCGACAAGGTCGCGCAGGCCTGGCTCGTGCTCGCTCTGACGCATTCGGCGTTTGCGGTCGGCCTACTGGCGGCCTGCCAGTTCGTCCCGTTCAGTGTCCTCGGCTTGATGGCCGGCGTGATCGTCGATCGCCTCGACACCTGGCGGACGGTCGTCATCACCCAGGCGATCAGGATGGTGCTCGCGGGAACGCTCGCCGGGATCGTCCTGGGCGGCGTCGTCCAGGTGTGGATGGTCTACACGCTCGCGATCTTGACCGGAATCGTGCTCGTGCTCGATGCGCCCTCGCGCCAGCAGCTGACCTTCAAGATGGTCGGCCGCGACGAGCTGCCGAACGCGGTCGCGCTCAACTCTTCACTCTTCAACGCGGCCCGGATCGTCGGCCCCGGCATCGGCGGCGTGCTGATCGCGGCCTTCGGCGTCGGAGCCGCGTTCGCAATCAACGCCGCAAGCTTCGTGGCCGTCCTGGCCGGCCTGCTCCTGATGGACACGAGCAAATTCGTCGCGTTCGCCCGGCACGAACACCTGCCCACCCTGTTCGGCAGCCTCCGCGAGGGCGTCTCTTATGCGCGCGAGAGCCCCCACGTGCGACTCGTCCTGACGATGCTGGTCGCGATCTCGACGATCGCGATGAACTTCAACGTCCTCTTGCCGGTGCTGGCTCGCCATACGCTCGATGCCGGCCCCGGCGTCTTCGGCCTGATCGCCGCCTGCTTCGGAGCGGGCGCGCTGGTCGGGGGACTGCTCTCCGCCGCGCTTTCACGCGCGAGCTGGAAGGCGATCGTCGCCGGCGCCGGCGGACTCGGCGTCGCCGAGCTCGTGCTTGCGCCGCAGCACTCGCTTGGCCCGGCGATCGTCCTGCTGTTCGTGGCCGGCATCTGTTTCACGCTCTACACAGCGAATTCGAACGCCGTGCTCCAGCTGCGTGCTCCCGACCACCTGCGCGGACGCGTAATCGGCTTCTACTACTTCGCCTTCAACGGCCTGGCGCCGCTCGGCGGGCTCCTCACGGGCTGGCTGGCCGCGACCGGGGGGACCGAGCTCGCGTTCGCGGTTGCGGGCACGGTGACCGCTCTGGTCGCGCTGACGGCGCTGCCGCAACTGCCGCGCATGCGCGCAGAACCGGCCTGAATCCGCTTTAAAGCCGCCTTTTTACGTTCGTCTTACACCCCCGCCAACGAACTCCGATCTCTGCGGCGACAATGAGCCCGTGGCCAAACGAGGTCTCATCGTTGCGCTGCTCGCCTGCACGGCGGTCTTGGCAGCGCCGGCGCTGGCGGGTCAGCTGCTGCCCAAGTCCGTCAGCTCGTATCTGCTCGGTCCGAAGCTGATCCGCGGCGAGCTCTACGTCCAGGCGGGAGCCGTTCAGCACGATTACCAGCTCGATCGAGGCCGGCTGCAGAAGCGCTATGCCAACGGCCAACTGACGATCATCAAGCAAGCCGGTCCGATCTCGGTGAAGGTGGCACCGTTAGCGCGCGTGCTTCTGAACGGCAAGCCCGTGGGCGTGCGCGCGCTGCGTGCGAGGATGCAGGTCGCCGTCCTCCATGACAAAGAACTCCCTGCGCAGCTGGTCTGGGCTTCGACGAAGTCGCCGCCCAACCTCCCGATTCCCGTGACGAATCTGCTGCTCGGCAGCCAGCTCGTCCGTGGCGAGATCGCCGTTGCGTCAGGCGATCCCACCGCTCCGCACGACTACCTCCTCGATCACGGCAGGATCAGGCAGGTTGGCGCGTCCACGGTGACGCTGAGAGAACGGGACGGCACCGTCGTCACGATCAATGTCTCTCCGACCGCACGCATCAAGCTGAATGGCAAGAATGCAAGCTTCCTCCAGTTGCAAAAGGGCATGATGGCCTTGACGATTCACGACGGCGACAAGCCAGCCGACCAGGTCTTCGCGACAGGACGGTGAACGCCAAGCCCGTGGCGAACGGGAGCCAGGGAGGCACGGTGTTGCTGGTCGAGGACGAGCACTCGATCGGCTCGATGACCCGCGGGTATCTCGAGCGCAGTGGCTGGCGCGTCGTCTGGGTGCGCTCGGGCGAGGAGGCGCTCGCCGAGCTGGGACGGCATCAGGTCAGGATCCTGATCCTCGACATCCGACTGCCCGGCATCGACGGCTTCGACGTCGCGCGGCTCGTCCGGACTCGCTCGGACGTGCCGATCTTGATGCTGACCGCTCGTGATGAGGAGCCCGACCGCGTCGCCGGGCTCGAGCTCGGCGCCGACGACTACCTGACGAAGCCGTTCTCGCCCCGGGAGCTCGTGGCGCGGATGAAGGCCGTGCTCCGGCGAACCGACGGACGCAGCGCTGAGGACGTGCTGACGCTTGCCGACGTCGAGCTGAACCGCAACGCCCGTGAGGTCGTCGTCGACGGCCAGCCGGTAGACCTGACGACGAAAGAGTTCGACCTGCTCGCGACCCTACTCGAGAATCCGGGCATCGTGGTCAGCCGCGACCAGCTGCTCGACCGCGTCTGGGGGATGACATATCCCGGGGGAACCCGCACGGTCGATGTGCACGTCGCCCAGCTTCGCCGCAAGTTGGGACGCCCCGAGTTGATCCGCACCGTTCGCGGGGCCGGGTACAAGACGGTAAGACCGTAAGACCGTGAATCGCCGCCACACGCTGCGAACGAATCTGTTCGTGGCGATCGTGCTCGTGGTGGTGCTATCGATCGGGCTGATGCTCGCGGTCGGCTCCGTGCTCACGAGACGGGCGGTCGAGCGCGCAACCCTGAAGGACGTCGCGCACCAGGCCGACCTGCTGGCGGCGAGGGAGAAAGTCGCGATCATCCCGTGCCTCCGGCTGAAGGACATTCGGCCGTACTTCTCCCGCCAAAACGAGATCGCGACCTGTGTTTCGCTCGCCCACCCGTCGAAGTACCTACCGCCCGAACTCCAAAGGATCCTGCAGAAGAAGAAGCGCCACAACGGCACCGTTCGCATCGGCGACACGTCGTACTTCTACGCGGCGCGCCCCGCGACCACTCAGAAAAACCCCCGTGAGCTCGTGCTGCTGCGACCGAAGAGCCTCGGCAACACCGCCTTCTATCCGTTCCTGGTGGGCCTGCTGATCGCCGCCGGCGCGGGGATTGCGCTCGCTGCGCTCGCCGCGTTCCTGCTCGCGCGGCGGATTGCCCGGCCGGTGCGACGGGTGGTCGACGCGACGCGCTACCTCGCCGAAGACCGCGATCCGGAGCCGGTCCCGATCGAGGGTGCGTACGAGATCGCCAGCCTCGCCCGGGCCTTCAACGAGATGGCTGAGCAGCTCACCCGGGCACGCGCGGCCGAGAAGCAGTTTCTTCTCTCGGTCAGCCACGAGCTGAAGACTCCGCTGACGGCGATCCGCGGTTACGCCGAAGGCGTCGCCGACGGCGCCTTCGACATGAACGAAGCCGTCGAGACGATCTCGATCGAGGCCGCGCGGCTCGAGCGGCTAGTTCGCGACTTGCTCGACCTGGCGCGGATGAACCGCACCGACTTCTCGATCCACCAGGAGGACCTCGATCTCGCCACGATCGCCCGCGAGGCCGTGCAGCGCTACGAAGGGCAGGCCCGGGAGTTCGGCGTCACGCTCGAAGCGTTAGCCCCCGCGCCCGCGCCTGCGATCGGCGATCCCGACCGCGTCCTGCAGGTGACCTCGAACCTGGTCGAAAACGCTCTGCGCCTGACTCCCCGCGGCGGCGTCGTACGCATCACCGCGGCACCGGCCACCCTCGCCGTCGAGGACACCGGCCCTGGGCTGAGGCGGGAAGATCTGCCCCGAGCCTTCGAGCGCTTCTACCTGTACTCCCGTTACTCGTCCGACCGGCCGGTCGGGACCGGGCTCGGCCTCTCGATCGTCAAGGAGCTGACACAGGGGATGGGCGGCTCGGTCGCGGTAGAGACGACAAGTGGCAACGGGACCCGATTCACGGTTCGCCTGCCAGGGGCAGTCAGTCAGGACTTTACGGACGGCTCATCCGCTCCGAACAGAGAGCTGACGCGCGCGGCGGACAATACGAATCAGAAATAGCCCGCGCTCCGGACCAAGTTCCTCTCTTCCCTCGTGACGAAGCCCGCCCTCGCAGGCGGGCTTCGTCGTTCCATTCAACGTCCGTACTTGACGTTCAGTGGCCCTTGACGGGCCGGAAGGCGTGCTCGAGATCCCAGCGCGCCACCTGCTCGCCGAGCTTGAGGCCCGCAGCAGTCGCGCCGCGGTAGTGGAAACCGCCCCAGACGCGTGCGTTGGCAACCTCGTCTCTGATCTCATCGATCGAGTCGTACTGACGCGATGTCGTCAGGGCTGCCGAGCCGTTCTCGCCGCCCCAGATCGTGATCTCGAGGTGATCCTTCTTGCCGAGCACGTCGGCGATCACCTCGGTGAGCGCGCCGGAAACCGACCCATGAGCGGACGGCCACTCGGGATGGTTCGGGTGAGTGAGCAGCGGTGTCCAGCTCGAATCCGCCGCGGTTTTGTTATTGCCGTCGATGCCGGCGTTCTGGATCGCCGTCAGCGGTCGCCAGAACAGGTACGTGTACTTCGAGTGCCAGTTCGCCATCGCTGCGTCGACCGAGATCAGGTCGCCCGCCGCGAGCAGGTGCGCCGCGTCGACCAGATCCAGCTGGTAGGTCGTCACGACGTCGCGAAGCTCGCGGTTGAACTGGTTGGTCACGTTCGCGTTCCAGAAATAGGCCGTGTTCTTTTGCTCCAGGGAGCGAACCGAGCTGTCGATCCGCCCGTAGGCCTTCGTCTCGTTGAAGTCCTTCGCCCATTTGCGGCTGTGGAGGTTGGGCGGAGCCTTCGCCATGAACTGATCAGCGCTCTCGAGCACGAACGGATGCATCGAGCCGAGCCACGGGGTTTGGGCAAACGTGAACGGGCCCGGCGTCAGCACCCAAGCTCCGGGTGCAATCGGGCCGGTGCCGTAGTTGCCTTCCGGGCCGTCGCGGCCGTCGTTGGCACGGATGGCCTCGATCCCGAGCGCAGCGGCCTTTCCGACCGAGATGCCGTCGGTCTTCGCTTGCCCGGGAGGGATTCCGTTCAGCGACGTCGTCAACCAGCCGTCGAGCGTCGTCAGCTGGGCCGAGCTGAGCATCGGTCCGAGGTAGTAGGCCAGCGTGTCGTGCGCTGCCTGCGCGACGGCCGCGTCGGCCGAGGCGCCGTCCGGTGCGAACAGCGAGTACCCGTACGGCTCGTAGCGGCCTCCGATCGCGACCACAGCGTTGTACACCGCCGCTTGAACGTACGAGACGTAGAGCGATCCCTCGGCCTGGAACAGCGACCTCGTCGCCGGCGGAGTCACCTCGCGGGGGTGCTGAGCTTGCAGTACGAGATTGACCGCGTTCGCGTTCCAGTCGAGCACCGCCTGCGGCGATAGACCCGCAGGCGAAGTGTGCTTCGCCTGAGACGACCCTGCGCCCGCGAGTAAGGCGAGAGCCAGGATCAAGGTCGCCAGTAGAGCGACTCGGGCTTTCATCGGTTTTCCTCCCTGCCTAGGGGTCGACCCGGACAACTTCGCCGGATCCGACCGAGGTCGAATTAATCTTCCTCTCCCTTTCTCCCCCGGTCGATCCTACTTCCATCGTTAGCCTCCGCCAAGTGTCCGAGGCAGGGCGGCAGCACTACAACGTCACGCTGGCGATCCTGACGGTCGCGGGCACGGCCTACGCCCTTCAGCAGACGATGGTGATCCCCGCGCTGCCGACGCTGCAGCGCGACCTGCACACGACCACGACCTGGGTGACGTGGGTGCTGACCGTGCTTCTGTTGGTCGCCTCCGTCTCGACGCCGATCATCGGCAAGCTGGGCGACCAGTACGGCAAGCAGCGGCTGCTCGTCATCTCGCTCGTGCTTTTCTTCGTCGGCTGCGCGGGCGCGGTGGCCGCCTGGAACATCTGGTCGCTGATCTTCTTCCGCGCCTTCCAGGGCCTCGGCGCGGCGGTCTTCCCGTTGAGCTTCGGAATCATCCGCGACGAGTTCCCACGGGAGAAGGTCGGCATCGGAATCGGCCTCATCTCGGCCGTCTTTGGGGTCGGCGGCGGGTTAGGGATCGTTTTTTCCGGCCTGATCGTCGATCACCTGTCCTGGCGCTGGCTCTTCATCTTCGGCGCGATCCCGGTGGCGATCGCCGCGATCCTGGTGCACCGCTTCGTGCCGGAGTCCCCGATCACGACGCCGTCTCGCGTGGATTATCTCGGGGCCGTTCTGCTCTCCGCGGGGCTCGTCTGCCTCCTGCTCGCGCTCACCGAAGGCGAGAGCTGGGGCTGGACCTCTGCGGGCGTCGCGGGGCTCTTCGCGGGGGCCGCGCTCTTCCTGGCGGTCTGGGTCCTGGCCGAGTTGCGTGTGCCGGAGCCGATGGTCGACATGCACGTCTTCGTCCAGCGGCAGGTGCTGTTCACGAACATCTGCGCGCTGATCGTCGGCTTCGCGATGTTCGGGACGTTCGTCCTGATCCCGAACTTCGTCGAGACGCCGCGCGGGCTCTCCGCCGGGACGGCTCGCCTCGTCGACTACGGGTTCAACGCGACCGCGACCAAGGCCGGCCTCTACCTGTTGCCGAGCTCGATCACGCTCCTTTTCGCCGGCCCGACGGCCGGGGTGATCGGCCGGCGAACCGGGTCGAAGTGGCCGCTCGCGGCGGGCATGCTGCTCTCAGGGATCTCGGCCGGGATGCTGGCGCTCTGGAACGACGAGACGTGGGAGATTCTGCTCGCGCTGGCGGTACTCGGGATCGGCGTCGGCTTCGCCTTCGCCGCCATGGCGACGCTCGTCACGGAGGCGGTCAAGCCCACCGAGACGGGTGTGGCGACCGGCATGAATACCGTCGCGCGGACGGTCGGCGGCGTCATCGGCGGCGAGGTCGGCGCGGCGATCCTGACCGCACACCTGATTCCCGGAACGAGCGTTCCGGCGGCGCGAGGGTACGAGGTCGCCTTCGCGATCGCCGCGATTGCAGCGTTCATCGGCGTCGTCGTCGCCGTGCTCGTGACACCGCGACGCGAGCGGCTCGTCCTCGCTGCCCAGACGTCCGATTGATGGCGCAGCGTCCGTTCGAGACCTCGATCACGCTCGACCTCGAGCACTGCGATCCCGAACTGACCAAGGCGCACCGAGAGCTCTATCCCGAGCGGATCCCCGAGGCGATTCCGTTCTCGTTGACTCTGCATTACCCCTGGGTGCCGGCCGCCGAGGTGACGGAAGCCGACCTCGAGCGCGTGCGCGCCTACTTCGCCGAACGCCCGCCACTCGAGTTCGAGCTCGTTCGGGTGACGGAATTCCCTGGGATGGTCGCGTATGCGGAGCCGCAGCCCGACGAGGCGCTGCATGTGACGATGCGAGGCCTCTGGGCGCTCTACCCGGAGCTGCCGCCGTACGGACGACCCGGGTTCGAGCCGGCACCACACGCGACGCTGACGCGATACGCGAATCCAGACAACGCGACCTTCGAGCAGGTGAAAGATCGGGTCGAGCCGCTGCTGCCCGTCCGCTGCATCGTCACCGAGGCGATTCTGCAGGAGGAGTACGAGCTCGACCGGATGCGCGTCCGCGAGACTTTTCGTTTCGGCGCGTAGATTTGGCAAGCTCCGCGGTCACCGGTGGCTTCGCTTCCCGACAAGCTCGATCTCGCCCTCGTCAAACGGCTCCGTAAGGTTGTCGGCGGCGAACCGACGACCGAGAGTGAGCTTCGCGCCCTGGCCGATCAGGCCGGCGGCTGGGCCCGCGCGACGGAGGGTCAGCTCCGCGCCGCCGAGACGAGGCTCGCGAAGCTGAATGCAGACCCGACGAGCGAGCTCGGCCAGATGGCGGTCGAGATTCGCCGCGTCGAAAGCCTGTACTCAGAGCTCGATGAAGCGCGCTCGCTGCTCGCAGGACTCGAGGACCGCACACGCGAGCTGCGAACAGCGTGGCTCAAGTACCACGCCGAGTCAGCTCGGCTCGAGCCGAGCTAGGGACAGCCCCCGAGGGGGCTGTCCCTCAAGAGGTCGGTTAACGCACGGCGGCGCGACTGAAGACCCGGATCGAGGCCGCGGTCAGCAGCAATGCGAAGCCGCCGACGACCGCAAGGCTGAGAGCCGCCATCGCGGCTGGATCACTCATGCCCCAGATCGCGTGCAGGCCGGAGCTGTCCTGCAGCAGTCCGTAGCGCATCAGGGCCAGTCCGTGCGTCAGCGGCAGGAACTTCGCCACCCAGGTCAGGAAGCCCGGCAGCGCGGTGATCGGGAACAGCGCCCCGGCGAGAAACCACGGCAAGATCGCGATCGCGGGGACCCTCGCGATGTACTCCTCCTGTCGCGGCACTCGGCTCGCGAGAATCTCCGCCAGACCGTACATGCCGACCGTGAAGAGCACGCCGGCACCGAGGAACCAGAGGACGCCGCCGGCCGTCGCGTGGAAGTGGATCCCGCGCGCCACCGCGACCGCGATCAGGACGCCGACCTGCAGCGCCGTGATCGCAAGTGCAACGAGCAGGTTGCCGACGACGAGCAGGCCGCGAGGAATGGGTGCGGTCAGCAGCTCAGGCTGTGCGCCGCTGATGCGGTCGACGATCACGCTCAGCCCGGAAAACATCGTGTTCAGCGGGATCAGCAGCCCGACCGTTCCGATTGCAACGAACGACTCGTAGCTTGCGTCGGTGTGGAGCGCTGTCTTCAGCGCCGGCGCGATCACGAGCGCGAACATGATCGGGGTGAGGAGTGGCACGAACAGCTCGCGCGGCGTGCGCGCGGTCAGCTGGAAGCGCCGCCGCGCCAGGGTTGCGAGCGGGCCGAGGGCGTGCGGGCGCGGCCTCGGAATGGGGATTGCGATTTCAGCGGTGGACATCTGCGTTACTCCTTTCGGTTCACGCGGCCGCGGCGAGGGAGTCGCCGGTCAACCGCAGGTAGACGTCGTCGAGGGTCGGCTCGCGGGCGCTGATCGCCCCGGCGAATCCGAGCTCGTGGATGGCGGCGATCGCGTCGCCGGAGCTGTGTTCGTGCAGCGGCACCGTCACGCGCGAGCCGACCGCAAAGGCATCTTCGCCGGCGACGCCGCGCTCCCTTAGCGAAGCGAGTGCCGAGTTGACGCCGCCGTCGACGCGAAGCTCGACTAGCTGCCGGCCGAGGCCCGCGAGGAGCGCCCCCGGGGTGTCGAGGGCGACGATCCGGCCGGCGTGGATGATCGCGACGCGATCGCAGAGCCGCTCTACCTCCTCGAGGTAGTGGGTCGTCAGCAAGACGGTCAGCTCCGTACGGTTCCGTAGGCTCGCGATCACCTCGAGCAGCTCGGCGCGAATCCGCGGGTCGAGGCCGACGGTCGGCTCGTCGAGAAAGAGCACCCGCGGATGCGAGACGAGCGCGCGGGCGATCTCGAGCCGGCGCCGCTGGCCGCCGCTGTAGCTGTCGGCGGGCCGGTCGATCAGGTCGGCGAGGCCGAAGGTGCCTGCGAGCTCGTTGATCCTCGCGACGGCCTCGTGCGGCTCGACGCCCCAGAGCCGGGCATGGATCTCGAGATTCCGGCGGCCGCTCAGGGAGCGGTCGACAACCGGCTCCTGAAAGACGACGCTGCTGACTCGCCGAGCGGCAATCGGCTCCCGCGAGACGTCGAAGCCCGCCAGCCGGCCGCTCCCGGAGGTCGGCTTGATCGTCGTCGTCAGCATCCCGACCGTGGTCGACTTCCCGGCCCCGTTCGGCCCGAGCAGGCCGAACACCTCGCCGGCCTCGACCTGGAAGTCGATGCCCCTCACGGCCTCGACGCCGCCGGGATAGGTCTTGCTGAGCCTGGTCACTTCGATTGCGTTCATGTCGCTCCCTTCGGGCAGTCACAACTGCCCCGTTTCGTTCGTCAGTGAGATGACGGATTCGAACGCGGAGATGTGACGTGAGCCGAAGCGACTGGCAAACCGAGGAGTTCGAGCGACAGAGGCAGCACCTTCATTCGGTCGCCTACCGGATGCTCGGCTCCGCCAGCGAGGCCGAGGACGCCGTCCAGGAGGCGTGGCTGCGGCTGTCCCGCTCCGACACCGCGACGGTCGACAACCTCGCCGCCTGGCTGACCACCGTGGTCGCGCGCGTCGCCCTCGACATGCTTCGCTCGCGCCGCGCGCGCCGCGAGGATTACGTCGCGCTGCCAGAGCCCATCGTCACGATCGAGAATGGGCCGGAAGACGAGGCCGTGCTCGCGGACTCGGTGGGGCTCGCGCTGCTGGTCGTGCTCGACACGCTGACTCCGGCCGAGCGGCTCGCGTTCGTCCTGCACGACATGTTCGGGGTGGCGTTCGACGAGATCGCGGCGATTCTCGACCGCTCGGAGGCTGCCACACGTCAGCTCGCGAGCCGGGCCCGCCGCCGAGTCCGCGGCGCGACGCCGCGTACGGATCCAGACCTACGCGAGCAGCGGCGAGTAATCGACGCCTTTCTCGCAGCCGCGCGAGCCGGCGACTTCGAAGGTCTGATCAAGGTGCTCGACCCCGACGTCGTCTTCCGAGCCGACCGGGGTCCCGGTGCCGAGGGGCTGCCGGTCACTGGCGCCGCCGAGGTTGCCGAGACGATCCTGGCACGCGGTGCACGTTTCGCCCCCCACGCGCGGCCGGCGATCGTCAACGGCAACGCGGGCGTCATCGTCGTCCCCGGAAGGAAGCCGATCGCTGTCGTCAGCTTCAGCGTCGCCGACGGCCGTGTCGTCGAGATCGACCTGGTCGCCGATCCGGCCAAGCTGCCCGCATTGGGCTAGACGCCGGGCGCCCGCAGGCCGAGATCTACCGGCCGGGCGGAGTCGGACACGAGGTGCTCATCGACGGCGCACCACGCGCGATCGCATTCGCCGCGAACTGGCTTCGCGCGAAGGGCGCTAGCTAGAGCTCGCCTCGGAGGGGGCGCCGCTGTTCCTCGAGAACCTCGCGTGCCTCCTCGGCGTCCTCGCCTCGAACGACGACCTCGCGCCAGCCGCCCGAGGGCCAGCCGTCGTTTGCCCCCGCGCTGAAGTTCGTCGGCCGGTCGAGGCACCGGATCCCCACATTGCGGAGGATGCCGCAGATCAAGCCGGCCTCCATCGCCGTTGGAACGGTTTCGACGACTACGAGATCGTCCACGTGTCACCGCCGCCGAGCAAGCCGGCGAGCTCGCCTTCCTTTTGCTCACGCGCGGCCTCGAGCTGCTCCGCCATCAGCTCGTCGTAGACGGGCCGCTCGATATCCCGAAAGACGCCGATCGGCGTCGCGCCGACGGTGTCTCGCGTCAGCCGCGAAAGCGCAAACGCAGGCGATGCCTCCGGATGGTGCGCATCCCAGACGAGCGCATCGCCATCGTCGTCGAAAACCTCGGCCGAGCCGTCACCGCGCAGCCGGACCCCTCGCTCGCCGGAGGCGCCGAACCGCACCGGCTCGCCGTGCTGGAGGTAGATCCGGTTCTCCTTGTCCTCGCGCACGAAATCGAAGGCCTTGTCGTTGAAGATGTTGCAGTTCTGGAAGATTTCGACGAACGCGCTGCCCTTGTGCGCGGCGGCGGCGCGAAGCACCTCGGTCAGCTGGGCGCGGTCGGTGTCGATCGCCCGTGCGACGAAGCTCGCCTCGGCGCCGATCGCGAGCGAGATTGGGTTGAACGGCCAGTCGAGCGATCCCATCGGCGTCGACTTCGTCACCTTCCCGCGTGGGCTCGTCGGAGAGTACTGGCCTTTGGTCAGCCCGTAGATCTCGTTGTTGAAGAGCAGGACCTTGATGTTCACGTTGCGGCGAAGCGCATGGATCAGATGGTTGCCGCCGATCGAAAGCGCGTCGCCGTCGCCGGTCACGACCCAGACGAACAGGTCCGGCCGCGAGACGGACAGCCCGGTCGCGATCGCCGGCGCCCGTCCGTGGATCGAGTGCATCCCGTACGTCTCCATGTAGTACGGAAAGCGCGCCGCGCAGCCGATCCCGGAGACGAAGACGATCCGCTCCTTTGGGATCCCGAGCTCCGGCATGAAGCCCTGCAGCGCCGCGAGGATCGCGTAGTCGCCGCAGCCCGGGCACCAGCGAACTTCCTGGTCGGTCTTGTAGTCCTTGGCGGTCAGCTTGAGCTGGGCGCCGTTGCCGTTGGGCTCGCTCAATGCCGTGGCCGCCCCTCGTCGTAGGTCTTGATGTAGTTCGGCGGGACGTTGGAACCAAGGTTCGCGCCGCCTGCCGCGTCGCTTTTTCCGCCGGCGCTGTTTGCCGCCATCGCGTCGATGTTGGCGGCGCCGCGGCGGCCGCCTTCTTCGATCTCGTCCGGGGACATCGACCTCAGTCTGCGGAAGAAATCACGGACCTTCGTCATCGTGTTCCTCCTCGTCAGGGTTAGGCGCGAAGCCTTCTCGTTCCTGCTCGGACGGCCGTCCTTGGTAGTCGGCGGGGTCCTCGTGCGGGTTAGGCGCGAAGCCCTCGCCCTCGTGCTCAGGTGACGCCGGGTCGTCGGCGAAATCGCCCGGACGCACAGTTCCGAGCGCGAGATCGTCAGGCGCCCGGGAGCTCCCGCGCAGTCTTTCCAGGAACTTCTCGAACATCTCTACCTCCTTCCCGCCCTCAGTGCGACCGCGGCGAGCACAACCGCCGTGACGAAGAAGAGAGCGGCTTCGACCCAATTCCTGCCGATCACGGACACAAGAGCGCCGGCAAGCGCGAGGACGGTCAGGACCGACCAGCGGCTGCCGCCGAAACCCCAGGTGCGCTGCGACTCCGTCACAGCATCGCCTCGATCGCCTCTTTTACCTCGCCGGCCCTAAACGGCAGGCCGCGGACGAGGTTGAACCCGGCCGCGTCGACCAGGAACTCGGCGCGGATCAACTTGCGCAGCTGCCCGAGGTTGATCTCCGGGATCAGCACCTTGTCGTAGGCGCCGACGACCTCGCCGGTGTTGCGGGGAAACGGGTTCAGATAGTGCAGGTGAGCATGCGCGACGTTGCCGCCGTCGCCTCGTACGCGCCTGACACCGGCGGCGACCGGGCCATAGGTGCCGCCCCACGAGAGGACGAGCAGGTCGGCTCCGTCCGGGTCGTCGACCTCGAGCTCGGGGATGTCCGAGGCGATCCCGGCGACCTTCTGCGCGCGCAGGCGGGTCATCAGGTCGTGGTTGTCCGGGTCGTACGAGACGTTGCCCGTCAGATCCTGCTTCTCGAGCCCGCCGATCCGGTGCTCGAGCCCCCGCGTGCCGGGGATCGCCCACGGCCGCGCCAGCGTCTCGTCGTCGCGGACGTAGGGCAGGAACTCGCCTTCGGCCGGCGCCTCCGTCGTGAAGCCGGCGTCGATCCCGGCGATTGCGTTCACGTCCGGCAGCAGCCAGGGCTCGGAGCCGTTCGCGAGATAGGCATCTGAGAGCAGGTAGACCGGCGTCCTGTACTTGAGCGCAATCCGGGCCGCCTCGATCGCTGCGTCGAAGCACTGCGCCGGCGTCGAGGCGGCAAGCACCGGCACCGGCGACTCGGAGTTGCGGCCGAACAAGACCATCAGCAGGTCGGCCTGCTCCGGCTTGGTGGGCATCCCGGTCGAAGGGCCGGCGCGCTGGATGTCGAGGATCAGCAGCGGCAGCTCGAGCGCGACCGCGAGCCCGACCGTCTCGCTCTTGAGCACGACACCCGGCCCGGCCGACGTCGAGACCCCAAGCGACCCGCCGAAGCTGGCGCCGAGCGCCGCACCGACGGCCGCAATCTCGTCCTCGGCCTGGAAGGTGCGGACGCCGAAGTTCTTGTGGCGCGCAAGCTCCTCGAGGATCGAGCTCGCCGGCGTGATCGGATAGGCGCCGAGAAAAAGCGGCAGCCCGGACTTGACGCTGGCGGCGATCAGTCCGTAAGCGAGCGCCTGGTTGCCGGTGATGTTTCGGTAGGTGCCGGGCCGGAGCTTCGCGGGCTTGACCTCGTAGGAGACTGCGAAGTCCTCGGTCGTCTCTCCGAACGCGTAGCCGGCCTGGAACGCGCGCTTGTTCGTCTCCGCGATTTCTGGCCGCTTGGCGAACTTGCGCTCGAGGAAGGCGACCGTGTGCTCGGTGGGTCGGTGATAGAGCCACGACATCAGCCCCAGCGCGAACATGTTCTTGGCGCGCTCGGCCTCTCGCTTCGTAACGCCCTCGACCTCCTTCGTCGCCTCGAGCGTCATCGTCGTCAGCGGCACCGTGTGGACGTCGTAGGCATCGAGTGACCCGTCCTCGAGCGGGTTCGCGTCGTAGTCGGCCTTGGCCAGGTTGCGTTCGGTGAACGTGTCCTGGTCGAGAATCAGCGTGCCACCGCGGGGTAGGTCGCGCAGGTTGGTCTTGAGCGCCGCCGGGTTCATCGCCACGAGCACGTTGGGCGCGTCGCCGGGCGTCAGGATGTCGTGGTCGGCGAAGTGGACCTGGAAGCCGGAGACCCCCGGCAGCGATCCGGCCGGTGCCCTGATCTCGGCCGGGAAATCGGGGAAGGTCGAGAGGTCGTTCCCGAGCACCGCCGTCTCGCTCGTGAAGCGGCCGCCGGTGAGCTGCATACCGTCGCCGGAGTCGCCCGCAAACCGGACGATGACGCTGTCGACCTGTTCGACCGGCTTGGCCTGCTTGGCCATCGTCGTAGGTATAGCGCGTTGTCACACATTCGGCGCGGATGCATGACCGACTCGGCGCAAGATCCTGGCTAGCGTTTTGGTAGGGGCGCTTTTGCACCCCCACCGGGGGGTGCGCCTGAGCAGACGCGCGCCGTCAGGCTTGCGAGCTACGCGGCGCTGCGCCGGACGACCTTCAAGCCCCAGGCGTGGCCGCTCTCGAACAGCTCGTCGGGATCGATCTCGTCACGCCAGCCGAGGAAGTGCGATTCGGCGTCGTCATCTGTGGAGCCGTAGACAGCGAGGCGTTTCTCGGGTTCCCCGCTGCTCGGCCCACGTTCGAGCTCCTCGAGTCGTCGCTCGGCCTCTTCGGCGGCAGGCCCTTCCATGTACCCCCGCGGCATCTGTCAAACCTACACCGTTTCGATTTGAAAACCGGGCGTGACCAGACGTCCTATGGGCTCGCTTCCGCCAGCAGCGCCTCGAGATCGAGCGGCGCGCTGATCATCGTCAAGGTCTTTCCGTCTTCGGCGCGCGGCCACTCCTCGCTCGGGCGGTCGCGGTAGAGCTCGATCCCGTTGCCGTCGGGATCCCGCAGGTAGACCGCTTCGCTGACGCCGTGATCGGTCGCGCCGGTGATCGGAATGCCGGCATCCCTGAGGCGCCGAAGCGCGTCGCCGAGCGCAGCCCGGTCCGGGTAGCGGATCGCCACGTGATAGAGCCCGGTCGTTCCCGGAGGCGGGGGCGAGCCGCCGCGGCTTTCCCACGTATTGAGGCCAAGGTGATGGTGGTAGCCGCCCGCGCTGAGAAATGCGGCTTCGTCACCTAGGCGCTGGGTGAGCTCGAACCCGAGCACGTCACGGTAGAAGGCGAGCGCCCGGTCGATGTCGGAAACCTTCAGATGAACGTGCCCGATGTCCACGCGCGGGTCGATCGTCGAGGTCACACGCCAAGCTTAAGGGCGGAGCCAGGCGAGCGCTCCCCAGCCGAAAGGCGCGGTTACGGCCCCCAGGGCAGCGAGCCCGCCGGCGCCGAGACCCAGCAGCAGTCGCCTTCATGCGACGGGACGCGAGCTCATCGAGCAGCACGGGCGGCAGGTCGAGAAGGCAGATACCTTCCGGGCGTGGACGCGGTACCTCCGCAATTCCGGCCCGGAGTCCGAGGCACTCGACGTGCTCGACCGGGCAGCGAAGCTCAGCGCGTCGGCACCGTTCCAGGGTCGAGGTTGATCGAGGCCTCGCTCCGAGCGCGCGGCCCCTACTCGCTCCGACTCTCGACCCGGCACGGCAGCGACGCGACGCGGATCGTCGCGGGCGGCGTTCTCACGGCCGTCTACGAGGTGGACGGCGGACTCGAGCTCGCGGAGGCGCGACAACGGCCGGACGGCAGCCTGCTCGTCCGCGCGCCGAGCGAAGAGGCGATCGAGCGCGTGCGGTTCACGCTCGGGCTCCAGGACGACCACTCGGAGTTCGTGCGCCGCTTCTCGCGCGACCCATTCCTGGGAGCGACCGTCCGGCGACTCAAAGGGCTGAGACCGCTTCGCTGCGCGAGCGTCACCCACGCCCTCCTGCGCGCGCTCTGCGGCCAGCTGATCACGGCGCGCCGGGCCCGTGAGATCGAGCGCCGGGTCGTTCGCGCCGCGACGCCCTCGCTGGACGGCCTGCACGCTGCGCCGACGCCCGCGATCATGGGCCGCTACGCGCCGGCCGAGCTCCGGTCGCTCGGCCTCGGCGGCCCGCGAGCAAGCGCGCTCGTGCGGCTTTGCCGCTCGTTCGATCTCGAGCGCCTGCGGGGCGTCTCGACCGACGCAGCAGCGGCACGGCTCGTCCGAGAGTCGCGAATCGGCCCCTGGTCGGTCGGTGTCGTCTGCCTCGAGGGCCTTGGCCGTTACGAACGCGGGCTCGTCGGGGACCTCGGGTTGATCAAGCTCCTCGCCAGTATGCGTGGCCGACGGGTCGAAGGCTGGGAGACCGCGGAACTGCTCGAGCCCTACGGCGAATGGGGCGGACTGGCGAGCGTCTACATGCTTGCCGGGCTTGCTCGAGGGACGATCGACGTCTCGGCTCGACTCGCTGCTTAGGCGGTCGCTTGCGGCGCCGTTTGGAGGACGGCCGGGCTTTTGCCCGGCCGTGCCTTAAATCCCAGGGTGCAAACCCGAGTCGATTTCGTCAGCCGAAGACATGTCTCCTAGAGTGCACTCCATGGCGGTGAACGCAAGGCGCGTTGCGGTGCTCGGCGCCGGCACGATCGGCGAGGCGTTGATCGCCGGCCTGCTGAGCGGCGGCTGGCGCGAGCCGAGCGAGATCGTCGCCACCGGGCGGCGCGAGGAGCGCGTGGACGAGCTGCGCGAGAAGCTCGGCGTGGAGGCGACGCTGTCAAACGCCGACGCCGTCGCTGACGCTGCCCTGATCGTGATCGCGGTCAAGCCTCAGGACTTCGACGTCCTGCTCGAGGAAATCGGAGCCGTCGTCACTCCGGAGCAGACCGTGCTCTCGGTCGCGGCAGCGATTCCAACCGTGGCAATCGAGGAGCGCCTGCCCGACGGCGTTCCCGTCGTGCGCGCGATGCCGAACGCGCCGGCAACCGTCCACGAAGGAATTGCAGGTATGTGTGCCGGAGCGCACGCAGATGAGCCGAACCTCGCGCTCGCGGAGGAAGCCCTGCAGCATCTCGGCGCTGTCGTCCGCGTGCCCGAGCCGTACATGGACGCCGTTACCGCAGTCTCCGGCTCTGGACCGGCTTACTTCGCACTCCTCGCCGAAGCGATGATCGAGGCCGGCATCCTGCTCGGGCTCGGCCGCGACGTCTCGACGCAGCTCGTAGTTCAGACGATGTTCGGGACGGCGAAGCTCCTCCGGGACGAGCACATGCATCCCGTCGAGCTCCGCGAGAAGGTGACGTCACCGGGTGGCACAACGATCAGGGCGGTCCGCGAGCTCGAGCAGGCAGGCGTGCGTGCAGCTTTCCTGAACGCCATTCAGGCGGCAATGGACCGCTCACGCGAGCTCGCGGCCGGCGCGCCGTGAAGGCTCGAGACGTCGAGCTGGTCATCGCGGACGACGAGGAGACCGCGGCGAGGCACGTCGCCGAGCTCCTCGCCGAGGCCGCACGCGCCGGACGCGAGATCGTGCTCACCGGCGGTTCGACCCCAGGTCGCGCCTACGAGCTCGCCGCCGAGCTCGAGCCAGACTGGAGCGCCGCAGGCGTCTGGTGGGGCGACGAGCGCTGCGTGCCGCCCGACGACGAACGCTCGAACTTCGGCCTCGCGCGAAGGACGCTCCTCGAGCGGCTGGACGGTCAGCCCGCTCGCCTTCACCGGATCCGCGGCGAGGACCAGCCCGCCGCCGCCGCGGCCTCCTACGACCAGGAGCTGAGAAGCACGACGCTCGATCTGCTCTTGCTCGGGCTCGGCCCGGACGGTCATATCGCGTCGCTCTTCCCGAATTCGCCCGGCCTGGCCGAGACCGAACGCCTCGCGATTCCCGCCGAGGCGAAACTCGACCCCTTCGTCGAGCGGGTGACGATGACGCCGCCGGCCCTGCGAAGTGCCTGCCGCATGATCTACCTCGCGACCGGCGAGCGAAAATCTGAGGCCGTAGCCGGTGCGCTCGCCGGGCCTCCCGATCCAGCGGTGCCGGGCAGCCTGATCCGGTCAGAGAACGGCGAGACTATCGCGATCCTGGATCAAAAGGCAGCTTCGCGGTTGCACCACTAGACAACGGACTGCGTTTCCGTATATATACCGGTGACGTGTCGTCACCCGAGTCGCAGCCGCCGCTTCTCGACGTCTTCACGATCGACCGTCCGGAGCAACTGAAGGCCCTCGGCCATCCGTTGCGGCTGCGCGTCCTCGAGATGCTCGGCCAGAGCGAGGAGGGGTCACTGACGAACCGCGAGCTCGCGCAGCGGCTGGGCGTCGACCCCGGGCACCTGCACTTCCATGTCCGGATGCTCTTGCGGGCCGGTCTGATCGATCTCGCAGACGGCGGGAAGGGTCGCGAGAAGCCCTATCGCGCCGTCGCGCGAACGGTCCGGGTGGCACCGGAGCTCGTGTCCTCCGGGCTCGGCACGGATGTACGGGGAGCGATGCTGGACGACCTCCAGCGAGCCTGGGACGCATTCGGAGCCTCGGGAGACTTTCGAATCACCCAGACAACGGTCCGTATTTCGGCCGAACGCGCCTTGCGGCTGATCGAAGAGATTGCCGAGCGGATACGCGACGAGGAGACCGACGACGCCGAGCCGCTCGTCGTGACGGCATTCATGCACCCAGTGCGTACGGGCCGCACCGACTAACTCGGCAGCAGCGGCGAGTCGAGCTCGGCCGAGATCCCGCGGCGGGCGGCCAACGCCTGTAGGACAAGGACCGTATCCGCGACGGGAATGTCTTCCAGGTACTCGTCCCGACGCTCGAATGACTCGAGCACGCCTTCAACGGCCAGGGCGTAGCCGACGACGTCGTGCGCCGCGATGAACGCGAGCGCGTCGCCGACCTCGGCAGGAAAGTCGTCGCGCGTTCGGATCGCGTCAGCGTGGACGCGCGCGTGCTCGTTGTCGTCCAGCACGAGGAAGGCGAGCGCGGCCGCGTAGCCGGCGATCGGCGAGTCGTCCTTGGCCGCGCCGGCGTCGAGCGCCCAGCGTGCGTCGACGACGGCTCCTCCCCAGTCGCCCGCCAGCAGGCGGGCCTTGATCGCCCCGATCGGGCGGCCCCAGCTGCCGGGCGGCGCGTCGGCGAAGCTCTCCCGGTAGCGCTCGGCGGCGCGGATCAGTCGAGTGACTGCCTCGTCGCGCCGGCCGGCCATCAAGAGCGCCAGGCCCGCCCCCGCCGAGACGTTGGCAAGCCGGGTCAGCTGACGCTGGCGAGCGTCGGCGTTCGCGGCCTCGGGCAGGCGGTTCTCACCGTCGCGATAGCGCGCGTCTTCGCGGTCGACGTGCGCCTGCCAGTCCTCACGGGCGTTCGCTTCTTGATTAGGCACGGCCAACCTCCTCCCCACGGCGAGCGTACCGAGCTTGGGCGCGCGGGTGGGTGACGGGATTGCGCCGAAACCGTGACCATTGCTCGGGCTGCGAGGCCACGGCCATTTACTAGCCTTGCTCCAATGCGCGAGCTCCGCGAGGTCTACTACGTCGACGGGGTCCGAAGCGCCTTCGGGCGCGCTGGGCCGAAGGGAATCTTCTGGCGTACCCGGGCCGACGACATGGCCGTCAAGCTCGTTCGCGAGCTGCTGCGCCGCAACGACTCCCTGCCTCCGGAGCGGATCGACGATGTCGTCTTCGCCGCCACCGCCCAGGTCGGAGACCAGGGCCTGACCCTCGGGCGCGACGTTGCTTTGCTCGCCGGGCTGCCGAGGACCGTCCCCGGTTTCGCCGTCGACCGCATGTGTGCAGGTGCGCTGACCGCAATCACGACTGGCGCCGGCGAGATCGCGATGGGCGCCGCGGACGTGATCCTCGCGGGCGGCGTCGAGCACATGGGTCGCCACCCGATGCTCGAGGACGTGGAGTACAACCCGCGATTCGTCGCCGAGCGGCTGATCGACCCGTCGGCGGCGACCATGGGCCAGACCGCAGAGAACCTGCACGACCGCTTTCCGCAGCTGACAAAGGACGACGCGGACGCGTATTCGGTCCGCTCACACCACCGCCTGGCCGAGGCCTGGCAGAACGGCGTCATGCGGGAGACGGTCGTGCCGATGAGCGTCTTCACAGAGGACGGCTGGCGCGAGGCCGACAGCGACGAGTTCCTCCGGCCCGACACCTCGCTCGAGGCGATCCGCGACCTGGCGACACCCTTCCGTCCCGGCGGTCGCGTGACGGCGGGCAACTCGGCAGGTCTGACCGACGGCGTGACGGCCGCGCTGCTCGCATCGGAGCGGGCGGTGGAGGAGCTCGGGCTCGAGCCGAAGCTTCGGCTCGTCTCCTTCGCCTTCGCCGGCGTTGAGCCCGAGCTGATGGGCCTTGGCCCGGTGCCGGCGACGAAGAAGGCGCTCGAGCAGGCCGGTCTAAGTCTCGACCAGATCGACGCCTTCGAGCTCAACGAACCGTTCGCCGTGCAGGTGCTGAGCTGGTGCGACGGCACCGGCGTCTCCCCCGACGACGAGCGCCTGAACCCCTACGGAGGCGCAATCGCGTGCGGCCATCCGCTTGCGGCGACTGGCATCCGGCTTGTCGCACAGCTCGCCTATGCGATGCGGGAGCGCTCGAGCGCCCGCTACGGGCTGACGGCTCTCTGCGTCGGGATGGGGATGGGCGCGGCGCTCCTGTGGGAGCGTGTCTAGGCGTCGCTTGCGATGCCGATCGTGAGAGGCCGCGCCGACCTGCTCGGCGCGGCCGTTAAACCCCGGACCGAACCGAAGCCGCTGACGCAGTTCAAAGTCGCGGAGGTGAGGAGGCCGGAGCTCGAGCGGCCGCTCGCGCTCGTGACGATCGACAACGGCGCCGACCACACGAAGCCGACCGTCTTCGGCCGTTCGGCGTTTGCGTCGCTCGAGCGCATCCTCGGCGAGCTCGAGAGCGATGATTGGGCTGCGCTCGTGATTACGGGCAAGCCGTACTTCTTCTCGGCCGGAGCCGATCTGGAGGAGTTCTCGCTGCGCGCCGATCCCGAGCTTGCACGCGAGGGCAGCCGGACCGGCCACGAGCTGTTCGGCCGCCTCCGGGACCTGCCGTATCCGACCGTCGCCGCAATCAACGGTGCCTGTCTCGGCGGCGGTGTCGAGCTCGCCCTCCACTGCGACGTCCGCACCGTCTCGACCGCGGTGCGCCACTTCGCCTGCCCCGAGTGCCTGCTCGGGATCGTCCCCGGCTGGGGTGGGACGCAGCTCGTTCCGCGCCTCGTCGGTGCCGGAACCTCAATCGAGTTCGTGGTCGAGAACCCGCTCCGCCAGAACCGGATGCTCGACGGCCGCCGCGCGCACAAGCTTGGTTTTGCGGACCGGTTGTTCGAGCCCGCTGAGTTCGTCGACGAATCGATTGCCTATGCCGTCGAGCTCGCGACGAGTCCGCCCGAGCCACGTCGCGGGGTCAGACCCCCCGACATGCCGCTCGCGGAGGTGTTCCAACAAGCCCGCGCCCGGCTGGACGACGCTGTCCATGGCGCTCCGCCCGCGCCGTACCGGGCGCTCGACCTGCTCGAGGGCGCGCTTTCCGGCTGGAGCCTCGAGCAGGGCTACCGGGCAGAGGAGGACGCGATCGCCGAGCTATTGCCCAGCCTCCAGGCTCAGGCTTCGCTCTACGCCTTCGACCTGGTCGAGCGCAGGGCGAGGAAGCCGCAGAGTCTCGATGCCGAGCCGCGGACCGTGATCAAGGTCGGCATCGTCGGCGCCGGCCTGATGGCGACCCAGCTCGCGACGCTCTTCCTGCGCCGGCTCGAGCTGCCGCTCGTGCTCGCGGACGTCGACGAAAAAGCGCTCCAGCGCGCCCGCGGCGCGATCGAAGCTGAGCTGGCCGGCCTGGTCGCGAAAGGCAGATACGACGAGGGCAAGGCGCGCTTCCTCGCCTCGCTCGTCCACACGACCACGGGCCGCGCAGAGTTCGCCGACTGCGGGCTCGTGCTCGAGGCCGTCTTCGAGGAGCTGGAGCTGAAGCGCACGGTCTTTGCCGAGCTCGAAACAGTGGTCGGCCCGAGCTGCGTGCTGGCGACCAACACCTCGGCGCTGTCCGTCACAGCCATGGCCGACGGGCTCGAGCATCCCGAGCGCGTCGTCGGCATGCACTTCTTCAACCCGGTCGCACTACTGCCCCTCGTCGAGGTCGTCCGCGGCGAGCAGACGGACGACGAAACGACCGCGACCGCGTTCGACGTCGTGACGAAGCTCCGCAAGCGCCCGCTCCTCGTCCAGGACGCGCCCGCGTTCGTCGTCAACCGGATCCTGACGCGACTTCTCTCAGTGGTTGTCGCCGCGCTCGAAAGGGGCAACTCGGTCGACAAGACCGACCAGGCGATCCTGCGGCTCGGCCTGCCGATGGCGCCGTCGGTACTGCTGCAACTGGTCGGCCCTCGCGTCGCCCTGCACGTGCTCGAGACGCTCCACGACGCCTATCCCGAGCGCTTCCCGTTGTCGCAAACGCTGGCGAACTACGCCGAGGGTCGCGAGGAGATCGCCCTTGTCGACGAGAGCCCGCTTTCACAGGACGAGCTCCTCGAGAGGGCGCTAGGGGCGCTCGCAGACGAGATCCGCCACCTGCTGGACGAGGGCGTTGTCTCCACGGCCGCCGACGTCGACACCGCCCTGATCCTCGGCGCCGGCTTCCCGTTCTGGCTCGGCGGGATCACCAAACACCTCGAACAGCTGGGCATCTCAGAGAGAATGGCCTCGTGAACGACGACTTTCGAATCCGAATCGACATTCAGGAGGAACATGCCGAGGGCCTGCTCGAGCGGCTCGGGCTCGACCTGAGCTCCGAGGCGCGCAAGCTCGCCGAGGAGCTCGAGGGGCGGCGGCTTGTCGTGTCGCGCGACGACGAGACGCTCTTCGTCTACGCCGGCTCGAAGGAGGAGGCCGACCGCGCTCGCCAGATCATCGAGGCCGAGCTACGCGAGACCGGCGCCCACGGCGAGGTGGGGCCGGTCGAGCACTGGCTCGCAGACGAAGACCGCTGGGACGACGAGCCTGAGCAAGAGTTTGAGGCGGAGGATGAGGTTCGCGAGGAAGGCCTCTCGCCCTGGGAGGTGCGGCTCGAGACGGACTCGCCCCACGACGCGGAAGCCCTCGCAGCCAAGCTCACGGCCGAGGGCTACGGTGTCGTCCGCCGCCATCGGTTCGTCCTGGTCGGCGCAGGATCCGAAGAGGAGGCCGAGGAGCTCGCAAAGCGGCTCCACGGCGAGCCCGAGGGAAGTGGGGAACTGGTCTACGAAACGCTCCCCCGGAACCCCTTTGTCCTCCTGGGCGGCCTGGGCGGCTCCGGCACTCCGCTGTAGACCACCAGTTCCGGCAGTTCCGCCAGACCCCGAAAATGGGGTATGCTGCGTCGGCGAGGCTCGCCAAAGGGGTTGACGCGGGCTCGCTTCTCATTACGAGGGTTGCAGCACTGGAAAGTGCTGCGTCGATGCAAGAGACGACCGAGCAGCCGACGCTAGCGCCGGAGGCGGCAAACGGTCTCAACGAGACCGCCGCCCGCGCCCAAGACTGGGCCGGAGAACCATTTCTCCGGGCCGACGAGGACCCTGCCGTCGTACTGGCTCCGGGCACCGCGCGCAGACTCGCGCTCGACGACGCCGTCGAGGAGCTGGATGCGGGCCTAGCGGCGCCGTCGTACGAATGGAAGCGCCGCTATGCGCTGATGCTCGGCCTCGAGCGAGTGCTCACCGACCATCCGCCGCGGCTCGCCTCGGGAACGGAGCTGCGGAAGCACCAGATCGACGCACTGGCGGGCATGCTGACCGAGCTGATCGCCGCGGCGCAGGAGGCCCCGGAGCCCACCAACGGCAACGGCGGCGTCTACGCCGAGGTCGAGGCCGACGAGGAGGAGGAAGACGAGCTCGAGCCGGCGTCGGCTGCCAACGGCGACACGGATGAGCTGCCGCTGCCGCTCTCACCGGAGGAAGACCCGGGGGCCGTTCGCCGCTTCCGCTTCCGGCATCCGACCGCGTCGGGCAAGACGATCGCCGCCGCCGGGTTCGTCGAGGCCGCGCGCACGCTCGGCGTCCTCATCCTCACCCACCGGCGCCTGCTCGTCTCCCAGTTCAACCGCGACCTGACCGCCGAGGGCTACGGCGACCGGATCGTCGATGCAGTCGGGCGCGGCCAGAAACCCCCAAAGCCCAACCCGCTCACGATCCAGACCTACGCCTGGTTCGCGCGCCACTGGGGGGACCTGAACCCGGAGGCGTACCACCTCGTGATCGCGGACGAGGCTCACACGGCGCTCGGCGAGAAGACGAGTGCGGCGATCCGCAGCTTCACAAACCCGATCTACATCGGCATGACCGCGACGGAGCAGCTGATCGCGAAGCAGGTCTCCGACGTCTTCCCCGCCTCGGTGGACGACCTGCCGCTGGCCGACGCAGCACGGCGCGGGCTGATCGCGCCACTGCGCTCGCTGCGTGTCCCACCCGCGGCTGCGATTCACACCGTCCCGATCGTCGGCGGCGACTTCGAGGAGCGCGCCCTGGCGCAAGCCCTCGACCACCAGGCCTTGAACCAGGCCGCCGCAAGCCTCTATCGGGACCGCTTCGACTCGACGCCCGGGATCGTCTACGCGGCCGGCGTCGAGCACGCCTACAACCTGGCGAAGGAGTTCCGGGCCGCGGGCCTGAAGGCCGAGGCGGTCAGCGGCCGAACGCCGCCGGTCAAGCTGGCCGAGATTCTCGCCGCCTACGAGCGGGGCGAGATCGACGTCCTGATCAACGCGATGCTGCTCGCGGAGGGCTGGAACTCGCCGCGCGCGACCGTCTGTATGCACCTGGCGCCGACGGCGAGCAAGCGGGTCTACCAGCAGCGGATCGGGCGGATCATGCGGATGCACCCGCGCAAGGAAGCCGGCGTCGTCGTCGACTTCGTGCCCAAGGCGGCGACGCACAACGAGCGCGTGGTCTCGCTCCACAGCCTGCTCGACTCCGACTTCTACCGTGAGGGCGCACGTGTGACGCCCGCGCCGCGCCGGCGTCAGCAGCGGCGCGCCCGCCGGAAGCTCTCACCGGCGCCCTGGCTCGTGCCGGTCACCGCCGACGTGAAGCGCCGGCTCGGGGTGATCACGCGCGAGTGGCAGCGGATCGACCCTCGGTTCCTCGACGAGGACGAGCAGCGCTACTGGGCGACCATCGCCGGACGCAACGTCCGCTTCGACGAGCGGGTCGAGTTCGCAAAGAAGTTCACCGAGGGCGGCGCCTCCAGGGGCGCGCTCGAGACCTTCCTCGCGACGTGCGCCGCCGAGAATCCGAACCGGCGGCTGCGGATGACGGCGCTCGCCGACCGGGTCTCGATGGTGGTCGAGCGCGCCGACTTCGACGACCTCGTCACGCTGGTCACCCAGGCGCCCACCTGGGAGAAGGACCGCGTCCAGGGCGTCCGCATCCTCCTGCGCGCGATCGGCGAGGGCAAAGCCGACGCTCCCGACCAGATCCTCGCCCGCTGGATCTGGCGGCTCGCCCGCGCCACCCGCAAGGTGCAGGACCGCCGGGCGAGCGCCGAGTTCCCCGAAGCCAAGCGCCTGCTCGGAGCGCTCGCCAACTCTCGCGGACACCGGCACGAGGAGAACGCGGCGAAGCTTGTCAACGCGGCGCGAGAGCAGCCGCTCGAGGTCGGTGCGGCGCTGCTCGCCTCCGCGGAGGGCTACACCCCGCGCGCCAACCAGTTGATCGACGCCGCCCGCGAGCAGCTCGGCACCTTGCAGGAGGTCGCGCACGGGCTTGCTGAGAATCTGCCTGCGCCGAAGCAGCCGAGCGGGCGTTCGCGCCGCCGACGCAGACGCCGTAAGAAGAAGTCGCAGGCCGCTCAGCAGCAGGCGCAGAATGGCCAGCCGCAGGCGGTGCAGGACGACAAGCCGGCTGGCGACCCGCTCAAGCCAGAGCCCGCACCTGCACCCGCGCCCACGCCTTCGCAAGAACCGTAACGCCCGGCTTCAACGAAGGACCATAAGCCAGTGGCTCTCCTACTCGGGGTCGCCTTTCTCGTCGGGGTCCTTACCGCGGTCTCACCCTGCGCGTTTCCCGTCTTGCCGATCGTCTTCGCGGGCGGTGCGAGCGGCGGCAAGCGGCGCCCGCCGGCAATCATCGCCGGCGTCGTCGTCGGTTTCGTCGGCTCCCTGCTCCTGGTCTCGTGGCTGCTTCGGCAGCTTCACCTCCCCCAGGATCTGCTGCGGAACATCTCGATCGCACTGCTCTTCGTCGTCGCCGCGACGCTGCTCATTCCTCGCCTGGGCCAGGTAATCGAGCGACCCCTCGCACGCTTCAGCCGCCGGCCGAGCGGCGATCTCGGCGGCGGATTCGTGCTTGGTCTGGCATTGGGGCTGGTGTTTGTGCCCTGCGGTGGCCTGATTCTTGCGTCGATCATCACGGGCTCCGCGAGTGTCGGCCGCGGGGAGCGCTACGCGATCGCGTTCGCCTACGCAATCGGTATCGCGCTGCCGATGCTGGCTGTCGCCTACGGCGGACGGCGCGCCTCGGGCGGGTTGCGCCTCTTTCGCGCCCACGCCGTCCAGGTTCGCGCAGGTCTCGGTGCCTTGATCGCCGTGACCGCGCTCCTGATCACGTTCCACGTCGATCGCTCGCTCGCCAACATCGGCTCCTGGAGCTTCGCCGACCGGATCCAGACCAGCTGCGCGGTTGAAAAACGGCTGAACGGAAGCTGCCACCACGAGTCGAGCAAGCTCAAGAACTTCGGCCCAGCGCCCGACTTCACAGGCATCAGCGACTGGTTCAACTCGAAGCCGGTGACGATCCGGCAGCTTCGCGGCAAGGTCGTCCTGGTCGACTTCTGGACCTACTCATGCATCAACTGCCTGAGAACGCTGCCGCACTTGAAGGCTTGGTGGAAGGAGTACCACCCGGCCGGCCTCGAGATCGTCGGCGTTCACACGCCCGAGTTTGGCTTCGAGTCAGTTCCGCGCAACGTCAGTGAGGCGACGAAACAGCTCGGCGTCAGCTGGCCGGTCGCGCTTGATCCGAAGTACAAGACCTGGAACGCGTACCAAAACCAGTACTGGCCGGCCGAGTACTTGATCGACAAGCGTGGGGACATTCGCAACGAGCACTTCGGCGAGGGTGAGTACGGACGGACGGAGAACCAGATCCGGGAGCTGCTCGGGGAACCGGGAGCCGCGAAGGCCGAGCTGGCCGACATGACCCCAACCGAGCTGACCACACCGGAGACCTACCTTGGCTACGACCACCAGCTCGCCGGCTATGTCGGCTCCAAGCCTGTCTCGCAACGCCCCGCCGACTACTCGGCGCCGAAGAACGTGACCCAGAACGGGTGGGCGCTTTCGGGCCGTTGGAACCTTGGTCCCGAGCACACCACCGCGGTTCGGAATGCGGAGCTGGCGCTGCACTTCCACGCCAAGGACGTCTACCTCGTGATGGGTGGCCGCGGCCGGGTCGACGTCTTGGTCGACGGCCATGAGCAGCCGCCGATCGCCGTCAGAGGAATCAGCCGCCTTTACACGGTCGTGAGCTGGCCAGCACTCCTGGACGCGCAGCTCCGCCTCAGGTTCACGCCCGGCGTTTCGGTCTACTCGTTTACGTTCGGCTGAGGCGTCGCCGACTCGAGGACGCCCGGGCTCAAACCGCTAGGGCGCGCTCGACGAGCTCTAGCCGGCCGGCCCGCGTGGGCCGGATTCGCCGTTGCCGGCTTCGCGCTCCCGTAGGTAACGCGTCAGCTCGGCCGCGAGCGCATCGCCGGAGGGAAGGTCGATCTCCTCCTCGACCGGGTCGGCCGTGTCCGCCCGATGCTCGAGCTCCTCGACGTAGGCGGCAGTCTCCTCGTCGCTGGCGACCGCCTGGCTGACCTGCTCCTCGTAGGTCTCGGCCGCCTCGTCGAGCTCGGCCGTGTCGACCTTGATCCCGAGCAGCCCGCCGAGGCGATCGCAAAGCGCCGAGGCAGCGCGAGGGCTCGGGGTCAGCGAGACGTAGTGCGGAACGGCCGCCCAGAGGCTCGCGGACGGAATTCCGGCCTTGTTGCAGGCGTCGTGGAGCACGCCGATGATCCCGGTCGGTCCCTCGTATCGCGAAGTCGAGAGACCGAGTTCCTTGACAAGAGCCTCGTCGGAGGCGCTGCCGGTTACCGGCGACGGTCGCGTGTGCGGCACGTCGGCAAGCAGCGCTCCGAGCGTGACGACGAGCTCGACCCCCAGCTCTTGAACATGGCCGACGACAAGATCCGTGAACGTTCGCCAGCGGAGGTTCGGCTCGATCCCGAGCAGCAGCAGAACGTCGCGGTCGAGCCGGCGCGGCTTCGCGTGGTAGAAGGCCGTCTCCGGCCAGTCGATCTGGCGGGTGATGCCGTCGACAAGCGAGACGTGCGGGCGGGTCGCCTGGAAGTCGAAGAAGCCCTCGGGATCGACGTCCGCGATCTGATCGGCGCTCCACAGCCGCGCCAGGTACCCGGCCGCGAGCGAGGCTGCCTGCGCACCGTCGTTCCAGCCGCGAAAAGCAGCGATGAGAGCCGGCCGAGTGAGCTCGGGCCGGGCTGAAACCCGAAGCTCCGATTCCATCCTCGAAGTCTACGCACGCCTGAGGCATCGCTTGCGACGCCGGCTGAGAGGCCGTGGCGGCTTTGCCGGCGCGGCCGTTGATCCGGTTTATCGAGCAGTGCCAGCTGGGCCGGCGTGGGATGGGCTCGAGGCAAGCCACGCGGGCGGGCGCCAGAACGCAGTCACGAGGGCGACGATTCCCGCCCAAGCGGTCGCCGCGACCGCCACGTGGAGCAGCACGAGGTACCACGGTAGGTGGAGGCGGTACTGCAGTTCACCCAGGCCGACCTGAAGCAGCAGGACCGCGAGCACGGCGAGCGCGGCCACGAACAGTCGCGGCGCCCGCGAGCGGCGGGCTGCGAGGTAACCGAGCAGGAACAGAAACGAGCAGCCGAAGACGGCGACGACACCGGCATGCGCGTAGAGAACCGGCTCGAACCGGGCCAGCCGATGTACCTGGGTCGTCCCTCCGCCCGAGTGTGGCCCCGCGGCGGTGGCGAGCGCCCCGCTGACGATGAGCGCAAGGCCGGCGACCGCGAGACCAATGCCGTAGAACCGCAACTCCCGGGGCACGAGCGGCTCGGCCGGCCGGCGAATGAGCTCGGAAGCGAAGAAAACGAGTACCACCGCGCCGGCGAGCAGCACCATCGAGAGCAGGAGGTGGGCCGCCACGACCGGCCAGCGCAGGTCGGTCTTGACCGCGAGATAGCCGAGCGGCGCCTGCGCCAGTGTTCCGACGAAGAGCGCACCGGCGAGCTGTTTTCCGCGGCGCCCGAGCGGCGTCCAGAGCGCCGCCAAGGCGACGAGCAGCGTGATCAGGATCGTGACGCCGCCCACGACCCGGTTCCCGAACTCGATGTAGGCGTGGTAGTCCTTCTCGGGCAGCGGATGGCCGGCCTCGCAGCCCGGCCAATGGCGACAGCCCAGGCCCGAGCTCGTCAAGCGGACGGCCGCGCCCGTCGCGACGATCAGCCAGAGCGCGAAGAGCTCGACCGCAGCGAGCCGCAGGAACCAGACCGGCTGGAGCGCGAACGAGCGCGCCCGGCGCGCCGCCGACGTCGACTCGACGTGCACGCGAATCAGCCTACCGTCGCTCTACGATCACCGTTCCATGTCGTCGTTCTCGCAAGAGCTGATCGGACGTTCGGGCTACCTGGAGGAGGGGTTCGCAAACGTCTACGATCACTACCGCCCCTCGCCTCCGCGCGAGGTCCTCGACGCCCTGACGTTCGTCGCCGGTGTCGACCGGCCGCTTCTTGTCGTCGACCTCGGCTGCGGCACCGGCCTTGCAACCCGGGCCTGGGCCGAGCGGGCGGATGAAGTCGTCGGCGTCGAGCCGAACCCGCGGATGATCGAGCGCGCGCGGGCAGTCACGGGGGAACCGAACGTCCGCTATGTCGAGGCCTACGGCGCGGAGACGGGCCTACCGGACGGCCGCGCGGATCTCGTCACGAGCTTCCAGTCATTCCACTGGATGGAGCCGCAGCCGGTGCTCGCCGAGGCGGCGCGGATCCTGCGGGTCGGAGGAGTCTTCGCGGCGTGCGACTACGACGTCCCGCCCTACACGGAGCCCGAGGTCGACGCGGCCTTCGCCGACCTCATGCAGGCTCGTCGGGAGCAGCGGCACTGGCTGGAAGTGCCAGCCGGTGCAGCGCGCTGGCCGAAAGAGCGGCATCTCGACGAGATTCGTGCCAGCGGCCGCTTTCGCTACACCCGCGAACTGGTCGCCAGTGGCCGGCGCGAGACCGATGCCGAACGGACGATCGGACTGGCCCAGAGCATCGGCGGGCCACCCGAGCTCTCCGGTGCTACTGAGGTCGGCGAGGCTTTCGAGCGCCTCAGCGAGACCGCGAATCGGGTGCTCGGCGACCGTACCTGGCGGCAGCTGCTCTGCTACCGGATGCGGATCGGGATCAAATGAGCGGCTCGAGCAGGTCTCTCGAGGGGTAGCCGTCCGCGCCGTCGACCGGCGTCGGGCGCGAGCCGAGAAAGAGCGGGCGGTCGGCGGCATTCAGCAACACCGGCATCAGGTCGGGCCCACGTAGCTGCCCGAGGATGCCGGCTGCACAGTCGAGCTCGCCGAAGCGCGTGACGGCGTCCGCTCTGACGCCCGGTCCCGCAACCAGAAGCGGCACCGGGTCGCCGGAGTGGATGACGTCCGGAGACGCCGGCGTCGCGTGGTCGCCGGTGACGCAGACAATCGCCCGGTCGGTCGGCAAGGCCGACAGCTGGGCGTCGACCTCCTCGATCGCGCGCCGCTTCTGCTCCGGGTCTTTGGTGTGACCGGCCTCGTCGACGCGCTTGTCGTGGGCGTAAACGAACGTGTCCCCTGCGTCCAGCCGCTCCGCGACCAGGCCGAGGTCGAGCTTTGCCTCGATCGGCTCGAGCCCGAGGCAGCGCCCGAGGCCCCGGAGAAAGGCCGACTCGGCCGTGAAGCTCCCCGAGAGCCCATGGCGTTCGCGAAAGCTCGGCAGCCGGCGAGGCCGGCCGAACCACTTGAGCGTGATCACGTTGAAGCGCTCGCCCTCGAGGCGCTTCATCACCTCGCGGCTCCACCTTTCACAGGCGAGAGCCGTACGGTCGGCCTCAGCGACTAGCGCACGCGGCCGTAAGACCGGGTGGCGGTCACGGAAGAATGCGTCGGTATCGGTCACGCGCTCGTCGGCGCCTCCCGAGATCCGGAGTACCGATTCGCCGCGCCAAACGTGTTCGAGCGAGAACATCAGCCCCTCGAGCTCGATCCGGTCACATCGTGCGACGAGCTCGGCGGCGAGTCGAGCGTCGCGTTCCGGATCCGGGCGGCCGGTCAGCCACCAGCCGTCGTCTCGGCGTTCAGCCGGACGGAGAGCGGCGTAAGCGAACACCTGCTCTTGGCCGACCTCCTGCCCACGCCCGAGCGCTTCGAAGACAGCGCGGCCCGGAAATTCGTCCGGCCGGTAGCCGAGCATCGCCCAGTGCGCGACCTCACTCGAAGGCGCGCGGCCCGGCCCGACGCCGTAAAGAAGCCCGCACGACCCGCTGCCTGCGAGCGCGTCGAGACTCGGCGTCGTCGCCGCCTCGCCCGCCGTCCTTCCGCCGAGAGCGTCGTGAGCGCGGTCGCCGAGCCCGTCGAGCAGGACGAGGACGATCGGGAGCACGCGCGCAGGCTAAACGACGGGCCGTGCGGGCTTTGCGTGTGCGGCCGTTCAAAACCGGCCGGGTGAGCGAGAGAGTGGGAGACGCACAGGGGGCGGCACATGAGGCCGCCCCCCGTGGCACTCCGGCGCCACTGACCCCTAGCGGCGCCGAACTGTGATCGTCGGGCTGAACCCGGCGAGATACCCGCCGCCGGCCTGGTTAACCGACATGGCGACACGAATGTGAGACTTGCCCTTCGGCAGCCGGAGCCGGAAGACGGCACTCGACTGGCCGCCGAGCCGGACCTTCTTCAGCGTCACCCACTGGCCGAAGCGGGAAAGCCGCTGAACTTGGACGGACCGGCCTGCGTGCGAGACGCCTGACTGGACAATCGTCAGGAACCTGCCGTTCCGCTGACTGAGCCTGATCCGGGGGCGAACCTGGACGCCGACTGTGACGCTCGTGCGGCCGTTCCACTTCGCCTGGTAATTCGTAAAGATCTTCGGCGACGGCGTCAGCACGAGATTCCAGGCCCCGTTGGTCGTCGTCAGAACGGTCGTCAGTTGAGCGAACGAAGCCTGTGGATATGGCTGCTGGTACACCGTCACCTGCTCGTTGGCGTTGCCGTTGGAGACGGTGCCCGAGAGTGAGACCGACTGCCCGTAGACGACGATCGGCAGCGAGACGCCGGCCGTCACCGCCGGCGGCGGGCCCGTCACGCTGACCGCGCCCTTGACCGCCGGACTTAGGCCGTCGTGGTAGCGGTAGGTTCCCGCGGCGGTGAAACGATGCGAGTACGTCTTACCGGGTCCGAGGATCGGTGAGACGAACGAGCCGTTGTTGGACACAACCTGGTGGTTCTGCGTGTCCGTGTTGACCCACTTGACGGTGTCGCCCGTCTTGATCTTCGCGGTCGTCGGGACGAATGAAGCTCGCTTGATCTGAACTGTTGCCGTCGCGGTCGTGGCCGGCATGGCCGGTGTGGCGCCGACCGCCAGCGCAGCGACTGCGAGCAATGGGATGAAGAGCTTTTGCATGACTCACCTACCCCTTCTCGTTTGCGGCAGTTGTTAAAACGGGGCCGCAGCCGAAAAGTTGTTCGGGCACTTACAACGTTTTTACGTTCGGCGAGTCATAAAACTGATGGATGATCCTTGCGACGCCTGAAGGCACCAGCGACTCCCAGTCGCCGCCCTCGCGCAAAGCCTCGCGGACGTCTGCACCGGAAATTTGCTTCTCGGCGCCCTCGTCGAGAATCACAACCTCATAGCCCGCCGCGCGCAAACGCTCGAGCTTCGTCCCGCCCCAGTCGGAGAAGAGCCGCAAATACTGTGTGGCGCCTTCGGGCACGTACGCGGGCCAGAGCTCAGGCTCGTTGACCGGAAAGGGGATCACATGGACGGCGCCTGGCTCGAGTCCCACTTCGGCCGCCGCGGCCTTCGCCATCAGCAGGCGCTCGGAGTACGAGAATGGATTCGACTCGGGCAGGTGACGAAGCGGGTCGCTGGCCTCTGGCTTGATGCGCTCGGGGTCGGGGTTCGTGATCCCGATCCAGACCTCGTCGGAGCGCTCGGCCGCGCCACGCAGGTACTCGAGGTGGCCGTTGTGGAAGGGCTGAAACCGGCCGTGGATCATCCCACGGCGGCTCACTGGACCAGTACTCCGGAGCCCTCCTCGACCCGGCCGATCCTACGGATGAAGAGCTTGTGCGCTTCGAACTCGGCTTCGAGCGCCGGTCCCTGCTCGGACGGCAGCGAGATCAGCAGCCCGCCGGCAGTCTGAGGATCGAATCCGAGCGCGACGATCGCCTCCGGCGTCCGGTCGAGCGTCACATGCGCGGCTGCGAAGTCGCGGTTTCGCGGGTCGCCACTCGTGCGCACGTCCTTGCGGGCAAGATCCAATGCGCCGTCGATCGCCGGCAACCGCTCCCATTCCAGGACGAGCCGCACGCCGCTTCGGTCCGCCACCTCGTGCGCATGACCGAACAGCCCGAAGCCGGTCACGTCCGTCACCGCGCCGGGCGTTCTCGAGCGGAGCAGCTCGGCTGCGTCCTTGTTCAGCGTGCGCATCCACTGGACGGCGCGCTCGAGCGGTTGGGAGCCGGTCAGCCCTGTTTTGTGCCCCGACATGATCAGCCCGGTGCCAAGCGGCTTGGTCAGGAAAAGTGCGTCTCCCGGCCGGGCCCCGTTCTTGTGCCAGATCGCCTCTGGATGCACGGTGCCCACGACAGCGAGCCCGTACTTCGGTTCGGCGTCGCGGATCGTGTGCCCGCCGGCAAGCAGCGCGCCCGACGCTCGGACCTGCTCGTCCGCGGCGGCGAAGATGTGCGCAAGGATTTCGGTCGGCAGCTCCTCCGGGAAGGCCGCGATCGAGAGCGCAAGCAGCGGGACGCCGCCCATCGCAAAGACGTCGTTGAGCGCGTTCGTGGCGGCGATCGCCCCGTAGTCGGCAGCGTCGTCGACCACCGGAGGGAAGAAGTCGAGCGTGAAGATCAGAGCACGCTCGTCGTCGAGCCGATAGACGGCTGCGTCGTCCGCGGGCGCAAGCCCGACCAGCAGGTTCTCGGCCTCGACCGGGACGAAGCCCTCGAGCAGCTGCTCGAGGCGCGCGGCCGAGTACTTGGCTGCGCAACCCCCGCAGGACGCGAGGTCGGTGAGCTTGACGCTGGCGGCTTCGAGATCCATGGGGTGCCTCGTTTCGGTTCCGCGGAACTGTAGGGATCTGTCTCCCTTTCGTCCACAGACGTTTCAGCGGTTCGAGTTATTCCCCGTAACGGACCCTCGAATCTCTTCTGCGCTCCGTTGCAACTGGGATGAAACGGCCCCGGCGGCAAAGCCGCCATGGCCTCCAGATCGGCATCCCAAGCGACGCCTCGGCCCCCTTGCCATCCGCTTGAACAAAAAGGCGGCGGCAAGAAGCCGCCGCCCTGTCAGGGGAGAGGAGGAGCTGAGTCGCTGAAAGTGCTGCGCACTTTCAGCGAGAAACTGCCACTCAGTTCGTCCATAGCCTCAAGAGTCCTTTTCGATCGGCGCGTCGACGAGAGGGCCGCTCGACGATCTACAAGAGCAAGCGCCGGATCGCAGCTTCCAACTCGGCAGCGGAGACCGAGCCCTCGAACTTGGCCTCGACCCGACCGTTCCGGCCGACCAGGAACGTCCACGGCTCCGACTGCAGGCCCCACTGACGCATCCAGCGGTTGTAGCCGAGCGCGGGTCGGTTCTTCGTGAACACCTCGACGTGGATGAAGCGCACTCCCCTGTCGGCGAGCTTGCGACGAACGTAGTCGACGACGTCCACGACCGGCCCACAGGTCCGGCTCGTGCAGAAGCGCGGCGTCGCAAAGGTGACGACGAACGGCTTGTGAGCCGCCAGCGAGGAGGCGACCGAGTAGCGGAGCAAAGCCCGATCGGGCGGAACCCGCGTCGTCAGCGCCGAGACCGCGCCGTGCGTGCTCGCGAGTGTCGGGGTCGCCGAGTCCGGCGCCTTCGCGCCGACCGCAATTGAATCCGACCGCGCCTTGACGTCCAGAGTCCCAAGTGCCTGGATCTTCGCGCCGACCGGCTCGGCGACGAGCCAGTAGCGGCCTGGCGTCTCCACTTGGAGGTGGACGACGTAAATCTGACCTACACCGCCGAAGGCAGCCTCGCCGGCGCCCGGCGGCCCGATCGGCTCCAGCCGGGCAGTCGCGCTCCTGAAGGGACGCCCGTCCTGCGAGCGGGCGAGCCACACCCGAGCCCGACCGCGCTCGACCGGCCGTGCGTCGTGGTTGATGACGAGGAACGAGAAGCGGACGTTGCCTGGAACGAAATCGGAGTCCCCGGCGACGACGGTGACGTCTTCGCCAGGCCGCTTCATCAGAGACCCCAAAGTGCCGACAGCGCCGGCGCCGCTTGGAGGCCGGCTGTGCGTCCCGCAGCCTGCCGCGACGAGCGCGACGAGAGCCGCAAGGAGGAATGCGCCTGCGGCCTTCGCTTGCGACGCCGCTCGGAGGACGGCCGGGCTTTGCTCGGGCGTCCGCTTAATGCCGCGTGGCAAAGTCGCCGCCGAAGACCGTGACTCCACGTGCGGTCACGGACCCGAGTGTAGCCCCAGGCCCGCGCCGGCCTCATCAGTGTGGAGACCGTGCGCGGGCCTAGCCGCCGTCGAACATGCTGCCGCCGTCGAACATGCTGCCCGTTTGCGCAGTGCCGCCGTCGAACATGCTGGCGAGCTTCGTCGGCGCATGCCCCGGAGAGTGCTTCGCCTGAGCGAGACCCGGGAGCGACCACACAGCAGCGGTAAGGGCACAGATTACGAAGATGAGCCGCGTCTTTTTCATATTCACCTCCTTTCCTTAGAACCGGACGTCCTGGAGTGCTTCCGCCGCCCGGCGATAGAGCTTGGCTGCAGCCGCGTCCTCGCCACGCTTGGCGGCAAGGTCGCCACGAGCCATCCAGGCTGCGGCCTGATGGCCGATGGACTCGAGTTGCTCGGCGCTGGAATCAGACGCGGCGAGGTATTCCTCGGCCTCGTCCAGGCGCCCCTGGTCCATCAACGCCCGACCCAGCACGAGCTGCGTCGGAGCGACGTGATAGAGGAAGTCCTCGCGGTTCTCCATGAGGGAGAGCGCGTGACGTGCCTCCTCCTCAGCCGCGCTCGCCTCGCCCGTCATGAGGTGCACGTGGGCGAGAGATGCAACGACGTTCGCCGCCTCCGCGTCGCTGCCCTTGTCGAGCAGCACGCGGTACGCGTCCTTCAGATGCTCGATCGCCTGCTCGGGCTTGCCGAGATGGAAGTTCAGGCCACCGAGGTTGTTGAGCAGACGGCCGACGTTTCGCTCGTCGTTGATCTGCTCGTAGTGGGTCTTTGCGCGCTCAGCGTAATTTCGCGCCTGGACCCAGTGCCCCATCCGCTCGCTGACAAGAGAAGCCTGGAAGTACGTGTCCGCGGTCTTGCGCGGATCGTCGAGCGCCTGCGCGAGCTCGAGCGCGCGCTCGACATCCTCGCGCGCAGCTTCGAAGTCCCGCTGCCGGCGGTAGCACCGCGAGCGCCAGCCGAGGATGTCGGCGCGCAGGCGGTCGCACGGAAGCTCTGACGCCTCGGCGAGGGTCAGCGCCTCGTTGAGCAGGTTGAGCGCCGTTGTGATGCTCGAGAGCTGGTAGCGGCAGACGGCGAGGCGGAAGAAAAGATCCGCGCGATCGACGTCCGAGAACTCCGGCGCCTCGGCGAGCATGCGTGCCCGGTTCAGCATTTCGATTGCGGGCTTGATCTCGCTGCTCTCCATCCTCGCCCAAGCCTCGCCGGCAAGGTGGCGAACCTCGAGCTCGGTGACGCCAGTCGCCAACACGGCGGACTTGCAGTTCTCGTACTCGCCGATCGCCTCCTCGTATTGATGCGACTCGGTCAGAGCCTCCGCACGCGCGAGCAACGTGTCCACGCGCCGGCGCTCGTCCGCGGAGACCCCGCGCTCGAGGAACCCGGGGTCGACGCCGAGCTTGACGGCGAGCCACTCGATCGTCTCGCGCGTAGGCCTCGTCTTGCCACGCTCGATCTGGCTGACGTACTCCTTTGAGAAGCGGTCGCCCGCGAGGTCGGTCTGCGTCAAGCCGGCCGCGACGCGCAGCTGCCGCACGCGCTCGCCCAGGCGATTGGCCGAGTGGGTGCTGCGGCGGGTATTCGTGGCAGCGCGCGGCATAAGCGACTCACGGGAAGTCAACTGCATACTTCACCAATATGCAACCGTGGCTCTTCCGGCCTCCCCCTAAAGGGGCATGTACGTGCGAAAACTGAGTCAAGCAAAGAGCATGAAAATCACTTGATCGAGCTACTTGACGCCCCTCCGGGACAGGTCTATAGTCAGGCAACTCTGCAGCACCGCCGGACGCCAGGTCGGAGCTGCAGGGGGCGCGCCAAAGAATGGCGACGGAGAGCCCGGAAGCGTGGCTGGGCCGCAGAGTCATAGCTTCCGGGCCGTCGCCTTTAGAAGCCGCTCAATTAGATAGAAGGGCCCCGGGTGCCGCAGCCGGGGCCCTTCATTTTTGGTCGCCGAAAGTGCTGCGCACTTTCGGTGAGGCTTAAGACTCGCGCGTGATGCTCAAGCCGCTTCGGCCAGCGGCTGTGCCTGCTCGACGTGGCGGTACTTGCGAATGAGCACGGCCGCTGCAGCCGCGCCGCCGAGGCAGATAACCGCACTGACGCGCATCGCGAAGGTGAGGCCGTGGACGAAGGCGTGCGGGGGATCGGCACCGGCGCGCGCGGCCGCGGCTGCGCGGTTGGTGAGGATCGCGCCGGTGATCGCGATCCCGAGCGCAACGCCGACCTGGCGGAAAGTGTTGAGGACGCCCGATGCGACTCCAGCCTTGTCGACGGGAGCGGCGCCCATGACCGCCGCGGACATCGGCGTCATCACGAACGACATCCCGAGGCCGCCGAGAATGAATCCGGGCAGCAAGCGCGAGAACCCGGAGTTCACGGTCACCGTCGAGAGTTCGAGGCAGCACAGCGCGACGGTTGTCATCCCGCCGGCGATCAGCCAGCGCGAGCCAACCCTGTCGGAGAGCTTGCCCGCTATCGGAGCGAAGATGACGATCAGGATCGTCCACGGAAGCAGCGCGGCGCCGGCCTGGATCGGCGACCAGCCGAGGAACCTCTGCATGTAGATCGGGAAGAAGACGAAGATCCCGAACATCGCCAGCGTGACGAGGATCGCGACGATGTTCGCGCCGGTGAACGTGCCGTTGCGGAAAAGCGTCAGGTCGAGCATCGGCAGCCGCTGGTGCATCTCGGCGTAGACGAAGGCACTGAGCGCGACGGCCGAGATGACGAACAGGCTCACGATCCTCGGCGAGGTCCAGCCGAAGTTGTGTCCTTCGATCAGCGCGTAGACGAGTGCAAGCAACCCGATTCCAGAGGTGAGCAGTCCAGGCAGGTCGAGCCGCTGCTCGCGCGACGTGTCTCTCGATTCCGGCACGACGACGATGCTGGCGATCACGGCGAGGATCCCGATCGGGACGTTGACGTAGAAGATCCAGTTCCAGGAGATGTGCTCGGTGATGACTCCGCCGAGCAGAGGCCCGATTGCCAGCGCCATGGCCGAGACCCCCGCCCAGATCCCGATCGCCGCCCCGCGCTCGCGCGCGGCGAACGTCGCGGTAATGATCGAGAGCGTCGCCGGCATCATCAGCGCCGACCCGACCCCCTGCACCGCTCGCGCCCCGATCAACTCGGCGGCGCTGGACGAGAGGCCGCAGGCGAGCGACGAGACGGTGAAGATGACCAGGCCGATCGTGAAGATCCGGCGCCGCCCGTAGAGGTCGCCCAGCTTGCCGCCGGTGAGCAGGAGCACGGCGAACGTGAGCGCGTAGGCCGTCACCACCCACTCGAGCTCCGAGGTCCCGATCCGCAGGTCGCTCTGGATCGCCGGCAGGGCGACGTTCACGATCGTGTTGTCGAGCATGATCATGAACAGGGCGAACGAGAGCGCGCCCAACGTCCACCACTTTCGGTTCTCGTCGGCGAAGATCGCTGCCCTCATCAGATCGAGCCAGGTTAGCGAGCACTACGCTTCTTGCGAGATGGAAGTCGTCTGGACACCAACCCCGGAAGTGCTCGAGCAGGCCAACGTCGTCCGCCTGATGCGGCGGCTCGGTGCAACCGACTATCGCGAGTTGCAACGCCGCTCCGCCGAGGATCCCGAGTGGTTCTGGCCGGCGGCGGTCGAGGACATGGGGCTGGAGTTCTCGCAGCCCTGGGACCGCGTCTTCGATCTTTCCCGCGGGCCGGAGTGGGCTACCTGGTTCGTCGGCGGCAAGCTCAACCTCGCCTGGAACTGCGTCCATCGCTGGGCCGAGCGGACGCCCGAGGTTGCGGCCGCGACCTGGGAGTCGGAAGACGGCGAACGCCATGGGCTGAGCTACCGGCAGCTTTCGGAGCGGGTGACGCGCTTCGCGGAGGCGCTCGTCTCGCTCGGGGTCGAACCCGGCGACCGGGTGGCGTTCTTCCTGCCGATGTCGCCAGAGGTCTCGATCGTCTCGCACGCCTGCGCACACATCGGCGCCGTGCAGGTGCCGGTCTTCTCCGGATTCGCCGCGCCGGCTGTCGCGCAAAGGCTGCAGGACTCCGACGCTAAGGTCGTGGTCACGGCCGACGGCTCCCTGCGGCGCGGGCGCGAGGTGCCGATGAAGGAGATCGTCGACGAGGCCGTCCGGGAGTCGCCCTCGGTCGAGCATGTCGTCGTCTGGCGCCGGCTCGGGCGCGACGACGTTCCGATGACACCGGGCCGCGACCTGTTCGAGGCGGAGGCCATGGAGGGGCGGCCGGGAACGCTGGAGCCGCTCCAGGTCGACTCGGAGCACCCGTATCTCCTCACCTACACGTCGGGCACGACCGGCAAGCCGAAAGGAGTCGTCCACGTTCAGGGTGGTTTCCTCGTCTCGATCACCCGCGAAGTCGCTTACCAGGCCGACGCGAAGCCGGGCGAGGTCGTCCACTTCGTCACAGACATGGGCTGGATCATGGGGCCCTGGGAAGTGGTTGGCGGAAACGCGCTCGGCTGCACGGTACTGTTCGCCGAGGGCGCTCCCGACTGGCCTGCAGCCGACCGGCTCTGGTCGCTGGTCGAGCGCGAGCGGGTCGCCGTACTCGGGATCTCGCCGACGCTGACGCGCGCCTTGATCCCACACGGCCGCGAGCTCGTCGAGCGGCACGACCTCTCCTCGTTGCGCGTGCTCGTGACGACGGGCGAGCCCTGGAACCCCGAGCCGTACCGCTGGCTGCACGAGGTCGTCGGCGGCGGGCGATGCCCGATCATCAACTGCTCGGGAGGCACCGAGGTTGGTGCCTGCTTCCTCTCGGCCTGCCTCGCGGAGCCGATCAAGGCCTGCTCCCTCGGGGGCCCCGCGCTCGGGATGGCAATGGACGTGGTCGACGTGGAGGGCCGACCGGTACGCGGCGAGGTCGGCGAGCTCGTCTGCCGCAAGCCGTTCCCCGGCATGACGCGTGGGTTCTGGCGCGACCCCGAGCGCTACCTCGAGACCTACTGGCGCCGGCTACCGGGCGTCTGGGTCCACGGCGATTGGGCTTCGATCGACGAGGACGGCTACTGGTTCCTGCACGGTCGCTCGGACGACACGCTCAACATCGCAGGCAAGCGAGTGGGGCCGGCGGAGCTCGAGTCGGCCGTCGTCGCGCATCCGGACGTCGCCGAGGCTGCGGCGGTCGGGGTGCCCCACGAAGTCAAGGGCGAAACCGCCTGGATCTTCTGCGCGCTCGTGCCCGGAGCCGAGCCTTCGAGCGAGCTCGAGGCCGAACTGCGGGCGCTCGTCTCGACTGAGCTCGGCAAGGCCTTCGCGCCGGAGCGGATCCTGTTCGTCGCCGCGCTGCCGAAGACCCGCAGCGCGAAGATCGTCAGGCGCGCCGTGCGCGCGAAGGCCCTCGGCACCGATCCGGGCGACCTCTCGTCGCTCGAGAATCCAGAGACGCTGGCGGAGATCGAAGCGGCCTTGAGGGACTGACCCCGCCAGGAATCTGTCCCTAAAAACAGGGCTAGGGCCGAGGCGGCTACGGGGACAGTCCCCTTCCGGGGACAGTCCCGCTAAGAGGCTGTTCGAGCCGCGGCCGTGAGCTCGGCGCCGGTGCTGTTCTCCGCCCGTTTCTCGACGTGGGCGGCCGCGTACGCCTCGTCTTCGTCGAGCGTCTCGTGCTCGAGCAGCGCGGCCGCGAGCGAGTCGAGCTTGTCGCGGTTCTCCTTCAACAGCGCGGCAACCTCCTCATGCGCTTGGTCGACGATTCGGCGGACCTCCTCGTCGATCAGCTCCTGCGTCTGCGGCGAGACCTCGGCGGCGCCCGGGAGGAAGGGTCCACGGCCGTCGACCGGCGTGACCGCGATCGGCCCGATCTTCGAGCTCATTCCCCAGCGGCCGACCATCTGGCGCGCGATCTCGGTCAGTTGCTGGATGTCGGATTCCGCTCCGGTCGTCGGCTCCTGGTAGACGATCTCTTCAGCGGCTCTGCCGCCGAGCGCGACTTTGATCTTGGCCTCGAGCTCGCGGCGCTCGTAGCTGTAGCGGTCGGCGTCGGGGGCGGAAAAAGTCACGCCCAGAGACAACCCGCGTGGGATGATCGAGATCTTGCGAACCGGATCGGCGCCCGGGGTGAGCATGCCGACAATCGCATGGCCGCCCTCGTGATAGGCGGTTCGGCGCTTGTCCTCGGGGCTCATCAGCACCTGCCGTTCGGCGCCGAGCAGGATCTTCTCGAGCGCGTCCGTGAAGTCGGCCTCCATCACGACGTCGTGGTTCCTGCGTGCCGCAAGCAGCGCCGCCTCGTTGACGAGGTTGGCCAGATCGGCGCCGACCATCCCCGGCGTGGTCGCCGCGATCCGGCCGAGATCGACGTCCGAGCCCAGTGGAACGCCTCGGATGTGCACCTTTAGGATCTGCTCCCGCCCGTTGCGGTCGGGCGGCTGTACCGAGACCCGCCGGTCGAATCGTCCGGGGCGCAGCAACGCCGGATCGAGCACGTCGGGCCGGTTGGTCGCGCCGATCACGATCACGCCGGTCGACGAGTCGAAGCCGTCCATCTCGGTCAGAATCTGGTTCAGCGTCTGCTCGCGCTCGTCGTTGCCGCCGCTGAAGCCGGCCACACCCGACGTTCGGGAGCGGCCAATCGCGTCGAGCTCGTCGATGAAGACGATCGCCGGGGCCGCCTCCTTCGCCTGCGCGAAGAGATCGCGCACGCGCGAGGCGCCGATCCCGACGATCGCCTCGACGAACTCGGAGGCCGACTCCGAGAAGAACGGCACATCCGCCTCGCCTGCGACCGCCCGCGCCAGCAGCGTCTTGCCGGTGCCCGGCGGACCCGCCAGCAGCACGCCGTGGGGGATCCGGCCGCCGAGCTTCCGGTACTTGTCGGGCTTGCGCAGGAAGTCGACCACTTCGGCCAACTCGTCTTTCGCCTCGTCGATCCCGGCGACGTCGGCGAAAGTCACGCGGTCGCCGGAAGGCTGGTAGCGGCGCGCGCGGGAGCGGCCGAACGCGCCGAGCATTCCCTGCACGTTGCCGGCCCGGCGCAAGAGGAACACAAGCAGCAGCAGGAACAGGAGCGTCGGGCCGAAGCCGAGCAGCAGGTTCTCCCACCAGGGCGCGCCGGTCTGCAGCGGTTGCGCGTTGACGACGACCTTTTTCTTCTGCAGCAACTGCGAGAGGGCGTCGGTGTTCGCGAAGGTGGGTACCTCGGTCTTGAACCGCGTTGTCGGCTTCGAGCCCTTGTACGACTCCTTCTGCGTGAACGTGCCCTGAATCGCTGTTCCTTTGGAGGTGATCTCCTTGACGTGGCCATCGTTCACCTGCTGCAGGAAGAACGGGGTGTAGGGCACGCGGACCCGGGACTGCGGCTGCGTCGCGCGCGAGCCGGCGTAGTAGTTGATCGCGAACAGCCCGATGACGAGAGCGATCCACCACCAGCTGATCCGGAATCGAGGCCGCTTCTCAGGGGGCTGGGCCGTCGGCCCGGGTGGCTGTCGCAGCCCAGGCGGACTATCCCTCCGCTGCGGGTCGGTGCTCACCTGTCCACGATGCCACGAATGCGCAGGCTCGGGAAGGACGGTCTCGACATCGGCTCGCGCACCAGGCTTATGCTCGCGCCGTGAGCGAACACGAGCTCGAAGGTCAGGTCGCGCTCGTCACCGGAGGCGGCCGTGGCGTCGGCGAGGGCATCGCCCGCGAGCTCGCCGCCGCGGGAGCCCGGGTCTCGGTCAGCGGCCGCACGCGCGACCAGGTCGATGCGGTCGCGCGCGAGATAGGCGGCTACGTGGTCGTCGGCGACGTCGCCGATCGAGCGGCCGTCGAGGCGATGGTCGACCAGGTCGAAGCCGAGCTCGGGCCGATCGACCTCCTCGTCGCGAACGCCGGCCGGAACGTCCGCGAACAGAGGGCGTGGGAGGTCGATCCCGCGGACTGGTGGAACGTCTTCGAGGTCAACGTCCTCGGCGTCTATCTCTGCTGTCGGGCCGTGATCCCGCGGATGCTCGAGCGCGGCGGCGGACGGATCGTGATCACCGGCAGCGGTGCTTCGTACCTTCCCCATTCCGGGAGCACCGCCTACTCGTCGAGCAAGGCTGCCGTCTGGCGCTTCGGAAACGTGCTGGCCGAGCAGCTGGAAGGCCGGATTCCGGTCTTCGTCATCAGCCCCGGCCTGGTCAAGACCGAGATGACCAAGAGCGCGCCGGACAACGCGCCGTGGACTCCGCCGGAGCTTGCGCCACGTCTCGTGCGCGCACTCGCCTCGGGGCGTGCCGACGCCCTCAGCGGCCGCTACATCCACGCCGAGCACGACGACATCGACGACCTGATCCGCCGCGCGGACGAAATCCGCGACCGCGACCTGAACGCGATCCGGCTCCAGCGGTAGGTTTTCGCCTGTTAGTCTAAAACTACCGATGAGACTCGCTCTCGCCCAGATCAACACCGTCGTCGGTGACCTCGACGGCAATGCGGAACGGATCGGCCAGCGACTGGCGGACGCGAAGGAACAGCACGCCGACCTCGTCGTCTTCCCGGAGCTCGCGGTCACGGGCTACCCGCCGGAGGACCTGTTGCTGCGGCCGAGCTTCGTTCAGGCCGCGCAGGCGAAGGCGGAGGCGCTCGCCCGCGAGGCCCGTGGGATCGTCGCCTTGATCGGCGTGCCGTGGTTCGACCGCGATCTCTACAACGCCTGCGCCGTCTGCGCCGCCGGCGAGATCAAGACCATCTATCGCAAGCGCTTCCTGCCGAACTACGGCGTCTTCGACGAGGACCGCTACTTCGCAACCGGCCGCGACCTCGTCTTGCTCGAGCACGGCGGCACGCTCGTCGGCCCGACGATCTGCGAGGACATGTGGCAGCCCGGACCGCCGGCGACCGATTTGGCGCTGGCCGGTGCGCAGCTGCTCGTGAATCTGTCGGCCTCGCCATTCCACCTGCTCCGCGACCGCGAGCGGCAGGAGATGTTCGCCACACGCGCGCGCGACAACTCGTGTCTCGTCGCCTTCTGCAACTCGGTCGGCGGCCAGGACGAGCTCCTCTTCGACGGCAACTCGCTCGTGCTCGACGAGGAGGGTCAACTGTTAGCGCGCGGCCCCAGCTTCGAGGAGGCGCTCCTCGTCGTCGACATCGAGCCGGCAGACGCGATCGGCCGCCGGCTCCGCGACGTCCGCCGCAGGGCGCTCGCCCGGGACCGCCGGGAGCTTCCGGATATCCCGGCAGTTCACGTCGGCTCTCCGGTTGGGCCGCGCGAGCCATTCGACGCGGTCATCTCCGCCCAGCTCGACGAGCTCGAGCAGATGCGTGTCGGCCTCGGGCTCGGCCTGCGCGACTACGTGGACAAGAACGGCTTTACCGAGGTAGTCGTTGGCGTCTCCGGTGGAATCGACTCGGCGGTCACCGCCGCCCTCGCGGTCGAGGCGCTCGGTCCGCGACGGGTTCATTGCGTCTCGATGCCCTCGCGCTACTCGTCCGCGGAAACGCGTGAGGATGCCCAGCGGCTCGCCGCGCTGCTCGGAGCCGACTTCCGCGAGCTCCCGATCGACGAAATCTACGACGCGTTCGAGTCGGCACTGGCCGTGAGCTTCGCGGGTCGCGAGCGCGATCTGGCGGAGGAAAACCTTCAGGCCCGGATCCGCGGCACGCTGCTGATGGCGCTCTCGAACAAATTCGGCTGGCTGGTGGTCGCGACCGGGAACAAGTCCGAGCTCTCGGTCGGCTACGCGACCCTGTACGGCGACCTGGCCGGCGGCTTCGCCCTGATCAAGGACGTGTTCAAGACCGACGTCTTTCGCCTCGCCAGGCACGTGAACGAGCGCGCCGGCGAAGAGTTGATCCCGGAGACGATCATCGACCGGGCGCCCAGCGCGGAATTGCGCGAGAACCAGCTCGACGAGGACTCTCTACCGCCGTACTCCGCTCTCGACAAGGTGCTTGCGGCCTACGTCGAGGAGGATCGCTCGGCCGAGGAGCTGAGCGCCGACGGTTTCGACCTCGAGGTCGTTGAGCGCGCTGTCGCGATGGTCGACCGCGCCGAATACAAGCGGCGACAGGCCCCGCCTGGTGTCCGGCTCCGCCACAAGGCCTTCGGGCGCGATCGCAGAACGCCGATCACGAACCGCTGGAGAGGCTAGCCTCCGCCGAGGGAGAGAACGCTCGCGCAGGCGGAGGCAGTTAGGTTCAGGCATCGAGTCGCAGCACGACCTCGTCCGTCTCCTCGTTGCGACCATGGGCGAACCCGCGGCCCTCGCCGACGATATGAAAACCGCACTTCGTCAGTACACGAATCGAGGCGGCGTTGTCGCTCGCGGCGCGAGCGTAAAGCGGCCGGGTTGCCTCTACCCGCAAGAGCTCTTGTAGAGCACGCGTCGCAAGGCCGCGGCCCCAATCCTCACGGCCGATCCAATAGGTGACCTCGCGGTGACCTTCCATGTCGAAACTCGCAATGTGACCTACGACCCGACCGTCGATCTCGACAACTTTGTTGGTCGTAGAGTCGTCGCTCCTCAGCCGCGCCCACCGGCGGTCGAAGCTGGATCGATCATCGAAATCCGGCGAAGTAAACGCGGCCATCCGGATCGCTTCGCGATCCGTCGAGTGCTCGAACAGGACGCCGAGATCACGATCTTCGACTTCCCGAAGGACAAGCTGTCCCGAGCCCTCCCGCACGATGTCGACGGTAACAGCAGTCCGAGCGTTAACGGCTCGCGACTCACGTTTTCTGTCGGGGAAGATCTCCACTGCCCACGCTCACGAGAGGAGGCCGATGGATCCGCGCATTCACGTAATCACACTCGCCGTGCTCGACCTCGATCGCGCCCTCGAGTTCTATCGCGACGGTCTCGGGCTC